>Ga0334886_1000598_pt1 | contig 53207 bp, 61 predicted proteins | sample GraSluR1_MG_9_FD_207232 | JGI IMG/M metagenome (GOLD analysis project Ga0334886, IMG submission 207232) | Sludge microbial communities from methane-producing bioreactor in Wageningen University, Netherlands - Granular Sludge_27_06-R1 | ecosystem: Engineered > Bioreactor > Anaerobic >... | reverse complement strand
TTGAGTATGTGAACCTCCTTTGCCTCCTTCAATCATAATTAGAGTTAGTATTGTATTTTTTTAAACCTTTCCAGCACCCCTCCCACTTACTTCCAGAACCTGGAGAACTGACAACACAAGTTTGGTAAGGTTTAAAAACAAAAACGACAAATATCCCTCACGGATAAATTTGAATTGATTGTTATTGGAATATACTTATTAGGGATAGTACTAATTCTAGGCGCCGCGGTAGGATTTGTAGGGTGGGGGTTATGGACTGTCTATAACTCATTGCTAGACCAAGACAATTACTCCCAAAATACATCACAACAAGCAGATGAAAGCACATCACAACAAGCAGATGAAAGCACATCACAACAAGCAGATGAAAGCACATCACAACAAACAGACGAAAGCACATCACAACAAGCAGACGAAAGCACATCACAACAAGCAGACGAAAGCACCTCTCCAAATATTACCCAAACCAAAATAACCAAATGTATGATAATTGACCAACCTGGAAAGTATGTTCTAGAAAATGACATAGTAGAAAGTTGGGTGGAAAATAGTCAGTCATGCATATACATAAATGGGGATAATATAGAAGTGGATTGTGATTCTCATCAGATCATAGGGGAGGATATCTTTTACAGGGCTTTTCATGTATATGGTAGTAACAACATAGTAAAAAATTGTAGAGTAAGTGGTTTCATCTTTGGTTTCTTTGTAATGGGAAATAATTCTAAAAACAACTTGTTTTTCAACAATACTATCTCAAATTGCCAAGATGGTATTCTTACTTACTCGGGCAGTACTTCAATGATCAACAATACTGTAACCAACTGTGATGGCGCAGGTTTTAATTTGTGGGCACCATGTACTAATCCTTTGAATGGAAATGTAGTTATTGGTAATGTTGCGGACAATAATTGGCACGGTATCAGCGCGATGTGTAATGATAATCTAAAAATAGTAAATAACACAGTTACCAATAGTGGACATTATGGTATTCATATATATGAAAGTACTGAATTTATACAAGAAAATAATGTTGTTTCTAATAGTGGAAAAGAGGATATTCATGTTCAAGGAAACAGAGGTACAAGTTATTATGATCTTACTGATGATATTTGCAGTATGAATAATGCTAAAACAAGCGATTGCGAAGTTACTGATTGTACGGTCATTTACCAGCCAGGAACTTACCGCCTTTGCAACAACATATGCACAAGCCAGACGGCAAGTGGCTCAACCTGCTTGGAGATTGCAGCATCCAATGTTGTCCTTGACGGAAACGGATATAACATTGTGGGCACAGGATACGGCTACGGCATTAGGGCTGATGGAGTAGAGAACGTGTATATAATCAACAATAACGTCCAGAAATTTGCAGCAGGCATTATTCTGACAAATTCATTTAATTCAACTATTCAAAACAACTCAGTGAAATTCTCAAATAATGGGGATGGAATTCATATACGAAAAGGCAGTCACAACGCAGTCATAAACAATAATCTTAATGGGAATGGCGATGATGGGATAGAAATTCAAGAAGAAGAATTTTCACATGTGACTAATAATTGGATTAATGGATCTGATTCTTCAGGAATTTATGTTTCAGATTACAGTAAAAATTTAGTCATTGAAGGAAATACTATTCAAAACGGTGTTATTGGCTTAAACATGCGTGGGAACAGTGAAAGCAATACTTACATAAATAATTTTATTTGTTACAATTTAAGAAACATCAAAGATGAGAGTAAGGTAGGTAATACATTTACGAGCAATACATGTGATTCTGTAAACTATTGTGATGAAAGTTGCAATTAAACATATTCTTCAGAACCCAGAGCTCTGAAAACATATTAGGAAGTTGTGATCGGGAAGGGGAGTGTGTCGAAAGGAATTGAAAAGGTTTAAAAAGATCTGATGAAGAATAAAAATGGGTGGCGAAATGTTTTTTTTGCAAAAAATAGAGAGGTGGCTTTGAAACATTTGAATAAACTTAAAAAACAAGATAAAAAGTATAAAGGAACAAGTGTGGGATTAGCTAAAACTCAGATTAAAAATAAAAAGAGATTGAAAACATGGACAATTACAAAACCAAAAAAGACAATTGAAGACGATATACTTATTGAAAGAAGAAAAGTATTTGGGGAATTGGCAAAATATTGATAATCCATTTACCCTAAGTTTTTATCAAAAACTTCCTATTTTTTATATATGAAAACCAGTTTGAAACCTTACAAATAATCCCAATAATAAAATTAAAAATCCGGGCAAACACACTAACCCATTAAGAGGTTCTCCCCCCAACGCACCGTTATCTGATTTAAGCACGAAATGGGTTTCATACGATGGATAAACCTCTTTTGTCTCAAGCAAAATCCCCGAATCTTTATCATAAATGTAAGTCAAACTTATTCCAAGTTTAGGATCTTCATAATTTAATGCGACTGCAGTCCAAGTTTTGCCCAAACACCCATAAGACCTTTCTCCTAGCACAGTGTATTGTCCCATTGTATCGCCTACTTTGGCATTTGTTATAAAATCTTTATCAATTGAAAAAGTTCCCATAACCTCTGTTTCGCGGATACGGATATAATCATCTAGTGTTGTAACTCCATTTGTAACATCAGAAATAGTAAATCTTGTATTAACCTCTAAATCCGTTCTTTCAACAACCCCATATGTAATTTCAATATCAACTGTGTTTGGAGGTTGACCTTCGTTAAGATAAGTTATATTCCCAATATATTCAACAACAGTTCCTGTCTGAACCCAAGCAGGAGCTTCAGAAAAAATCAAACCTGCCAGCATCAACAAAATAAATATCTTTTTCATATTTTAAATGTTTAGTTAAAGTTTATATGTGTTCCCACAACTAAAAAAATTAAAAATTAGGTTCCGATAGAATAAACATATATAGTCCAAAATTGAAATGATTTAAAAGACATTAAAAAAATTCCAGAACATTAAGAATAAATCCTGCAAATAAAGCATCAGACGCCTAATCAATAAATTTTTAAATATACTGGATTATTCGATATCTGTGGATTTAAGTTTATTATTAGTATATACAATTATAGGTTTGGTTACTGGTTTTTTTACAGGTATGCTAGGGATTGGTGGGGGTTCTATAAGAGTCCCATTATTATCTTTTGCAGGGATGCCTTTGATAAATGCATTTGCTACAAGTATGTTTGCCATCCCTTTTTCCTCGCTTATCGGGGCTTACACTCAAAGAAAAAATATAGATTGGAAAATTGCGAAAATCTTTACTGTTGGTGCAGTATTAGGAATAATAATAGCAACAGTTTTAGTAGGATTTTTATCAAATGAGATTTTGGCTTTGCTGTTCTTTTTTGCAACATTAATAAGCATCGGCGGATTGTATCTTAATAAAATCAATAAAAAACTTTTTGATTATCTAAAACCAACAACTGTTAATCTTTTTTTTGGTGGTTTTTTAGGTAATATAATTATAGGTCTCAGAGGAGGGAGTGGAGGAACATTATTCCCGCCTATATTGTATAGTTTAGAGGCAAAAATGCATACTGCGATCGCAGTGTCTTTGTTTGCCGGATTTTTTTCATCCTTCTTTGCTTTATGCATCTATTTTTTTAGAGGCGATATTCTATTTTTGCCTGCAGTAGTAATTACTATTACTGGGATAATAGGTTCATACCTTGGAAGTAAAATTTCTATGAAAACAGACGCCGAATTATTGAAACTGATATTTACAATCGTTATTCTTATTTTTGCACTATTGGTTGTTCATTCCAACTTCTTATAAATTTATTATTTTTTAATAGTGCCTTTCTCTTGTCATCTGAGCAGTAAAGATTGAAGCCCAAGGTTTCAAAAACCAGCAACTGCTGCGCAAATCCTGGAGAACCAAAATTTAAAAAATTTATTTAATCGGAATATTGGTAGTTTCCTTGAAAATAGGGAAGAAACAAATACTAGTTTCATCAGAAATATTTATAAATATAAATAAACATAAATTATAACATGACAACCCAAAAAATTATTGTCCCACCAAAGCTCAAAAGAGGAGATGGGCTTAGAGTGATTGCACCTTCAGATTCAATGACAGATGCGGACATGAGCAAACGAGAAATTAATAAAGCTATTCAAAGACTTAAAGATATTGGGCTCGAAGTAAGTTTTTCAAAAAATATCAATGAAAATAACCTAGTTGGTTCTTCATCTCCTGAAAGCAGGATTGAGGACTTGCATGAAGCTTTTGAAAATCCAGCTGTAAAAATAATTATGGCTATTGACGGAGGTTGGACAACACATGAAATGTTGGATGGGATTGATTGGGATATGATCACAGATAATCCAAAAACAGTATGTGGATTTTCAGATATGACCACTCTGCTTAACGCGATTAATGCAAAAACTGGTCTTGTGACATATTATGGCCCAACTTTTAATTTCTTTGGGGTGCCAAAATCAGAAAAAATAGAAGAAACAATAAACTCTTTTTACCAATGTTTGTTTGTGGAAGGAAACTACAAAATAATGCCTTCTGAAAAATGGTTTGATAAAATTAAAACAAATAACATAAAGATTATGCCATCTGATTCACCTGCTGAACCAAGTTCTGTTGATTTTGTTTATCAAGGAAAAGACTTTAGAAATGAGGGTTACTGGGTAATTAATGAGGGAGAAACAGAAGGAGGGATTATTGGGGGAAATTTGGATACGTTAAACATAATAAAAGGAACAGAATATATGCCAAACCCTGAAGGACGTATTCTATTAGTAGAGGATACTTATTATGAGTATTTTTTAAGATATTTTAATAGATATTTACAAGCTTTGCTGAATCTTCCGGAATTTAAAAAAATTGCAGGACTCGTTATAGGTCGATTTGAGAAAGATTCAGGAATAACAAAAAACGACCTGACTGAATTAATAAAGTCGAAAAAAGAGTTAACGAAGATACCCGTAATAGCAAACGTTGATTTCGGCCATACCTACCCTTTGATAACTTTGCCCATTGGTGGAACAGTAAAAATAACTGCAAACACTTGTGAAGCTGAAATTGAAATTTTAAATCATTGAATGATAAGTAATTTTTTTAGTTCGGGGTAAAAGATAATCATCTGGTGTCGTAACTCCATGTGTAACATCAAAAAACTAAAAAATCACAGTTCATCAGTCAAGCCCAAAACAAATAAATAAGCTTTTCTCATTCCTTCAAGCTCAGAAAAAGCTATTCTTGCTTCCAAAAGATCATCCAGATTTTTAGCTTCTGACAAATCAAACCTAATCTCTTGCATCTTATTTTCAACTTCATATATTGCATCTTTTATATCTTTTTCATCCATAATAATCACCAATAAGAAGATAACTAAATCTAGTTTATAAGCCTCTGGAGAGTGAATTTCCGGTTAACTTTTATTTAAATTATAACCAATACGAAAAAAATCTGAAAATGATGTTTAAGAAAGATTTAAATAATTCTCTTTTTTAATTTTAATATGAAAAACAGAAATGTAGGGCTAATAATTATTGGAATCGCTGCTTTAGTTGGATTCATTGTTTTTTCTTTTCACCAGTCTTTAAACGCTGTTGTTAGTGCATCCTGCAGTCATGGAGATCTATGCCCGATGTGGGGTGCTATTGAATTTCAGACAAACATAAGTATAATAGTTATAATTATTCTGACAGTAGTAGGGCTGTATCTGATATTTTTTGGAGAGGAAGAAAAAATAATAACAAAAATAAAAAGAATAAAGTCTGCCCCTAAACAAAAAAACATTACAAAAGAATATATGCTAAAAAATCTCGGAGAAGATGAAAAACAGATTTTTGAAAAAATAATTGAGTCAGAGGGTTCTATATTTCAATCAGATTTGGTGGACAAAACAAAGTTTACAAAGGTTAAAGTTTCAAGAATTCTTGATAAATTAGAGGGAAAAGGAATTATTGAAAGAAAAAGAAGAGGAATGACCAATGTTGTCATCCTGAAACATTGAAACTAGTTTCATACAATGATTAATAGGGGGTTTCATTTCCATATATGCGGGTGATATATATGGAAAAACAAAAAAACTGTTGCGGAGAAAAAAAATCTGTGAAAGACAAGAATAGTGTGATGGGGATAATGTATGGTGTGTTCCCACATATTGGGTGTATAGCCTTCATTGTGGGATCAATACTCGGAGTTACCGTATTGACACAACTCTTTAAACCCCTTTTAATGAACCCCTATCTTTTTCATATCCTTATACTAATGTCTTTAGTGTTTGCGACATTATCCTCTTTGTTGTATCTCAAAAGCAATGGATTTTTGTCTATATGGGGAATAAAACAAAAATGGAAATATTTAGGTGTTATGTATGGCTCCACTATCGGAATCAACATATTGTTGATTATGTTCATATTCCCTTTGTTGGCCAATATAACAATTGATGATGTACAAAGTTCACAATTGACTGCAAATATGGTTAGCACTAATCAAAATATTAAGTTAGAAGTCGATATACCTTGTTCGGGGCACGCCCTTCTGATTTCTAATGAATTAAAAACAATAAACGGAGTAAATACAGTACGTTTTGACTTTCCAAATATTTTTAATGTTGAATATGATTCTACAACAACATCAGAACAGGAAATATTGTCCTTAGAGGTTTTTGAGACATACAATGCCCTGGTTTTGAGTAAAAATGTTCCCGAAGGAGAATCTTGTGGCGTGTACGAAATATGTGATGAATGAAAAGTTTATTGATCTTTAGAAAGTTTAATAAATAAAGAACGAGAAGTGATCATATGAAGAAATTTGAAAAAAAAGTGTTTTCTGTAGAAGGTATGCATTGTGCTTCATGTGCAAAAAATATAGAAAAATCTGTAATCAAGTTAAAATACGTGAAAAGTGCTTATGTTAATTTTGCTGCAAAAAAATTATACGTTGAAGGGGAGGCATTAGAAAATGAAAAAATAATCCAAGCAATTGAAACTGCAGGAGATTATAAGATAATCATAGGGCAAAATGATGATCTGGATGAAATGAAGAAAGCAAAAAACAAAATGATAGGGGCATGGATTTTTGCAGGGCCTTTGGGTTTGTTTATGATTTACCATATGTTTTTCATGCCTATGGAAATTATGGATAATGCCAAGCTGGCTTTTTTAATAGATTTAAGCTATATTATATTTGCAGTGCCTGTAATATTTATTTGGGGATATAGAACATATAAATCTGCAATAAATTCAATAAAAAGATTTTCTTTCAACATGGATTCTTTAATTGTTTTGGGAACATTTTCCGCGTTTATAACTGGTCCGTTGAAACTTGCAACATTTCCAATAGAAAATTATGCCATCATTGGGATGATGATTATGGCATTTCATCTTACAGGCAGATATGTTGAAACTAAAGCAAAAGGTAAGGCGAGCCAGGCTATAAAAAAATTAATGAAACTTGAAGCCAAAACAGCAATAATTTTGAAAGGAAAAAATCAAAAAGAAATAAAAATAGAAGAAGTTGCTTTGGGAGATATCATGGTTATAAAACCAGGAGAGAAAATACCAACTGACGGGATTGTTGTGAAAGGTGAATCTGCTGTTGATGAATCTATGGTTTCGGGAGAATCAATACCTGTAGACAAAAAAGTTGGGGATAAAGTTATTGGTGCAACAATAAACCAAGATGGAATCTTATATGTTGAAGCAACAAAAATAGGAAAAGATACGTTTTTAAGCCAGATAATCAAACTTATTGAAGAAGCACAGGGGAGTAAAATACCTATACAAGAATTTTCAGATAAGATCACAAATATATTTGTCCCAGTTGTGATTGTAATCTCAGTTTTTGCTTTTTTTTCATGGATAATATTCCCTGAATTTTTTATGTATATAATAAATTTATTTGGTTTTGTGCCGTGGATAAACCCTGAAATGGGAATAATTTCCCTTGCCCTGGCATCTGCAATTTCAGTTTTGGTTATCGCATGCCCATGTGCTCTCGGATTAGCAACACCTACTGCATTGATGGTTTCGTTAGGGATAGGGGCAGAAAAAGGAATTTTGATACGTAGAGGGGAAGCTATTCAGACTATGAAAGATGTTAAATATATAGTTTTCGATAAAACAGGAACATTAACAAAAGGAAAACCAGAGCTTACCGACATAAAAGCGGTTTCTATTTCAGAAAAAGAATTAATAGCAGTTTCAGCTTCTCTTGAATCTGCTTCTGAACATCCAATAGCAAAGGCGATTGTTAGAAGTGCAAAAGAAAGAAAAATTAAGATTAGAAGTATATCTAATTTTAAAATAAAAAGAGGGAAAGGTATTGAAGCTACATTAGATAAAAAGCAGGTTGTGATAGGAAATAGACAGTTTATGGTAGATAAAAAAATTAATATAAAAATAATAGAAGAAAATATTCAAAGATTTGAAAATGAAGGGAAAACAGTTATGGTTGTTGCTGTTGGCAAGAAAATTGCAGGAATTTTGGCAGTTTCAGATGCATTAAAAGAAGATTCAAAAACAACTGTCCAAAAACTTAATAAACTCGGATTCGAGATTATCATGATAACTGGTGATAATGAAATAACTGCGAGGGCTATAGCAAAAGAGGCAGGTATAGAAGAAGTTATAGCAAATGTTCTACCAGAAGAAAAAGCCAGCAAGATACGACAACTGCAAAAAAAAGCAGGAGTGGCTTTTGTGGGAGATGGAATAAATGATGCTCCCGCATTAAAACAAGCTAACGTCGGAATTGCGATGGGCACAGGAACAGATATTGCTATTGAATCTGGGGATATTGTTTTAGTTAAAGGAAATTTAGAAGGAGTTGTTTCCGCAGTAAACTTAAGCAGAGAAACCTTTCGAAAAATAAAACAAAACTTATTCTGGGCTTATTCCTATAATTCTATTGCAATTCCTATAGCCTTTTTTGGCCTATTGCACCCCGTTATTGCAGAAATTGCAATGGCCACTTCATCAATTACAGTTGTTGTTAATGCCATTCTTTTAAGAAAGGTAAAAATATAATTGCATGGAACGATAGAAACTCAAATCGTACCAAAACTCTTTATGATCTTCATAGTTGAGATTTATCTATTGAAAATTACTTTCTTAATCTCCCACCACAAATCTCACAATATTTTGCAGTATGTGGATGCTCTTTCTTGCATTTATTACATGTAACAACTAGCTTGAACCCGCAATTAGGACAGTGCTTTGCTTTCTTGTTTGCAATTTTCTTTTTGCATTTTGGGCATTTGCCATTATTTGTTATGAAGTTTTCAACACTTCCTTTTACACTTTTATTAAACATGTTTTCAAACATTTTTACAATATCACTAAGCAATCCCATGGAAAAATAAAAGACTTAAAGATTTAAAAGGTTTAACTCTTTGTTGTTGCCTTGCGTTAGTTTTGAGCAGATTTAATATTTTGGCCAGTAAGGTTGAGGGACTACAAGCAAATAGAAAAACATTTAATTTTTGCGACGTAATTCTTGAATGGTTTCAAAAGAAAATATATCTTGATTCAAACCCATTTTTTTAACTATTTTTTCAGCTTTTTCTTTCCCTCCTACATAATCAAAAACTTTTTTCTTGTTTCTTTCAAATTTATATTTAGGCAATTTTCTCATTTGATCATACAAAATGTGAATTTCCTTTTCTGTAGGTTTTTTGAATCCTGCAGATATGAACCGAATGCATGCATAAATGTCAGTCCCAAAAAAATTTGTCTTTTCTGTATTTAATCTCAGTTGCTTTGCTTTGATGTCTTCTATAGAATATGGCAATTTTATTATATTTTTTATCCAATTGTTTTCAAAAAGATGCTCAAAATTCAATGCAAAACCATTGATAGTAAAATTGATTTTATTTTTCAAAAGTTCATATATATTTTGTTTCTCTGAAAAATAAATGTCCAACACTACAAAATCATTAATATCTTTAGAGTTTTCTTTAATTGCTTTTTTTAACACCATTTGATTTTTTCTTCTGATTTTGCCATATGTGAATCTTAGTTTTTTGAGATTATCAACAAATTTTTTTCTATCCCCTATAAATATCAAATCATAATCTCTTTGGACGAGTTTTGTTTTGAAAAAATAATAAAAAACAGTGTTCCTCATTGTTCCACCCACAAGGAAAAGCTGGGATTTTTTGGGTATTGACTTTTTAATCTCTTGAAAAATCTCTTGAACTTCTAGATTTTGTAAAAAAATGGGCTTGTTCATATTATAATAAATAAAGATATATTATATAATGTTTTCTGTTATGAACTGAAAAGTTGTTTTGGCTTGAGACTATAAACATGGATACCTTACATTGGCGAGCTATTGAAGATCAAGGTATCAAGTTGTTCTATGTTTTTAATGCGGCCGCCGGGATTTGAACCCGGATCCTAGGCTTGCATCAAACCTTCTTGAAACTTCGTTTTTGAATGTGTTTCATTTCATGATGAAACTTCTTTTTCAAAGAAGTTTCTGGAAGGCCTACGTCCTAACCAGATTAGACTACAACCGCATAATAATATACTTTTCTTAATAAATGTTTAAAAAGGTTTATTTTGGTTTGAAACTTGGAAAATTACTGTTACCTAAAAGTTTATAATTAAAAAACATATGAAAATAATTCAAATTAGTTCAGATATGCCTATTCAATATTACACACTTCTGGACTTGGGCATCTGCGTCTAACATACATAGAAACTACTCTTAATCTTGACTCATAAAATAAGGGTTTTTCAATAGAACGTGCATTATATGCAGTATCGTCTTTATAGGATTCTTCACAAGTATTTGCTCTAGCATTATTGTTGCAGCCCGGGTTCCTAACAATTTAAACTGCAAAGTCCGGCAGGGTCTGCATCATCGCATTTAAGATTTATGAACATTTTTGATTCAAAATAGTGAATGTATGTTTCACTAACATCAAAATATGTGGATCCCCATACAAACACCTTTCAAAAAATGATTAGAAAAATATTTAATTATTTTGAAAACTGTACGAAAAACATTATCCTATGCATATACAACAATTTTTATTTTATTTTTTAAAAGTGGAAAAAGTTTATTTTGGGCCAATAGAAATCCTTTTATTACTCCCTTGTTAGGATATATTATGAAAACAAGAAAATTTACAATACTGCATTCCAATGATATTCATGGGGATTTCCTTGCTGAAGTCCGCGGAGAAGAAGGCAGTCTCATAGGGGGTCTTGCACTACTTTCGGGCTATATTAATAAAGTTCGCAGAGAAGAAGAAAACGTTCTTTATGTTATTGCAGGAGATATGGTGCAAGGCTCTATGATTGATGCTGAATACAAAGGCATATCAACTATGGAAATAATGAATTATCTTGCACCTGATGTAGTGTGCCTTGGAAATCATGAGTTTGATTATGGGCTTCCACATCTGTTATTTCTTGAAAAAATGGCCCATTTCCCTATTGTTAATGCAAATTTATATATCAAAGGGCATAACAGACTTATGAAACCATATCACATTATCAATAAAGCAGGTTTTGATATAATGTTCATAGGTGTTATAACTGAAAAAATTATGGATTCCCTTTCAAAAGATCATTTGATAAGTAGTTTTGTCACACTCGAGGAAGCGAGCCACGAGATAGGAAACATAACTGGAGCTTACAAAAATGATGATATTGATCTTACAATTCTTTTAACACATATTGGATTTGATTCAGATATTGAACTTGCAAAAATGCTTAAACCAGAATGGGGTATAGATATGATAATAGGGGGTCACTCACATACAGTGTTGGATAAACCTGCTTGCATTAACAATATCCTTATTGCTCAGGCAGGAGTAGGATCTGACCAAATTGGAAGGTTTGATATAACTGTTGATGATGATACCAATAGCATAGTTGAATATAAATGGCAGTTGGTGCCTATTAAAGAAGGAATTGCTGAACCTGACAAATATCTCACTGAATTCATTGATTCATTCAAGAAAAAAGTTGATGATAAATACGGATCCATACTCACTAAGTTTTCATTTAAACTACTCCACCAACAACGAGAAGTTGAAACTGCACTCGGAAATCTTCTAGCAGACATTGTTGCAGAAGTTGCTGAATGTGATATTGCTCTTGTTGGCTCTGGCGCCATACGCACCAAAGAACTTGGTCCTGTTGTAACTTTAGGAGACTTTAGAAAGTGTTTCCCCTATGATGATACTATAACTAAATTTCATATAAATGGGGCCCAAGTAAAAAATATATTTTCGAGATTTATGAGATCTGAGAACCGGAACGGAGAAGGCGAATGTTATCAAATTAATAAGGGTGTTCGTGCGGTGTATAACAACAAAAATAATTTACTTGAATCATTTGAAATTAATGGGGTGCCCATAAAAGACAGTGATACTTTCTCAATTTGTATATTTGGATATCACCTTGCTAATTGCAAGGAATATTTGGGTATGAGCGAAGCAGAGTTGAAACAAATGAAAGGCGGAAAAATAATAACAACGAGCGGTCAAGGATTATTTGAAGAATATCTGACCCAACACCAAAACATGAAAAGCGAAGTAGAGGGAAGGTTAGTTTATATATAATTTTTTAAATAAGAAAAAAGAAAGTGGGGTTTGCCCCACACCCCTTGTTTTTACAATTGTTTGTTTTAAAACAGAGAATATGTTAAAAAATTAATCTTCTTCATCATTATATCTTTGGCGTCTTGGCCTGTCTTCTCTGTGATTTTGGAAGCATTCCCTGCAGTAAACAGGTCTTCCCTCAGTTGGTTTAAATGGAACTTCGCATTCTTTCCCACATTCAGCACATTTTACTTTGTGCATTTCCCTGGGTCTGTCGAATCTCCTTCCTCCATAGCCTCCGCGGTCTCCACCAAAACTTCTTCCTCCGCGATCACCACTGCGGTTTCCACCGCCAAAACTTCTTTCACGGTTGCCACCATAGCCTCCGCTTCTTCGGCCGCCATCGCGACCCCTTCTTTCATTATCTCCATAAGACATTTACATACACTTCCTTTTTATTTTATTTAAAAAAAAGAAAAATAGAATTATCTCGCTGAGCGAGCCATTCTTTCTATTTCATTTTTCTTTTTAACTGCATAAGATTTTTGAATATCTCCATCTGCTGTGAACATAATTTCATCAGCTAATGCTTGTGCAAGAGTTTTTTTCTTGTTGAAACACCCCATCAAAGACGCCAATGCAATATTTCTCAATGCAAGGTCAAGTCTTCTTGTTGCAGATATATCAACTGCCACCTGATAAGACACTCCACCCATTGAAACTCTTGTAACATCCTCACAAGGAGCGGAATTTTCAATAGCTTTAACCAAAACTTGAATGGGGTTTTGTTTTGTTCTTGTATGAACAATATCAAAAGCATTTTTCACAACTTCGCTAACTTTTTGTTTTTTACCTTGGAGTCTTCCTTTGGTTCTTATAACTTTTCCAGAAATTTTGTCGCCAGTTCCTCCCCTCATTAATTTGTTGATTAATCTTTCAACAATATTTACATTGGCCTTGCCCAATTGTTTTTTAACATGCCTGCCTGCTGAGTGAGGCATGTAAATTGGATTTAGATCAATGTAGGGTTTTAAGGAAGGATCAACAACCTCTATTCCATCAAAGGAATATTTTCCAAACAATAAAAATGATTTAGATAAATCTACCATATGTCATCACCTTCTAGGTTTCTCTTTCTTTTTGGTCCATAAAAGTTTGAGATCAATATTGTTTACTTTTTCAACTTTGAACCTAACACCAGGGATTGAACCCATCTGTCCTCTTTGAGAACCGCCCAACCCAGATAATAAAACTTGATCGTGCTCGTCAATGTAATTGATTGCTCCATTTCCAGGTGCATGAGCCGTAACAATTTTGCCATTTTTAATGAGCTGAACTTTAACACATTTAACTAACCCAGAATGGGGCTGTTTCTGTTCTAGTGCTCTCTTTTCAACTACAATTCCTTTAACCTGAGGAGACTTTCCTGCAGGATTATACTTATAATTAAGTCTTAATCTTCTTCTTTTCCATCTTTTTGATAGCCATTTTTGTTTTTTTCTTCCTTTTAATAGATCCCTTCCGGCAAATTCACCACGACCCATTCAATCACCTTTTATTTTGTTATTAATTTTAAATCTTTATTATATAATCGTTTAACTGCGTCACGATTTCTTTTTATTATCTCACCATCTTTTCCAATGGCAAGACCCCTATATCTCATAGGAACTGTCACATAAACAATGCCATCCTGTTCATTAACAGAAGTTATTTGTATATTTGACATCAAACCTTTTATAAATACTTCTATATTGGCGCTGTGTTCAACAATCCAGACGTTTCGACCAAGTTTTTCCTTTAATCTTTTGATAGATGATCCATCTTTACCGAGCGATTTGTGAAGCATGCCTTTTTTAACAACAAACAAAGCGGATTTGTCTGTTATAAGACAATCATAAGGTGCAACGTGTGACACCTGCTCAAACAAACTCATTGAACCCAAAGTCAAACCATCAATAACTCTTTTTCCCATCAGTTCCCCTCTTCCTTTTTAGTTAAAACATCAATAATTTTTGAATCCCCTTCTTCTTCTATTATCATAATAGATATAGGATGCGGTCTTCCACAAGTTTCACCCAATCTGAGTGCACTGTTTGGATAAATTGCAATTGGGATTTGAGACATTTCAGAGTAGTAAACTACATCATTTTTGATGTTTTTTGGGCAATCATTTGCAAGAATTATGAGTTTGCCTTTACCTGCCATTATGAGCCTTTTGCATACTTTTTCACCATAACTTATTTTCCCAGTGTCATACACCAATCTAATATTTTTTTCCAAAACATTTACATCCATTAAAATCACCTTTTAAGATTAACTTTAAGCTTAATTTTACCTGTTCCCAAAGGAACAGTTTGACCTATTAAAATATTTTCGGTCACTCCAGATAGATCATCGACAACTCCCCTAACAGCAGATTCAGTTAAATGTCTTACTGTTTCTTCAAATGCCGCTCTCGCAAAAACACTGGATTTTGCTCCTGCCAATCCATGTCTGCCAATTGATTTTTCTTCTCCTAAAACGCACATTGCATCTGCCAAAAGCATAATGTGTCTTACATCAACACTTAAACCTTGAGAATCCATGACATACATGATTTGTTTGACAAGTGTATTGCGCGCTGCTTCAACACCCAATGTTTTCTCTATTTCTTTGATATCGTTTGAATAAATTCTTTCTATATCAACTCCTTCAATCTCTCTGACTCCAGATATATTTGAGCCTGTTGTAAATATTCTAAATACTCCAGTTTCAGGATCTTCAAATGCAATTGCTTTGCCAATACCTTTAACACCTTTCAAGTGGATTGATGAAAGTTTTAAATAAATTTTACGAATATCTATAAGCTTCATTTTTTCATTGAAAGTTATAATTATTTTATTTTCCTTGGATCTAACAGTCGCATCTTTATCTTTTAAAAAATCTTTGACTTTTTTTCTTACATCTTCAATAGATATTCCAAAATATTTTATGTCTTCTTCCCTTATAGAAACCATAACTTTTTTTTCGTTTAAGTTTTCTTTGACGTGAGCAACCTGATCCAAATTAACAGATTCTATTCTTCTCGCAACTTCTCTTGCTTTGTTTTCAGAACCCGAATGTTTTTTATCTAAATCTATTTCCATAATTGGTTTGTTTGGTGTTTTTCTCGCATCAACTAATTCTATCAATCTCGGCAAACCTGTAGGAACCTGCTCTGCCATTCCAGCATAATGGAAAGAACGCATAGTCATTTGCGTTCCTGGTTCTCCCATGCTTTGAGCAGCAAGAACACCTATAGGTTCATAAGAATTTATCATCCATTCCTCTTTAATTTTTTTAGTCATCATAACCACCTATATATGTTTTTCATATCTTGAAAATGTTGGATCAAGTCCATCGCCACCATATACGAACTGAATAATTTTTCCAGATAATTCTCTTGCAGATAAATCTTTTTCAGCATAGATATCTTGAAGTGCATGCACCATCCTTCTCTGCATGTATCCGGATCTCCCAGTTCTTAATGCTTTTATGACCATAGAATCTCTTCCCCCCATACTTTGGAAGAAATGTTCCACAGGAGTCAAACCTTCATGGAAAGAACGAGGGATAAAACCTCTGGCTTTAGCAGATAAATCTTTTGATTTGAAATGACAAAGTGTTCTTTGTGAAGAGTATCCCCTTGATAGTCTTTTGTTTCTTACAGACTGCTGACCGACCATGCCCGACATATTAATTGTGTTTACAATTGAGCCTCTGGCTTTGATTTTTGCAACGATTAATGCTACATTATCAATATCCATAGAACTTTCAATTAATTTACCGCATAATTTTCTTGTTTTTGCATTTATTCCTAAAATTTCATTTTCCACTGTTTCTCTCAAAGTCATACCTGGCCCTCTTTTTAAGGTTTTGTGTTTATAGCGCATAATAATTGCATCTATTTCTTTTTCAGCATTTGTTAAGAGTGTTTTTATTTTGGTTCTTGTTGCTTCATTAAGTTCATATTCTTGGAGACCTAAAGAAAATCCTTCCAGTTTTAAAACATTCAAACCAATCAAAGTACTTCTGTTGAGAAATTCTCTTGATGCTTCGAATCCCATAGTATAGCAAATTTTTTCTCCAATATTAGTATATGTTCTTTTATCTAACGCGCCTTGGATTATAACTCCCTTATCAACAATTAGATGTCCTTGTTTTTGATCAACAGAATAGAATTCTGTTTTTTGTTCAAAATTAATTTCCTCAGGAATTAAAAGAGACATTAAAAGTTTTCCAGAATATTTATCTCCTTTATCTGGTTCTGGAAGTCTTGTGATACCTGTTGTGGATAAAAGATATGATGCATCGGCTTTGTCAAATTCAGCATTATATGTCAATTTAAACGCACCCGAAATATGATCCTCATTTGGAGCAATAATTAATCTACCGTGTCTTGGAGAAAGCACTTGTTTGTAAGGCTGCATAAGTTCTTTGATTTCAACCTGCGCCTCCACATTTTGAATGATATGCAAATTCATTTCATCCCCATCAAAATCTGCATTGTAAGGGGGACAAACAGCAGGATTAACTCTCAATGTTTTTCCTGGAAGTATTTTGACAGTGTGACCCATCATTGAAACTCTGTGAAGAGAGGGTTGTCTGTTGAAAAGAGTTATATCTCCATCAATTACCTGTCTTTCAACAATTGAACCTGGTACAAGCGAATCGATTATCTCTTGTTTTGCAGAATCAGTTACTTTTACTCTGTGTCCATTTGGCATAATAACATAAATTGCTTGAGGATATTTATCAGCCAAAATATATTTTTTAACTCCTTCAATATTCCAAGTTGTAACTTTTATAGGTATGGTAACTTCTCTTGCAACACCTTCAGGAACACCAACTTCATCTATCTTTAATCTAGGATCGGGAGAAATAACTGTTCTTGCTGAAAAGTTAACTCTCTTGCCAGATAAATTATATCTAAACCTTCCTTCTTTTCCTTTTAATCTTTGAGTTAGTGTTTTCAAGGCCCTTCCAGATCTGTGTCTTGCCGGAGGAGTGTTTGCCAATTCATTATTGAAATAAGTACTGCAGTGGTATTGTAAAAGCTCCCATAAATCTTCAATAATAAGTTGTGGAGCACCTGCATTAATATTCATATCTAATCTTTGATTGATTCTTATAATGTCAACCAATTTATGTGTTAAATCATCTTCAGATCTTTCACCAGATTCAAGAGTTATTGATGGTCTCATATTAACTGGGGGTACGGCCAAAACTGTTAAAATCATCCATTCAGGTCTTGCATTAATTGGATCAAGTCCTAAAACTCTTAACTCATCATTGCTGATATTTTCAAGCCATTCTCTTATATCTGTAGGAAGCATAACTTTTTTGTTTTTGTAAAAGGTTGTTGGTTTTAATAAAGTTATTTCAGATTGTTTTTTTCCACAATGAGGGCATATTTTTCCTTTAACTTTTTTGGTTCTGAATTTAAAGATGGATGTTTGTTTTTTCTCCCCATCTTCTTCATCATCTTGATATTCCTCAAGCTCCTCTTTTAATTTCTCAATATCTTCATCCCCTAAAACAGTTTTAAAACATTTATCACATGTTGATTGGAGAATATAAAGAATCACTTTACCATATAATGGGTGAATAACAGGTCTCACAATTTCCATATGTCCGAAATGTCCAGGACACACGCCCATTCTTGCCCCACAAGTTCTGCATTTTAATCCAGGATCAATGACGCCCATTCTTGTGTCTACAAGTCCATTTTCTATTGGGTATCCATCATCATTATAAGTATCTGGAATTGTTATTTTGACAGCACTCATTTTTCTAACTTCATCTGGAGATAAAACTGTGAATTTTACGCCGCCTATTTTTTTATCAGTTACTATATCAACCATTATAACACCCCTATGCTTTATCCTCCAAAATTATTTTTGGATGGACCCCTAGAGAAATAATCTCTTCTAACAGTAATTTGAATGCATAACTAACTTCAACTCTGTAAAATCTGTTGCTGTCGCATACTGGACAAACATCCCTATTTTTAGTGTGGTCGTGATAGCCAATTGCTCCGCACGTACTGCACACCAAAATAGCTGTTTTGTCGCTTTCTTCCAACAGCCTTTCTTTAATTAGAATCGATGAACCGTAACCTATCAAACAATCTCTTTCCATTTCTCCGAATCTTAGACCGCCGTCTCTAGCTCTTCCTTCTGTTGGCTGTCGTGTCAATAATTGTATAGGTCCTCTAGATCTTGCATGAAGTTTGTTTGATACCAAATGATGTAATCTTTGGTAATACACAGTTCCGATAAATATTTTTGCTTTGAGTTTTCTTCCAGTTATAGGATCATACATTTCTTCTTCCCCATATTCGTTGAATCCATGTTCTTTTAATATTGCTTTGAATTCTTCGGTGTTTTCATTTATGAAAGCGCTTCCATCAATTATTCTCCCATCTAAGGATCCTGCTTTTCCACCAAGCATTTCAATAATATGTCCAAAAGTCATACGCGAGGGAATAGCGTGTGTATTAACAATAAGATCTGGAACTATACCCTCATTGGTAAATGGAAGATCTTCTTGTGGTAAAACCATTCCAACAATTCCTTTTTGTCCTGAACGAGCAGAGAATTTATCTCCTACTTCAGGTACTTTAACATCTCTAACTCTGACTTTAACCATTCGATTCCCGCCCAATGTGTCTGTCAGCATAACTGAATCAACAGTCCCTTCCTGTCCGTGAGAAACTCCAACAGAACTTTCTCTTTTCTTTTCTTCAATAATTCCAAAGACAGAAATTTCCTCTAAAAATCTTGGAGGAGATGTTTTTCCAATAAGCACATCGCCACAGTTAACTGTAACTTCAGGAGCTATTGATCCATCACTGCCCAAGTATTTATATGCCTCTTCACCCCTATATCCAGAAACAGTCGGAGGGGGAATTTCAAATTTATCTTTTTGTCCGCCAGGATATCTTCTTTCCTCGGCCACAGATGTTTTAAACATGACAACTCTACCCAAACCTCTATCCAGCGCACCTTTATTCAATACAACAGCATCTTCCATGTTATATTCATAGGACATTACAGCAACAATAAAGTTTTGGCCAGCAGGATGGACATCCATGTCCAAATACTCATAAGTTCTTGTAGAAACCATAGGTTTTTGAGGATAATACATTATATATGATCTTGATAAATAGTAATTACTATAATTTGCAGCATACAAACCTAATGACTGTTTGGTTTGTGACGCAGCCATTGAATTTCGAGCAGATAAATTATGATTGGGATAAGGAAGACTGCCTGCAACAATACCTAATATAGATATTGGATCTATTTCAAGATGTGTGTGTTCAGTGGTTAATTCTTCTTTCCACTGGGCAATATAAACCATTTCTTCTTCCTCAGCATCTAAATATTCAATAATTCCCATATTAATTAAATCACTCCAAGAAAGTTCTTTGATTTTTAATTTTTCAATTAAATCAGAGGTTAATCTAGATTTTCCTTTATCAACCACTATATAAGGTCTTCTGGCACGGCCCCCATCAGTATTGATATAGAATGAATTGTATTTTTTACTATAAGAAAAATTAGATTGGTTTGTTACCTCCCCTTTTCTTCTAGTAGTTACGAGTTGATTATAAAAATTAACAGGATCATCGTGATACCCCACTAATCTACCATTTACATAAACTGCACAACTTTTCATAAGAATAACCTCCTATAATGCTTTTAATCCAAATTCTCTTATTTTGTCATAGATTGTTTCAATCTTTTCCTCACCTGGAGTAATCTCTGTTATCAATGCTAAATTCTTTACAAGCGCAATATTCGGACCCTCAGGACTTTCAGTAGGGCATAATTTTCCCCAATGTGTTCCGTGCAAATCCCTTGCAAGAAAATGAGGATGCTTTTTACTGAGAGGAGAATTAACTCTTCTTAAATGTGACATTGTTGCAAGATAGCTTGTTCTATCGAGAAGCTGAGCAACACCAGTTTGTCCTGCAATCCAATTTCCTGTTGCAAGTGAAGTTCTCATTTTATCGCTTAGTGCATCAGGCCTAACTAAATTTTGAACAATCAAACGTCTACCTCTTGCTTCTGCTCTGCTGGCCTGGTATTGAATATCCCTTACTAAAAATTGGAATGCGTATCTAAACAATTCTTCCATCAGCATACCTGAAAGTTTAACTCTTTTGTTGGCATAATGGTCTTTGTCATCAGGTGGAACTCTACCAGTACCAACAAGATTTGCGCGATATGCCATTTCGATTAGGAATTTTGCTTTTTTCATCCGTGCTTCTTTTTCTGTGCTGATATGTGGAAGCAGATAGGAATCCAATAACAATTCTGCTCTTAAAAGCTGTTCGTCTTCTTCTCTTGTAGGCATTAGCATTTTTCCAATTTTCAACAACGCTTCAGGGGTGTTCTTTGTTGTGTCCACCTCAAAATTAATCAAAAGATCATTTTTCAAAGACATATCCCCAGGGATATTTGCTAAAATCTCATTATTACTTTTAAGACCCAAAGCCTTAAGAAGAACAGTGAGACGCAATTCAGACGGAGAGCTTGGAAAATCTGCTTTCATTGTTCCGTCTTCTTTTCTCTCAACAACACATCTCGCCCTAAAACCGGTTCTTGTTGAAAAGATTTTTGATATTGTTAATTTTTTCAAGTCTTCTTTTGTTGTGATCAATCTGTTTGGAGCTAAATCTTCTATACCTACTAAAACTTTTTCACTGCCGTTAATAATAAAATATCCTCCTGGATCATTGGGATCTTCTCCAGATTCAATTAATTCTTCTTTCCCCATATTTTCAAGATAACATAATTTAGATTTTATCATAACAGGTAATTCACCTATATAAACCTCTGAAATTAATGATTCAATTCCATGCATAATGGGTATAACTTCTAAAAAAATAGGTGCCGAATATGTAATATTTCTTACTCGTGCTTCATTGGGAATAATTTCCCTTCTTGAACCATCTGCCTCAATAACCATTGGTTTTTCCAATCTTATTCTGCCAAGTTTAATTTCGAATCCCTCAATATTTGTTGAAATTTTTTCCGAGGAACTTATAATCTCTTGAAGATTTTTATCAACAAATTTGTTATATGAACTCAGATGTTGCCTTACAAAAGAGTTTTCCCTAAAGTATGCCTTTAATTCTTCTCCAACCATCTAAACACCTCTAACTTTCCCAGGAGTAAAATCATTCTACAACACGATAATAATAATGTTCGGTTGTAAAATCTTTTCTCATAATCTTAATAATTGTGCCTTTTGAAACCTTAAATCCCTTAAGCTTCATCATAATCTTTAAACCCATATCTTTTTTCTTGATTTTGGGCAGATTGTGCTTGAACGTGTTCAGTTTTTTAAGAAGTTCTACTTCTTCCTCCTTTGTTAAAGGAACATGCTCCGGAATAAGCTCATGGGGATGGTACTTAATTTCATCCTTCAAGAATATCACCACCAGTGGACACTAATGTATCTGTTTTAGATATTTAAAAAGCATTAAGTTTATAAATATACGCCATAAAATAGAAAGTCTCAATAGAAATTAGCTTAAATAGGGTGTTATTTTATGAGCAAACACGATAATGTTTTAACTTTAACAAAAATATTAATTAAATCTAGGTTACACCACATTAAAAATCTATTTTCAGGGAAAAAATCTCCTGTCGAGATAAAAACAGATTATGGAAACTATTTAATTGAACCAAAAACTTCCATGTACTGGATTGTTGAGGAAATTGTTAAGAAAAAAATATATGATGTGAAAAAAACTCCAAATGAAAAGGATGTAATTCTTGATTTAGGAATGAATATAGGAATATATTCTGTGTATGCTTCTAAAAGATTTGGTTCAAAAATTATAGGCGTTGAGCCGGTTAGAGATAATTTTAACATTGCAGTGAAAAACATAAAACATAACAAGCTTGATGAATTTATTATTACTTTGAATAAAGCAGTTTCAAATAAAGATGGAGAAAAATTGAAATTATGGATAGACGATAAAAATGTTGGTGGCCATTCGACGATAAAAGATTTGGGAAGAAAGCGAAAAAGATATGAAGAAGTTGAAACAGTTTCTTTATTAACATTGATAAAAGAGTATAACCCTAACGTTATTAAATGTGACATTGAGGGAGCAGAATGGGAAATCTTCACAGAAAATAATTTTGATTTGATGAAAAATGTTTATCTTGTGATGATGGAAGTTCACCAATTTGAAAATCATAACATTGAAGATATGAAAAAACTTTTTGAAAAAAATAACTATAAAACTTCTTTAGTCAAAGATGACTGGGATCAAAAATCTGCGATGCTTTATGCGATCAAAGAATAAAATGACCTGGCGATTGTTTTTTATTTATTTGGTACTTTAATATCCTTATGGCCCTCAAACCAATACTCAATTCATCTTTGCATACGAACGAGAAAAATGCTGTCGAAATTAAAAATAATGAAACACTGATAATTTTTTATATGTCGCGATGGCTTGCACTTAATGATAAAAAAATAAATGAGAATAGATTTTTTGAGGTAACTGGAAAAGAATTGAAACAGTGTAATTTTTCAACTGTAGAAGATTCAAAACTTCTTGATAGATATTCGCAGTATAGATTCGATGAAATAATGGGAAGATTTTCCGAAGAAAAAATATTGGAGTATGTTGCTTCTCTCCAACCCGAGGAGCAGGCTTTTGCTTTTGTTTCAGTTTTGCTCAAAGGAAGAGAAGCTTATACTTTTATCAAAGAATGTGAAAAAAATCCTCCTGAAAATTTTTCAGAATCTATTAATCAAAAATTTGATATTTTTTGGCATAATGAACTTGTTTCAATGAGACAGTATAATTATTGGAAAACAAAAAAAATTACTATAAGCAGAGTGGCAGAATTTATTGAGAATGCTATGCCAGAATATCTGAACACGTTAACAACAGTTTATGGAATTCTCATGGGCAGGTTTGAAAAAGAGGATCAGGATTTCGTTGATGCTGTTAAACAGGCCGATGAAATTATGAAAAAACACAACTTATTGTCCAATGATATTGAATTAAATGCACAAAGAATTGCAAGATTAACTATCTCAGTATTTATACGAGGGCCTAAAAGAGCAGAAAGAATTTTGAAAAGAAATAAATACAAACCTGAAGACATAAGAGGGCCTAAATTTCTCTTCATTAAATCAAAACTTAGATTTAATATAGAAGGATTTGAAGATGCTTTTGCACAGTTTGATAAAACAGTTGAAGAAATTCCACAACCATCACCTCCTGCACCAAAACCCTCTCCGACTGCACGCCCACCAGTTAAAAAACCCCAACCAGTCTCTGTTGCTGATGTTAGAGAAGCAAGATTGATGTTGTATGATAGAATTATGGAAGAAGAAAGCGATGCAGATTCAAAATCAGTATTGAAAGAAAGAGGAAATGAAATTTATATTAGAGAAAAATTCGGAAATTTTGTAGAATTTCTTAGAAATCGAGGGGTTTCCAAAAAAGTTTTTGATGAGGAAATTCTAAATACACTTGATGAAATAGCACGATGTGAAACAATGCGCTGTTTTAGCAATCTTATTGATGGAAAAATAGAAACCTATTTCAAAAGACAATAATAAAAATAAACTCAACAAAAAATAATGAAAACTTGGAAAATTGGAATTTATAGTTTCACAAACCAGCAACTATTATGTAGTTCCTGGAGCTCCAGCTTTTCACTAATAGAAATTTTTTCCGAACAGTCCACTCCTCTAGCATTAACAATTGTTCTGGGAGCTATGGGGTTATTGTGTGTAAAAGAGCATGTAAATCTATTACCACATTAAACCTCTTCATAAAATTCTTTCAGGGGTTTTCTTTCTCGTTTATGTTGTTGGATATTGAAATAACCTAGGCTAAAGCATATGGCAAAACAAAATTTTCAGGAATTCCGAAAACTTTTAGTTCTATATCCTCATACATTATTGAATCTACCTAACTAGAAAATTTCCAGGTGAGGATCTCCCATCTTTTGGTGCAATTACTGAACATTTATCTGAAACATAAACTGTTTCCAATCCAGTTTCGAGTTCAGGATTCACTGCCCAAGTTGGAACTGAATCTAGAATTACATAGTTAACTCTTTCATCTCTAATAAATGCTCTTACACCAGAATCGGTTAGATCTCCACTGTATTTTTTCGCCCCTAAAAAGTAATACTCAACTAGGGGAGAATATTTGTTTTGGATTGCTATGGTCGCATTGGTTGTATTCAAATAGGCCCATATAAAACAATCTGTTACATTAGATAAAAAGAGATCACGGGATTGGTTATAATAATTTAAATTTATGGATTTTTCATATTCGCACCAATTTTTTAAAAATTTGAGATTGTTGCAGGTTTTTATATTATTAAATTCATATGCACTTAAATAACAGTATTCTTTTTTAGGTCCGTCGTATACATCACAAGCTTCTAAATTCCCAACATAATACCCAATATAAAAATAACATTCATTTCGCATATCTGATAAGTCCATCAAATCGCATGCTTTGGCAGTCTTGCTTTCAATTGATATATTCAATAAGCATTCATCCGGATTTGATGTAAAACTGCATACTTCAGGGCTATTTAGTTGAATCCCACATTCTAAAAAACATTGATCCCTCTTAGAATTATCTTGAAAAGACGCGCAACTGCCAACAGTGTGAATAGAATAACCCTCAAATTCCACATTTATTTCTTCGGCTAAAATTTGATGTTCTTCTGTATATGTTTGATATTCATTTACTTCCCATAATTCAAATTCTAACTCAGTTGTTTTGTTGTTTAAAACTTCTGGTTCTTCGTTCACACAACCAAAAAATAATAAAAAAATTAAAATAAAACTAATCTTCTTTAACATCTGAAACCACCTGTCTCCATGATCCGCCTATGTAATGCCAAAGTTGTTTTGTTGTTGAATCATAAACTAATGACGTTTTATTCGCAACTTCCATGGGCCGGTCTATCTCAATAAAAATTTTGCTTTGTGTCCATTTGATATCCTCTTTGAATGGATTGCGCTCAAGAATATATATCTTATTTTTTTCTTTTTTGGTTTTCTCACACCATTCTGTTATTTGATTGATTTCGTTTTGCGATACCAATGAAATCACCTTTTTTTCTTGACTTTTTTTCTCTTGGTTTTGGGAGTAGATGATTTTTTAACTGACTTTTTTACAGTGGTTTTTTTATTGGTAGATTTTTTAACAGGTTTTGGTTTTTGAACTTTTTTAGAAGTTGGTTCAATCATTACGTGAGTAACCGGAACAGAAACTGGAGAACGTGGTTTTTTGCCCAAATATCTGTTGACCAACATTATTAATATCCCTACGGGAATAAAAATTACTGATAAAACAATCAGACCTGAGAACAATAAGGACATTATTCCATCAGATAAAAGTCCGGTTTGTAAATACCATAATACAAACGTAGTTAAAGCACCCAAAAAAGCAAGTATACCAATCAACAAAAACGCCATTCCAAATTTTCTCATGTGATCACCTAGTTATACTAAAAAGAAAAATAATATAAACATTTGTGGACCTGCCGGGAGTTGAACCCGGAACCTCTGCCTTATTCTAAACATATAAAATTTATGCGAAGGCAGCACGCTACCAGATTGCGCCACAGGCCCAAAAAAATAAAAAAAGGGAAAAAATTAAATAATTTTTTCGATTTCTTTTTGTTTTTTCTTAACAATGTCCTTGACAATATCTTTGGACCCGAGTCCAATAGCTATTGCTCCACCAAGACCTAGTGCAATTGCCACAGTGAAGAACAAAGCATTTATTGCAGTCATAAACGTATTTTCAAGAAGGTTTATGTTTGCACCTGGCAAAACTAAAGGCAATGCCATCACAACACCAATATATGCAATTGCAATTTCAAGTATTAAACCAATTGGTTTTGCAAATGGTGTTTTGCTGTCTTTTATTTGGTTTGTAATATAATCCCCAAACATCAAAGCAACAACTATGATTGCAATACCCTCAACAAGCCCTGGCAAATACGCAACGATTCCAGATATCATTATTGTTAAGAATCCGAATTCAGCTATATCTGCAGCAATTCCAAGGAATATGAAGAAAATCCATATCTCGAGCAGGAATTTTATTACACCTGTCAAAGTCCATCCTAATAATGCGTCATGCAATCCATGATTTTTAAGGAATATCTCTAATTTCATTTTGTCAGATGCTTGTTTCCATAACCAACCCATCAATTTAGCGAGTATAAAACCCACTATGGATATTAGCAAGAAAACTGCAGCTGCGATTGCACCTTGTAATAGATTGGTGCTAATCACATTGATATCTATTAAACTTAACAGTTCTGGTAAAGTTATCATTTACACACCTCCTTCATTAATGTTATTTCTAAGAATAGAACATAAGTTATGTTTATAAATTTTTCGTTATGAATTCGTGAAACCTGTCAATGTCATAATCATTATGAATTATGTTGCATACAAACATCTGAAGAAGTTCCTGTATCCGAACTGCGTTTCCGAATTCTAATGTTGTGTTTCCATCAACAATAGAATTAGTTGTGATCATTCTTTTTTCAGATATTCCTGCCGAGCTTATCCAGGCGCCAGCTCCTGCTAAACCCAGGTTATGAACAACACCCAGCATTAAATCAATACTGTTCTTCCCATTGAAAACATTTGATAGAGGTTTGATAATTAAATTATCATTTACTGTGATGTTGTGCGAATATGCAATTTCTCTTATTTTATTTATTGATTTGACAATTGAACTACCTGATGAAACCATATCATCAATAGGACATACAATTTGATGATTTAATAATAGTTCAGCTGTTAAATCACCACTATCCACACAAGTTATTTCAACTTTTCCATTTGAGAAATCGCCGTCACGTTTTTTTCTTAGATTAACATCTGCCAAATAACTTCCACCTTCATCTGGAGAAATATATAAAATTCCTTTTTTATTTGAATTGGGATTTAGATATCCTCCCCGCATGGCAACATCCAATACCTTTCTTTTCAAAGGATTTCTCATTGTTAAATTGATAACTGTTAAATTGGGAGGTATTATTGAAAATTCATCTACCTCATTCCCATATTTATCTAAAGGGAATCTTCTGTGTTTCGGATTGGTTGAGTAAATTCCTTCCTCTTTAAAACAATGACCATCCAAGGTGATTAAATACTTTAAACCAACATCGCCTAATGCGCCCAATGCCAACCAAGCAGTGTGGCCCTCGTGTGTTTTATAAGGATCTGTGTCAGCTGAATCATGGTCTTGTCTCAAAAAAGGCATATAAGGCACAACAAGAGTTACCCTAGCACCTTGAGATGCAAGATTCTTGATAAGAAAATAGGTCATTAAAAATCGTTCCTTGGGTTGCGGATATATTCTATCAAAAATAAAAACATCTGAATTTCTAAATTGATCTATGGATTTGGTTGCTGGACTTTTCCAAGGAGAATTAAACATAAAAATGGTTTCTGTGTCTGCATAATCCCTAAAACCCACCTTTATGGGCTTCGGACCGTGGGGATGCAGGTTAACAGGTATCAGATCAGTTGAATCTTGAGTGTAAAGTATAATTGAATTTGGTGTAAATGTTTTGCGCAACGTGACCATAATAATCCCCCAGTATATTTATTAGTGCCATAGTATTTAAATAAATTATTAAACACAAATGTTTATAATTAATAACAAAAAGATTTATAAATAGGTCTGAACATAAAATAAATTATGGGAAAAAAAGTATTTAAAACAGATCCAAGTCCTAAACCTAATAAAGAAATAACCTTCAGAGGTATGATTAAAAAAAGAGATGATATTCCCTTTCCAAAGTCAAAAGCAACTGAAGTTTTTTTATCTAGACGAATAAATGGATTGGCAATAGACATTTGCAAAATTCAATCGGGTTTGTTTGAAGTGGCTTATGAATTTCCAACATCAAGATTTTTAGTCAATAAAGAAACTGTTTTGATTGGTTATCCTAATTCTAAAGAAAATTATAAATTAACTGAATTTTTAGAAGAAACTGCAAAAAGAATTGGGACAGAATTGGATATACGAACGGATAAAAAAATAATTATTATTGTTAAAGATGGAAAAAAGAGACAAGAATTTTGGCAAGAGATGGGAGAACTAGCAAGAGAATTACAGTTATCTACAAAGCCATTAGATATAGCATTGAAGGAACATGATGAATTATTAACTGAACCTGGAGAAATAGATGAGATATATGAAGAATTGGGTGAAAAATTTGCATCTATTCAAAAAGAAATGACAAAATCAGCAATAAGTCAAATTTTGTTTTTCGATAGAAAAACAGACTGATCTTAGCAAAGGTTTATAAAAAAAACTATTTATATTCTATTCGAAAACTTATTCATTAATTAAGGTGATAAATATGAAACTTGTAATATCTGTGAAAAATGGACAAACATTCCAGACTGAACTATCAGAGGATAAATCAGTGTTATTAACTAATAAAAAAATTAGTGATGTGATTGATGGTGAAGTTTTGGGAATTCCAGGATATAAACTTAAGATTACTGGTGGAAGTGATTCCTCAGGTTTTCCAATGCGGCCCGAAGTTGAAGGAACAAAAAAATACAAACTTTTGTTGTCAAAAGGTCCAGGATATAAACCAAAAAGACGAGGAGAAAGAAAAAGAAAAACAGTGCGCGGAAACACTGTCGATCAGTCAATCATTCAGGTTAACACAAAAGCAATTGAAGAGGGCCCGACTCCATTAAGTGAAATATTTCCTAAAAAAGAGGAAAAGAAAGAGTGATTAGATGGAGGATACAGGTCAAGCTGTTGTTAACATAGGGATGTTGGGCCATGTTGATCACGGCAAAACAAGCTTAACCAAAGCATTAACAGGGAAATGGACTGATACTTTTAGTGAAGAACTTAAAAGAGGAATCACTATAAGAATCGGTTATGCAGATATTTCTTTTTATAAATGTGGTGAGAAATATTGGATGAAACCTAAATGTCCTTCTGGAAAACAAGGAGAATTTGTTAGGAAAGTTTCTTTTTTGGATGCACCAGGACACGAAACACTGATGGCGACAGCCATATCTGCATCTGCGATAATGGACGGCGCTATATTAGTAATTGGTGCGAATGAAACTTGCCCCCAACCTCAAACAAAAGAACATTTGATGGTTTTAGAAGCACTTGGTATAAAAAATATTGTTATTGTTCAAAACAAAATTGATCTTATTTCAAAAGAAAAAGCAAAAGAACATTATGATCAGATATCTGATTTTATTGGAGAATTTGGAATAAAAGCTTCAATAATTCCGACATCTGCAAATTATGGAATCAATCTTGATTCACTCATTGAAGCTATTCAAACTTCAATACCTACTCCAAAACGCGATTCAAAAGCAGATTATAAAATGTATGTGACTCGATCGTTTGATATAAATAAACCCGGAACTGAAATAAATAAACTTGAAGGAGGAGTTATGGGGGGTTCATTAATTCAAGGAGAATTGAAAATTGGTGATGAAATTGAAATTTCACCAGGATTCACTTATAAAGAAAAGTCCGAACCTTTTATAACTGAAGTTACTTCTTTGTTTGCAGGAGATAAAAAAAGAGATGTTGTTCATCCTGGAGGTCTTGTTGCGATTGGAACTCCACTAGATCCTTCTTTAACAAAATCTGATGGGATGATTGGTCAGTTTATTGGAAAACCTGGAAAAGTTCCAGAACCAACAGATGTTTTTACAGTTGAATACTCTTTATTTGGAAGAACAGATTTTGAAAACAATCAAATTATCAAAGGCGAACCAATGGTTTTAAGTGTTGGTACTGCCTCAACAGTTGGTGTTGTAATTGAAACTAAAAAAGATGTTGCAACTTTAAAACTTAAAAGAAAACTTTGTGCAGAAGTGGGGGGGAAAGCCGCATTATCAAAGTTAATAAAACAAAGGTGGAGATTATCTGCACATGGCAAAATAGTCTGATTTTTAATATCTAAAAACATTAAAATAAATCATCTAAAAACAAAAACTTTAAATTGTTAAACTTTATTGAAAGCAGTATGGATTTGAAAGGTTTGTGTCATATTTGTGGGAACCCTGCAGAAATATCGTGCAAAATGTGTGGCAGACTTGTTTGTAAAAAACACCATAGAGAAGGTATTTGTGATGTTTGTAGAAAAGGAGTTCAAATAAAAAATTTATACTGAAACAATAATATTGCCAACTTTTTCCATGATAATAATTTCAGTTTAAATCTGAAATCCGAGCAGGTTATAAAAAAAGCTAAAAAAATAAATTCTATTAAAATAAAAATTTTAAAAGTAAAATATAAAAAAATATTTTACAAATTTTTTAAATTTATTTATCTAGGGGCGATGCGCATCCGTTTTGGTAACAGTAATCAATATAAGCTTCCATATCTCCTTTCATACTGTCTGCAAAACCAATCCAATGTTTTTCTCCTATAAATGTAGTCGGAACTCCCCTAACTTCTATTCCATAAGATGCTGCTGTCTGCTGAAATAATGCTTTGTTTGATGCATCTTTCCAGGTTTCAAACATCTGAATCTCCAAATCAGGATATTTTACTCTTAATTCTTCCAAATAAACTTTTTGTTTAGAGCAAAAACCGCAACCATCCCCCCAGAAGAAATAAAGCGTAACTTTATTGTTAGATTCTTGGATTGGAGGATCGATATTTAAATCAGGTTCGGAAATTTCTTCAGGTGCATTAAACATTGCATATCCTGATTCAGGAAATGCGAACATCGCAAATGCAAAAATAACCAAAAGAACCCCTACTCCTGCAATAATCTTTGTTTTATTATCCATGAAATCACCAATCTAAATATGTGTACAAATAAATAAAAATCTATGGAATACGAAAAAATTTATAGAGGATATTTCAAACTATAGTATTGTTAAAAAATGTAGAAGATATATTTAACTTTTTTTTAATTTTTTACCACATAAATCATTTTATAAACCTTTCTTAGATTTAAAAAAGCACTAATCCATAAAAGGTGATTTGTATGTTTCATAAAATGGATGACGAAGACGATGAAGATTGGGATGATGACGAAGAAGTTGATGATGACGAAGACTTTGACGATGAAGATTGGGATGATGACGAAGAATAAATCTCTACTAATCTAAATCGTTATTTATCTTTTTTTTCTTTTTTGTTATTTGAAAGTAAGTGATTGAAAGATTTTTAAATTAAAACTATTCTAAGTTTTATTATGATAGATATTGTTTGGGCATATTCACTAGTAAGTGTTATTTTTGTGAGTTTAATGTCTTTGGTAGGGGTATTCGGTTTTTTTATAAAGGAAAAAACAATGAATAAAACACTATTATTTTTAGTTAGTTTTTCAGCAGGCTCTCTTTTAGGAGGAGCATTTTTACATCTTTTGCCAGAGGTAGTTGAAGAAAAAGGATTTGGACCAGAGATAGGACTGGCAGTATTAGCAGGATTAACTGTTTTCTTTGTTTTGGAAAAATTTATTCATTGGAGACATTGTCACATTCCAACTTCCAAAAACCACCCGCATCCCTTTGCTTATATGAACCTAGTGGGTGACGGTCTGCACAATTTTATTGATGGAATTGTTATTGGTGTAACATATCTTGTAAGTATACCCTTGGGCATATCTACAACCTTGGCAGTAGTATTCCATGAGATACCTCAGGAAATTGGAGATTTTGGTGTTTTGCTGCACGGAGGTTTTGATAAAAAAAAGGCTTTGCTATTGAATTTTTTAACGGCATTAACTGCCATTGTTGGAACAGTTGTAGGGTTAATTGTGGGGAATATGTTTGAAGAATTGACAATATTTATTATACCATTTACTGCAGGGGGATTTATTTATATTGCAGGATCTGATTTGATTCCCGAACTCCAAAAAACATGCCATGTTACAAAATCAACTGTTCAGCTTATTGGAATACTTTTGGGTTTTGGTATGATGTTGCTTTTATTGTTTTTGGAATGATTAATATGAGAATAGGTTATCCCTGCATAAATTTGGGTTTGAATTGTACCCCTAATAAAACTTTTAGGCTTGCAAATTATTCAAATGAAACTTTGATAAGAAAAATTGAAGAAAATCTTGAATGTTTGAAAAAAACTTTAGAGTTTAATTTTGAAAACAAACTTATGTTTTTTAGAATTGGTTCGGGTCTAGTTCCCTTTGCTTCTCATCCCATTTGCAAATTCAACTGGCAGGATTATTTTAAAAAGGAGTTTGAAAACATTGGAAAGTATATTAAAAAAAATAAAATTAGAATATCTATGCACCCTGATCAATTTGTTTTGATAAATGCATTAGACAAAAAAATTGTTGAAAGGAGTGTTGCCGAGTTGGAATATCACTGCAAAATTTTAGATTTGATGAAATTGAATAAAACTGCAAAAATTCAAATGCATGTCGGCGGAGTTTATGGCGACAGAGAAACTTCAATAAAAAGATTTATCTCAGAATACGAAAAATTACCTCCAAATATCAAAAAAAGACTTGTTGTAGAAAATGATGACAGATCTTATTCTTTAAAAGATTGTTTAATGATAAGCAATGACATAGGCATACCTGTTGTTTTTGATGTTTTCCACCACTCATGCATAAATAATCATGAACCTGTCAAACAAGCAATTGAAATGGCAAGTAAAACCTGGAAAAAATCAGATGGGGTGTTGATGGTGGATTACAGCACTCAAAAGATAAATGGAAGAAGATGTTCACACACAGAACATATTGATATCAAACACTTTAAAAATTTTTTAAAACAAACAAGAGGCTTGGACTTTGATATAATGCTAGAAATAAAAGATAAAGAGAAAAGTGCACTAAAAGCAATAAAATATGTATAAAAACACAATATTTATAAATTATAACATTATAATATATATATTATGAAAACAATTGTTTTGGCAGGAGGATTTGCCAAACGTCTGATCCCTACCACTGATGAATTACCCAAACCTTTGCTCCCAGTAGCAGGCAGACCTCTTCTTACCCACGTTCTTCAAAAAGTGGATAGATTTAAACCGCCAGAAGAAAATAGATGTTATTTAACAACAAATAAAAAATTTGAAATTGATTTTAGAAATTATTTGCTCGATAACTCTCCAAAAATACCCATAGAGTTAATATCTGAAGAATCGATTGAAAACACTGAAAAACGCGGAAGTGTTGGGGCAGTAGGATTGGTTTTAGAAAAGGCAAAGATAAAATATGATGAGGTTATGGTTATTGGTGCTGACAATTTATTTTCTTTTGAATTAGATGAATTATATAGCGAATATGTAAAAAGAGGGAAAGTTTCAACTGTAGCTCTTTTTGATGTTGGAGACAAAGATTTGGCAAAAAAATACGGTGTGGTCTCGATTGATAAAGACAATAAAATAACTGATTTCCAAGAAAAACCTGAAAATCCAAATTCTACATTGATTAGCACTGCGATATATATGTTCAATCCTCATGACTTTCAAATGATTGATGATTATTTGAAACAAGGAAATCCTCCTGACAGAATGGGAGATTTTATTGTATGGATGTCTAAAAGAGTAAATCTCCAAAGTTTTGTCTTTCAGGGATATTGGTTTGATATTGGTTGCCATGAATCCCTCTCTAAAGCAAACATACAAATGAGGGGACAATAAATTATTTTTTTCCTTTAATTTTTAATAAAATTTTTTTTAATTATTTAAATCTATAAAATCAAAAAAACATGTGGAAAACTTGAAATCTGATGAAAAAAGGGAGAAATTAAAAAAACCAAAATCTATTAAAACTTTTTTTAAGGAAATGTTTTCAACTCCTCCCCAACTACCTGAAACTTATTGGAACAAATTAATTGAAATCTCGGAATTTTACGGTTCTGATTGTAAAATCAGAGAATGAAGGTATAATATTTAAAAATATATATATTGAATTATTTGTATTCTAAAAATAAATTATGAAAAAGAGGATATTGGATATATGGAACCAAAAAAATTCTTGTTTATGTCTTTGGATAATCTGAGTGCAGACCTTGCTTGGACTATCAAAAAAGAGGGACACCAAGTCAAATTTTATGTGAAATGCCCAGAAGAGAGAGAAGTTGGCAGTGGTTTTGTAGATATTGTTGATGAATATGAACCATATCTAGATTGGGCAGATACTATCATTTTTGATGATGTGTTGGGCGAAGGTACAAAAGCAAAAAAACTTAGAGAAGAAGGAAAGGCTGTTGTGGGTGGAACAACCTACACAGACCAGCTAGAAGATGATCGTTCGTTTGGACAGGAAGAATTGAAAAAAATGGGCGTTCCAGTTATCCCATATAAAACATTTACATCATTTGATGATGCAATTGATTATGTAAAAAGTAATCCTGGAAAATATGTTATAAAACCAGATGGGGAAGCTGCAAACGTTAAAGGATTGCTTTTTATTGGAGAAGACGATAATGGCACAGATGTTATTCAGGTTTTGACGGATTATAGAAACGCTTGGTCAAATAAAATACCTTCTTTTCAATTACAAAAAAAAATGACCGGGGTTGAAATAGCAGTTGGCGCGTTTTTTAATGGAAATGAATTTATCTATCCTATAAACGTAAATTTTGAACATAAGAAATTATTCCCGGGAAATTTAGGACCCTCAACAGGAGAAATGGGAACTGCTTTATTCTGGTCAGGACCTAATAAAATTTTCAATAACACGCTTAAGAAATTTGAAGAAAAATTGGCCCAGGAAAAATTTGTGGGTTATATTGATATAAATTGCATTGTCAATGGTCATGGAATACATCCCTTAGAATGGACTACGCGATTCGGATATCCAACAATAAGCATTCAGCAAGATGGTATATTGAATTTGAAAGGTGAATTTATGCATAGTCTTGCCAGAGGTGAAAAGATAAAACTTAGAACAAAAACCGGTTTTCAAATTGGTGTCAGGATTGTTGTTCCACCTTTTCCTTTTGATGATCCAGAAACCTTCAGGGTCAAATCTAAAGATTCAGTTATCCATTTCAAAAAATTAAACTACGAAGGAATCCACATAGAAGACGTTAAACTTGTAAATGGAGAATGGGTAGTTACAGGAAATGCAGGAATGGTGTTGGTTGTAGTAGGGATGGGAAATACAATGAAACAAGCGCAGGCACAAGTTTATAATCGCATAAACAATATAATCATACCTCACATGTACTATAGGGACGACATAGGGGACAGATGGTTAGAAGATAGTGATAAATTGCATAACTGGGGATATTTAAGAGAACTTTGATTTCCCGGGTGATGTAAATGCCAAATATAAAAATTAAAAGAATTACAAAAAATAATTTTGATAGATATAGTGATTTAATTTTAGAATCAGAACAGTCCCATCCTAAAAAAATTAGATCGGATTATGGAGATTATAAAGACATATTAAAAACCAAAGATAGTTTGGGCTTGATGGTTTTTGAGAAAGATGAATATGTTGGAAATATAATTGGCTGTCCATACAGAAGGTGGGAAGTTGAAGAAGATAAAATAAAAAATATTGAACGTGGAAAAAGAGTTTTCTATATCTATAATTTAGTTATTGAACCAGAATACAGGGGAAAGGGATATGGATATGTGTTAGTTGAAAAATTTATTGAGAGAATAAAAAGAAGAAAATATAATTATATAGTAGCACATGTTAAAGTCGGAAAATCATTATCTTTATTTAAAAAATTTAATGCCACGATTGAAAAAGAATTTAAAAATTATGAAAAAACTGGAAAGAGATATGATTTGATAGTTATTGACTTGAAGAAAAAATATTTTGATGCCGACCCCAAATTACTTGTTAAGCGAAAACTTTAAATACATGATAATACATAAACATTAACGGGGGATGTTTATGTTAAGAAGTAAATTTTTGATAATAGTAGTGCTTTTACTTTTACCGACCATATCTGCTTATAGTTTGGGAGTGCAAAAACAAGGAGAAGGCACTGTTAAAAGTGATGCTTTTGGAATTGATTGTGGATGGTACTGCAGCAAAGATTACGCTCCAGGATCTCGAATTACTTTAACTGCAACTACAGGTCACAGGTCTTCTTTCTCACATTGGGAGGGCGCATGCTCGGGCACAGAACCCACATGTGTAGTTGATATGAATTCGGACAAAATAGTTATTGCTATTTTTGAAAGCGCTAAACTAACTATTGAAAAAGAGGGAGTAGGAGAAGTTAAAAGCAATGCGTTTGGGATTGACTGTGGATGGTACTGCAGCAAAGACTTCCCAGTAGGGGTGGAAATTATTTTAACTGCTACTCCAGGCCATAGGTCCTCATTTGTCAGATGGGAGGGTGCATGCTCAGGCACAGAACCCACGTGCACAGTTATTATGGATGGCTCTAAAACAGTAAAAGCTGTTTTCTCTAGTTCGATGCTTACTATTGAAAAAGAAGGAGAAGGCACTGTTAAAAGTGATGCTTTTGGAATTGATTGTGGATGGTACTGCAGCAAAGACTTTCCAGTTGGTGCAGAAATTACATTAACTGCTACTCCCAGCCATAGGTCTTCATTTCTCAGATGGGAGGGCGCATGCTCAGGCACAGAACCCACGTGCACAGTTATTATGGATGGCTCTAAAACAGTAAAAGCTATCTTTGACGGCAGATATCTTTTAGTCCAAAAACAAGGAAATGGAGACGGAATTGTTAAAAGCAATGCGTTTGGGATTGACTGTGGATGGTACTGCAGCAAAGACTTCCCAGTAGGGGTGGAAATTATTTTAACTGCTACTCCTAATGCAAGATCCTCGTTCATCAGATGGGAGGGCGCATGCTCGGGGAGTGAGCCAACATGTGTTGTAACCCTAGAAAACAGTAAAAATGTCACTGCTGTTTTTGAAAGCAGGAGACTTGGTGTGAATAAAGTAGGGACAGGTCAAATCAAAAGTGCTCCTTTTGGGATTGACTGTGGATGGCATTGTGTGAGAGATTATCCTGTTGGAACTGAAGTCACTCTTGTAGCAACCCCGAATCATAGGTCTTCCTTTTCTCATTGGGAAGGAGACTGCTCAGGGAGTGAGCCGACTTGTGTTATAACAATGGATGAGAATAAAAATGTTGAAGCGGTTTTTGCAAGTTCGGGATTAAGTATTTATAAACAAGGAAATGGAGACGGAATTGTTAAAAGCAATGCATTTGGAATTAGTTGCGGATGGTACTGTAGCAAAGACTTCCCAGTTGGTGCAGAAATTACATTAACTGCTACTCCTAATGCAAGATCCTCGTTCATCAGATGGGAGGGCGCATGCTTGGGGAGTGAGCCAACATGTGTTGTAACCCTAGAAAACAGTAAAAATGTCACTGCTGTTTTTGAAAGCAGGAGACTTGGTGTTGAAAAAGAAGGTTTGGGAGAAATTAAGAGTGCTCCTTTTGGGATTGACTGTGGATGGCATTGTGTGAGAGATTATCCTGTTGGAACATTGGTAACTCTAAGGGCAACTCCAAATATACGATATTTGTTTGATAGATGGGGGGGCGCATGCTTGGGGAGTGAGCCGACTTGTGTTGTTGATATGAGTGAAAACAAAAATGTTAAAGCAGTTTTTATTTCAAGAACTGAACCTTATGGCATACCCTTGGAAACGCCAAACAAAATAAACGATGATCAAAAAAATAAACTCCAGGATATACTCAAACAAGTTTTTGATGTAGATATAGAAATAGAATAGAGGTGAAAAAATGAGAAAGATGAATGCACAGCTTTTAAAAGCAAGAGAGAAGGTTTGTCTGCCATTAGACAATTTGAATACAATGGAAACAGCTGAAGCGAGAGTTAAAGCACTGCACGAGTATGTGGGATTGTTCAAAGTGGGTAAAGGTTCGTTTACACGTTTTGGCCCAGATATTGTCAAAATGGTGAAAAAACATGGTGCAAATGTGTTTCTGGATTTGAAATACCATGATATCCCAAACACTGTTAAAGATGCAGCATGTGCTGCAACTGAAATGGGAGTTAACATATTCAATGTTCATGCCTTTGGAGGAAGTAAAATGATGTTCGCAGCATTGGAAGGTGCAGATGAAACAGCTAAAAGATTGGAAATTGCTCCTCCAAAAGTTATTGCAGTAACTGTTCTTACAAGTATTAATATAGACATACTTTATGGAGAACTGAACGTCGAATTAGATATGGAAGATCAAGTTTTGCATTTGGCTCAGATGACAGCAGATACAGGATTAGATGGAATAGTCTGTTCTGCAAATGATTTATCAGCAATAACACAGTTTTTACCTAAAGATTTCATGTATATAACCCCGGGTATCGTCCATCCAAATAAAGGGATGGTTGGTTCTGATCAAAAAAGAATTGCAACTCCGCGCAATGCTATTGAAGATGGAGCAAGTATCTTAGTAGTTGGAAGAGCAATAACTGGTTATGAAACTGTTGAAGAACAGCAAAATGCTGCCCATGAAATTTTGGTTGATATTGCCGAAGTTCTTTAATCTTTTTTCTTTTTTTATTTTAAAATTAATATTCTCCTTGGTAAATATAATCTCTAACTTCAACTGTTTTGAAATGAGGTTTTGCGATATTTACTAAAAATTGGATTTCACTTTGTTTAAACAACCCAGGATTAAAACTTTTATCAACTAACTCTGCACCCTCAGGTTTGATAAATGTTTGAATTATATATCTATCTCTTTCCCCTAAACTGTTTAACCAAACACCAATGTCTTCCATGATTTGATCATTATGCAATCCAGGAACAATTGTAGTTCTGAAATCATGAGGTATTCCAGAATCTATTATTAATTTCAAAGACTGTTCAACTTTATCTGCAAATGACTGGTTTAAACCAGTTGCTTTAGGGTATTCAGTTTTTGAAGTTTTGACATCAGTTGCCCAATAATCAACAAGTTTTTCATCAATCAACTGTTTTACCTTTTCAGGACTTGTACCATTAGTATCCATTTTTATTTGAATTCCCAAAGACTTAACTTTTCTTATAAATTCAACTATATCTTTATGCAGTAGTGGTTCCCCCCCAGTTATGCACAAAGCATCAACAACATTTTTTCTTTTTTCCAATATTTCTAAAACTTTTTCTTCACTTATTCTCTCTTTTATGTACTCATTAGGTATAACTAAATTCCTATTATAGCAAAAGGGACATCTGAAATTACACCCAATAGTAAATAAAGTTGAACATATTTTGTTGGGATAATCTACTAAACTTGTTTTTTGTATATATGCAAATTCCATATGAAACTCACCAGATACTTAACATGATTCATCAAAAGATCGTCTTTCGTTAAATTCAGCTTGTTTACCTTCGTTCCACTGTTGAACCGGTCTTATATAACCAACAACTCTGCTATAAACCAAACACTTTGTCCTTTTTTTCTCCAAATCTTTAATTTCTTCCTCATTCATTTAACCCACCTCTTAATTTTTTACTTCCATTTTTTGTTTTAATTGAGTATAACCAATCTCAGCATCGCATTTTGGACAATAATTATGTTCCCCCGGTATATAACCATGAACAGGACAAACTGAAAATGTTGGAGTTATAGTATAATAGGGAAGTTTATAATTCTCAGCTATTTTTCTAACCAAATTTCTAACAACCTTCCAGTCATTTATTTTTTCACCCAAAAATGTGTGAAAAACAGTTCCTCCAGTATATCTAGTTTGTAATGGATCTTGAAGTTCCAAAGCCTCAAACAAATCTAATGGTGTAGCAACATGCAATTGAGTTGAATTTGTGTAGTATGGAGGAGAATCATTATTTTGATATTGGTTTTCATTAGCGACTATAATGTCTTTGTATTCTGATTTATCTAATCTTGCCAACCTGTGGGAAGTTCCCTCTCCAGGGGTGGCTTCCAGATTAAATATACTGTTAGTTTCAGATTGATATTCTGATAACTTGTCCCGCATGAAATCCAAAACCTTTATTGCAAAAGTCCTTGCGTCATTATCAATTAAATCTTTTTGTTCACCAAATAGATTTATCAAAGATTCGTTCATACCTATTAAACCTATTGTGCCAAAATGATTTTTCCAATATTCTTTGTTTTGTTCTTTAACATTACGCAGATAAAATTTAGAATATGGATAAAGTCCGCTTTCAGTGAATTTTTCTAAAACTTTACGTTTTAATATCAAACTTTCTTTTGCAACATCCATTAATTCTGCAAGCATTTCGAAATATTGATCTTCGTTTTTTGATAGATAACCAATTCTAGGCATGTTTAATGTTACAACACCTATACTGCCCGTTAATGGGTTCGCTCCAAACAAGCCCCCCCCTCTTTTTCTAAGTTCGCGATTGTCTAATCGTAATCTACAACACATTGATCGTGTATCTTCTGGATTCATATCAGAATTGATAAAATTAGAAAAATAGGGAATTCCATATTTTGCAGTCATTTCAAATATAGGTTTTAATTGCTCTCTTTCCCAATCAAATCCTTTAGTTATATTGTAAGTAGGAATGGGGAATGTGAACACCCTGCCTTTCGCATCACCTTCCATTACAACCTCAGAGAAAGCACGGTTGAAAATATCCATTTCCTCTTGGAAATCTCCATATGTATCATCCATTATTTTTCCACCAATTACTATTGGATCATTTTTCATCATATTGGGAATATCCATATCCATTGTGATGTTTGTAAAAGGAGTTTGGAAACCTACTCTTGTAGGAACATTCATTCCAGACATAAACTCTTGCATTGCTTGTTTTACTTCTTTGTAACCTATTCCATCGTATCTTATGAAAGGGGCAAGATAGGTATCAAAATTTGAAAAAGCCTGTGCACCAGCAGATTCTCCTTGCAAAGTATAAAAGAAATTAACTATCTGACCTAGTGCAACCCTTAAATGTTTTGCAGGTTTAGATTGGATTTTATCTGGGGCTCCTGTAAAACCTGTCATCAATACATCTCTTAAATCCCAACCTACACAATAGGTTCCCAAAGTAGACAAATCATGAATATGTAATTCTCCAGATTTATGTGCTTTTGATATTTTTTCAGGATAAAGTTTATCCAACCAATAATTTGCAACTATGGTTCCTGCAATATGATTATTTAAACCCTGTAAAGAATAAGACATATTGGCGTTTTCTTTAACTCTCCAATCTGACTTATTCAAATATGATTCAACAATACCTGAATTCCCTATTAATATTGCTAAATTTCTTAAATCCTGATGTTGTTTTCTATAAAGAATATATGCTTTGGCTGCCTTGGTATAACCGTTGATCATTAAAACTTCTTCTACAACATCCTGCACATTTTCAACAGAGGGAGTGTATTTATCACCATATTTTATATTTAAAATATCTTCTACATTTTTCCCTAGTTTTTCTGCCATAGAGATTTCTCCCTCTCCTGCAGCATCTAAGGCCTTCCAAATAGCATCGACAATCTTTTTTGGATTATATAAAACATATTTTCCATCTCTTTTTTGCACTTGTGAAACCATATCAACCCCCCTTTTTCTTTTTTAAAGTGTCTAAAGCCTCTTCAAAAGCATCAATATCATCAAACTCTTGATAAACTGATGCAAACCGTATATATGCAACAGGATCGAGAACCTTTAATTTTTTCATAACGCAATTTCCAACTTCCTGGCTTGTTACTTCAATATCTTTTTTCTTTCTTAAAAAACTTTCGATTGAATCGATAATCGATTCTATTTTATCCTGGCTTATCTGTCTTTTTTCACATGCTTTGATGATACCAATTCTGAGTTTGTTTCTATCAAATCTCTCTCTCCTCCCATCTTTTTTAATAACATAAAATTCCAACAGTTCTGGTCTTTCAAAAGTAGTGAATCTCTTACCGCATTTTTCACATTCCCTTCTTCGCCTAATGACTTCATCTTCTTGGCGAGAATCCACAACTTTTGTTTCAGGAAACATGCAGTAAGGACATTTCATTTTAAACACACTCCTTTTTTAGCCAAACACAATATATGGTGGTAAGAAAGTAATAATAACACAACATATAGGTTTTTAAAGGTGGGTGGTCTCCGAGGTTGATTTTTTAGAAGGTATGCTTACATAGGTTAACAAACCCACACATTATAATGACTTTAACCTCTGTAAAAAATACAATTCAAAAATGTTTTAGAACACTTATTCTTGATGTTTTTATAAAAAAAGGGAAAATGGGAGAATATATGCTGGCATGACTATTAAAAAAAATATAATTGGTTGATAAAAATAGAAAATTAAAGGGTTTCAAAATCCACATATCTTTTCAATGCTTCGGGAACTTTAACCAAACCATCGTTCTGGATATAATTTTCGATTATGGCCACTAGTGTTCTTGTATCCACTATAGCTGTGGCATTAAGTGTATGTACCCAGTCTTTTTCTTGGTCTTTTCTATATCGTATATTTGACCTAACGGATTGATATGCCGTACAATTTGAACAAGACATAAGTTCACGGTATTTTTGAGATGCAGGCATCCATACTTCAATATCATATTTTTTGGCTGCAACAATACCAATATCTCCTGTGCAGATATTAACCACCCGATAGGGCAGTCCCAGTCCCTGCATAATCTCTTCTTCAACAGATAGAAGTTTTTCATGCATTTCCCAACTTTGTTCAGGTTCTGAAATGATAAACATCTCGAGCTTGTTAAATTGATGCACGCGGAAAATTCCTTTTGTATCTTTGCCATGCGAACCTGCTTCTTTTCTGAAAGAAGGCGAATATGCTGCCATTTGAATTGGAAGTTTAGTTAACGTTTCATTGCCATACATACCCAGCATAACATGTTCAGAGGTTGGTATTAAGTATAAGTCTTCGTTTTCGATTTTATAAACAACATCTTGGAAATCTGCCAAATCTGTCGCACCTGCAATTACTTCCTTCCTTACTAAATAGGGCGGACTTATTAATTCAAATCCATTTTTTTTAACAATATCAAAGGCATATCTAAATAATGCATTTTGGAGCTCGACTAGTTTTCCTTTCAAAAAATAGAATCTGGCACCAGATGTTTTTGCTGCCCTTTCCAAATCCGCATAATTTTTTTCAATGATCCAATCAGAATGGCTTTTAACCTCATCGTTTCTTGGCTCGCCCCATGTTTTAACAACCGGATTATCTTCATCTGTTTCCCCAAAAGGAACAGATTCGTGTAGAATATTGGGTATTCTCATCTGATAATCATTTAATTTTCCTTGAAGTTCTTCTACCTTGGCATCAAGTTTGTTTATTTTGATAGGAATTTGTTTGGCTTCTTCCAGTAAAAATGTTACGTCCGAACCTTGTTTTATTTTATCATTAATTTCAATCGAAACTTTATTGCGCTGAGCTTTGAATTTTTCAGATGCCTGTTTAAGCTCTCGTATTTGTTGGTCCCATTCTATAATTTGATGAACCCATTTTATTTTTTCTTTATCATGTCTTTTCTCCAAACTTTCGATTATTATTTCTGGATTTTCTCTAAATACTTTAATATGAATCATATTTTTCCACCCCAAGATAAATTAGAAAAAATAGAATTATAAACATATCTAAAATTCAAATGAAGCATTGACTCGGGGAACAGTATCGGGCTGGTAAACCAAACCCTTGACTCCTTTTTTAACAATCATTAGATTTTCAGATTTAACGGTTAATTGGTTTTCTTTTTGTTCAACGATTCTAACAACTGAATCTGCCAGTAAATAAGACAAATGAACGACAGGAGGTAAAGGATTTTTGATTAAACTTTGATTGAATTTGATTGTGATTTCGTTTTCAGTTGTTTGCCATTCCATGTTATTCTTTGAAACCAAAAGAGAATCATCTTTTATTTTATCAACAACCACATTCTTCAAGGATAATCCCACCCTATCACCCGAGTTTGCAGTTTTAACATCAACATCATGAACTTGAATTGAACGAACTTCAGTTAAAACTCCTGAGGGCAAAAGTTTAACAGTGTCCCGCACGTTTATTTCTCCACTTAAAACTGTTCCAAGTAAAACAACCCCTATTCCTTTAACCGGAAAAACCTGGTCTATTGCAATTTCCAGTTCTTTGCTTTCATTGTTTGTTTTTTTGATCAGATCATTGAGAATTTCGTCAGTTTCAGAATCATAAAACTTCCAATCTTTTAAATTTGTTTTAGCAATAAAAGATGAAATATCTTCCTTGGAATAAATTGATGAGAATAAAACACCTGGCTTCTCAGATAAATGTGCAGCTAGAATCATTTCTCCCAGAGTTTTATCTAACTCGTCAACATTAAGAAAAATCATATCTGCCAAATTTAAGCTCCTACACAAACCTTTAATTTTTTCGGGATATTTAACTGGATCTAAGAAAGTTAACCAACTATCTTCTATCTTCTTATGTGCCATTAAAATATCGGTTTCACTACCCCTTTTCCCAAACTTTTTTGAAAAGGTATGAGTTTTATCAAGCATAGCAATTAAAGTATTCATAAGAATAACATAATAACAGATATTTTTAAAAACAGGAAAGAACGCTTATTCTTCATATACAATGGCACTATATAGTTCGTATGCAGAATCATAAGATTTTGAAGTAATTAAATATCCTTGTGTGGATTTATTGCAAACAGAGTCAGATACCAGGACTTCTTCAAAACTTTGATCGTTTACTTTTACTTTAATATAATTATCCTGATTGGGTAGACAATCAAAAGTAACATTTTTTCTTAAGCTGAAACCAACAGAATATATTTCATCAAACTGATTCATGTAAACTGTATCTTTATCAATATCATCTTCATCAAAAACGAGTTTATCATTTAAGTAAACTGAAACAAAATCATTGTTTGGATTGGGCGATGGTGTTGAATTTATTGGCACATCTGAAATACATCCAAACAATAAAACAACCACTGCAAACATGGATACAAAAAATAACTTGTTCATACACTCTATTAGGAAGAGATATGTTTAAAATAATGAAGGAATAGATTAAAGGGCAGTACGATGAAGGTGAAACTATGACAAAAGACGAAACATTTGAATTGTTGGAGATATTAAAAAGTACGGGTCAAAGTGATGAAAATCGCATAGATGCAATAAGACAACTTGGCAATATGAAAGAAATTATGGCTGTTGAACCTCTAATCAGAATAGTTTCAAATTCATACAACAGTCCTCTAGTTCGCATTGTTGCCGCATCAGCTTTGGGCAGTATCGGTCATAAAGGTGCTGTTGAACCTCTAATTAAAGTTTTAGAACAAAATGAAAAAGACAATGAAGTTTTTAGTTGGAGCATAAATGATGTAAGAGTTAGTATTGTTTTTGCTCTAGGAGATTTAGGAGGAGATAGAGCAATTTCAAGTTTGACAAAAACCTTGGATGATGAAATTGGTCAGGTTCGTTGGGCAGCTGCTAGTGCATTAGGTAAAACAAAAAGTCCGCGAGCAGTTGATAGTTTATTGCGAAAATTTAAAGATCCAGTTTTTGATAATGATGACGCTATCGCTTCAGCTTTAGGTGTTTTGGAAGATGAAAAAGCTGTTGAACCCCTTTTACAATATTTAAACGATGAAAAAAATAAAAATAGGAGAACTTTAGAAACAGTTGCATTAGCACTTACAAAAATCAGTGATAAATATGATGAAAAAATCGCAACCGCAATTATTGCCGCAGCATCAAGAGTAAATAGCAATTATTTGATGGAGATATATGTTGATTACCAAAAAAATAAAACAAGTATTAAAAGTAACATGTACGATGAGGCTGAAAAAGGAATTTCCCACATGCCTTCAGAACAAAGAAAATGGGCAACAAACAAATTAACAGAATTAAGAAAAAAGGAACAATTAACAACTTTAATACCTATAAAAAAACAAGATGAAACTGAAAATGAAAAAATACGTATTTAATTTGAAAAAAGACAGTTTTATAAACTTTTTATCACAAAATAATAACCATGACACATTCAAAAATAATTAGAAGATATATTATTGATGGGGCAGTAGGTTCAGGAAAAACCAGTTTAATATTTGGAAAACCTGAAGATTCTGGCAAAATGATAAAACCAAATTTATTGGCATTGGGATTGAATTGTATGACAGAATCTCCTTGCAAAGCAGTTATGGAATTTAATAAAGAAGGTTTGGCACCTGAAGCAAATATGAAAGCATGGTTTGAAAAAATGATGCAATACGAAGTGGAAAACTACAGAGATGCAAAACCTGGAGTCAATATTTACGATCGATCCATTTTATTTCTTGAATACATTCATGGTAAAGATGGAATTGCGCTCCCCGAATGGTATGATTCTGCCAATTTTAGATATGACAATCCCGTTTTTCTTTTGATGCCTGTTGAAAGTGTTGACATGACAATAGGAAATGAAACTCACCCAAGCAAAAGAAAAAAAACTTTAGAACAGAGATGGGAACAATATGAAGGAGTAAAAGTCTTATATAGAAACAAAGGTTACAAGATTGTTGAAGTGCCCATGTTTGTTGAAGGAAACGTTGCAAGAAACAATCAAGAGAGAATGAATATTATATTAAACCATATTCTTAAAGACGGTCCAATCCAACATTAAGTTTAAAAATGTTTGATTAGATAAAAATGATTCATAATACCACTAGCTTTAATGCAGGGGTGGCGGAGCTTGGTCAAACGCGCTGGACTTAAGGAACTTTCTTTGCGAAGCAAAGAACCTTCACTAAGAAAGCTTTGGATATCCAGTGGCTTAGGCCTGCGTGAGTTCGAATCTCACCCCCTGCACATTTATGCTGAGGTGGCGGAACTTGGTAACGCGCTAGACTTGAATACTTTGTATTCAAGAATACTCAAAGATCAAGAATCAAGTCATCTAGTGCCCTTCGGGGCTTAGGAGTTCAAATCTCCTCCTCAGCGTTTTTTTAGGGGGATTAAATGATAGGACCAATTGTCGCAATTTCAAGAAGTATTTTTCAAGCAGGACAATTTGTTGAATCAAAAAAATTAACCGAAAAAATAGACCCTTTGATTGTAGAATTTCTAACATCCTTGCTTTTGTTTTCAATTTGTGTTTTTGTTTTGTTGTTAGGATACCAATTAGAAATAAATGATGATAACTTTTGGATTTACATAGTTGTTGGTTGTGTTTTCACAACAACAACAACTCTCCTAACTATTTCTGCATTGGGCAAAACAGATCTTTCTATAGTAGGCCCCTTTTACTCCCTTATACCAGTTTTTACGATGGTATCTTCCATTATACTGATAAATGAAATACCCTCGCTTTTGGGTTTTTTAGGTATAGGTCTAGTTTTTTTGGGAGGATATTTATCTCATTTAAATAAAAAAAATATTAAAGATTCAAAACCCTTCAAAGATTTAATGAAAAATAGAGGAGTACAATTAGTTTTTATAGCTACAATAACTGCAGCGATAGGAAATCCAATGGTGAAAGCAGCAATTCTGGCATCAACTGTTTGGACGCAGATAATTGTTTTCACAATTATACATTCAACACTGACAGGAAGTTTAATTTTAATTTTTAAAAGAAAAAAAATAAATGACGCAGTTAAACAAGTTAATGTTAAATGGAAAAACGCACTGATGGGGAATTTCCACAGAACGCTTACTTTAGTTTTAGGCCAAATTGCTTTTAGTTTGATGTATACTGCATACGCAACCGCCATATTTCGTTTATCAATATTTTTTCAGATTTATTTTGGCGGAAAGTTTTTCAATGAGCAAAACATAAAACAAAGAATGATTGGCGCAATTTTGATTTTTGCAGGTGTTATCCTGATTTTGATAAGTTGAAAACAAAAAATATGCAAACCTATTTAAATCTAATAATAAGATTTAAATTATGAATCATGTGCTTGTAGCCGAAGACATTGTGAAAATTTACGGAAAGAAAGTTGTGCTCAACAATTTATCCCTTAAAATCAAAAAGGGAGAAATATTTGGTTTGTTAGGACATAATGGTTCGGGCAAAAGCACATTCATAAGAATTATTTCTGGGCTGGAAACACAAGATACTGGAACATTAAGTATTTTTGGAGAGAAAGCGAACACAAAAAGCCGTAAGCGAATTGGTGTGGCTCCACAAGAAAATGCAGTTTATCCTCTTTTAACTTGTATGGAAAATCTTATGTATTTTGGGTCGCTTTACGGAGTCGGCGGAAAAAAGGCCAGGGGAAAAGCTGAGAATTTGCTTGAGCAACTGGGATTGAAAGACAAAAAGGATGTTGCTTCTGCTTTACTGACAAACTAAAAAAGACACTAACACAGAATGAGATAAAAAACGCAATTGACCAGCTTGCAGATATTGGGACTCATGCTATTGATTATTTAGGGGAGGGTGAACCAACATTGGACAAGGATTTCTTTGCAATTATTGAGTATACTGCCCAGAAAGGCATTCAGCCAGTAATTTTCACAGACGGCGCTACAATGATGAGAGATCTTGCATTTATTAAAAGAGTAAAAGATTTAGGAGCAAGTGTTGTACCAAAATGCGATAGCCTTTACGATAACGAATATCAAAATTGGGTTGTTGGTGATGAAACCGGAAGGTATTTTTATGAACGAAACGAGGTCATTGAACTGCTTATTGATGAAGGCTTCAATAAGATAGAAATGGATGGCACAACCAGACTGGGGTTTGACATGGTAATTTCAAGAGGTAATCTTTCAGAAGTGGCAGACACACTTACATTCTGCAGACAGAACAATCTCTGGATCGTTTTTTCGTTTTATCTCCCTGCAGGCCGTAGTGGAAGTAAAGAATTTGAAAAATACAAATGGCTTGTGCCTTCGGAAGAAGAGAAAACCCAACTCAGGAGAACTATTGAAAAGATTGATAGGAACTGCTTTGGTTTTGTCCACCCAGTCTTGAACAACTTTGTAACTATGCCTTGTGTTGAGAGGCTTCAGATTTATGGAGATGGAAGGGTAAGTCCGTGTCCTGGGAACGAAACATGTATTGGGCATATACAAACAGACTCAATCGGTGACTTGTCAAAGAAAATACTCGTGGATTTCCCAGGTCACAACCCAGAATGTTTTGAGGGTCATTGTTTGTACAGGCCAAGGATAAAAGAAGATAATTGAAGAGGTGATTATTGTGGATAAAATATTTGAAAATCCTGAAATAGAAGAATTTTTTATGCCCTACATTGAAAGAAGTTTTCCATCGCAGAAAGATTTTGGGGATAATTTTGTTAACGGCGTAAAAAACTGGTGGTTTCCTTCTGAAGAAATAAACCAAGTCTGTTCAGAGGATGTATTGTGGATTCTTGATTTAGAGTTTGGGATCAAATGCGGGTTAAAATGCCAATATTGTTTCAGGTATGATGACAATAGAGATAATAATATCAAACCTTCTAAACAAAGGAACCCTCTAAGTTTGAGTGAATGGCATAATTTAATAGACCAAGCCTGTGAATGTGGTGTTAAAACAGTTAAGTTAATTGGAGCTGGGGAATTTTTTGAGGATTCTAATTTCATGTCTGCATTAAGATACCTAACTGATAAAGGGATAAAAGTTGTTTTGTTCACCAGCGGATATGTTTTAACTGATGAAGAAAAAATAAAAAGATTGCATGGCATGAGCCCAGACGAGATTATTGACTACTTATACATAAATGGACATAGTGTTTTTATTAAAGCAGACAGCTTCAAACCAGCAGTCATGGATAAAATAGTTCAAACACCAGATTTTACAGAACGAAGGAATATAATTTTGGCCAAATTACTTGAGAAAGGTTTTACAAAAGAAACACCAACAAGGCTGGGTTTTGAGGTGCAAGTCAATGTATACACTTTGCCCGAATTGCGTGATCTTGACAAACTGAAACATTATCTTAACATATATTCAGACATGGTAACTTCCATGCCGTGCGGCGTTTATAATATAAGAAAAGAACGCGGCGAATCAATAGATATAACATTGGACCAAAAATCAAAATTATATGAGGATGTTTACAACCAAAACATCAGGTTTGACATTTCATTCAATGGCCTCTCGCCTTTCATAGGTGGACTTCGCTGCACACAACTTGGTTATGGATTATATATTAATGTGGTGGGAGATGCATATGCATGCCCAGGTTGTTTTGATAAGATTGGTAACATCAGGGAAAGTAAATTAAAAGAATTGTGGGAGAGCCATCTGCAAAGAAAAAAATACCAAAATGAGAGATATATCTGCCCACCAAGAGAAAATGCAGATATTACCCCTACAAGGATGTATAAAACAGTTCAAACAAAGCTTCGCAGGTGAGAATAAAAATAATTGTTATTTATCAATAACCCGCTTTTCCAGCTCTTTCATTGTGTCAACTATATAATCTGGATTGGCAGTCTGCAACTGCTCACGTGTTTGGTATCCATAAGTTACAGCAACTACTTTGACGCCGGCATGTTTTCCGGCATCAACATCATGTGTCATATCACCAACATACACAGTTTCTTCAGGAGTGAAATTGTTTCGTTTCATTATTTTGTTGATTTCTGAAACTTTGTCATGCACACTGCCATTTACCTCTGAAAAATATTCTCTAAATCCGTTTTGATCAACTTCTAAATTAAGCTCTTTTGACAAGTGCGAACTTAAAAGAATGCAGTTTATATTTTTTTGTTTTAATTTTTTTAGAAGAGATTCAGCACCTGGAAAAGGTTTGGGGCTGCCCAATTTTTCAAACTCAATAAGAAAAAGCTTATCTATTTCTTCTTTGCTCCGAACTTTGTCAAACTTTCTATAGAATTTCATATACGGAAGCTCATAAATACGCCTATACTCTTCAAAAGATATGGTTTCTATGTTGATTTTTTTGAAAGCATTCATGGTTGCAGTGTAAACCAAAATCTGATCATTGCTTAACGTTCCCGACCAATCAAATATAACATTTTTATACATCAAATCACCGTCTTCTTTATTGTTCCACTTGTTTTAAGAATTAAAGGTCTTGCTTTATAGTTACCAAGCTGTTTTATCAAGGGTATTATCCCACGAACAATATTCAAATAATCTCTCTCAACTTTGATAAAAAATTTGTTATTTTTACTCATAACTTTTATACCCATCTCAGCTGCACCAATCTTTCCAACAAGATTAATTAATTCCTTATAAACCATCTTCTCAGGTTCTTCCACCTTCTCACCAATAACCTCAAAAAGAATATACCTGTATCTTGTTCTTAAAGATGGCTTAAGCATTATTTTCCCTCCAGCATAAATTCTATAAATTTCAATTCTTTCCCGTTTCTTTTTTCCCAGTCCTTTCCGGAAGAAATCAATTTATAGCTAACAGAATATTTCTTGCAGAGTCGAACAAACTTTTGAATTTTATTGATCAAAGATAATTTGTTAACAATATCATTAACATCAATGATAAATATCAAATTCCTATCTCTGGCTATTTGTTTTAAAGTAGAACTAAGCTTATAAGAGGATAAATAAACCTCTTCATTTTTATAGCTTAGTGCAGATTTTTCAGGATTTTTGAGATCTAAAACTTTCATGATAAATCCTTAAAAGTTATTTCTTTTGTTTAGTTTTTAAAGCCCTTGATTTTTTGCTGGCACTTGTTAATCCTCTGAAAGCTCTGCCTTTTGATAGTTTTAATCCTGTGACGAGAGGATCAACCAATATCACTTCAAAATATTTATATTGTCCATCTTCTCCAACCCAGTAAGAGTTTAAAACTTCTAATAAAGGATATTTTTTTACAACTCTCTGTTCTGCAATGGCCTGGTATGTTTGCCCAGGAGCTTTATATTTATAATTATGTCTGGGTTTTCTTCCACCAGTTGGACTAGGTCTTGCTCTTAATCCTTTGCCAATTCTTATTCTTAAAACAAAATAACCCTCTTTTGCTTTGTAACCTAATGTTCTGGCTCTCGCAATATTAACTGGTTTTTCCAATTCAGTTATAACCTGACCTTTCCTCCAAGCCCTAATCTTTTCCTTATACTCTGGAGCTTTTGTTGAATAGCCCTTTTGAAAAGCTTTTTTAATATAGCTGTATAATCCCATTTAAAACACCTCAAATTCAATAAAACTACATTTTAACTTAAATTATTTAAACCGTTAAGTATAAAAAGGATTTTGTAGATAAAATAAGTATGCCGCCCGAAACAAATAGATTAATTACTGCTACTCATACAGAAAAACAAAAAAGGAAATTTGATCCTAGTATAGGTAAGACTGAAACTCCGACAACTGGAGTGCTTTTTATGCGTGAGGGATTTAGGGCAGACTATATTAAAGATTTGAAAAGAATTCTTGAAGATTTGTCACCTGAAGAAATTGATAAAGTAAAAGATATAGTTAGAAGTGTGGGCAAGAGAGTGATGAATCCCCATGAACAAGTTGGTATTTTCGCAGAATTAATTACATCATGCAATACAAATGTTAGATTTAAGCATTTTATTTTTGATATAATCCTATCAATAATAAAAAAATCTTCAGAAAACCATGAATTTTATTTCAATGACCTATTCAAAATTTACGAGTCAAGATATTTAACATCTGAAGAGATTAAAATGTTTGATAGAAAAATTACAAAAATAATAGATTACTTGAAAACAAAAGATGTTGAGTTATCTAAACCATTCAGAATTATATATCTAACACATCATTACAACGTTAGTGAAGATCGATCAGCGTTAGAAGAACTTCTAGAATTATCTGAAAACATGATGAAAACAAAAAATTTGGGCCTTCCTGAATTTTAT
>Ga0334886_1000587_pt1 | contig 53962 bp, 46 predicted proteins | sample GraSluR1_MG_9_FD_207232 | JGI IMG/M metagenome (GOLD analysis project Ga0334886, IMG submission 207232) | Sludge microbial communities from methane-producing bioreactor in Wageningen University, Netherlands - Granular Sludge_27_06-R1 | ecosystem: Engineered > Bioreactor > Anaerobic >... | reverse complement strand
AAAGCAATCAAGACATCTTCAGCGTAGTACAGCGACCCCTCGGATATCTCTTCCCTACGTTCCCAAAAAAGAGAGTAAGGAGCAAAGCAGGCTTCGCAAGTGCGTAAATCGGTGTCTTTTGCCAGTAGGAATTGCCAATTTCGTTGTTCTTTCATAAGTCTCCCTTGCATTTTTGCGCATATAGATGGTATAGATCCCTTTGTGCTCGTCTCTCATCTGGATCCCCGCTACCCAGCCTTTGATTGAAAGAATCTTCCAGAAGACTGAATGAGGAGGCAGTATCCTGCCAATGAGCTTGAAGAAAGAGTTCCAGCTCCTGTTGAATGTCCTTGTTGTACAGAGGAACCATAACTTCAATCCGAGTATCGAGATTGCGTTCCATCCAATCAGCAGACCCCAAGAAATACAAAGGCTCTCCCTGATTGTGGAATTTTACAATTCTCGTATGTTCAAGATATCGGTCAATGAGGGCTTTTGCCTTGATGGAGCACGTATCCTTATGCAAAGCCATCGAACAGATACCACGAATCATCAATGAAATTTCCACACCCTGCTTATCTGCCTTGAATAACTGCTTGATCAACTGCTCATCCACAAGATTGTTGAGTTTGAGTGTTATAGAAGCAGGCTTTCCCAGTTTTGCCTGAGCAATTTCGGCCTTTATCAAATTGATAAAGCGTTTGCGGGTATAGAACGGTGAAACTATGAGATGTTTGAACTTGATATCGGCAAAGCCACGTTCCAAAAGATAGAACAGCTTGTCTATTTCTTGGGTGAGCTTATATTCAGAGGTAAGAAGCAGATGATCACTATATTGACTGGCTGTATTCTCGTTGAAGTTTCCGGTACCGATCAGGGCAATCTTCTTCTCCCCATCAGGACCAACTCGGTTGATGATACACAGCTTGCTATGTACTTTCATTCCTTCAACGCCGCTGATTAGATTTATATTCTTTTCTCTGGTAAGTATTTCCGTCCACTCAATATTTATTTCCTCATCAAATCGCGCCTGCAATTCCAAGTACAGAGTCACCTCTTTGCCGTTTCTTGCCGCATTGCGAAGTGCATTGATGACGCTGGAATTCTGAGGCACCCTGTAGAGGGTCATCTTTATTGATTTCACGCGGGCATCGAGGGCAGCCTCTCTGAGCAGCTCGATGATGCAGTCATAACTGTGATAGGGCAAACTAATCAGATGGTCCCGTTTTTCTGCTTGGTCAAGCAAGCTCTGATTCTCAAGCAATGTATGGTGCTTAAGGGGTTTCTGTTCTTCAAAATAGAGACTCTTATCCCCTACCTTCGGAAATTTCAGCAGATCACGAGCATTGTGATACCGCCCTCCCTTGATGATTATCCTGCATTGCTTCAACTTTGCATGATCGGTGATATAACTGAGCATCGCGTCAGGAAGATTGCGATCATAGACAAATCGCACAGGATCTCCTTGGCTGCGTTGTTTGATGGAACTGGAGAGCTTCTCATAAAGACTTCTGGTGATCTCGTCCGTAAGATCATACTCACCATCGCGCGTTATCTTGATGGTATATGCGTCATAGCAATCGTAAGGGAATGCCTTGAAGATGGTATCGAGTTTGTATCGGATGATATCCTCAAGATATATATAGTGATGATACCCGCCTCTTGAGGGTAGCCTCACATACCGAGGCAGAATATCAGTTGGAACTTCTATCAATGCATAGCGATAATCCTTGGGGTTGTCTTTCATATACATATGCACTGCCAAATACAGTGTTACATGCTTAAGGTATGGAAAATTCAGTTTAGGATTCAAGAGAATGGGAAACAGGTGGTTTCTCAGAGATTCTGAAAAGTATTGCTCCACATACTCCTTTTGTGTTTGGGTCAAAGCTTTCTCATCCACCAAACAAATACGTTTTTGCCGTAATTGAGCGAGAAGATCTTCCAATACACGATCGGTACGCTCACTAAGGCGCTTTACTTCCTTCAGTATCTGTTTCAGCAAGATTTTGGGATTTTCCGTCTCTTTCAGTTGATGATGCTCAGGATCCTTCAGGGCCCGATGAATCGACCCAACCCTGACAGCATAGAACTCATCAAGGTTAGAGGAGAAGATGCCGATGAACTTCAATCGCTCCATCAAGGGAATTGTTTCCTTTTCAGCACTCATCAATACACGTTCATTGAAGCTCAGCCATCCTAGTTCGCGATTCACATACTCTTTCTTCGCTCCCATAGCACCTGCCTGTCGTTCTGTTTATAGTATACGGCGAGCAAGGAAGAACTGTCCATGAAAGAAAGTGTACTAATTGTTAATATTCTGTGAAAATCTGCATTTTTGGCATTTTTCCCGATACTGTTGCAGGATGTCAGAATCTGATATAGTGGCTGTAGATTGGAGGATTCATGCAAGCATTGCTCAAACGATATATCCGGCTCATCCTTGAAGTGCAACTGAAGCTGCAAACCGGAGATGGTCTGTCTATCAACACAGAGACCAACCTGTTCCCGTTTGCAAGACAACTGGCAGATGAAGCCTGTCGGCTAACCGGCCAGGTGACCACCATTGTTGAGACAGAAGAGGGAAAGGTTATTCAAGCTCTCACCATCGAACCTGTACAAAAAGAGATATTCAGGCCTCCTCTCTCGAAGGTGGTCATGTGTCATCTTGTTGATCTAGGAGCGTTCCCCTTTCTTACCGATGAGGACGAACAGAACATCATTGAGGAAGTAGCACGCCTGGCACAATACGGCTGTCTCAGTGAACCGGTATTTCTTGATCGAAGAATTGCGGTTCCCTGGGCAAATGTTCCCTTACCAAGTGAACGATGGGCAACCGAGGTCCTTGGCCAAACTGCGAGTACAGAAGAGACCTGGTCGTTGTTTGCCACATTGCTGCGACTCAACGATGCCTATGGGTTGGCTTTTTGGGAAGAACAGGCAAACCTTCTTGATTACCGAAAGAAACATCTGAATGCTCTTGGACAAGTTCATCTAACTCTGATCGGGGATGGTTTCAAACTTGAAGCCGACCAAAGTCCGTCAACATGTTGGGCTGGGGGTCGAACAAAACTGCATGACGGGCGAACCTTCATCCCGACACTCCCTATCCAGAGTATTCATGTTGCGTTGAACAAAGAGAGCGCACAGGGTGATATAGAGGCGAGCAGACCCTTTTACTTGCTTGGAAAACTCGTAAAGGAAGCAAGATTTACCATCAGTGATGGTGTTGTGGTAGCGTATTGTGCATCAGAAGGCAAACAGGCTCTCGATGCATTCTTCTGTTTGGACGAAGGAGCAAGAAGAGTTTCTGAAATATACATTGCTGATCACGATACGATTGAGAGCAGATACCTTTCAAACTCCATCCATCCCCATTTTTCGCAAGACATCACCACTTGTATAGTCTTCGGAGGATTCTCGCTTGACACCCTAACAACACACCAAACACATGAGGATGTAGAGGCAAGCAATCTCAATGAATCATTGGTCAGGATGATCGTTCCCATCGGGGACAGTCATCTGTCTCTTGCTGCCTATGATGCATTGAAGATCGAACATATGATACTCAAAGAGGGAGTTTTTTGCATAGAATAGAAGGGAAAGTCATGAAAGACAATGAATTGGATATGTATGCTGACTTGATTATAAAGAAAGGGATCAATCTTCAAAAAAATAAAGGTGTCCTCATACTCACCGGATCGGGAACCTATTATTTCGCCCGGAGGCTGAGTAAGGCAGCATACCGCCATGGCGCGAGTTATGTCCAAGTATTGCTCGATGACATGGACGTCCTTGCAACACGGCTTACGTACCAAGATACCGAACAGCTACAGTTCAATCCTGCCTTTTTGAAAGCACTTGATTATGAATTTTGTGCAGAGGGGTGGTCCTATATCAGGATTGACAGTACGGAAGAGAGACTGGACCATGCAGAGCTGGACCAAGAAAAGTATCAGGTTTATGCCACAGCGAAGCGAATCTTCAGTGAGGCAAGGGTCCAAAAACTGATGAGACATCAGCTGCCTTGGTGCGTATGTGTAGCTGCAGGTCCTCTCTGGGCTCAACAAGTCCTAGGCCAAAAGGCCACGGAAGATGATCTTTTTGAGGTTCTCAAACCGATTCTTCTCTTGGATACAGACGATCCAATTGCTGCGTGGGAAGAAAAAAAGGAACTGTTGATAAGAAGACAAACCTATCTCAATGAACTTGAATTGGAAAGCTTGCATTTAACAAGTCCTAAAACCGATCTTACCATAGGGCTGAGCAAGAACGCCCGCTTTATCGGAGGAGGCGAAGTATTGCCTGATGGAAGATCGTTCTTTCCAAACCTTCCAACTGAAGAAATTTTTACCACACCCGACTTTTCTCGTGCAGAAGGCTACATAACCACCACAAGACCGGTACAGGTACTGGGAAGCAACACTGAGGAAGTTCGGTTTGTCTTTAAAGGTGGGAAGGTTGTTGAATACACAGCAAAGCAAGGCTCAGAAGTCCTAGAGAGATTCTTTGCTATCGATGAGGGGACAAAAAGCATTGGGGAAATCGCGTTGGTGGATGAGACCAGCCCAATTGCGAAGAGCGGTCTAGTCTTCAACTCTATCTTGCTTGATGAAAACGCATCCTGCCATATTGCTCTCGGAGCAGGATACCCTACTGCACTGTCCAACGGCTCTCAACTTAGTGATGATAATCAGCTCAGAGAGGCGCTCTGCAACACCAGCCTGATGCATGTTGACTTCATGGTAGGATCCAAAGAACTCAAGATAATAGGTCGGTGCAGAAACAAAGAAGAAGTGGTTCTCATGCAGGATGGTATATTCGCCTTTAATTGAGATCGCTGATCAGGCGCAACCCGTCAAGAGTGTGCATTGGAGATATATGATTGATTCGGTCTATGAGCGGGGCTATCGTCCTGCTCAACCCACCGGTTGCAATTACATACACCTCTTGGCCTAATTCCTTTTCTGTTTTCTCGATGATGGTCTTGACCATACCACTGTAGCCGAACATGATTCCGCTTCGGATGGAATCTTGGCTGGTTCTCCCTAAGACAGAAGGGGGGATTTTCAATTCAACTTGAGGCAGTTGAGCAGTATTGCCAAACAAAGCATTCACAGCAGTCACCAAACCCGGAGCAATGGCAACGCCAAGCACTGACCCATCACTGCCCACCGTTGTCAGAGTAAGTGCTGTTCCAAAATCAATGACAACAACCGGCCCATCAGGATGCATATGATGAGCCTGGGCGGCATTTGCCAAAAGGTCGCTCCCCAACTCATCAGGAATACTCTCTCTTTTCAATCCTGTTTCTACAGAGTGATCAACCATCAAAGGATGAACATCGAAGAGTCGTATGATGTTTTTCTGCATGGATCGAGTAAGATTGGGAACAACCGAACTGATTATCGCCCGACTAATATCATGTTTATGCAGGTTCGCATGACTGAGCAGGCTATCAAGAACAACAAAGTATTCATCGGTAGTCTTTTTCTGATCACTGTAAATCCTGAACGATTGCACCCATCGCTGTTTGTCGTGCACCGCAATGACAATGTTTGTATTCCCGATATCCAGAGCGATCAGCATAAGGCCTCCCTAAAGAGCAACCGTTTGATTGTTCATGCCGTATTTCTCATTTCTCAGAGCCTTGATGGACCCATCGGTAAAATACTCTTCGAATCTCATCATTCTGTCAATAACACCATTGGGAGTGAATTCAATGATTCGGTTCGCTATGGTATCAACAAACTGATGGTCATGACTATTGAACAGCAAAACGCCGTTGAAATCAATCAGACCATCGTTGAGAGACGTTATTGCTTCAAGATCCAAGTGACTGGTAGGCTCATCAAGTATCATGCAGTTCGTCTGCTCAAGCATCATCCTTGAAAGCACGCAACGAACCTTCTCTCCACCGCTGAGTACGGTACAATCCTTGAGTGCCTCATCTCCGCTGAAGAGCATACGGCCAAGGAAAGAACGAATATAGGTATCATCTTTTTCCTCACTATAATTGCGCAGCCAATCGGTAATTGATATATGCTCTGTAAAAAGATGACTGTTGTTCTTAGGAAAGTAGGAAAGACTTGTCGTAACGCCCCACTCATACGTACCGCTGTCAGGTTCCATATTGCCACTGAGAATTTCAAAAAGAACAGTCTTGGCAAAATGGTTTGGTCCAACGAAGGCAACTTTGTCGCCGTTGTTCAACACCAAGTCAAATGAATCGAGTACTTTCTCACCCTCAATAGTCTTACTCAGGCCTTTTACTTCAAGTATTTTCTTTCCACACTCACGCAGAGGCTTGAATGCGACATACGGGAACCTCCTGCTTGACGGCTTGATATCATCAATAGTGAGTTTGTCAATCAATTTTTTTCTACTGGTTGCTTGCTTGGCTTTTGCAACGTTGCTGGAAAACCGAAGAATAAATTCTTTCAGCTCCGCAATCTTTTCCTCTCTGCGTTTCTTCTCGTCCTTCATCTGTTTCGCTGCAAGCTGACTGGACATATACCAGAAATCATAGTTGCCTACATAGAGCTGAATCTTTCCAAAATCAATATCAGCAATATGGGTACAGACAGTATTGAGGAAGTGACGGTCATGGCTTACCACTATGACGGTGTTGTCAAAATTTGCCAGAAAGTCCTCAAGCCAATGAATCGATTCAAGATCCAGGTGGTTTGTCGGTTCGTCAAGAAGCAAGATATCGGGATTTCCGAAAAGAGCTTGTGCAAGCAGTACACGAACTTTGATATTGTCTTCAACCTCGGCCATCATCTTTTGCTGAAGATCTGTAGATATCCCCAATCCATCGAGCATCTGGGCAGCCTGAGCTTCTGCTTCCCAACCACCCATGTCTGCAAAATCCCCTTCCAACTCAGCAGCACGAAGACCATCTTCTTCAGTAAAGTCTTCTTTTGCATAAATAGTATCCCGCTCTTTCATGATTGAGTAGAGCTTTTCATATCCCATTATGACAGTCTCGAGGACAGTATATGTATTGAATGCAAAATGATCCTGTCTCAGAACAGCCATTCGCTGGTTGCTTGGAATGATGATCTCACCTGTATCTGCTTCAATTTCACCAGAGAGAATCTTGAGAAAGGTGGATTTTCCTGCTCCGTTCGCCCCTATGATTCCATAGCAATTGCCTGGGGTGAATTTGATGTTGACCTCTTTAAAGAGCATTTGCGTCCCGTAGGAGAGACCGATGTTAGAAGCTGTAATCATGTAGGTTTCCTCTTTCCTAAGTATCCGAAAAAAAAGAGCAACCCACAAGGTTGCCCCTTCCTTATTAGTAATAGTTCCTAGGGGAATCGAACCCCTATTTAGAGACTGAGAATCTCCTGTCCTAACCATTAGACGAAGGAACCGGTGCCTGGGATGGAGGGATTCGAACCCCCAAAGGCAGAACCAGAATCTGCAGTGTTACCATTACACTACATCCCAAATTCAAAATCCTGTGGTAGGATACGTAAATGCGTATATTTTGTCAAGTACATCGTCTGAATAATTCCTACTCTCCATGATAGAGCTGAAGAACTTGCACATCGTACCCAGCCAATGTCTTTTCATAGTTCAAGAAAGGAAGTCCAATGACACCTAAAAAGCCTGCGACATGAGCCCCCTGTTCAGTGAACATGGCAGCGGCAGCCTGCAAGGTACCTCCGGTCGCTATCAAATCATCCACGAGCAGGATATTGCTGTTTTTCACAATATCCACCTCCTGGACACAAACCACATCACAGCCATACTCCAATTCAAAACTTTTGGAGACCACCTTGTTCGGGAGTTTTCCCATTTTCCGAACCAAGATCAAGGGCAAGCCAAGACGTTCTGCCAGAGGAGCTCCGAAAATAAAGCCTCGAGCCTCGACAGCGGCGATGCTATCGATATCCATATTCCTGCAAATGGCTTCCATGCTGTCGATACAAAAAGAAAAAGCCTCAGGGACAGCAAGAATTCCAGTGATATCATAATACAATACACCTTTTTTAGGAAAATCGGGAACTTTTCTGATAACACGGTCCAAATCATAGTTTGTGTTCATAATGCCTCTCACTTGGAATATTGTTTCTTGAATGCAGTAACCCGAGCACTTGCCGACTCGTAAAAGTCACTTCGCTTGCCGTCCTTGAGATACTCGTATGCCAAGGCGGCAATCATAGCCCCATTATCGGTACAGAGCTTCAGAGAAGGAAAAGATACCTCGTACCCTCCTTCTTCAAAAGCCATAAGCTCACTTCTGAAATAACTGTTTGCGGCAACACCACCACCGGCGCTTATCCGTCTCAGCTTTGTATCCTCAAGAGCAAGCCTGATTCGCTTCATAAGCATGTTGATAGCGGACCTCTGAAACGAAGCAGCGATATTTTCCATGCTTTTCTCACTCTCAGAATCCCAAAACAGATCAAGTTGATTAATCGCGGCGCTCTTCAGGCCACTGTAGGAGATGTCATACGGCCGATGACGCTCCTTCAAGGTAGGTCCTGGAAAAAGAAAAGCCAGAGGATTTCCCGCCTTGGCAAGGCGATCGATTGCAACCCCTCCGGGATATCCCATCCCGTAGTGTTTTGCCACCTTGTCGAAAGCCTCTCCGATCGCATCATCGATGGTAGTACCCAACACCTCTATTTTATCATAGCCTTCCACCTTGCAAAGAACAGTGTGCCCTCCTGATACAAGAACCCCTAAATAGGGATAGGCCAGCGGCTTCTCGATTTGTGATGCATATAGATGGGCACGGATATGATCTATGGTGATGAAAGGAATGTCCAATGAGGAACTGAATCCTTTTGCAAAACTGAGGCCAACCAAAAGAGACCCCAACAGCCCAGGACGATTGGTTACTGCAACCGCGTCAAGATCTGTCGGCTTTAGATCGGCTTTTTGCAAAGCCGACTGCACAACCTGAGAAATCCACTCAGTATGCAGTCGCGACGCAAGTTCAGGAACTACGCCCTCATATGGTTTATGCAACTCAATCTGAGTTGCTATGATGTTGCTGAGAATAGTATGACCATCCTCCACGATGGCTGCTGAACATTCATCGCAGGAGGTTTCAATACCCAATACTTTCATGCATCATCATCCTCATCATCATCATATTCATCATACAGCTCGTCAGCTTCGATCAATTCAAAATCATCGCTATCAAACGTAAACTCATCCTCGTTTACAAGTTCAGCTATTTCACTGAGCTTGAATCCGTACTCCAAGGCACCTGGAAACATATCCAAGAGGAATGATGCCACATCCGGTTGCCATCCCTGTCCAACTTGGACACGGACTTTTTGTTTTTCACTGTTCAGCAGGACAACCACCTCCTGGGCGACAGCATGACTGAATCGCAGTTGTGTCTTCAACATATCCCCTCTTCATGAAAAGCCTACAAGAGAAGACCGTAGTAGGTCAAGCAAAGCATGACAAGACAATTTATCCCAAGCATCTTTACCTTATTTCCGCTTTAAGGTAAAATGCCCCTGTTTTCAATATTGTTGGCCAAAATAGCTCAGCGGTAGAGCAGCTCACTCGTAATGAGCAGGTCAAGGGTTCAATTCCCTTTTTTGGCTCTGACGGTTCCTATATCAGGAGCCGTTTTTTTGTCTACAACAAGAAAACCCCCGAGCCGAAACCCGGGGGGAAGTAAATATTGGTGAACTATTTATCTTTGTTTTGTGCAATGCTCGCTTGAGCTGCTGCAAGCCGTGCAATAGGAACACGGAAGGGAGAACAAGAAACATAGTTCAATCCGACCTTATTGCAGAAAGCAATAGTTTTTGGATCACCACCATGTTCACCACAGATACCGAGCTTGATATTTGGATTGGTAGAACGACCAAGCTTGACAGCCATCTCGACCAATTTTCCAACACCATCCTCATCAATCGTTGCGAACGGGTCATAATCATAGAACTGCTTATCGGTATCATTGACGTATGGCCCGAGGAACGAAGCTGCGTCATCACGGCTGAATCCGCAGGTCATCTGTGTCAAGTCATTGGTTCCAAAGCTGAAGAACTCAGCTTCCTTAGCAATCTCATCAGCTGTAATGGCAGCTCTTGGGACTTCAATCATGGTACCAATCTTGAATTCAACCTGCATATGCTGTTCATCGAAGATCTGCTCAATTACAGCAAGGGCGTGCTTCTTCGTAAAATTAAATTCCTTGTAGTTGCCTACCAAAGGAATCATGATCTCAGGAAGAACGTCATGTCCTTTTCTCTTGACATTGATGGCAGCCTCAATGATTGCCCGTACCTGCATCCTAAGAATTTCAGGGTATATGATGGCCAAGCGGCAACCACGGAACCCGAGCATGGGATTGAACTCATGTAAAGCGCTGGACTTTTGGGCAACTTCCTCAACAGTCAGACCCATTTGCAGAGCAAGCTCATGCCGGCTAGTATGATCATTGGGTAAAAATTCATGAAGAGGAGGATCAAGCAGTCTGATTGTAGCCGGTCTTCCCTTCAATGCAATAAAAATCTCCTCAAAGTCTCCACGCTGCATGGGCAGCAACTCACTCAGAGCTTTTTCTCTCTCCACAACATTGTTAGCGAGAATCATCTTTCGGATTGACATAATCCGGTTTCCACCGAAGAACATATGTTCAGTACGGCACAAACCGATTCCTTCAGCGCCAAACGCAACAGCCATCTCAGTATCATGTGGAGTGTCTGCATTCGTATAGACCCCAAGAGTCTTCAATTCCTGCACATACCCCATGAACTTTTTGTAATAAGTAAAGAGTTCTGATTCACTCTCTTTCATCACTTTATTGAGCACCTGAACAATCTCAGAAGCCTTTACAGAAATCTTGGCAGCATATACCTCTCCGGTGAACCCATCGATTGACATGTAATCACCTTCACTGAGGGTTGTTCCCTGTACTTCAAGAAACTTCTTCTGCTCATTGATCCTGATATCCCCGGCTCCACTGACGCAAGGAACTCCCATGCCACGTGCAACAACAGCAGCATGACTGGTCATACCGCCACGGCAGGTAACAACGCCTTTAGCAACCGCCATACCGCCAATATCTTCCGGACTGGTTTCAGCCCTTACCAAAATGACATCCTTTCCTACCTTGGCCATCTCCTCAGCCTTGTCAGCTGTGAAGTAGACTTGCCCACAAGCTCCACCCGGTGAAGCATTGAGACCTTTGGTTACAGCAGAAATACCGTTATCGCGAATATACTTGGCATCGAGAATCGGTGCAAACAGTTTTCCGAACTCTCCGGCGGGGACCCTCTTCACTGCAGTAGCCTTGTCAACAAGGCCTTCTTCAACCATGTCCACCTGGGTTTTCAACCAGCTGAATATCGTCCTCTTGCCGTTTCTCGTCTGAAGCATATACAGTTTGCCTTCCTGGATGGTGAACTCAACATCCTGCATATCCTTGTAGTGCTTCTCAAGCAGCGACCTGATACCAACCAACTGATCATATACTTCAGGATTTACTGAGCGAAGGGTATCAATTGATTGCGGAGTACGAATACCTGCTACAACATCCTCTCCCTGTGCATTCATGAGATATTCACCATAAAAATGGTTGTCTCCATTGGAGGGGTCGCGTGTAAAGGCAACGCCGGTACCACTGGTCTCTCCCATATTGCCGAAAACCATGCTTTGGATATTTACCGCAGTACCAAGCAAACCACGAATATCATTCATCTGCCGATATTTGATGGCTCGTTCATTATTCCAGGATTTGAAAACAGCATTAATGGATAAAAAGAGCTGATCAATTGGATCGACAGGGAACTCTTCTCCAGTAAAGCGCTTGTAGATTCTCTGGTAACGAGCTATGACTTCCTGCAAATCCTTGCTGTCAAGCTCTGTATCCAAAGTCTTGTTTTGAGAATCCTTTACATCCTGTAAAGCACGTTCAAACTCATGGTGCGGAACACCCATAACGACATCACCGAACATCTGCATGAAGCGTCTGTAGCTATCCCATGCAAAACGCTCATTGTTGGTCTTTGCGATCAAGGCTTTGACTGAATCGGGATTCATGCCAAGATTCAAGATGGTATCCATCATACCCGGCATCGATTGCGCGGCTCCACTTCTGACTGAGACGAGCAAGGGATTTTCCGCACCCCCGAGCTTGGCTCCCATTAGTTCTTCAAGTCTGGCAAGGTTTTCTAAAACCTGTTCACGCAATCCTTGGGGGTAGCTTGCATTGTTTGCACTGTAGTAAGCACACGCCTCGGTGCTGATGGTGAAGCCCGGAGGTACAGGAAGACCAATGCTGGTCATATCAGCGAGGTTTGCACCCTTACCGCCGAGAAGCTCTTTCATTTGAGCTGTTCCATCCACCTTGCCCGAGCCGAAAAAATAGACATACTTCTTTTGTTCTGTTGCCATACTTGACTCCTCATTCTTTCACTAATCTAGACAAGCAAATCGTATCTTTTCGTGAGGCTACTGTCAATTGTCACCAGTACAAATTTTAGCATGTCAAATACTTATTAGATAAATATTTGTCAATTGTGATAATGGAACACCATTCCATTTTAGACATTCATTATTAATAACACACTGGCAAGGATTTGCCACTTTTAGCTTTTAGATTCCTTTCTCTTTTCTTTTTGCATTATACGATGGAAACACAAGGTTTTTCCTATGATTCTCGCAACACAAAAAAAATACCGCCATCCAAAGAGGAAAGCGGCATAGAAAAAAACGAATCAACTCACGGTTGCTTACCGATGTAGGCAAGAATCCCTCCATCGACATACAAGACATGACCGTTCACAAAATCGCTTGCATGAGAAGCAAGAAACAGTGCAGGCCCCTCCAAATCGGCAGTTTCACCCCATCGTTCAGCCGGGGTCTTTGCAACAATGAACGAGTCGAAGGGATGTCGAGAACCATCGGCTTGTCGCTCTCGCAAAGGAGCTGTCTGAGGCGTCGCAATATAACCAGGTCCAATACCATTGCACTGAATGTTGTATCTACCGTATTCACTTGCAATATTGCGCGTGAGCATCTTCAGACCACCTTTCGCAGCTGCATACGCGGCTACCGTCTCTCGGCCCAGCTCACTCATCATCGAACAGATGTTGATGATCTTTCCACTTTTTCGCTCCATCATTGAGGGCAACACCATCTTGGAAACGATGAAAGGGGCAGTAAGGTCAATGTCTATGACCTTCCTCCAATCGCTTGCTGCCATCTCATGCATCGGCAGGCGACGGATGATTCCAGCATTGTTCACCAAAATGTCCACAGGTCCGAGATCTTTGGCAATCAGTTCATTCGTTTGAAAAACTGCCGCTTCATCAGTCACATCACACACATACCCTCGTGCATCGATACCTGCATTTGAATAGGCAGCCAAGCCCTTCTGCACCAACTCTTCATTGATATCATTGAATGCAATCCTAGCACCTGCCCGGGCATAAGCAGAAGCTATAGCAAACCCGATACCGTAACTTGCGCCTGTTATCCAAGCAACTTTCCCTTCAAGTGAGAATGTACTTTCTAAATATCCCATATGTTACCTCAAATCCTCTGTTGCCACCCAGTCCATATCAGTATAGGTGCGGTTTTCTCCACACATCGACCAGATAAACGTATAATTGCTTGTACCAACACCACTATGAATTGACCATGATGGATTAATCACAGCCTGCTCATTTTGCACCATTATATGACGTGTCTCTGTCGGTTCTCCAAACAAATGCAACAAGGTCTGCTTCTCCTTGATCTCAAAATAGAAGTATACTTCCATCCTGCGCTCATGGGTATGAGCAGGCATAGTATTCCACACACTTCCCTCTTCAAGCTGAGTCAATCCCATCGAGAGCTGACAGGTATCAAGCACATCTGGATGGATATATTGGTTGATGGTACGGGCATTGCTCTCTGCGCTGCTTCCTGCAGGTACATGCTTTGCCTCAGAGAACACAATCTGCTTTGCTGCGAATCTCTGATGGGCAGGAGTACTGCTCATATAGAACTTGGCTGGATCGTTCTTGTCCTTGCTTCCGAGAACCACCTTCTTGGTGCCCATCGGCAGATACAATCCATCGAAGTGGACCAGGTTGTAAATCTGCCCATCAGCTTCTACAAATCCTTCGCCGCCAATGTTGATAATCCCGATCTCACGACGTTGCAAAAAGAAATCCACACCAAAATCCTTCATCGGATCGATGTTCTTTTCAAGATCCAGAACAGCATCAACAGGCATCGCTCCCATGGTTACGATTCTATCAATATGGGAATAGACCCCCGAAATTTCATTTGGGACAAATATATTTGCCACCAAGAATTCTTTACGAAGTTCCTGTGTATCCATGTTCTTGAACGCTTCTTTTCCAGTAGAATAACGTATTTCCATTACTCATCACTCCTATTTAATTGTTCCATTCTACAAAATTCTTTCTCAAATTTTAAATTTTTCCTCATTACATTACAAAGGATATTATTACTTTTAAAATATAGGTTCCATATTATGGAATTGCGTTTCATTATAATTGACTTTCGCCACTTGTCAAGAGAAATTTTCCCCAGCAGATCTCAGCGGATACAAAAGCTTTACAGGACAATCGTTTGCTTGATGTTCTAGTTCTAGGCGAGTTTGTTTAAAAATGTGCTGCAACAATCTCCTACAATATGGGCTTTACCGGCAACTCGATTCGCTGAATAAACACAAAAAGAAACCGGACAAAACCTTGCCCGGCTCTTACAATCTATAATAAAACACCAACAGGTGTATCTAGGCTATGTAGCTCTCTACCATCTTGGTCTTTGAGGGATGTCTGAGCCGCTCTAGAGCCTTCTTCTCAATTTGGCGTATCCTTTCTTTGGTTAGATTATAAAGTTCTCCAATTTCTTTAAGAGACATTGGGTTTTTTCCTTCTAGGCCGAACCTGAACTCCAATATCTCTCGTTCTTTGTCACTGAGAGAGGAAAGCAGGTTGCGCACATCTTCCTTTACAGCATTCTGAAGCAAGAAATTCTCAGGATTTTGTGTATCATCCTCAATAAAATCTCCAATGTTGCTTGTACTGCCGTCATTGAAAACCGGGGCATCAAGGCTTACCATCTCCCTGCTTATGGAAAGCAAATCCGATACATGCTCAGGGGAAAAACCGGTTAGGAACCCAATTTCCTCCATGCTTGGATCTTCAGTACTCAGATCTTTCATAAGTGATTTTTGTGCTTTCTGTATCTGCAGTAATTCATTGGTCCTGTTAAGAGGAAGCCTTACAGCCCTACTCTTTTCATTGATGGCCTTCATGATAGCTTGCCTAATCCACCAGACAGCATAACTGATGAAGTGGTAACCCTTGTCGGGATCAAACTTATCCAATGCAGTCATCAGACCGATATTGCCTTCGTTTATCAAATCTACAAGAGGAAGTCCTTGATTTTGATATTTCTTTGCAACATTCACCACAAAGCGTAGATTTGACTCAATCATCTTCTTTCTGGCTAATTCGTCACCTTTTTGTGCACGGATTGCAGTCTCAAGTTCCTCTTCTGCAGTCATCAAGGGGATCCTGTTGATTTCCTTAAGATACATACTCAATATATTTGCATCGTCATAGGCGTATGACTGTTCTTTGTTTTGGAGCATCTGATGGTTCTTGTTCATTGCGTATCCTCCTGCCACATTGGGCTTGGAAAGTATAATGCAATTAGCGTGCCAAGAACAAAGTATAAGTTTTTATGTTTATATATATTATAGCGTTAAATAATTTTTATCAATCTGGATTTAGAAATATTGCATACGATTAGGTATTATTCACCAATATAATTGGGTCATTTCGCTACAGTGCTAGAAAAATACCAGAATATTGACTCTTTTTGACACAACTACAACCGTTCAGTGGATCATTGCATCATCCAAATGACCTAATCTGCTCACTCTCATCGAACAACCAAGGGAAATCAAGCTCAATCGAGGAAAACCAGTTGCTCAGATTTTCTCTACAGAAAGGAAATTCACTTGATTGAAGATCTTCCTTGATCTGCTGATATTCCATCTTAAGGAAGTCATGAATCATATCCCCTTCACTCAACGAACAACAAATGCACTTCTTACCCATGAGATATATGGCAAACTGTCTTCTGAAGAAATCAAGCCAATCCTTGTCCGGATTGTGCATCTCCCTTCCCCTGATAAGAAAGGTGTCGATATAACAATGCAAGCTTTGCGCCAAATCCTGGTTCTTGGCAAAAAGAGTGGCAAGATGATAAAAATGCCTCCACACATCTTGCAGTTCCACCTCTGTACCAAAAAAGAGTTGTGCTTTTTTTTCTGTCAATGGATAGTGTGTGTCTTCCCTGTATTCCATAGTTTCCTTTTCTCTGTACTGAATATAATAATTGTCATGTCCAACGGCAAGAGAACTGTATGCATTTTTCACAGTGCGCAGCTATTGTACATGCAACTCTGAGAGATTATCAGTTTACGCTTGCCTGTCTTCACCGTTTTGACTATATTATCCGAAGCAAAGGAAAATCTTTTGCAAAACACTACCACATTAATCTATGGTTGGAGGAAAATACAATGACCATTAAGCCTTTGGCAGACAGAGTATTGGTGAAAATTGAAGAGTTGCAGGAAAAGACCGCAAGCGGCATCTACATCCCTCAGACTGCACAGGAAAAGACACAAATCGGTGTTGTTGTTGCTGTAGGAGAAGGAACCGACAAGGTCAAGATGACCGTCAAAGAAGGCGACCGCGTGATGCACGACAAGTACAGCGGCACCTCTGTAAAGGCCGATGGACAGGAGTATTTGATTCTTGGCATGAAGGATATCCTGGCAATCATCGAATAAAGCCCAACTTCGCTTACAAGACCACGCCTAATCTTCTTGGGCGTGGTCTTATTATATCAAGAGCCATACAAGAAATTTTCTATTTTGTCACACATTGTGCTTGTCTGCGTATCAGGATGATAGCTTTCCGGCAGACTTCTGAGCATATACACCCCATAATTCTTGCTTACCAATCTGCTGTCCAGAATCAAGACGACACCCCGGTCACCACGAGATCGCAACAGGCGGCCGAATCCCTGCTTAAGCTTCATTGTAGCTGACTGTAGTGCCAACTGATAAAACCCACTGCCCCCAGCTTTGTCGATCGCATCGCATCGTGCCTTGAAAACAGGATCGGAAGGAACAGTAAAGGGAAGTTTGACGATGATGACCAGTCTCAGAGTGTCCCCTGGTGCATCAATTCCCTCCCAGAAGGAGGAAGTGGCAAAGAGGGTGCTATCCTGTTCCTTGATAAAACGACTGAGCAATGTATAACGATCGAGCTCTCCTTGAGCGAACAACTGCATATTCTCTCGTGCAAACGAATCTTCCAGCATGGATTTGACTTGCTTGAGCATCGTATACGAGGTAAATAGCACAAGGGCCCCTCCACCACAAGACATGACGGCTTTATAGATGGTGTCTGCCATGTAGGCAACGTAGGAATCTTGCACTTGTTTGAGCACAAGAGGGGCATCAGTGGGAGTAAGCAGCAAAAGACGATTCTTATAATCAAAAGGAGAACTGAAAGAACCTTTGAGAAAGGGACGAGAGTCTGCATAAGGAAGGCCGACCCTGCTTGCCCAGAATGCAAAATCATCATTCAAATCCAAGGTGGCGGAAGTGCAGACAACAGTATCAAGCTTGGAAAAAAGAGCATCAACCAAAAGAGGAGCGATACTCAAAGGGGTAATACGCACCTGTACAGAGCGTTTCTGATTATAAGCTTCGGCATTGAACCAGTGGACCTCATCCTGCCATTGAGAAAAATTGCAGAATTTTGTAAGGACCTCGCTCATCATCGCAATTCTGGCTCCCCTTACTTTCAGCTCGTGAAGTCGTCCTTCCAATTCATCAGGGGCCTTGTTGCGTTCTACAAAACTGAGGATCTTGGCAGCGAGCCTGCCGCTGGCCTGGGCAACCGAGTTGGCAACAGTAACAAACTGTTCCAGTTTGTGCTGTTGTTCCACCTTGATCATTACCGGCTGAAAATCATTCTTTTTGAACACCTGGAGCAAGTATTGATCGAGGGTGTCCACTTCCTTGAGCAGGAGATGAATATCATCAGAAATTCTTTCAAGAAGCTCGGCTTCACTATTGAATTCACCAAGTTGTTCAAGCAAGGACTTTTGGGTAAATCGTCCAGAGCGTTGGATTCTTGCAATTTGCCTAAGCATCTGTTGAGAGTCATATTCCTCGGTAAAGAACTCCGTTGCATTGTTCTCTATGTTGTGAGCTTCATCAATGATCAAACGATTGAAAGGAGGGAGTATCATCTCCTCATCATAACCAGCATCTGAGAGATATCTGCTCTGAGCATCAGTAAACAGAAGGTGATGGTTGCTTATGATGATCTTTGCATCTTTCATTTTCGCTTTCGCCCTGAAAAAGAAACATTCCTTGAAATACGGACATTTATGATTGGTGCACAGATCCCCATCACTGTAGATCTCTGTGCGCAGCTCATAGCTCAAAGGTTCCGGATAGTCGGCAAAAAGCCCGGTTTCACTGCTCTTGAGCCATTGCTTCACTTTGAAGAGCTCACTTTGTGGATCCTCGGCGAGTAAACTGGCTTGTCCGGAGGTTTGAATGAAACGGCTCAGACATACATAGTTTGCCCGTCCAACAGCAAGGGCGGTCTTTACCTTGAGATTCAGAAAAGAGAACAACATCGGAAGATCTTTCTCATACAGTTGCTTCTGTAAATTGATGGTACTTGTAGCGATTACGGTTCTCTCGTCTGGATTCTGAACTGCATGATACAATGCTACAGCAAGATACGCAAAGGACTTGCCTATCCCCGTTCCTGCCTCAATTGCAGCGATGGCATCGCGCTCATAACTTTGCTGAACCATCTGGGCCATAAGAAGCTGGCCTTCCCGATACTCATAGGACTTGAATTGCCTGTCCAGCAAGCCGTCCTTATCAAAGATGGAAAAGATATCATTCGTCGTCAATTTGATATTCCTGTAATTTCCTATGCAATGTCTTTCTCCCTATCTTTAGCACATCAGCAGTCTTTGTCTTGTTACCCCCATGCAACGCAAGGGTGGCAATGATCAGCTGTTTTTCAGCTTCAGCAAGGGAAAGCCCCAGCTCCAATTGCAGATTGCTGGTGTTCTGGCTCTTGCTTACGTGAGGAGGAAGATCTTCTTCCTCTATCAGTGAACCACGAGCAAGTACCACTGCACTCTCAATGCAATTTCGCAACTCACGGATATTTCCCGGCCAATCATAACTGAGCAACACTCGTTTTGCCTGTGCTGAAAAACCTTCAATTGTCCGATTGTTCTCTTGCCTGAACTGAGTAAGAAAGCTGGTCATCAACAAAGGAATATCGTCTTTCCGCTCTCTCAAAGGGGGAACATCAAGATGCACGACATTCAAGCGGTAGTACAAATCCTCCCGGAAATTACCTCTCTCTATCTCCTTGGGCAGATCACGGTTGGTTGCACAGACAATCCTCACATCAACACTGATGGGTTTTTCTCCCCCTACCCGTTCAAATTGCTTCTCTTGCAATACCCTAAGAAGCTTGACCTGTGTAGACGCATCAATCTCACCTATCTCATCGAGAAAGATTGTTCCTCCATCGGCAAGCTCAAAACGCCCTCGTTTTTCTTTCACTGCACCGGTGAAGGATCCTTTCTCATGCCCGAACAACTCACTCTCCAGCAAGCTTGAAGTAAGAGCGGCACAATGAACCTTGATAAAGGGACCGTTCTTTCTATTGCTCAGTTGATGGATGGCATCAGCTACCAACTCCTTGCCCACACCGCTTTCTCCGGTGATGAGTACTGATGCCTTAGTGGGAGCAACTTGGCTGACTGTATCCATCAGCTGCACCATCTTTTGGCTCTTTCCAATGATACGATCGTAGCGATTTCGAGCCTTCAACTGCTCTACTTCCTGTTTCAGCAGCTCATGTTCAGCATATAAATCCGTAGCAGAAAGAGCCTTCTTAACCACCAAAGTCAGACGGTCGAGATCGACCGGCTTGGTAAAGAAATCTATTGCACCTGATCTCATGGCCTCTACAGCGGTCTCAATCGTGCCATGCCCGGTCAGAATGATCACTGGCATCCTAGGATACGCGCTGTTGATTTTTTTCAGCAACTCCTCCCCACTGATCTTGGGCATACGCAAATCAGTTATGACCAAATCCACCGATTCCTTATTGATAATCTGCCATGCAACACTGCCATCCTCAGCGGTGAGAGTCTCAAACCCCTCCAGTTCCATGGCCATGCTCAAGCCGCTTCTAATGTTTTTTTCATCATCGCAAATTAGGATACTACGCTTCATACTGTCCCTCCGTCACCAGATTCTCTTCCAATGAAAGTCTTTGGCTTTTGGGTACCGGAAAGGAGAACACAAAGCTGGATCCTTCTTTAGGCCTACTTTGTACTGTGACATCCCCTTTATGCTCCTTCATGATTTTATACACAACGGTAAGCCCCAACCCCGTACCAGTGGCCTTGGTGGTAAAATAGGGCTCAAAAATCTTTTGCTGCGTTTGCTCATCCATCCCCACCCCGGTATCACTGATGGTCAACAGTACATGATTACCGTCCAATACGGTGCGAATAGTCAGTTTTCCACCACATTCCATGGCGTTCATGGCATTCTTGATCACATTGAGCACTGCTTGCTTGATCAGGTGTTCGTCAAACTCCAGCCTCGGCAGGGAAGAGGAAAAATCACGCATCAAGACAACTGCATGCTCCTGCAACTCCGGTTCCACAAAATCACAAATTTCAGTGAGAACTCGATTGAGTTGTCCAAGACGAAGCCGTGTATCCATCGGCCTCACTGCAAACAAGAAGTCAACCACGATTGAATTGAGTCGGCTTATCTCCTCTTGCAAAACATCCAGATACCGTTGTGCATCGTCGATGCTCAACAGCTCTTTTCTATAAAAAGCCTTTTTCAACAACTGAAGATGAATCTGCATCGCGGCAAGGGGATTCTTTATCTCATGGGCAACCCCCGCCGCCATGGTGGTCATGCTTGCCAGATTCTCACTTCTTCTCAACCTTGCCTCGTTTGCATTATGCTCAGTGACATCACAAAACACTATGACATAGGATGAGCGTTTTTTCTGTTCTGTCATGACATGCTTGAACACCGATACTGCAATGGTCTGAACTTTGTTTCCTTTTTGAAAGGTGAACTCATTATTCTCTTCCAAAGGTTGTGTCTTCAATGCCTTCATGATGTAGGAGAGAATCTGCTCATCTTCCATTATCCGGGACAAGCTCTGACCTTCATAAGACCTCATCCGGGCCATCGGAACAAGTGAGCGGCAGTGACTGTTGGCATAGTGGACCATCAACTGCTCATCAGTGAGTATCACCCCGTCCTGAATTGATTCCAGCACGCTCTCGAGCATCTCTACATCATTTGCCTGACTTTGCAGGATATCGACAATCTGTTTCGTGTCGAGCTGGTCGATCTTCAATATAGCTCGCTGAACAAAATTCTTCATGCCTCCTCCATCATCCTATAATATAACGCCTCAAGCAGGAGCTTTCCATTTTGGTTGAATTGCACGCTTTGCGAATACGCACTGTTGATCATCCTTGCATAGGATTGCGCAGACTTGAATGACAATAGTCCCATCTGCAACGCATCAGAAAGGCTTTTCAGCACCTGCCTGAGAAAAAACTCGTAGCTTTGCATTGCATCAACATCCTCAAGAATGGTGTAAAGTTCGCTACTTTGCATATATTGCTTTTCCAAGAGCGCATTGCACAAAGATTCAGCCATTTGCCGGTTTTTCTCAAGATCAAGCCCGCCTTGTGCAAGATAGAAGGTCTCCAAATCTTCATATTCGACATCCTTGAGATAAAAAGGTGCAAGATACTGCGTCAGCGCATCTTTAGAGAGTGGAGCAAACGTATAACGTCTCACACGAGAGAGAATTGTGCTCATGATTCTAGAAGGTTGCTCGCTGAGTAAAAAGAAATAGGTATCCTCAGCTGGTTCCTCCAGCATCTTGAGCAAACTGTTTCTTGCCGAAGCATTCGTTTGCTCTATAGCCTCAAGAATCACAATTCTCTTGGTATTCTGCACACTGGTCTTGTTCATCCATTGCTCGAGCGACCTGACCTGGCCTATGGTGATAGTTGTATTCTTCTTCAATGCTCCATAGAGGGTCTTCAAGGCCTTGGATAGTTCTATACACCATTTCTTTGCCTCTTTTGCGTTCCACTCTTTTTGCAGCGACATATCAACCAGCAACTCGTTGAGCAACCCTGCCGCTAGAGATGCATTGGTGGTACTCTGGCTTTGGCTCCCCTCGAGCAAGGCAGGATGGTATTGTAAAAGCAACCTTCTGATCATCCTGATTAAGTTCTGTTTGGAAAAATCGTTGTACAGGCGTTCAAATGTTTTCAAGCTGGTTTCTATCATACTGCGATGATCACGCTGACTGATCAAAACTACATCAGTAGTAGAAAGGGTTTCAAATCTTCTACAGCTATCACAACAACAGCCATCCTCTGCCGTCTTTTGGCAGCACAGGACCCTGGCAGTCTCCAAGGCAAAGCTGAGTCTCAATGAATATCGAGGCCCGCCAAAGAGATTTACTTGGCTGAATGTACTCGAACGTAGTTGCTCAGCAAATTGCTCAGACAGTTCCGGCTGAAAGGTTTTCAAGTATTCAAACATGGGCAATCTGTACCGAAGAGGCGAACCAATGGACCGTCTCAGGGACCAATGGCCGAACGATATTCAGGACGAACTGACTTTTGTCCATCACCGAGGAAAAATCAAAAGCCTTTTGCAATTCCAAAACATAGAGGATGACAGCACAGGCAATCATCACTTCCAAAACGCCCCACAGAAAACCAAGCAGCCCGTTAACGGATCTCAACCCTGTTGCATCCAGGGCGGTCTCCAATAAGTTTCCCACAATTCTCATCAGGCCATAGCCGATAAGAAACAAAATGAGAAATGCTGCAAAGCTTGCAAGCAGCATTGGAATATAGAAAGACTGAACAAACAATTGGGCAATAAGCTTGGTGAACATGAGTGCAGAAAAGAAACCCACAAAATAACCGCTTCTGTGAGCGAAGGCATCTGCAAATCCGCTTAAGGTATCAGCTATCCCACCGATAATCGCCAAACTGAACACAATAATGTCTATTGAATTGAAATACACAGATCCTATGGTCAAGCCCCACTGCATACTATACCCTTCCTTTCTCGTATAAGATTCGCTATCTTCTGCTCGCTCTGTGGCTCATAAAGAGCACTTATGTTTTTGCTCAACCTCATCAGTTCTTCCTCATTGCCGAGCAACTCTCCTACTTTTATCGCAAAATCAAATGAATTGATGTCATCATAGACTACCTGTGCTGAGCCCCTTGTTGCAAGATAGCGTGCATTCTCAATCTGATCTCCCCTGGTCTGTTCCTTACTCAAGGGAATAAGCAACGCTGCACAGCCAAAAAAGGCAAGTTCACTGATTGTCCCTGCACCTGATCGACTTATTACCAAGTCTGCATGGGTAAGCAATCCTGACAACTCATCATATATGAAAGGAACCCTATGATAAGAATGCGTCGAGTATTCATCCATTGTCGACCCACATTGATGATATACATACCCATAGCTTGTCAAAACAGAAAGGCTCTCGACAATGAGCCGGTTTATCTGACTCGATCCACTACTGCCGCCAAGTACCAGTATAAGCTTCTGCCCCTCCGATAAAAAAGATAAGGCACTTCTCGGTATCGGTTGCTCTTTTGCTTGCAAGAGCTCCGATCGGATCGGATTACCGGTCAGCACCATCTTCTTTTTCATTCTTGCAGGGAAATTAGCGCTGTACGCTGTACAAATGATGTGCGAAAAACGGGAATTGAGTCGAGTTGCAAGCCCTGGGGAGGTATCACTTTCATGACTTATAACAGGAATCCCGAGCAAGGCTGAAGCCCATACAGGCGGTACTGAAACAAAACCACCCTTTGAAAAGAGCACATCTGGCTTTTCTCTCATAAGAATGCCGAATGCCTGAAAAAAAGCAATCACAATATTGCCAAGGTCCAATATATTTCTCAGGCTCCAGTATCTTCTCAATTTCCCCGACCGTATACCATAAAAGTAAATACCTTCCTTTTCCACGGCCTCACGTTCTTTGTCGTGGTCTCTTCCTATCCAAAAGGCACGATAGTCACCTTGCCCAGCCATTGCTTGATGTACCGCCAAAGCCGGATAGACATGACCGAGGGTTCCTCCCCCTGTATAACAGACAACCATGGAATAAGTATACTATAAAAGATGAGAGAGAACCAGTAGATTGTATCAATATGATACACTATGTGTTCTTTTGCTACATTATTTATAAATACTACCACTTTTCTCTGACAAAGAGTATGAGTATACTAATAAGAAGGGATTTGCACCTCCCTTAATCAACGAGAGAAGAGAGACATTCATGGGCACCTCATTATTCACAAAATTGTTCGGGACCAAGCAAGACAAAGACCTCAGGGGCCTCTACCCTTTGGTGCAGCAAGTAAACAAGGAAGAAGGATGGGCCTCATCATTAGCTGATGCAGACTTTCCCAAGGCCACAGCTCAATTAAAAGAAGAGATCGCCAAAGGAGCAAGCCTGGAGGAGCTCTTGCCGAGAGCATTTGCACTGGCTCGGGAAGCAGCAAAGAGAGTCCTCGGAGAAAGACATTATGATGTACAGATCATGGGCGCGATCGTGCTTCATAAAGGAAACATCCTTGAGATGAAAACGGGTGAAGGAAAAACCTTGACCTGCGTTCCTGCTGCATACCTCAATGCGTTGGAGGGAAAAGGGGTCCACATCGTTACGGTCAATGACTATCTTGCCGGACGTGATGCAAGCTGGATGGGTCCCATCTATGAATTTCTGGGAATGTCTGTCGGCGTCATTCTCTCCACCATGGACAACGAGGCAAAGCGAAGTGCATACAGCAAGGACATCACCTATGGTACGAACAATGAGTTCGGGTTTGATTACCTGAGGGATAACATGAAATGGGCTCAAGAGGAAAAGATCCAACCGCTGCACCATTACTGCATCATTGACGAGATTGACTCAATCCTCATCGATGAAGCCAGGACGCCCTTGATCATAAGCGGCCAAAGCGAGGATGACTCTCAACAAGTGCTTGGAGCTGCAAGAATCGCACCTTCTCTGAAAGAGTGTGAAAAGAATCCTGAAACAGGTGATTATTATGAGCAGGACCCTCTTGCCCGTTTTGACCGCAATGCTCCCAAGTTCGAGGAACGGGGTGATTACAAGATTGATGAGAAACAGAAAAAGGTATCCTTTACAAATGAAGGGATGATCCATATGGAAGCCTTGCTCAACAATCTAAAAATCATCAATGGATCCATCTATGAAGATGAAAATTTTGAGTATGTGCACTATGTAACCCAAGCAGTGAAAGCGTTGAGGCTCTATCACAACGATGTAGACTATGTTGTAGTGGATGGGCAGGTCCAGATCGTAGATGAGTTCACAGGACGAATTCTCCATGGCAGGCGGTATAGTGAAGGATTGCATCAGGCGATAGAAGCAAAGGAAAAGATAAAGATACTCGGCCAGAACAAAACCTTGGCCACCATCACATTCCAGAACTTCTTCCGCATGTATGACAAGATCAGCGGCATGACCGGTACCGCTGACACCGAAGCGCCGGAGTTTTTGAAAATCTATAATCTTGATGTAGTCGTCATTCCGACAAACAAACCTATCACAAGAAAAGATCTCCCTGATTTGGTCTATTACAATGAAGAGTTCAAATTCAAGGCATTGTGTGAGGAAATACAGAAGATTCACTTAACCGGCCAACCTATATTGGTAGGCACCATCAGTATCGAGAAGAGTGAACTTCTTTCGGTCCTGCTGAGGAGAATGGGGATCAAGCATGAAGTATTGAATGCCAAGAATCATGCCCGTGAAGCCTTGATCATTGAGGAAGCCGGAGCAAAGGGAGCTGTCACGATCGCAACAAACATGGCAGGACGAGGGACGGACATCAAACTAGGTGGCAGTCTGGAAGCAAGGGCAAGAGCCCTTTGCGGCAGTGATGCCAGCCAAGAAGAATTTGCAAAAGCGATACAGGAAGTCTATCCGCAATGGAAAAAGGCCTATGAGGAAGTAAAATCCCTTGGAGGCCTGTACATCATCGGTACAGAACGACATGAATCAAGACGTATCGACAACCAGCTTCGCGGAAGAAGTGGAAGACAGGGAGATCCTGGATGCAGTCGATTCTTCGTCAGCCTTGAAGATCCATTGATGAGACTCTTCGCTTCAGAAAATCTTAAGGCCATCCTGGGAAGAATCGGGATGCAGGACGGGGAGCCCATAGAGCATAAAATGCTCTCAAATGCCATTGAGAAGGCTCAAAAACGTGTAGAGGATAGAAACTTCGAGATCAGAAAGCATCTGCTTGATTATGATGATGTACTCAATGAACAGAGAAATTACCTCTATCATGAACGGGATGCCATTCTCAGTGATGACCATCTTCTTGATCGGGTGCGTTCCATATGTCACGAATTGGCCGATGAGCTGGTTGATAGCGTTTTCTCCGACAAGGAAGAGAGCAAGAAAGGGGCGAAAATCATTGCAGAAATGCTCACCACCTTCCATCTGCAAGTTACACTTGAGAACCTTGAGGCAAACGCCCAGGAATTCAAGCAAGAGCTCAAGAGACAAATCGACCAAGAAATTGATTCCAAAGTTGCACTCACCGGTGAAAAACCGTTCAACGACTTCTTGCGGTTCAATTACCTAAGGCAGATAGACCTTCGTTGGCAGGATCATCTCACTGCTTTGGAAGACTTGAGGGATGCAGTCTCACTGCGCTCCTATGCACAGCGCAACCCCTTGGTTGAATATAAGGTGGAAGGATTCGAGATTTATACCCAAATGCTGCAAGGAATCAGGACATTCATGGCGCAAACCTTGGTAAGGGTGCAGATCACCCGACCTGAGCAGAGCTACCAAAGAAAGTCAGCTCCCGCAAAAATGGTGGAGACTCACAGGGCTCAAGGAGTATTCTCCCATGAGCAGACTCCCAGAAAGGGCCAAACAGGTGGAGATACCAATGTGACCATCAAACGCCAAGGCCCGAAGGTTGGAAGAAACGATCCTTGTCCCTGTGGAAGTGGAAAAAAATATAAACATTGCTGTGGAAAGAATGTCTGATGCTATTGGGGGGGCGAAAGGAATCGCCCCCTTTTTTAACGCCTAAAAGAATTGGCTTGGATCGAGTGCTATGCCCGATTGCTCGATCTTGAAATAGAGCGTTGGACGATCGTAGGAGGTCCCGCTGGTTCCGATGCTCCCGATCACCTGTCCTTTGGTCAATGTCATTCCTGTGCGGACTTCCACATTTTCAAGATGATAATAACTGGTTCTATACCCACCCTCATGACTGAGAATGACAAAACGCCCTCTTCCCTTAACCTCATAACCGGCATCCACCACCTGTCCGGGAGCACTTGCCACAACAGCAGAGCCCCAGTTCCCAACGATGAATATACCATCAAGATTTTCAGTGACCCCTGTAACAGTATTCAAGTATGGCTGCCCAAAAAGTGTCGTGATGACTCCAGAAGCAGGACGTGAAAATTGAATGGGGGCTACATCAGCTAATTGGGCCATTGCAGAGGATGAGGTATCGGGAATGAATAATTGTTGTCCGACCCGAATGATTTCGCTGGATAAGGCATTTACTTCCTGCAAGGTTTTCCATCCCAAGGAAGGGCTGAACTTCCTTGCTATGGTCGAGAGCATGTCCCCTTCCCTGACTGTATATAATTGTCCGTCCCTGTCGGGAATCTTCAAGACAACCCCCTCGCGTATCGCCTGGATATTCCTGATCTGGTTTACACTGATCAACGTCTGTGTCTTCAGGTTATATAGTGCTGCAATATCAGCAAGATCCTGCCCCTCTGCCACTACATGGTCAGCATACTGAACTCGCCTTGAGCTTGTAGGCAATTCAGAAGCGGGTCGATCAGTGAGAGCCCTTGCCTGGGTGTCCGGTGCGAAAGAAGGTTGGGCTTGTGGTTGCCGGATCTGCTCCTCTGCAACAACTGTCGGGGCATCGGCAATTCTCTCCACCTGGGGAAGCACCTGCTCGATCACCACAGGCTCCTTGCCTTGACTTTGCTGCTGTGCAGGAAAAAATTGATACCAAATCACAATGACCACTACACAGATGGCTATGCCAAGTGCAATAGTCCAAATCAGGCCTCTGTTGGGTCTATTGCCAGAAGTATCTCGTGAAGATCGCCTCGATGGTCGATCCTGCATATCATCGTAGTAGTCTTTTCCCATAGCTCGACATTACCTTTCCTACATAGTAGTATAAAACAATCATGGCTACCAGTCCAAAATGTACCTATATACGGTTCTTCACCATCCTTATCATACTACTTTTTTCAATTATTCTCATCCGTTTGGGGTTTTTAATGCTGTTCAATCGTTCTATATCAAAAAACTATGAAAATCCAAAAGTGGCCACCAGAGTGGTACGCGGTACAATCTACGACAGAAACCAAAGAATCCTAGCCATACAGACACCCTATTGGGGAGTGTATTTTCACTTGAATGCCATACAGGACCTCCAACTGGTCAGTGAGGTTGTTGCTCCCTACGTACAGATGAGCCCCCAGGCAATCATGGACAGAGCCCGTCAATATACCATCTATGCCCAGATCAAGGAATCGATTGAAGAATCCATGGTACAACCACTGCAAGAAGCATTGAGAAGAAACAAACTCCAAAACCAGGTGCAAATTGAAAAAAGAATGGGTCGCACCTATCCCGCAAGCTTCCATGCCTCACAACTGCTTGGATTCATCAACAATGAACAGGAGGGGATAGAGGGTCTTGAATTGAGCTTGGAAAAATACCTCAATCCTTACCCTGCGGTTGGGACAGGGGACACCACCTATGGGGAGAACGTCACCCTGACCTTGGACATGGACATACAATATGCAATAGATGTTCAGTTGCAGCGCATCGCAATTGAACATCAGTGTGATTATGCCATGGCCATCGTCATGGACGCAACAAACGGTGATTTATTGGCAATCTCGAGCTATCCTTGGTATGACGCAAACAAACGAGGTTCCAGCACGGCTGAACAACGTAAAAACCATGCAGTCAATCATCTGTTCGAGCCCGGTTCAGTTTTCAAGCTTTTCAGCATGGCCTCCATACTTGAACTGGGAGAGGCAGATACCCAAACCCCCTTTTTTTGCGATGGAAGTTATACATTCAAGGCAGGGAATACCGATGTGACGATCAATTGCACATCAGCACATGGGTCGGTTGATGTTACAGACATGATAGCAAAATCATGTAATGGGGCAATCTCCCATTGGGCAATGCAAACAGAGAGGGAAAACCTGTATGAAATGCTCAGCAGGCTTGGTTTCACCCGAGGATGGGATATTTCGTTGCCCTCAAGAGCAACGGCTATGATTGCGCCTGTCCGATCATGGTCCGGACGATCTGCTGCAACAATCTCCTTTGGTCAAGAACTGTTGACCAGCGCACTGCATCTTGTCGTCGCTGCCACAGCCTTCACAGAAGAAGGGCAACTGTTGATGCCTCACCTCGTTCTGAGAAGAACGGATGGACAGAGCCACGGGATTGTCTACCAACGCCAAAGAACCGTGATTGATGAGCTGTTCAGCAGTGAAACCACTGCTCAAATCAGGGAGGGAATGCACAAGGCCACCTTGGACGGAGGGACAGGCACCCGTGCTTATATAAAAGGCCTAGATATAGGCATCAAGACAGGAACGGCACAGATATGGAATCCCGAGCTCAAGGCATATGATGAGCGTTCTTTTCTTGCTTCTTCCCTGGCCATGGTCCCGGTGGACAATCCACGCTACATCATCTATGTCGGTGCTGCAAACCCCAAGGGATCGACCATTTACGGTGCAAATATTGCAGCGCCTGCCATACAGAACGTCATACAATCGCTTCTCAGCCAAGGCAAACTGACACTGAACAAGGCCGATTAGATACTCTGAAATCCTTGCAGGGATTGCAGAAGGATTTCTTTATCAGCCAACACCAAATCAGAGCTGACATGGGGGCCGTTGGTCAAGAATGACAAGGGCAGACGGCTCTGCCTTAAGAAGATAAGAATATTTCCGATGGCACTGCTCTCGTCAAGCTTGGTAACCACCAAAGACTGTGAAGCAAATGCTTCATACCATTTTTTTTGAAGATATAGATCACTGAGCTTTGCACTTGCCCCCACACAAAGATAGAGGTGACAGTTCTCTTTTCCCAACACTATGCAAAGCTGGTCAAGCAATACCTGTTCGTCTTCACCACGCCCTGAGAAACCACAAGTGTCTATCAGTACATGATCATACCCTTGCAGCTTCCCAATCAGACGCTCCGCATTGAACACATCAGATTCATAGTAATCTATTGCCTGCTGATTTGACAAATGCTGAAGAAGGGATGTTTGTTCTTCATCGGTGATATTGAATCGTAACAAGGCAACCCTCTTCTGAAGTTTGTTTCTCAGATGCAACGCAATCTTTACTGCTGTCTTGGTTTTTCCCACCCCGGCGTTCCCCAAAACAAGCAGGTACTTCTGCTGAGGTTGCACAGCAGTCTGGATATCCTTCAGCAGATACTCTACCAAGCGCTGTTCCAGCTGCTGCAGCGTTGTGTCTGCAGCAATGCAAACCTGCATCTGTACATCATCGACCACTTCCAACGGAATGGCATTCTGTACCAGCAAGGAACTGAAATGAGCCTTGCCGTCAAATACCTGTTCTTCTGAAACGTCTTTTTCTTGCGACTGTCCTACAAGATAGAACGTGATTACAGTGGCCTTTTTTGACTGCAAGAACTGTTTTTGCTGAATATCCTTGCGGGTATGAACACGAACAGCATTACCGTACTCACTGCGAGCCTGTTTGAGTGCACTTTCATAATCTCGTCCGACAATCGTAAGGAACTCCAAACCGACCTCCTACAGGATGAACTTGGACAGGTCCTGGTTTTGCAATACATCGTCAAGCCGTTCATCCACATACTCCTTGGTTATGGTGATGCTCTGGCCTGACAACTCATCAGCACTGTAGCTCAGCTCTTCGAGAAGTTTCTCCATGATGGTGAACAATCTTCTGGCACCAATGTTGTCATTGTTTGAATTAACCTCATAGGCAATCTCGCTCAATCGCCTGATACACTTCTCGTCAAAATCTATCTGAACACCCTCTGTCTTGAGCAATTCACGATATTGCATGGTTATGGCATTTGCAGGCTCTGTCAAGATGCGGTAAAAGTCATTCGCCGTCAAATCATCAAGCTCTACGCGTAGTGGAAACCGTCCTTGAAGTTCAGGGATCAGGTCACTCGGCTTTGAGACATGAAAAGCTCCGCTGGCGATGAAAAGGATATGGGTTGTATCAATCACACCCCACTTGGTGGACACACTGGTCCCTTCTATGATGGGAAGGAGATCCCTCTGTACTCCTTCCCTGCTTACGTCAATACCGGAAGAGCCTGCACCGGTCTTGGCAACCTTGTCTATCTCATCGATGAAAACAATACCCATCTGTTCAACTCGTTCTTTTGCCTCATCTATGGCCCGGTCATTGTCGACCGCCTTTTCCGTCTCTTCCTCTATGAAGATTTCCCTTGCTCGTTTTATGGTTAGCTTTCGGTTATGCGCTTTCCCGTTGCCAAAAATGGAACCAAGGCTTTGCATCGCCTCCTGCAACTCTTCCATGTTTGGTTGTCCGAGCACTTCTATACCGACGCGCTTGCGGCTTTGGACATTGATTTCGACTTCCTTGTCGTCGAACTTGCCCTCACGCAGCATCTTTCGAAATCGTTCACGTGTGGCTTTCTGGCTGTCAGTGTAGGAGGTGCCGACCTCAATGACATCAACAGATGAATCATTCTGCAACTGAGGGAGCAAAATATCGAGCAGACGCTCCTCCACCCGCATTTGTACAACCCCTTGCTGAGCATCGGCGAGTTCAGTCTTGACCTGTTGGACTGCTGCGCTCATCAAATCACGTATGATTGATTCTACGTCCCTGCCAACATACCCAACTTCAGTGTATTTCGTAGCCTCAACCTTGATGAAGGGCGCATTGGACAGTTTTGCTATTCGTCTGGCAATCTCCGTCTTACCCACACCGGTGGGCCCGATCATGATGATGTTCTTCGGTGATACCTCATCCTGGATTTCGATAGGAAGACGCTTTCTGCGTGTACGATTTCTGATGGCAACGGCTATCGTTCTCTTTGCCTGTGTCTGTCCGATGATATATTTGTCCAGTTCCGCCACTATTTCTGCCGGCTTGAGCTGGTCAAGCCTCTTGCTTGCTGAATATGCCATAGTATTATAGTACCTCTACATGAATCGAGTCATCTGTGTAAATGCAGATCGATGCTGCAATTTGTACGCTCTTGATTGCAATCTCCTGTGCACTCATCGAAGTTTGTGCATCCAGATAGGCCAACGCAGCACTGAGTGCATAATTACCCCCGCTTCCAATACCGATTGCATCACGTTCAGGATCAACCACATCCCCTGCTCCATTGATCAGGAAGATCCTCTTGCCGTCACTGACGAGCATCATCGCCTCAAGCTGCCTCAGTTGTTTGTCCGTTCTCCATTGCTTGGCCAATTCAACAGCAGACCTGGTCAAGTCCCCGTTATATTGTTTCAACTTTGCCTCGAAGAGCTCGAACAAAGTGAAAGCATCTGCAGTGGTTCCGGCAAATCCGGTTATGACCTTCCCATCATAGAGGGTTCGCACCTTGTGTGCATTAGACTTGAGAATGGTATCACCGGCGGTGACTTGTCCATCACCTGCTATAGCTACTTGCCCGTTCTTGCGGACTGCAACGATTGTCGTTCCTTTAAAACTACGCATCCTATTTCCTTCCGTGGGGATGGCAGGTCTCATAGACCTTGGCCAACCTCTTTTGAGATACATGGGTGTAGATTTGTGTACTGGAAATACTTGCATGTCCAAGCAATTCCTGCACCAAACGTATATCAGCCCCATTGTCGAGAAGATGAGTGGCATACGTATGCCTCAAAACATGAGGGGTAAAACGTTTTTGCCATCCCAGCCTTCTTTTATATGCTGAAAACATACTACCAACAGTACTAATCGGCAACTGTTTTCCCTTGTTTGAAAGCAGAAGATACTCACTATCGAATCTTTGCCGCTTGTTCGTTACATAGCGCATCAACAGCTCTTTTGTATAATCTGTAAAGAACACATACCGCCTCTTTCTTCCTTTTCCTACGACAAGAATCCGGTTCTCCTTCCAAGAAACATCACGCTCCTTCAGAGCGAGCACCTCACTGATACGACAACCGGTATCATACAGCAACGAGAACAAGCTCATATCCCTCAAAGAAGGAAAATCTGTTGAAGGCAATGAGAGCAGCGTGGCTACTTCTTTTGGACTAAGCACATCAGGCAAGGTACTCTGCTGTCGATGAACCGCTACTAGACTGAATGGATTCTGTTGGCAATACCCTTCCCTGACGAGGTAGGTATAAAACATTTTCACACAACTGATCTTGCGATTGACAGTGGCATGTCTGTACTGTTTTTCTTTCGTCAAATGGCGTACATACATCTTGGCATCCTCTCTCCTACACTCTTGAGGATGTATCGCCAGCGATGTCTTGGCCCAAAGAACAAATTGCGCAAGATCTTGCTCATAGGCAAAAAGCGTATGAGCACTGAGATTACGAATCGAGCGTTGGACTGCAATAAAATGGGCAATCAACTCTTTCTCATCGACGGTTTCTTCCATACATGCCACTATAGCATGCTCAGCCGAAGCACTACAATGTGACAGCTAAAGAACCCTGAAAACGGTATTGCGGCAAGGCCAATCCATTAGGCAAGCAAGATCTGCAAAATCATCCACAACAGGAGCTCCCATATCCACCAAGCTGCGAGAACCTTCACACCACGCTGTGTTTCGGGTTGCGCTTTCATGAACAAATACGTCCTTACCTTGGTCCAATGCCATAGATGCTACATGCAGAGCCCCGCTATGACGGGGAGCCTGCATGATGAGTGCAGCTTCAGACAATGATGCTGAAAGGACATTGCGACTAAGGCAGTTTATAGGCAAGGCCTCATCATCGGGTTCAAAGGCACTGATCATGTTCATTGAACAAACCAATGCATTTTTCTGGATTCGACTGCAAGCCAGGCCACAGTCACACAGCACAAACGCTTGTGCATTAGAATCATGACAGGCAGTGAGGATGCATCTGTCTATGCCCTGCGAATTGCTGCACACCAACGCAACATCATTTGCAAGAGCATCAAGAGAGAATGCATAGGCCGCCGATGAGCTTTGATAACAGGGATGGCGGGTACCACTGAGAGTGAGAAGCCGTTGGCCTTCTTTCGGCAACGATTTGTTGTACATAAGCCGAAAAGGAGGGTTCTCCAGCTCAAAGAAGGCTTTTGGATACTCTCTCATCCCATAGAAACACACTTTGGTATTGCTATGGGCAAGAAATGAGAGCATCCTCATGACTCGATTCCGAGAATAGCCCCTCATTTTCCCTATCCTCTGCAAGCTGGGGTTTTCTTTTGCCAATACATATTTTTCCGTGGTGCTGATCGGCAAGCAACTGATTGCCAAAAGAATGGAACTGAGCATACCTACTAAGAGCAAAAAGAGCGGGAGTGCTTCAAAAAACCTCAAACGCCACTTTCACCAGCAAAAGAGAGAGTACCAAAAGCATCACCGGCTTTACCACCTTTGCTCCTACCTTCAAGGCTAAGGAGGAACCGATGTAGGACCCAATGACAGCACTGACGGCACAAGGGATTGCAATGGAGAAGTCGACAAAGCCATGCAGGAGAAACATCATAAGAGCTGCAATGTTGGAAGCAAAATTGACCACTCTTGCCGTACCACAGGCTTTGAGCAGGTCAAGACCCAGCACCGAGGTAAATATGATGGTGAAAAACATGCCCGTGCCTGGACCGAAAAAACCATCATAGGCGCCGACAACCAAACCAGAAATTGCTCCAAGGGTAAGGCCGATACCTTTTGAACGTTCTTTGCCTTGCCCAAAATCGGGTTTGAAAAGCATGAACAGACTCAAGGCCGGCACAAGGAACAAGAGTAGGTAATAGAGGTAGGTTGCAGCATACCTTGCTGCCAAGGCAGATCCGATTGATGAGCCTAGAAAGCTGAATATCACGGCGATTGTGCCGATAGCGAGGGATATCTGTGATTTCTGAAAATACTTGAATGTTGCAATCAAGGTACCGGCACTGGATGAAAACTTATTGTTTGCAAGAGCAGCCTGAGGAGGAAGCCCTACTGCAGCATAGGCAGTGAGTGTTATCAGTCCACCTCCACCGGCAATTGAGTCAACAAAGGCCCCAAACGCAATGATGGGACAAAGAATCCATAGTATATTCATCATTATTTTCCTGTTTGTTTATCTCTCACATGATATTTTTGATAGGCTTTTTCCAGTTCAGAAGTATCAAGATGAGTATAGATTTGTGTAGTCTGTATATCGCTGTGTCCCAAGAGCATCTGGACGCTTCTCAGGTCAGCACCGCCTCCGAGCAGATGAGTTGCAAAACTGTGGCGGAGGGTGTGTACTTTCGCATCCACATCACAAACCCTGCAATGCTCTACAAATCGTTTATAGATTGCCTGACGGGTCATCTTCTTTCCCCTTCTGCCCACAAACAGCTCCTGGGTACAGAGCCGACCCTTGATCAAAAGAGGACGAATACGGAGCAGATACTCATCCAGATACTCCCTGGCTATCTCGCCGATGGGAAGGATGCGCAGCTTGTTGCGTTTCCCCAAGACCCTGATATTGTTTTCTGTCACATCACCGACCTTGAGGTTGCAAGCTTCGCTGATACGCAACCCGCAGGAATAAATCAACTCAAACAAGGTTCGATCGCGAAACCCCAAGGGGGTGGAGGTATCGATAGAGGAGAACAGAATCTCTATCTCTTCAACACTGACAGCCTGTACATACGGGCGAACCTCACGGGCTCTCTGTATCAGAGCCACGGGGTTATCCTCTCGAATTTTCTGCAACTGCAAAAACGTGAAAAAAGAACGCAACGCGGAGAGAGCTTTAGCTACAGACCTATCACAAAGGTTGCGCTTTTCTATCTGGTCGATCAGGTACTTCTCCAATGCTGTACAATCTATCTGCTGCAAGGAGTGTCCTGAAAGCAAAAACTGTTGAACCTCGTACCTATAGACGCAAAGCGTTGCATCGCTGAGCCGACGCTGCAACAACAGATAATCCTCGTAGTCCTCCAAAAGTACGCTGTCAGGGCCACTTATCATACCTATTTCTCATCATTTGTATTTCGTGAATAGCGAAGCACTGCTGGAATCGAGTAATCATTCGAGTTTGCAGCAGGCCCCTTGCCTAGCTGCTTTTGCAGATCCTGCCAACGGTTGACCTCGATGGCGGCGGCACTCTTATCGATTTCCTCACCCTTCTTGGAGGCAACCTCTTCATTGCTTTTCACTGTCGAGCCCAGTCGTCTCTTGACCAGCTCCATATCGGCAAGCTCAGACCCAACCACCTCTTCTTTGCGTTCAAAGCCGGTGGCAACTACCGTCACCTTGATTCGGTCCCCGAGCTCAGGATTGAAGGCCTGCCCTGCAATAATCAGTGCATCATCGCTGCATTTTTCTGTAACCAGCTCAACAACATCCTGATATTCCTGCAATGTAAGGTTATCACTCCCGCTGAGATTCACCAAAACACTCTTTGCCCCTTCAATGGAAGCATTTTCCAACAAAGGATTGCTGATCGCCTGACGTGCGGCATCGACAGCCCGATTAGCCCCTTCTCCGAACCCAATACCCATCAAGGCATCGCCTTTGCCCTTCATCACCGTCCTGACATCTGCAAAATCGATGTTTATCTCCCCTGGCTCGGTAATGAGCTCACTGATTCCCTGTACACCCATGTACAGAACCTCATCGGCCATCAGGAACGCTTGCTTGATCGGTGTATTGTTCTCAACCACCTTCAGAAGGTATTGATTGGGAATGATTATCAAGGTATCAACTTGTTTACGAAGTTTTTCAATACCTGCCTGGGCCAGCATGAGTTTCTTCTTTCCCTCAAAGGCAAACGGAGTGGTTACCACAGCTACAGTCAAGGCGTTGCAGCTCTTTGCTATCTCAGCAACAACAGAGGCAGCCCCTGTTCCTGTTCCACCACCCATGCCTGCAGTTATGAATACCATATCTGCGTTCTCAATCTCACGTCGGATATCTTCCTTGCTCTCTTGGGCGGCTTTTTCCCCTACCTCGGGAACACCACCTGCGCCAAGGCCTCCTGTAAGCTCCTTGCCTATAGGAAGTCGAACTTGAGCATTTGAGCGTTGCAGAGCCTGCATATCGGTGTTCATGGTGACGAAGTGCACTTTTTTCAGACCGCTGGCAATCATACGGTTCACCGCATTCCCCCCAGCTCCCCCGACACCGATTACCTTGATGACCGTTGCCGTGGTCTGCTCATCCTGGACCATATCCTCTACTTCAAACATTCCAAAATCCATAGCGTATTCCTTCGCCGTTCGGCTCTCTTAAAACAGTGTTCTGAAAAATCCCCGCAATTTCGAGACAGCCCCGCCATCTTTCCTTTGAGAACGTGTCTTTGTTTTCTTTGCACTACCGACAGTCTCCCTGGCCTTGCGCGCTTCGCTCTTGAGCAATCCCAAAACCGTAGCATATTGAGGATTGATGTAGCTCCGGTCCAAGCCTCCGATAGCCTCGGGAAACCCAAGTCGGGCAGGAAGTCGGAAAATCTCACTTGCCAGTTCAGTAACCCCGCTGAGCAAAGCACCACCGCCGACAAGCACCACTCCTCCACCAAAGGACCCTTGATAAGGCACCTTCTCCAGTTCGCTTTGCAATCGGGAGAAAATCTCAGCCATTCTTGGCTCGATCACCTTGCTCAACTCTTTCTTCGGCATCTTGATCGGCGGGAGCCCGCCCACTTGTGGAATGAGAATCATATCTTCATTTGATACAGAAGGGACATAACTATGGCCGCTCTCACACTTGATTTGCTCAGCAGCAGCACGGGTCTTGTTCAAGATATAGGCAATGTCGTTGGTAACAGCCTCTCCGCCAAGATTCACTCCCCCGGTATAAATGGGGGCTCCATTGGAATAGGCAATCATGTTTGTGATACCGCTTCCTATATTGATGAGTATGGTTCCCATCTCTTTTTCTTCACTGCTCAGAACAACTTCAGAATCGGCAACACTTTGCAAGACCATTCGTTGCACACTCAACCCTGAGCGCTGGATACATTTTCGTTCATTCTGGCAGATTGCGGACGAGGCTGTCACAATCAGCACCCTGCTTTCCAGACGGTGTCCCAACATGTCGATGGGATCTTTGATTCCCATCTGTCCGTCAATCTGGAAATCCTGGACCAAGGTGTGAAGAATCTCCCGATCCTGGGGAAGTTCGAAAGCTCGGGCGACCTCAAGGCTCCTGAATATGTCCTCTCGCTTGATCTCCTGATCCTTGCTGTTTATCCCAACTACTCCCGTACTTGGGATACCCACTACATGCTCTCCGCCAATGCCTATGATCACTTCAGTCATCTCTGCACCAGCTTGGAGCTCCGCCTCATTGATGACCGTCTGAATTGTCTTCAATGTCTGCTCTATATTTACAATGGAACCACAACGGACACCTTCACTCGAATGTTCGCAGATGCTGTCGACCATCAGTTGGCCGTCTCGGCTTACAGAGCCGATTACACATCTGGTACGGCTCGAGCCGATATCCAGTCCCATCAACATCTTATCACCAGCCATTACAGCTACCCCCTATTGGTTGTCTCGTTACCTACGGACCAAGCCTTCTCTATAAAGATCATAGCGCTTGGGTTCTGAGCTGAGGAAGGAGAGCGTTTTTTGTTGGTCTTTTACAACCAATGCTACGGCAGAGCGCACGTGCGCTTCTCCTACAGGTTCCCTCACCCAAATATGGGCATTGTAAGACGAGAGTTCCAAAACCATCTTTCCAAAGCTGTTACTACTATTATTATCGTATTTTATCCTTGTTATCAAGCTAGTCTTTTCCTGCAATGATGAAGAGAGCGCCAGCACCTGGAAAAACGTCTGGTCAAGACCATATTTTAGCATCATCTCACAATAAGACAGAGGCACTTCAATGGTTGGTACAATGGCGGAAAACAGTATAACATCCTCAGGCTCAAGCTCATATAAAGAAGTGTTGACCACCAAAAAACTTCTCTGGTTTTCATTGTTTACGAGCAACGCTGATGCATTTGCCAACGTAAACTCAAGACGCAGTGTGGCAGGAAGACTCCGCTTGATCTGCACAGCCTGAATCGCAGGATGCCTTTCGTATGCTTTTTCAAGCTTTCCAAGAGAGAAGGCGAACAATGAGGTACCAATACGTTCAGAGAGGTCTTCCTGTATTGCCATGGGAAGCCTCTGTTGTCCTCCTTTAAAGAAAACCTCAATCTTTGCAATATTGAATTGTTGGATGTTTCTGAGACTGAAGAGCAAAAATACTCCCAAAATCAACACGAGAAGCATAATCGTGATACATCTGGGAAGCAGTTTTTTCACAGGTTCCTCCTCGGCTCATATAGTATTTTGCTCTCTTTGTCTTGAATCAGGAGTACTCTATAGATGAAAGAACACCCGACAAGTACTACAAAGATATTTGTCCCTCCTTGACTGAAAAAAGGAAGAGGGATGCCGGTAGGGGGAAGCAGGGCTGTCACGACCATGAGATTCATCAAAGCCTGGAACAACACCATGCTGGTCATTCCAAAAGCTCCCTGGCTGAGAAACTTGTTTGACTGTGCAATCTTCTTTGCCCCGCCATATCCAAGCAAACAAAACAAGACAAAGAGCAGTATGATGAAGAGAGCTCCGACGAAGCCCATCTCCTCACAGATGGAAGCGAATATAAAGTCACTTTGCACCTCAGGCAACAATCCAAGCTTGTAGGTACCCTTGCCAAGCCCTACGCCGAACAAGCCACCTGAGCCGATCGAGCGCAAACTGGTGCTCACCTGATAACTCATACCGGCAGGATCAAGAGCAGGGAATATGAAACTGAAAACCCGTCGTACCCGATACGCTTGGCTGAACATGGCAACCAATGCAGGAGGGAGCATGAATGCAACCATGACCAACAGATACGACAAGGGAAAACCACTTGAAAGCAACAGGGCAAGGCTGAGAGCTAAAAACAAAAGAGCAGAGGAGTAATCCCTCTGCAGAAAAATCAGCATGGTGATTATCAGACCGATGCCGATCTGAGGACCGAATCGTACTAACATTGTCTGTCCGGTCCGATCCTTCTTGTGATAGGAGGCAACAAAGAGAATCATGGCAATCTTGGCGAATTCAGAAGGTTGCAGGCCCGGAAGACTTCCTATTTTCAACCATCTTCTGGAGCCGAGGATCTCTTGTCCAAACGGGGTGAACAGCGTCATCAACAACAATACCACGACCAGGGTTATTGCCGGATAGGCACTCTTCTCCAACCAAGAGAGTGGGACGAATCGAAGAATCACCCCTACTGCGAACGCAAGGAGTACAAAGACCAACTGACGGCTGAAAAAATAATGATGCACCAAATTATGCAACAAGGCCTCATTATAGGAGGCGCTATAGAGCATTATCAGGCCAAAAGCGGTCAGCAACAACACCAAGCAAAGAAAGGTGAATGCCGCCAAGGTTGTCCTTGTCGGCTCTGTGGATTGTTCAATATCCTGCCAATCATCATATTCGTTTTGCATCATATTCTATTTCTTGCTGAGCAGAAGCGCCAATGATGCGAAGAGCCAGGAAGCGGCAATACACGAAGCTACAATCTTCTCTTCCTTTATTCCTTTCAGTTCATATGCATGATGCAACGGAGCAATGGTAAACACCTTTTTCTGAAATCCCCTGATGCTGACAATCTGAATCAGCGAACTTGAGAGTTCCAAGAGAAACAGCCCACTGGCTACGACAAACACCACTTCAGCGTTGATGAGCAGTGCACAGATACCGATATAACCACCAAGGGCATGGCTTCCTGCATCACCCATGAAATATTTGGCAGGAGAGCGGTTGAAATACAGAAATGCGAGCAAAGATCCAATCATTGCGGTTCCAAATCGTTGAGACAACAGTACCAATAACAGCAGCACAGGAAGACTCGCTCCAGAAGCCAAGGCATCCAATCCATCTGTGATATTCACAGCGTTGACAAAATACAAGACATAAAAAACTGCAAAAACCGGGTATAGATACCCTAGGTCCCATGAGAACCTGAAGAATGAAACATTGCTATCCAGTAAAGACCATTGTTTTGCAAGGAAAACTATGAGAGCCGCACTTGAGAACTGCAAAAGCAGTTTTGTTTTTGAAGAAAGGCCATCGCCATTCTTGGTCTTTTGCTTTTGCAGGTCATCCAAAAAACCAACCAGCAAAAACAATGTCAGTGCAATCATGGGCAGCAAGACAAGATAATCACGAAGATCGGACAACATCAGATTGGTTAGTATGAAGCCGATGCCGAAGGCGAGCCCTCCAACAACAGGAGTCCCTTGCTTAGCTGCATGGGTACGTGCGAGCTCAGGCTTTATGGCCACCTTGCTTTTGGTGCAGACAGAGAGAAGGACCTTGGAAATCAGAAAGGTCAAGAAAAATGAGCACACTGCCTGCAACATCAGCATCCTAAGCATAACGCACCCCTCCTTCTTGCACCTGCATCTTCAACGACGGAATGAGTCGTTCGAATGCCATGCTTCGAGAAGCCTTGAGCAAGAAAAGATCCCCCCTTGCAACAGATCTGTTGAGCACTAGAGCAAGTTCTGCAAAGTCATCTGTATAAAAGATGTCCCCTAAAAAACCAAGATTCATCAATTCTTGTTTAGCTACTTCCATCTCCTTCCCATACAGATATGCAGTAGAGAAGGAAGAACGGGCAAGAACCCTGGCTACTTGACGGTGAGCTTTCACTGACATGCTCCCAAGTTCCTTCATTGGTCCAAGTACAACCTTCTTTTGCCCCTTGTAGGAGAGTGAGGAGATATGACTGAGAATCCCTTGCATTGAATCAAGGCTTGCGTTGTAGGAGTCGTCAATGATGGTAATGTCACCGGCATCGACAAAGCAACGTCCCTTCATGGGTGTGAAACCATCAAGAGCGTGTGCAATATCCACAGCAGGGACGCCAAAGTGTTCTCCTACCGTTATGGCTCCGACAATATCCTCAAGCAAATGACGCCCTACCGCCCTTACCTCAAAGTGTTGGTCCTTGTAGGAAATCCTCCACCCACGAAGACCAAGATCTTCAGCAGTTATGTCATCTGCTGCATAGCTTTGCAAATAAACGGGTGCTCTTTTTCTGATCATGGAGCCATAGGTACAAGCCCTACTGATAAATCCAGCTTGTACTGTTGGATGAAATATTTTCGCCTTTTCCTCGGCAATGGTTTTCCGGCTGCCCAACTTCTGGAGATGGGATATTCCGATATTTGTCAGCAAGGCGACATCTGTTTTGATCATCTTCAGCATGACATCCATCTCTCCGACATGATCAATTCCCAATTCAAAAACCGAGTAGCGGGTATGCTCATCGAGACTAAAGAGGCTCAAGGGCAATCCATATTCACTGTTGAGGTTCCCCTCAGTCTTGGCAGTCGGACCGAGTGCTGACAAAATTCGTGCAAGAGCCTCCTTGGTGGTGCTCTTGCCACAGCTTCCTGTAATGCCCACAGATTGCACTTTGCCAAAAAGCTGTACATAATTTTTTGCAAGCACCTGCAAGCTCTGTTTTACATCCGTTACCGCCAAAACAGCACAACGCACCCGTAAAAGAGCTTCCCGTGCTCGTCGATAATCAACAACTACAGCACAAGCTCCCTGTTTTTCTGCTTGTTCTATATACTGAAAGCCATCGCTTTGTTCACCCTTGAGTGCGAAGAACAACGAACCGTTTTTGCACTGACGACTGTCGAGTTGGACCTCGGTTACCAGACGATCTGATGCACGCAAACAAAGAGCTCCACACATTGGTGCTATCTTGGAGGCTGTATACCTTTGGTTGCCGATCCTCTGATAGGTTTGCATTACTCACCCCTTGCCACCAAGGAAAAGGTCTGGGCCACAATGGGTTGGAAGACGATATCCTCCTGCAGTGCCCCATACACCAAAGCTTCAGGCATCATCATCCGGGCAAGTGTTGAACGAAGAACCTGCTGTTGCTCTTCAAGGTTTTGCTGCGTTCTTGCCAACACCTGTTTTTCCAGCTGCAGCGAACGGTGGACTCCTTGCTGCCAAAGAGGAAAGAAGATGGCACCAAGCAAGGACATAATCATCAACAGAGCACACAAGCGGCCCAGACGACGTACCTGTTTCTGCTCTTGCAATGGTTGTCTATCCAAATCTGTTGTATACCAGTCATATCCCATATTCCACCTCCAATATGAGTTCTAGAGCTTTTCAATAATTCTCAGTTTTGCACTCCTGCTTGCCGGGTTTTCAGTGATTTCTTCTTCTGAGGGAACCAAGGGTTTCTTCGTAAGTATCCTTATCTTCGCAGACGAGCCTTCAGCCATACCTTTGAACAACCACTTCACCGGTCGGTCCTCGAGGCTATGAAAACTGATCACAGCAAGTCTTCCTCCACTTTTCAGTGCAGCGATGGCATTTTTCACTGCAGGCTCTATCCTGTCCAACTCCCTGTTGACCTCGATGCGGATTGCTTGGAAACTGCGGGTGGCAGGATGGATTCTTCCATATCGATAGTTTGGAGGTACCGACTTGTAGATGATTGAGGCAAGCTCCTCTGTCCTGGTAATCTTGCCGGTCTTCCTCCGTTCTACAATCGCCCTTGCAATTCTGCGTGAATACCGTTCTTCTCCGTACTGGTAGATGACATCAGCAAGCTTCTGTTCCTGATATCCGTTCACCACATCCTGGGCACTGATTGAGGCATTCTTGTCCAACCGCATATCCAGTTCTTCATCACGACTGAACGAAAAGCCACGTTGGGACTCTTCAAAGTGAAAACTGGAAATACCAAGATCAAAGAGCACCAAATCCAGGTCCTGATTCTCATATTCATCAAAAAATGTATCGAACCAAGTATTCTTGGGTATGAAGCGATCGCCGAATTTTTCCATTCTCTTGATCGCCTTCTCTTGGATGACACTGTCTCTATCCAAACCTATTACTGTCAGGTTCTCGTACTTTGAGAGATAGAGAAAAGTGTGCCCTCCTTCTCCACAAGTACAGTCAACCATCTTCGCCGGCCTGTCTGATGGGGGGACGAGATGTTCAAGGATCTCATGTCGCATCACTGAATAGTGCACAAACTCCATCATGATCCTCCTAGACCATTTCGCTTAGTGACTGGGCAGCATCCAAAAATGCTCCCATGTTCACATTCATATATTGCTCGTACTGTGCCTTGTTCCACAATTCAAGGTAGGTACCGGTTCCTAAAATCACAGCCTCTTCCTTCTCGAGAAGATTCACACTCTTTCGCAGGCTCATGGGTATGTTAATTCTTCCCACTTTGTCGAATTCACACAGCTGCGCCGGAGCAATCATGCCTCGCTGCAACAATCTCATCTTGCTGTCGAACATCGACTGGGTGTTGCTGATGATAGTATTTAGCAGTTTCTCAAAATCAGCAGGGAGCATGAGCCAAAGACAGTTTTCAAGGCCTCGTGTCACATACAAGGATTCAGCCTCGAATGCACTTCGCAATCGAGCGGGAATGAGTATGCGACCTTTGTCGTCAATGGTGCTGAAAAATTCACCAGTCAACATGCCCTGAACACCTCACAAAAAGTAACTATTTTGGGATTTTTTCCCATATCTACCCATTAATGTACACTTCTTACCACTTGAACACAACCAAGCCCATCATGGTTTCTTACTCATGATGGTTGTTTTATCCCCCTCTCTGCTTAACAGACGTAAAGCTTTACAGGAAAAACAGTACCAAAAGACAAAAAACACCCTTCTCGGATTGAGGAGGGTGTCTGTTGGATTGAAAAGGTTTTAGTGTTCGGGATTGAATATGTTGTAGTCGATATCGGAGAAAATAACGTTGCGTTTTTCCGCCTTGACCAACCACTCTGTATTCACAGCATTCTTGCACATGTTCCCATATACTACATTGAAATTCTTAAGGTGTTCTTTCAATCGCTTCTGAGCATATTCGGTACTGCTGCGATTGAAAAGAATAAAAGACCAGTCGCTTGCCATGGCCAACAACACCTCACGGGCTGCTTGGTTGAGAAACCTCTGCTTGAGACTTGCCTGATCATTGAACCGAATTGCAAGCTCCTCCATTCTCTCAAGAGCCTTGTGAACATGCCGATAGATCCATGCATTTGAGCCGTCAAGCCAAACAGCACTATAGCCACCCTGCCCCCATGATGAAAATGCAGGACGGACTGTCTGCAAGGAGGAAGACTCCTTTGCAAGGACCGACGAAGGAGTGACAAACATTGCTGAATCGCCTTTCGCATGAGCATGGCGTATAACCTGCTCAAGCCAATCAATGCCCTCAAACCACCAGTGACCAAACAGTTCGGCATCAAAACCCAAGGTGAACAAGGGTTCTTTCTCAAGAGAAGACTCCATTACCCTTGCTTTCTTCTCAATATTGTAGAGAAAGTTCTTCGCATGTTCTGCAACACGTTTCTGTGCTTGTTCGCGCTTGTAAGGAACTTTCTGGTCGGTCTGTCCTGTTATTGCCCAATACTTGTAGCCAGTAAAAACACGTACTCCCGGCTCATGAATGTAGGGTCGGATATAATCCATATTCAGGTCATACCCGATATCACGATAAAACTCCCTGTAGCATTTGTCGGTCGGATATCCGGTTGTATTTGACCATACCAAGCTGGTACCCTGGAAATCTCTGGGAAAGACAGCTACTGCATTAGGGCAACGAACCGGGCGATAATCGCCACCATGAACGGCATCGGGAGAGAGCAACATGCTCTGGCTGGCTGTTTGGAACCACGATATTCCATGATATTTTAGAGTATCCTCAAGGCCTGGATAATAACCGCACTCTGGCAACCAGAAGCCTTTTGGCAAATGCCCGAAGGTGGTCAAGAAGGATTGCACTCCCAATTCCACTTGGGCGTTGATCGCTCTAGGATATTCCTGATAGAGCGGTAGATATGCATGAGTTGCTGCGGTGGTTGCCAACTCAAGATATCCGCTGTTTTCAAGCATCTTGAATCCATCGAGGATGTTGCATCGGTACAGATCTTGATAATCACAGAGATTCTGCTTGTATTGGTCAAGGTAGTACTGGGCCATCTCCAAAAACTCAGGCTGCTCCTTGGAGCATCTAGTCACTTCCTTCTGTCCAAGCTCAATGTGCAGCTCAAGATATTTCAAAAACTTCTCTTGCAGCATTGAATCGCTGAGCATGCAACACAAGGTTGGAGAAAGACTGATGGTCATCTTGCATTTGATACGTTCGCTTTTGAGGCGATTGAGCATTCGCAAAAGGGGAAGATAACTCTCACTGATGGACTCAAAAAGCCAATCTTCCTCAAGAAAGCGAGGATATTCAGGATGCCGTACAAACGGCAGATGTGCATTCAAAATGAATGCTATTGAATGGTTCGACATCACATGACCCCCTTGCTCAAGTTTTCAGCCATCTCTCGAAGCACTGCATTGTCCACTACTTCACCTTCCTTGGTGATCAAGGAGGAGAAGTGAACAGTAAAGAGCGAAGGATTGTCTGTCAACTGCTCAAAATGCCTTTGCCAATATGCGGGATAGGTTTCGACGGTGGAACTCCTTGCCAAGGACATCTCGTTCCCTTTTTTATCTCTGTAGCAAAGATCCACAGCATAACGAGAACCCATCGAGGGAAGATTGATGTTCCATTGCGCATCTTCGGCTTCAATGCTGATGTCGAAGGTCTTTACAGAACCACTGACCAGATCAGTCTGCTCTACACGGAGAAACAGGCTGCTTTGCTCCTGTCCATCTTCTCCAAAAATCATCAACAGTGTTGCCGGGGAGATCGACCAATATGCATATGCCCATTCAGGATCGCGCAACAAGAGATGGATTGAGGTATCAAGGTAACTCTGAGGCAAATCCTCAACACCGGGAAGATCTTGCACGTTTTGCTGGCTGCCTCGATAATCAGTCAATGAGTTGCAATACCGATTTCTGTTGATCTTTCCTTTCAGTGCAGAAGGAACTTCATCGTCCTGTTCTCCAAAGGCCTCTTCAAGGGCATCAATGAGGTCTCTCCGATCAAGCGACTGCCAGTCATCAAGCCCTTCCTGCTGGGCAATATACTGCAGCTCGGTAGTAGACAAAGAATCAATATTGATGAGAATCATGCTTACTCCCGCAAAGCATCCAAATTAAGGATGTCCTTTTTTTCCATCGTAAGAGAATCAAGAATCTTAGTCAACAGCGTGCAATTTTTTCGTTCACGCAAAGAGTGTCATCAAAGAGCTCTATTGTAAAGAAGTCTGCTATGCTATACTCCCCTTAGCGATATGAAAACACAACACAAAGAAAAGACATCTTTGATTTTCCATGGACATTTTTATCAGCCTCCTCGGGAAAATCCACATACAGGAATAATTGGCAAACAACTCTCTGCGCTTCCCTACTCTGATTGGAATGAAAGGATTCAGGCAGATTGCTACAATGCCAACACTCATTCACGATATCTATCCGGGGTTCGAAGAATCCTGAGCATGACCAACAATTATGAGTATTTAAGCTTCAATTTCGGCCCAACACTGCTGAGCTGGATGCAAAAAAACCATCCTTATACCTATGAGCTCATACTTGATGCCGATGCAAGAAGTGAACAGAGGCTTGGCTACGGCAATGCAATAGCCCAAGCCTACAACCACAGTATTCTTCCCTTATGCACAAAAGAGGATGCAAGGACACAGATTCTTTGGGGTCTTGATGACTTTTCCCATCGTTTCAAACGTGAAGCACTCGGCCTGTGGCTTCCAGAAACAGCAATCAACAAAAACGTTGTCGATCTCTTGGCACAAAGTGGTGTACGATTTGTCATTCTTTCCCCTTGGCAGTGTCGCTCCATAAAGGAAGTTGGAAAACCAATAGCTTCTCTAGGCGGAAAACCCGCTCCTTACGGAAGACCTTTTCTCCTTCGGGGAGCTCAAGGAAGCACTATCTACGCTTTCTTTTATAATCATCAGCTGGCAGAAGGAATCAGTTTCGGCCACTATCTCAGGGATGCCGATCTCTTGTATCATCGTTTGCTGACCATCAAGAGAGAAGAGCGCCAAAGCTTGATCCATACTGCTACCGACGGTGAGATATACGGACATCATGAACCCTATGGCGACATGGCCTTGGCTGCCCTCATCAAAAAAGTTGAAGCAAGAGATGATTTCACCATCACCAATTATGCTGCATATCTGTCCAACCATCCTGCACAGGATGAGGCTTTTTTGCATTTAGGTGAAGAAGAAAAAGGCACCAGCTGGTCCTGCAGTCATGGCGTTTCCCGATGGTACAAGAATTGCGGATGCCATACAGGAGGGGATGATTCTTGGAATCAAAATTGGAGAACTCCACTGAGAAAAGGGTTTGATACCTTGCGAGAGGAGCTTGATACCATCTATGTACGCATAGTCCAGCGTTTGTTTGATGACCAACAGGATCCTTGGCAGCTGCTCAATTCCTTTGCAACGGTGGCCAGCGCTTTGACTGACATGAAGAGCTTTCTTGCTCCCTACGCCCTAAGCAATGAAGATGAGCTGACTTTGGCGAACTTGTTGATCGGCCAGCAATACAAGCATTTTTGCTACACCAGTTGCGGATGGTTCTTCAACGATATTGCAGGCATAGAGCCGAGACAGAACATCACCTATGCTCTGATGGCCTTGCAATTGTACCAACGCTATACAGAAAAAGATCTCCTTGCACTACTCTTGGACGATCTTGCCCAAGCAAAGGCAAATCGCAAACAAGACGGAAATGGCAAGGATATAGCGCTTCAGGAACTCAAGGCTTTGCCTGGAGAGGTTGAGGCTGCACTTTTTTATATCCTCAATCGAAAGGTTGCCCAAGAGAATGACTACAGCAATGAATATGGGTATTTTTTCCTTGATCAATATACCAAACAAGATACCCATACACAGGTGATGAAAATCACCAACAAACTGACCTTGTCCACATATCTTTGCACCGCAACCGATCCAAATCCAGAGAAATCAACCTTGGAATACACGATTACAGCCCTTGATCTTAATAATCAAACCCAGCAGAGCTTTTTTCTTGAGCAAGATATGATTCCGCTTCGTATGAGAGATCTGCTTTTCGAGCAAATAGAGCGTAATTTCTGCATCCTGGATGAAGCACAGATCAAGTGCTTGTCAAGCAATCTTTTCCATTACGACTCCTTGGCAAAGAACATTCCATATCTTCCCATGGGTTCTTTGTATCAACAATTGATAGGTTCTTCCCTCAGCGCTATAAAAAGCCTTTTCATGTATGGAACCTTGGCAATGTGGAATCGATATAAAGATGACTTTTCGATGACTTTGGATTTCATTGCAAAATTTGGAAAGCAACCTGATAGACAGATGGTTGCCTCAATTTTCAATCATGAGATGGCAATCCTTGCCCAAAAATTCCAAACGTATGGATTGCACAATAAGAGCATTCGGTTCGTTCTGGAATTTCTCGTTATTGTACGCAATCATAATTTCCAGCCAGATCTTACAGCCCTCCAGGATGTTGTATACCCCTATCTATGCATGCAAAAGACCCCTCACAAAAATACGGATATTACTTTGATAAACGCTCTTGGAGAGGCCTTGAACTTTGACATTGCAATACATTAGAGGCTGTTATTCAGCTATCAAAGGTCGCAAGGATGCATCGGCTTCCAATACTCGTCTCGCATAACTACAGGTTGGAACTATGGTCCAACCTTCTTTTTGTGCCTTTCTGGCAACCAGTAGAACCAATTCTTTGGCTATTCCTTGTCCTCTTAGTTCTGGTTTTACATAGGTATGATCCAATGCTACACGATTCGGTCCGAGTTTACGTACGGTAACCCGTCCCAAAGGCATCTCTTGCTCCTCTCCATAGGCAAATCCATTCTCAGTTTCATAATAGGTATTCATCAATCTCTCCTTGACAATAGGCGTTTAGCATGTTCCAGGCTCTCAGTACTGGATGATTCTCCACTGAGCATCCTCGCTATCTCTTTTTGTCTCTGATCCCCAAATATTTCCTTTATATAGGAGTAACTCATATTCTCTCTCACTTCCTTGCTCACCATAAATTGATGGTCAGCCATGCTTGCTATTGAAGCAAGGTGTGTAATGACTATCACCTGATGAGTTTTGCTCAAGGCTGAGAGTTGCTGAGCTACAGAAAGGGCAACACTGCCCCCGATGCCTGCATCCACCTCATCATACAGCAACGTTCCAACGGTATCGCTTTGCTTGAGGCTGGTCTTTACAGCGAGCATGATTCGCGACAGCTCTCCTCCGCTCGCCACATCCTTGATCGAACGCATCGGCAAACCAGGGTTTGCACATATATCATAACTGACTGCATCAATGCCTTCGCTTCTTATATCAGTCTCAGAAAATGATATGGAAAAAAGTGCTTGGCTCATTCCCAAGGTCCTTAATTTCTCTTCAACCTCCTTGGAGAGTTTTTGGGCGGCACTCTTTCGTTTTTCACTGAGGATCTGAGCACGTTTGAAGAGTTCTTCTTTCTCAATCTTGAGCTGTTTCTCGAGTTTACTGATTTCAATCTCGCCATCTATGGAGAGGGATAAAGTTTGTTGGCTTTGTTCAAAAAATCTGAGTACAGCTTGCAAGGATGGTCCATATTTCTTCTTCAGCCTCTGCAACTGTGAGAGACGTCCTTGTAGATTGTCGAGCTCTTCCTGGCTGTAATTCATACCGCCCAAATAATCTCTCAGGCTCTGGTATATATCCTCAATCTCTATCGTGGTGCTCTCAAGTCTATCCAGATAGCTTTCCAGAGAGGGATCTGCCTTTGCAGCAAGTGACAACTGATTCTTGGATGTATGCAGATTAGAGAGTACGCTAGAGCCGCCATGATCCAAAGACGAGAGCATCTGGACCGAGAGAGAAAGAGCTTCATAAATCTGCTCATAGGATGAAATGACCTGCACCTGTTGCTGGATTTGTTCATCCTCATCGACTTTGGGATCGACTTTTTTTATCTCGTCAACTGCATACTGAAGAAATTCAGCTTCCCGGGTACTGTTTTGAAGCAATTGTTTCTTTTCTTCAAGTCTTCTATAAAGCTCTTGGTAGAGCATGTATTGTTCTTGATACTCTTGCTTGTACTTTTTGCATGAGCCAAATACATCCAGAACTGCAAGCTGATTTGCACTGGATAGCAAACTCTGATGATCACGTTGGGCACTGATGTCCAATAGTTCTTGTGTTATCGATGCTAAATCCGAACGGGTTGCCAATCTCCCCTGGATAGTCGTTGAGGACCTACCGTTGATCTTTAAGACTCGTGATATCAACAAAGAACCATCTTCAAGAGCTATATTCTCTCGATCGAGATACGAAGCTAGAAACAGGGGTAAAGGATCGGGGATGAAGAAGCTTGCGCTCACACTAGCGCTTTCACATCCACTACGGATTGATTGCACCTCGGCTTTTTCACCCAACAAAAGAGAAAGAGCTCCCAATAGGATGGATTTACCGGCTCCGGTCTCACCTGTTATAACGGTAAAGCCTTCTTTGAAATCAATGCAACTGTCTTCTATCAATGCATAGTTGTGAATCTCAAGCCGTTCAAGCATGAAAACCTCCTCCAGACCAGTTGAGTTTATCACGTAACACTTCGATGTAATTCCGTCGTTCACTGGTAACCAGCAGTGCTTTGCTGCGTGATTTCTCAACGACTATGATATCATCCTCCTGCAGACAGAAGTTTTGCTGTCCATCCAGGCTGAGCATGAGTCCGGTTCTTTGCCCCTTGGAGATTAGCAAACTGATCTTCGATTCTCCACTTACCACCAAAGGCCTGTTCGATAGGGTGAAGGGACAAATCGGGGTGATGATCAGAGAGGAAAGATCAACATCCAAGAGAGGTCCTCCTGCTGCCAAGCTGTATCCTGTTGAACCTGTAGGGGTTGCTATGATCATACCATCGCTGCGAAAAAACCCTGCGTCTGTCTGTCCTATACGCAGTGCCATGCTGATAACTTTGCTGATTCCACTAGAAGAAACCACCATTTCATTCAATGCATGAGCACTGAATTCCTTGTTTCCGTTTCTTAATACTTCCACCCGGATCATCAATCTCCTGCTGATGGCATTTTTTCCAGACAGATAAAACTCTACGGCTTCCTGCCATTCATCAACAGATATTTCTGTAATAAAGCCGAATGTGCCGACATTGATCGCCAAAATGGGAATTCCCAAATCTTGTAAATACCGGGCACAGTAGAGTACTGTTCCATCTCCACCAAGGCTGATAACCAAGTCCGTCTTGGAAGGTACAATCAGTTGCTCATTTCCAGCATTAGTCCGAAAAAGACTGCTTTCAATACCCTTGCTTGCAAGGAAGTTTGCAATATCGAAAGCAAGGGTATGAGAGGCTTCCTTGCTCCAATTTGCAACTATTTGCACATGTCTGACATGCCTTTTTTCCATCACAACGGCTACTCCTTAGGGAAGATGAGAGATTACTTTCATCAATAATTCAACATCTGATTGCTTGAGAAATGGATATATGGGAAGAGAAATTGCCCGTAAATATGCGGGAAGTCCATTTGGATACAGGTCAAACCGTTCAGCCACGTCTTGGGCGAGTGTATCGGTAAAGGTTCTCTTTGCCGATACTTGGTACTTCATGGAAAATTTGATCGCTTCTTCCGCCTTTGAGTCAAGGACGACACAAAACCCATAACCATTGGGTTGAAAATCTATATTGCCTATTCCATACAATCTGTGTTGTGTCTTGAGCAAACTCTTGCAAAAGAGAGCATGAAATTCTCTTCTTTTTTCAAGATGCTCATCCAAGTTGGCAAGCTGGATCGTACCTAGGGCAGCATTCATGTCAGGTAGTTCTATGCAAGGGGGTATGGAAGGTTTCATTGCAGATACGTGCGAGGCAAAGGATCCTTTTCTGTATGCCAATGCAGCACCCCCCCCACAACTGACTACTCCATCCTCTTCAAAACTGCAGACTACAAGATCGCCAAAACAGCCAGCCCGTTGCTCATCATACACGCTGCCCAAGCTCTGGCTGATATCTTCAATGATGGGTATACCACAAGTACTATAATCGCTTTGATACGGAATTTGGCACATTGGCTCAAACAAAAGCAAGGCTGAACATCCACAAGAAGCCAATCTGAGGGCTTCTTCATAGCTTAAACAACCATGGTCCTTATCAATATCGCCCAGTACCAGCTCATATCCAAGCTGGCTTGCTGCTACTTCATAGATTTTTGGTGATAAGAGACTTACCCCGATCTTTGCATTGGCAGGCAAAGACAGCATGCGCAAGGCTATGGTAAGAGCATCCAAATAGGTACGAAGGGCAAAGCCTCCTTGAGAACCTATATAGGCGCAAAACTGTTTTAGAAATTCATTTTTCTTTTCGCCTGGACCGATGCGTTCATCAACCATGGTCTGCAAAACCGCATCCATGTCTTTTCTTCGCAAAGTAGGCTTATAAAATGGAATCAGCGCCACAAGGTCCCCCTCGGGCAAGTATAGCTGGAATTTACACCAATAGGAAGGGTAAAAAAAGAAAAGGCCCGGCGGCTACCTACTCTCCCACGGTAAACCGTAGTACCATCGGCGTGAGGGTGCTTAACTTCCGTGTTCGGGATGGGAACGGGTGTGTCCACCCTGCTGTGGCCACCGGGCC
>Ga0334886_1000574_pt1 | contig 54973 bp, 41 predicted proteins | sample GraSluR1_MG_9_FD_207232 | JGI IMG/M metagenome (GOLD analysis project Ga0334886, IMG submission 207232) | Sludge microbial communities from methane-producing bioreactor in Wageningen University, Netherlands - Granular Sludge_27_06-R1 | ecosystem: Engineered > Bioreactor > Anaerobic >... | reverse complement strand
TTGCCCGGCTGCAGCGGCCCGGCGCCCGAGCACCAGGCTTCGCTCATGCGCCCGTTGAGCAGAGGAAAGTCGGGATTCGTTTCAGGATTGCTGCTCCAGATGCCGATGACGTCGGGACAGGCAGCCAGAGCCGAACCCGCGGCCAGCAGCACGAACGCCGCAAACATCGCGCTAACCTTTTTCATGATGACCTCCTTGAGCACGCACCCTCGCGCGCCAAAAGGTTTTGGTATCGCCGATGCGTCTCCGCTCGTTCCCCGCTTGCGGGCCGCATCTGCAGGACGGAAGCGATCACGGACATTGTAGCACAGGTTGCCCGAAACCGCGCATGATTATTGATACGTATTCTCTGTAAAAATTGTCCAGAATTCGTACCGTCAACAACGCCAGACCGCCGCGCTGCTTCGACGCTTCGCCGCGCGGCGTGTCGGTCAGGCGTCCGCCACCGGGTGTTCGCCTCGTGCGTGTAAAACAAGATATGACAATGTTTTGAGGCGTTGGGCGTGCGCCCGTCCGAAATCGATCAGCGCGGCGGCGATGCTGGCGGGGTCGAGCTGCGCGTCGAGCATCACTTCGTCGACGGAGCCGCCGTCCCGCCAGCGATTGTCCCGATCGCTGCTGAGCGCCCAGTCGTCCGCCAGGGGTCCCAGGGACCAATCGCGCAGCGCGCGCCGCGCCATATTCGTGATGTAGGTGCTGTTGAGCCGGTCGCCCTTGGTGACGACCGTGTCCTGGTATTCCTGGTCTTGCAGACGGAACAGGTCGCGACTGGGTACGGCCACGTACTTCAGGTTCACGCCCGCGGCGTCGATCGCCGGCAGCGCCTTGATCAGATTGGCGGTGCTCATGGTCCCCTGGACGAACACGCAGCCCTGGCGCGGCAGGTCGGGCCGGTAATCGCGCAGGATGTAGGCGCCGCGCGCCGCCGAGAGATGCGAGCCGAGCCCGAGCGCCTCGCGGTCGACGATCTCGATCGCCGGCCGCGTCAGATGCAGCACCACGATCGGTTGGGGAAGCTGCAAAGCGGCCGCCAGTAGCGGCGGCACCTCGTTGTACTCGTACGGTACGAGGTTGATCACCTGGCCGTCGGGAAAGAGCTGCGTGACGCAGGGACTGAACACGCCGAAGTGAGTGCGGCTGTCTTCCGCCGTCTCCGGGCCGCTGTGCCCGGCCACCCAGAGGACCTTGCCCACCTTCAACTCGCAGTCCTGTGCGAGTTGGCTGTACAGGCGCAGCATGCCGTACTTCAGGTAGCTGAACGAACCGTAGGTGGAGCAGGCGGTCCACCAGCCGTTGAAGCGACGCTGCGGTTCGGCGCTGAGGTTGACCGAGGCACAACCGGCCATCATGCCGGCATTGGTGAACTCGGTGATCGGCTGCGGCAGGACGACGCCGTCGGGACTGCGGTCGCGGTCGTACCAACCGAGGTTCGCCAGTTGGTCGCTATAGGGCAGGCCGAAACCATCGATGTTGGTCGAGCCGGCCAGATCGGCCGATGTTACCAAGAACAGCGGCCGGCCGTGCTTCTGCAGGCAAACGCTGTTGATCCAACTGCCCCAGCGGGCGAACCCGGCGCGGTTCGGCTGCTTGCTGCCGGGCTTGGCCCAGAGGTCCGCCGGGTAGCATGACACGTCGAATAGACTCGCGTCGGCCAGCGGATTGCGCGACTCCGGCAGGTAGAATGTCGGGATCTCCCGCGTTACCTGCTCGCCGAGTTCGACCAGGCGCGCGGCGAGGTATTGCAACGTATCCTCGCGGCGGTGCAGCACCGAGAGCGCGGTCTGCAGATGAGCGGCGAGGCGCGCCTGTTTCGCGGCGGTCGTGGTCGGGGCGTCTTGGCCTTCGCCCTCCCAAGTCACGTCGTACTTCACGGCGAAGTCGCGGCGGCAGGTCCAGAACTTCTCGCTGTGGTACTTGTGGGCCGCGCCGTGGCTCTTCTCGTCGTACGTATGATAGCCGCGGCCCTTGCGCGTGCGTCCGAACATCATCCCCGGCCGGCCGGTGGGATTGTCGCCGGCGGCAAGCGCGAAGATGGCGAGGGTGACGTCCGCCCAATCGCTGCCGTCCGCAGCTTCGTGCACATGCCAGCCGTACGGTTCGAACCAGGCGCGCGGATCGCCGTGCACGACGCTGGAGTACGGGCGCGGGTCGATGCCGAAATCGTTCCAGTCCAAAAGCAAGAGCAGGTTGTCGAGCCCCAGGCCGTAGGCGCTGTTTTTAACTTCGTGCCAGCAGCCGGCGGTGTGTCCGCCCTCGCCCTCGAGCGCGAACACGCGGACTCCTTCGCACCGCGCTTTTTTCAAAGCCAGCGCCTGGCCGACTGCCGCCGGTGCGCCGTGTCCGCTGGGGCCCGTGTTCCATTTGCAGAACAGATTCTTGCCCGCCATCTCGACGTGGCCGGGCAGGCCGCGCCGGTGGCGCAGCGTGACGAGGTCTTCCCACGTCAAGACGCGCTCGGGTCCGCCCGCCACCCGATAGCGCGCGTCGCCGGTGCGGGCGTGGACCGTGCGCAGTGCTTCGTTGAACACGGCAAGCAGCGCGTAGATCAACGGCGAGCAGTGCCCGGCGACCAGCACGAAACGGTCGCCAAAACGCTTCGCCGGATCGCGGACGTCCCAGCGCATCGCTCCGCCCAACAGCAGGCTCAGCAGCATGTGCACCTTGGACCGGCTGCCGCCTGGATGGCCGCTTTGGCGCGTATCGAGCATCAGGTCGATGAGCTGATCCGTGACATCCTTGATGATTTCCCAGTGCGAGAAATGAGCGTGCTGGGCGGCGAGGAGCTGGCGGGGGTCGGGCACGGGGGTTCCTCCAGGGGCGGGGACCTGTCCGGCGGCGGCGCCGCGGCACCGCCGATATGTCGTGGTAATGTCGCAGAGATGCGCGGGTTCTTCAAGCCGGCGGGTCAATCCGGCAGCGCACGCCCCAGATGATGCACTTGGAGCACGGCCGCCGCGGCGCGGGCGTCGTCGCAGGCGCGATGGCTCGTGAAACGTCCCGCCAGGCCCATTTTTTCCAGGACCGTTTCGAGAGTCGCCGCACTGGTGCGCAGATTGTGAGCGGCGAGCCAGGCCACACCGATGGCGCGCAGGTCGAACGCCCCGCCGGCGATATGCTCGCGGAACGGCAGGTCGAAACGTGCGCATTCCTTGCGCAACAGCGGGATATCGTAGTAGGCGCCCCAGGCGGCGATGAAGGCCTTGTTGCGAGGTCCGTACCAGTCGAGGAAACGGCGCCCGACCGCGGCGAAGGTCTCGCAGCCGGCAACCATGGCGGCGGTAATGCCGGTCAGTTGCGTGATGAATCCCGTCACTGGATGGTCGACCGGCCGCACCAGCTCGCTGAACGTTGCCGTGATCTCCAAGCTGCGGCGATCGAGCCGCACCGCGCCGACCTCGATGATGCTGCTGCGCTCGACCGTGTTGTCCCCCTCGTCCTCGGCGGGGCAGGCGGCCTCCAGGTCGATCACCACGAGATCGGTGCTGTACCGCATGGGTCGGGTCGTTCCTTCCGATTCCCTGTCGCGTGCCGGCCGAACCTGTACCCAGTCTGCGCGGAACCTAGCAGATGGACTGATTTCGGGCAAACAACGGGTTTCTTCGAGGCAAAACCAAGATGACGATCCGAGCATTCGACTGAGAAAGATTTGATATATTAGTCCTTGTATTAACTAATTAAAATATTGTATGATCTATCTACATTCGCCACGCGAGGCCCGGGCACAGGAGGACCATCATGCGAGCGATCGGCCACTTCTTCATCTTCATCGGGTTCTTCCTGGTGTTCGCCTCCCTGCTCGCCATGCTCCTCGTCGGCGCGATGGCCTTGCGATCGACCTTGGCCTTGCTGATGGTCCTGCCGGTCTTGTTCGGTATCTACCTGCTTTACCATCGCGGCTACTGGGCCGCCAGGCAGCGCGCAACGAGCCGGCGGTCCTTCATGAATAATCCGGGCTAGGGATCGATCAGCGCGGTTCCAGTCGCCGCTTGCGCTCGGCGGTGAATGCCCACCAAGGCCGCGCCGGTCCGCCCGCCATGAAATCGACGATGGCCATGAACGCGTCCGCCACGCAGGGATCGTGGCGGACGCCCGTACGTGTGTTCAAGCGGTGGTACATGGCCAGCGGATCCTCGCCGATCAGGTCGCCGGGCGCATGGATGCCGATCGTGTGCAAGTCCTCGGCGATGGCCCGGCCAACATTCGGCAGATCCTCGAGCCGAGCTACCTGATCGCGGAGCGGTTTGGGTATGATCGTCGAATTTCCTTTCACGGCGAGACCCGCCCATCGCCTGCGGGCCTCGTCGCTCAGCGTGCGAGCAATAACTTGGCCGTTGCCGTTTCCGTGCCGGCGCGAACGCGTGCCACATAGAGGCCGCTGGCGAGCGCTCGGCCCTGGTCGTCCAGACCGTCCCAGACCACGCGCAGGACGCCTGCCGGTCGGGTTTCGCCGTCGAGCAGGGTGCGCACTTGCCGGCCTCGCACGTCGTGGATCGCCACGGCGACCGGCACCGCGTCGGCCAGGACCAGTCGTATCTCGGTGCGCGGGTTGAACGGGTTGGGCGCGGCGTGCACGGCCAGCGGAATCCGGCGCGCCGGCACCGCGGTGGATTCGAGCGCGGCCAGCGCCGCCTGGGCGTTCACCTTGACGCCCAGCGGTTGGTCGTAAGATACAGTTTGGCCGGTATCCAGGAGAAGCTGGCGCACCGCGGCCGGGCCCAGTTGCGGCGCCCGGCTGCGGACCAGCCCGCAGACGCCGGCGACCAGCGGACACGCCATGCTCGTACCGTCGGCGTACATGTACGGATTGCTGCCGTCCCAGCTGTAAAGCAGCATGTACAACCACTGGGTCAGCAGGTCCCAACTGTAATTCGTCTGGATGGTCGCCCAGATCTGGCTGCCGGGGGCATTGACCGTCACCCAGTGGCCGTAGGTGGAGTAACTGGCGCGCTGTCCGCTTGCGTCAGTGGCGCCGACCGAGATCACGCCCGTGCAGGCGGCCGGGTACATCAGCGATGCATCGTTGTTGTTGCCGGCCGCTGCGACGCAGACGATGCCGGCGGCGAGGGCCTGGTCGACCAGGTCCTGGAAGAACGCGGCCGCGCCTCCGTCACCGGGACCGCCGAAGCTCATGCTGATCACGTCGGCGCCGCTTGTGATGGCGTAGATGAACGCCGTAGTGATCGCCGCGTCGGTGAATTCGCTGGCCGCGTTGGTGACCTTGAGCGGCATGACGAGGCAGCCCGGTGCGGCGCCGGCGATGCCGATCCCGTTGTTCGTCGCCGCCGCGGCGATGCCGGCGCAGTGGGTGCCGTGCCAACCCACGTCCAGGCCCATCTCATAGTACGGATCGGGCCGGGCGTCGGCGTCCTGGTTGCCGCAATCCCAGCCGCGTACGTCGTCGATGAAACCGTTGCCGTCGTCGTCGATCCCGTTGCCGGGGATCTCGCCCTGGTTGATCCAGCACTTGGCTGCCAGATCGGGGTGGGACCAGTCCACGCCGGTGTCGACGATGGCGATGACCGTGCTCGGGTCGCCGGTCTCGAGATCCCAGGCTTCGGGCAGCGCCACGCCCGCGGCGTTGCCGGGTTGCAGATACCATTGGGTGCCGAAGTAGGGGTCGTTGGGGACCCAGAACAACGATCGCGTGCCGTTGACCATGGCGGCCGCCACACCGGGCAGCGCCCTGAGGTCGCGGCAGGCCGCGGCGGGGTCGGCGGCGCCTTCGAGCAAGAGATACCGCCGGGCGAGCGGCGAGCGAGCGCCGGCCGGCACCAGCCAGCGGGCGCTGAGATCATGGTCCTGCAGCGCCGCGAGCAGCGCCGGGTCGGCGGCCTGCGGTCGATCGTCGCGGGCGGTAAGCAGCGCCGGGTCGTCGATGGCGATGAGGACTCCTTGGCCTGCGGGCGCCGCCAGCAGCGAGGTGCAGAGCGCGAGGCTCCAAAGCGAGGCGATCACAAGACGCATCACGGTCGCTCCCTTGGTTTGAGGTTGGACATTCAGGATACCACAGCCGCCCCCGCCGCGGGGCGGTTTTTCTGCACGATTCGACGTGGCCGGGGACCGGCGGATCTGCTAGCCTTATGCGCCACAGCGACAACGGTCGGCCGCGGGCCTTCCGCGCGCGGCCGCGACAAGAGGAGGAACCCCATGGGAGACAAGGGAAGCAAGGACAAGGGGCAGAAAGAGCCCAAGAAGGCGGCAAAGCACACGCTGAAGGAGAAGAAGAAGCTCAAGGAGGAAAAGAAGAAAAACAAGGTAACTGGTCTTGTGCGTTGACCGTAGACCACGCGCGGACACGAGCAGGAGGTTGCCGATGAACAGCGCGCCCGGGTATGGATCGATGCAACGCTGGTGGGAACTCAAGCGCCGGGATTTCCTGAAGCTGAGCGCGACGGCCAGCGCGGGCCTCGTGCTGGGCCGGCCGTCGTTCGGACAGGAACAGGCGGCCGCGCCACCCGCCCGCGCCCAGACCAACATCGACGCCGTGAAGGACGCGCCGCGGGTCGCGTCGTCGCTGCCCGGGCCGTTGCCCGGCCGAGTGGTCGCCGTCACCGATGAACACGTCGTCGTCGACGGCACGGTCGACAAGGCCGCGGTCGCCGCGATGTTCGCGCGCGGACTGCAAACGCTGACCGGCCGCGACGCCCAGGGCAGCTTCGAGCTGCTGCTGCGGCGCGACGACGTCGTTGGTATCAAGCCCAATCCCGTCGGCGCCGGTTTGATCTCGACGCGGCACGAGGTGGTCGACGCGATCATCGACTGGTTGACCGGATGCGGACTGCCGCGCGGCAATATCGTCATCTGGGACCGCTTCGAGTCGATGTTGCTGGAAGCGGGCTTCACGCCTGAGCGCTATCCAGGCGTCGGCATCGAAGCCTTGCAGATCATCGACGAGAACTTCGATCCCGAAAGCGGCGACACCACCGGTTACCTGGCAGCCGACGGCCGCCACCTGAGTTGCGACCGCTTCGACCCGGAGGTCGTCTACTGGGCCGACTGCGAGGCGCCGCAGGATGCCGCCTACTTGAACCAACACGTCTTCAACGATCAGCGCTCGCCATTCGGCAAGCTGCTGACGCAACGGTTGACCAAAATCATCAACGTGCCGGTCTTCAAGAACACGGGCAACGGGATCAGCATGGCCACCAAGAACATCGGCTACGGCGCCATCGCCAACACCGGCCGCCTGCATCGGCCGCTGTTCTTCGACGTCTGCACCGAGGTGCTGGCGTTTCCGGTGATCCGCGACAAACTGGTCCTGAATGTGACCGACGGCATTCGCGGCCAGTACGACGGCGGCCCGGGTCCGAACGCCGGCTTCATCTACGATCACAAGACGTTGTACCTGGCGACCGATCCGTTCGCCCTGGACCGCACGTGCCACGATTTACTCGTCGCCAAGCGCAAACAGATGCAGGTCGACGTGAACGAGCATCCTCGATTCACCGAGTACCTGCGCTACGGGGAGCGCCTGGGACTGGGAATCGCCGATCCGGCGCGGATCGAGGTCGTGACGGTATGAAAGCGGCAACGGCCGGTTGGCTGCTGTTGGCGGCGGTATGGGGCGGCGCGGCCCGCGGCGCCCCCGCCGACCGAGCCGGTGAAATGCCACCGATCGCCGCGCAAACGTCCGCCGCGGTGGGCGATGTCCTGGCGCAAGACGGCGACTTGTACTTCGCACCCAACGGACTGTACGGCTACATCAACGGCGGCGCCGAACTATACTTGGAATTCGGCTTCGTCGGACTTGACGTCAAGCATTACCGCGTCGAGATCGCCGGCAAGGTTCACGACCTCGCCGTCGAATCATATCGCATGACCGATCCGGCGGCGGCTCTCGGCATCTACCTCGCGCGCAAAGGTCGCGAGACGCCGACCGCGGAGCTCGCCGCGCGCCACACCGTAAATTCTTACCAGCTCCTGGCCGTCCAGGGCACACTGTTCCTGCAGGTCAACAATTTCGGGGGCGATTCCGCCTGCCTGCCAGCCATGACCACGCTGGCGGCGTCGCACTTGGCGAGCGAGCCGCCTGTGCCGCCATTAGGGATCTGGGACCTGTTGCCGGCGGCGGGCCGCCTGCCGGGCAGCGAATTCCTGCTGCGTGGGCGCTTCGCATTGCAGCCGATCTACACGTTCGGCGAAGGGGACGTGCTGCTGCTGGAAGAAACCGGCGCGCTGGCGGCCGGCGCCCGGTACAGCGGCGGCCCGGGCGGGGACGTGACGCGGATCGCCGTGGTGTATGGCGCGGCGCAGGATGCGCGCCGGGCGCTCGCCAACCTGCGCGCGCAGCGGGATCCGTACCTCGAGGTCGTGCGCGCCGACCTGCAGCGCCTTGTCCTACGCGACTACGCGGGCAAGTACTCGGTCATCTGCCTCGTGGACTGGGGACTGGAGATTACGCTCTCGCTCGCGGCCGCGCCGTGACGGGAGTCGGCCCCGTCGCTTACGTTTTCTCAACGCCGGCCGAACTTCTTCAACCGATAGATCAGCACGTGGCGCGGCAACCCCAGGTAGGCGGCTGCCTGCGTCTTGTTGCCGCCGCAGTGCGCCAGCGCGCGCTGGATCAGTTCCCGCTCGAGCTTGGGGAGGTTCAGGCCGCCTTCGGGCAATGGGCCCACCAAAGGCGCGGTCGCGGCGTCGGCCGGCCGGCCGGCGCGCGAACCGACGGCCGTGGCGCCGCTCAGGCCGGCGGCGCTCTCGACGCGGTCCAGGTCGTCTAGCCCGAGCACATCCCGCCGGCGCAGCACGATGAGCCGTTGGTTCAGGTTGCGCAGTTCGCGCGCGTTGCCCTGCCAGGGGCGCGCGGCCAGGTCGGCCAGCAAACTTGCTTCGGTGCGCACGTCCGGGCCGCCGTGCAACCTGGTGAAATGCTCCCATAACACGGCGATGTCTTCGGGCCGCTCGCGCAACGGGGGCACGCGCAGCACGATGATGGCGATGCGGTAATACAAATCCTCGCGAAACGCGCCGTCGCGGGCGGCGGCCACGAGATCTCGGTTGGTGGCGCAGATCAAGCGGAAGTCGACGTCCACCGGCCGCGTGCCGCCGACGGGGTCCACCTGGCGCAGTTCCAACGCGCGCAGCAATTTCGGCTGCAGAGCCGGCGGCAACTCGCCGATCTCGTCGAGCAGCAGCGTGCCGCCGTGGGCGGCGCGGATACGGCCGCCGTGGTCGCGGTCGGCGCCGGTGAACGCACCCCGCACGTGACCGAAGAGTTCCGACGCCATCAACTCGCCGGTCAACGAGCCGCAGTTGACCGCCACCAGCGGTCCTTCCCATCGCGGGCTCGCGTCGTGCACGAGCCGGGCGATCAACTCCTTGCCCGTACCGCTTTCGCCGGTGATCAGCACGGGTGCGTCGGTGGCGGCCGCCCGGCGTGCCGCGTCGACCAACTCGGCCATCGCGCGCGAGCGGTAGACCAGCCCTGCGTCCGCCTGCCGCCGGCGCAGCAGCTCGCGCAGATTGGCGTTGTCGCGGCGCAGTGCGCTCTCGGCCAGCGCCCTGTCCACCGCGACGAGCAGTTCGGCGCGCTCGAAGGGCTTTAGCAAGTACGACGCCGCCCCTAGTTGCATGGCCGCGACCGCCTGGCTGACGGTGCCGTGCGCCGTCAACACGATCACAGGCACGCCGGAAGGCAACACCTCCCGCAGGACGTCCATGCCGTCGCGGCCGGGCATCTTCATGTCGGTCACGACAAGGTCGAACCGCTCGCGTTCACAGAGTAGCAGCCCCTCTGCGGCCGAGGCAGCGTCCGTTACGCCGTGACCGGCTTCCCGCAGGATGAAGCCGACCACCTCGCGCAAGTTGCGGTCGTCGTCGATCAGCAGCACATGCGCCATCGTTACCTTTCCGCGGCGGCGGGCAGGCGCACGAGCACCCGGGTGCCGCCCTGGTCGTTGCGGTCGACGGTCACGTCGCCGCCGTGATCGCGCGCCACGCGCAGACTCGTCGCCAGGCCGAGTCCCGTGCCGCCGGAACGCGTCGTGAAGAACGGCGTGCCGAGATTGCGCAGGGCGTCGTCCGCAAAGCCGGGACCGTTGTCGTCGATGGTGATCTGCCAGTCGCGACCGCAGCGCGCGAGCACGAGGCGCACCGCGCCCGCCGGCGCCGGGCCGGCCGCTTCGGCGGCGTTGAGCCCCAGATTCAACAGCAGCTGGCGGATCTGGGCGAGATCGCCGTCGCAGGCATGGGCCTGCGGCGGAACCTCGACGGCAATACGCGGCGCCGCGGGGCGGTGGGCCAGCAGATCGCCGAGGCGGTGCAACTCGTCGCCGAGGTCGAAGCGGCCCAGGCTCTCCGCCGCCGGCCGCGCGTAGCCCAGAAACCGCGTCAGAACCTGATTCAGTCGAGCGCTTTCTTCTTTCAGAACGACGAGCATGCGGGCGCGTCCGGGGTCGGCGGCAACCGCCGGTGTCTCACCCAAGATCTCGGCTGCGCCCTTGATCGAGGCCAGCGGGTTGCGAATTTCGTGCGCGAGTCCTGCCGAGAGCTGGCCGACCGCCGCCAGCCGCTCGCTCCTGACCAACTCGGCTTGGAGGCGCTCGCGTTCGTCCAACGTGCGGTGAAGCTGGTCGCGCGCCCGGCGTTCGCGGTCTTCCAGCACACCGGTCACCAGACCGACCGCTAGGTAGAGCAGCATCTCCAGGACCTTCTCCAGCGTGCTGCCGGGGTCGAAGCCGATCAGCCCAAAGGCATGGGGGGTGTACAGCAGGCAGACCGCGACCGCCGTCCACCAGCCGGCGCGCCGGCCGCCGCGGAACGCCGCGACGATGATCGGGAAATAGTACAGCCGACGGTAGATGCCGTGCGCCGCGTGGATATGCATGGCGGTGTTGTAGTGCATCAGCGTGATGACCAACACCATCAGCGCCACCAGCCCATAGCGGCGTACGTTCTCGCGCAAGAGCCGACCTCCAGCAGAAAATGGAGAATATTCTCCAGCTTGAAGAATCAAGATGGACAATATTTTACGATTCGCCGGCCATGATGATGTAAGTTATTTGAAATCAACGACGGCAATAATGGCCCGTGCCGTGCAACAGGGTGTGCGGCAGACCGCGGACTCCGGATGATCTGTGAAGGACCGCGGCAAGCGATTGAACTGATACCGCCGGTCATTCATGAATCAGCTGGGTCGACATCCAGGGGTATTTCGATGGATCTAGCGTTCAACCTCTGTGGTCTGGCCGTTCTGGGCGCCTTGGTCTGGTTGGCGGTGCGAGACGAGCGCAGCAGCCGATCGCGGCCGGACCGGTGAGCGCGGCCTTTGCCGCCGAACGCCATCGTGAACCTCGCGCCGGTCGCCGCCCGGCTGCCGGCCGGCCACAGGAGAGGTCTTGCGGGCGACGGGCCATCTGCATGGCGCCGGCACCCGCCAACAAGGGAGCGAGCGATGAAACACCTTCTCATCATGATCGTCGTGCTGCTGTCGGCAGCGGTTGCCGCAGCAAACTCGTGCAATCAGGAAGCGGAACCTAAGCACGCCAAGGCCAAGGAGATCACCGCGGCCGCCAAGCCCGACCAGGTGATCCATGCCGGCACACAGACTCACTGTCCTATCGGCGGCGGTGAGGTCGACAAGTCGGTTTTCGAGGATTACCAGGGCCAGCGGATCTACTTCTGCTGTCCCGGTTGCGAGGGTCCCTTCTTGGCGGATCCCGAGGCACACCTGACCGCGATCAGCGCCAAGGGCCAGACCGTGGCCTCGGTGCAGACCGTTTGTCCGATTTCCGGCAAGCCGCTCGACATCAATGTCTTCACGGAGTACGCCGGCCGTCGAGTCTTCTTCTGTTGCCCGGATTGCCGCCCCGCGTTGATGGCCGAGCCGGGCAAGTATCTGCCGAACGTGAAGTAGGCCGGGTGTGGCTAGGCCGGGTGTGGCTGCCTGCCTGCGCGGCTCGACCGAGCAGGTAGAATCCAGTTGGACCCCGCTGCAGCGGTGAGGACTGAGATCATGCACACAAGCGACGGCGATCGTTCGCGCCGGTGGGGCAGTAGAGTGCGCCGGTTCCCACGGCCGGCCCGCGCGCGCATCCGCGCTGCGCTGCTCGCGGCCGCCGCCATCGCGGTGCTACTCGTCGGCGGCTGCGCCGGAGCCAGGGATGAGCGGGCCCTGGCCAATTGGCGTCAGGTCGAGGATACCTTGTATGGGCCTCACGAGCGGAAGCGGGCTGCCGCCGCAACGGGCGCGGCGATCGCGGCGCCGGACATGGAATTGCCGGCGACGGCGACGCTGGACGACTACCTCCGCTTCGCGGCTCGGCACAACCCGGGTCTCGAAGCGGCGTTTCATCGGTGGCGGGCGGCGCTCGCGCAGGTGCCCCAGGCAGGCTCCCTGCCAGACCCCCAAGCTTCGTTCGGTATTGTGCTCGATGAGGTCGACCGCAGCGCGACGTACATGGGCGAGCGGTACTCACTGGCGCAGATGTTCCCCTGGTTCGGCAAGCGGCAACTGCGCGGCGACGTTGCCCTGGCGGACGCGGTCGCGGCGGGCCAGCGCTTCGAGGCCGCGCGCCTCGAACTGGTCGTCCAGGTGACGCGGGCCTATACCGAATATGCTTACCTCGAGCAAGCCGTGCAGATTGCTCGAGATAACCGGGAGCTGTTGGTCCGGCTGGAATCCGTAGCCGGCGCCCGCTACCGCGCCGGTACAGCGAGCCAGGCGGACCTGATCCGCGCCCAGGTCGAGCTCGACCGTGCCGAGGACCTTATCCAATCCCTGGCGGATATCCGCGGCGCGGCCGCTGCCGAATTGAACGCGGCGTTGGGGCGTCCGGTCCTGTCTCCTCTGCCGGCGGTGGCCGGATCGCTGGTGGAGCAGGCGTTCGCGCCCCTGCCGGAGCTTGCCGACGAGCAGTGGCTGACGCTGGCGACGGACCGCAATCCGGAACTGGCGGCGATGCGCCGCGAAACCGCGGGCCGCCAGCTGGCGATCAACCTGGCACACCGGGAGTACTATCCCGACATCATGGTGGGGATCGAGTATGCGCGCGGCGGCAGCGCGCGGATGTCTAGGATGGACGGCGGCGGTGCGGACATGGTGACGGGGATGGTCTCGATCAATCTGCCGCTGTGGCGCGGCAGGCGTGACGCCGGCGTACAAGAAGCGCTGGCGCGCTACAGTTTCATGACCAGCCAGGTCCGCGAGCGAGAGCTCGCGCTGGCGGTCGAGTTGAAGCTGGCGCTATTCGCCTACCGCGACAGCCGCCGCAAGCTCGAACTGTTCGGCGGGGCGTTGTTGCCGAAAGCCCGGCAGTCGCTGGCGACCACCGAAACCGCGTATCGTGTGGGCGAGGCGGGCTTCACCGATCTGGTCGACGCGCAACGCATCGTACTGGAGTTCGCCCTGGCGCACGCTCGGGCCGCCGCCGATGGCGCGCAGGCCGCGGCGCGTTTGCGGGCGCTCGTGGGCCGGCTTCCCGAGGGTGTAACGGAGTGAACGTCCGATCCGTGCCGCCCCGGACGGCTCCAGCCGCACGAGGCGTCAGCGCCACCGGTTTTTGACGAGAGGCAGCGACCGTGGACAATCGATGGCACCGTTGGCGACGGCGTCTCCGCCGGAGCACGATGCTCCTGGGGGCCGTGGGCGGCTTCGTCCTGGGCGGCCTGGTCTGGGGCGGGAACCGTCAAGACCAGACCGTGCCGCCGCGGCCGGCCGCCGAGCTGTCGACCACCGCCGGGGCGGCGCCCCAGCTCTACACCTGCTCGATGCATCCGCAGGTGCGCACGCCCAACCCGTCCGACAAGTGTCCGATCTGCGCGATGGACCTGATCCCGGTACCTGGGGACGACCACGCTGGCGACGACGGCGATCGGCCTCGCCTGCAGGTGTCGCCGCGGGCGGCGGCTCTGATGCAGATCCAGGTCCATCCTGTCGAGCGGCGAGTGTTGCCGGTGACCGTGCGCGTCTATGGCCAGCTCGGATACGACGAGACGCGGCTGCGCACCATCGCTGCCTGGGCGCCGGGACGGCTGGAGCGCCTGCACGTCGATTTCACCGGCGTTGCGGTCGAACCAGGCCAGCCCATGGTCCGCCTTTACAGCCCGCAACTGATTGCTGCCCAGGAGGAATATCTGCAAGCGCTCCGCGCGGCGCGCGAGATCGCTACTGCCGGCAATACGGTTGCGCGCGACGCCGCGCAGAAAACGCTCGCTGCCTCGCACGATCGCCTGCGGCTGCTGGGCCTCGCCGTGGATCAGATCGCGCGTCTCGAGCAGGATGGAATCGTGCAGGACGTCGTGACCATTCCGGCGCCGGCGGGCGGTGTCGTGATCGATCGCCTCGCCGCCACGGGCGATTACGTCGAGACCGGCCAGCCGATCTACCGCGTCGCCGACCTGTCGCATCTCTGGGCGCAACTGGAAGTCTACGAATCCGACCTGCAATGGATCGCGGTCGGACAGGACGTCGAATTCACGACCCAGAGCTATCCGGGCGCACCATTCGCCGGCAAGGTGGCGTTCATCGATCCGACCCTCAGCGCGCGCAATCGCACGGTGCGCATTCGCGTCGATGTGCCGAACGCGGACGCTCGCCTCAAGCCGGGGATGTTCGTGCGGGGCGTCATCCAGGCCGGAACCAAACGGGATCCCGCCCTGGTGATACCGGCGACGGCTCCGTTGATCACGGGGGAACGAGCGGTCGTCTACGTCCAGGTGCCGGACGAAGATCGGCCGACATTCGAACCGCGCGATGTTCTACTGGGCGCCAGGGCCGGCGCTTGGACTACTGTCCGCTCCGGACTGCAGGAAGACGACCTCGTGGTCACGAACGGCAGTTTCAAGATCGATTCCGAACTGCAGATTCGCGGTCGGCCCAGCATGATGCAGCCGGCGGGCGGACCGCCGTCAGCGCACGATCACGGCACGATCGGTGCGCCGGCAGCGGCGGCATCTCCGGAACGCCTGCGTGAGCAGGTCCCGGTCCCGGCGGCGTTTCGCGTTCAACTAGGCCGTCTGGTCGAGGCCGGCATCGCCGTCGCGCAGGCCCTGGCCGCTGATGATCCGCAGGCGGTCGGGCGGCGTGCGGCGCAGGCGACGGAGGCGCTGCAACAGGTCGAGCCGGCGCACCTGACCGAGGCCGGCGTACGCCGGCAGTGGGCACCGATGGCCGCGGCGCTCCGGACGGCCCTGGCGGCGCTGAGCGAGGCGCAGGACCTGACAGCGCAGCGGCACCACTTCGAGCCGTTCAACGATGTCTTGACCGAGGCCGTCCAGGTCTTCGGCGTCGAGCTCGCGGGAGCCGTTTACCGCGCCATGTGCCCGATGGTGCAGGGGCGCCGGGGCTACTGGCTGCAAGCGGAGCGGACGATCGCCAATCCCTATTTTGGCGCCGCCATGCTGCGCTGCGGCGAGATCGTCGACGTCCTCGTCGCACCCGCCGCTGCCGGGAGTCGCCGGCCGTGACGGAGCAAGCGTCAATCCTCGACCGGCTGATTCGCTTTTTTCTTGAACAGAAGCTGGTCGTGCTGCTGCTGGTCTTGCTCATCCTCGTCTGGGGGATTTCCGTGGCGCCGTTCGGCTGGCAGATCGACTGGCTGCCGCGCAGCCCGGTGCCAGTCGACGCCATCCCGAATCTCGGCGAGAACCAGCAGATCGTCTTTACGGAATGGCGCGGCCGGTCGCCTCAGGACGTCGAGGATCAGGTGACGTATCCGCTGACTGTATCCTTGCTGGGCGTGCCGGGTGTCAAGGAGGTGCGCAGTCTCTCGATGTTCGGTTTCTCCTCGGTCTTCTTGATCTTCGACGAGGCAGTCGAGTTTTACTGGTCGCGCGCGCGCATCCTCGAGAAATTGAACAGCTTGCCGGCGGGGCTGCTGCCGGCCGGGGTCCAGCCGACCCTGGGTCCGGACGCGACGGCCCTGGGTCAGATCTTCTGGTACACGCTGGAGGGGCGTGATCCGGACGGCCGGCCGGTCGGCGGTTGGGACCTGCACGAACTGCGCAGCGTTCAGGACTGGTACGTTCGGTACGGCTTGCTCGCGGCCGAGGGCATCAGCGAGGTCGCGTCCATCGGCGGTTTCGTGCAGGAGTATCAGGTCGACGTCGATCCGGACGCGATGCGCGCCTACGGCGTCGCGTTGCACCAGGTTTTCGACGCCGTCGCCAGGAGCAACCTCGATGTCGGCGCCGGAGTGACCGAGATGAATCGCGTCGAGTATGTCCTGCGCGGAGTCGGTTTCATCAAGAGCGTCCAAGATCTCGAGGAGGCGGTGGTCGCCGTCGGCCAGGATCGGGTGCCGATCCGCATCCGCGATGTCGCCGTCGTCGGACTGGGGCCCGCCGAGCGCCGCGGCGTCCTCACGCAGTCCGGCGCGGAGGCGGTCGGCGGCGTCGTCGTCGTCCGTGAAGGCTACAACCCGCTGCAGGCGATCGAGAACGTCAAGGCCAGGATAGCGGAGATCGGCCCCGGTTTGGCCGCCAAGGTTGTCGTCGACTGGACGCAGATCGGCACGGCGGACGTCGAACGATTCGCGCAACGCCACGGCTTCACGGCTTTTGCCGGCGCCGGCGCCGCGGTCCTCGACCACGCCGCCTGGCTGGGCTGGCTGCGGGCCAATCCGCGCGACGCCTGGCCGATGTGGTTGACGATAAGCCAGCTCGAGGTCGTGCCGTTCTATGATCGGACCGGCCTGATCTACGAAACGCTGGGCACACTCAGCGACGCGCTGATCCAGCAGATCCTGGTGACGATCATCGTCGTGATCGCGATGATGCTGCACCTCCGCAGCTCGCTCGTCATCAGCGCCATGCTGCCGCTGGCGGTGCTCATGTGTTTCATCTTCATGAAGCAGTTCGGCGTCGACAGCAACGTCGTCGCCCTGGCCGGCATCGCCATCGCCATCGGCACCATCGTGGACATGGGCATCATCGTCACCGAGAACGTGCTGAAACACGTCAAGGACGCGCCGCCGCACGAGCCGCCGCTGGCGATCGTCTACCGCGCAAGCAGCGAAGTCGGCTCGGCGATCCTGACCGCGGTCAGCACCACCGTCATCAGCTTCCTGCCGGTCTTCACGATGACGGGGGCCGAAGGCAAGATGTTCACGCCGCTGGCTTATACGAAGACCTTCGCCTTGATCGGTTCGGTGATCGTCGCGTTGACCATCGTGCCGGCGGCGGCGCATCTGCTCATCGCCGCACGCGCGGAATGGACGCGCTCGCGGCGATGGCTGCGCTTCGGACTGGGCGTGGTCGCCGTGCTGGTGACGGCGATCGGCAGCCGGCAGGGCTGGCCGCTCGTCTGGATGTCCGGGCTGTTGCTCCTGGCGATCGTCATCGGGCAATTGCTGAGCGATCGGCTGCCACCCGCGCGGCGCGATGGTCTGGCGCGCGCGCGACGAGCCGGCCGCCGGCTGCTGCGGGTCGCGCCGTGGCTGGCCAGCGCCGTCGCGGTGATCGTCGTCGGCTGGGTTCTGACGTCCGTCTGGGAACCGCTCGGTCCCGAGCGCGGCTTCCTGCGCAACGGCGTCTTCGTGACGGTGCTCATCGGCGGGCTGCTGGTTTTCTTCGTCGTCTTCCAGAAGGCCTATGGGCCGATCCTGCGCTACTGCCTGGACCACAAGGCGGTCTTTCTCGCGTTTCCCGTGGCCCTGGTGATCTTGGGCGCCTGCGTCTGGCTGGGTTTCGAACGCGTCTTCGGCTTGCTGCCCGCCGCCGCGCAGCGGGTCGGGTTGGCCCGCGAGACGGTCACGCACGCCCGGCCGTGGGTCTGGGCGGCGCATGAGTTCCCCGGCTTGGGCCGCGAGTTCATGCCGCCGTTGGACGAGGGCTCGTTCCTGTGGATGCCGACCACCATGCCGCACGCCTCGCTAGCCGAGGTGATCGAGGTGCTGCAATACCAGGACATGGCCATCGCCGCCGTGCCCGAGGTCGCGAGCGTGACCGGCAAGCTCGGTCGGGCGGAAACGGCGCTCGACCCCGCCCCGGTTTCCATGATCGAAACGGTCATCGATTACAAGTCGGAGTACATCACCGACGAAAGCGGCCGCCGCGTCAACTTCCGCTATGACCGGCGGCGCGGCGAATTCGTTCGCGACGAGCGCGGCGAGCTGATCCCGGATCCGTCTCGCCGCGGCCGACCCTACCGGCAGTGGCGGGATCACATCCGTAGCCCGCAGGACATCTGGGACGAGATCGCCAGGGTCGCCCATCTCACCGGCACCACCAGCGCACCGAAGTTGCAGCCGATCGAGACCCGGCTGGTCATGCTGCAGACCGGCATGCGAGCCGCCATGGGCATCAAACTCCGCGCACCGGATCTCGAGACGCTCGACCGTGTAGCGGTGGAGATCGAGCGCCTGGTGCGGCAGGTGCCGGCGATCGACCCGGCGACCGTCAATGCCGATCGCTCCGGGGGCAAGCCTTACCTGGAGATCGCGATCGACCGCGCGGCGATCTCGCGATATGGCCTGAGCATCGGCGACGTGCAGGACGTCATCGCGGTCGCCATCGGCGGCGAGGCGATCACGACCACGACAGAAGGTCGCGAACGCTACCCCGTGCGGGTCCGGTATCCGCGCGAGCTGCGCGACGATCCGGAGGCGTTGGCTCGCGTGCTAGTGTCCGCGGTGGATGGGGCGCAGATCCCCCTCGGCGAGATTGCGACGATTCACTATACCCGCGGTCCGCAAATGATCCGCAGTGAAGACACTTTCCTGACGGCCTACATCACGTTCGGGCCGCGGCCGGGGCTGGCGGAGGTGGATGTCGTCGAACAGGTGCGGGATTACCTGCGCGCGCAGGCCGCCGCCGGTGAATTCATCGTGCCGCCCGGTGTCAGCTGGCGTTTCTCTGGCAATTACGAGCATCAGCTGCGCGCCGCCCGAACCCTCGGTGTCGTGCTGCCCGCAGCCCTGCTGATCATTTTCCTCGTTCTGTATTTCCAGTTCCGGTCGGCGGCAACGACCGCGATGGTTTTCGCCGGGATCGCAGTCGCCTGGGCCGGCGGATTCGTGATGATCTACTTCTACGGTCAGGCGTGGTTCGCCAACGTCGAGATCTTCGGCGTCAACATGCGGCAGCTGTTCCAGCTCCATCCGATCAACCTGAGCGTCGCCGTCTGGGTCGGCTTCCTGGCGCTGTTCGGCATCGCGGTCGATGATGGTGTGATGATGGCGACCTATCTCAAGCAGAGCTTCGCGAAGCGCCGTACGGTAACGGTGCCGGAACTCCGGGCGGCGACGCTCGTCGCGGGGATGCGGCGCGTGCGCCCCTGCCTGATGACCAGCGCGACGACCATCCTCGCGCTGCTGCCTGTTCTGACCTCTACCGGCCGCGGCGCCGACATCATGATCCCGATGGCCATTCCGAGCGTCGGCGGGATGAGCCTGGCGCTCTTGACGATGTTCACGGTGCCGGTGCTGTTCTGCCTCCACGAGGAAATCAAGCTGAAGCTGCGACTCGGCGAATACCGCGACGCGCCGCCGGCGAGCAAGCTGGGTTGAACCGCGGCCAGCGACGGAATGTCAGCGAAACTTGATCGTCGTGATCGCGAACGCCGCGCAGATCAACGAGACGATCCAGAACCGTACCACGATTTTGCTTTCGGCCATGCCGCGATGCTGCAGCGCGTGGTGCAGCGGTGCGCGCGGCAAAATCCTCCGCTGCAGCAGGCGGAAACCGATCTGCTCCTGCACGAAAGTCGAGAGCAGCTCGAGCATGAAGACCAGGCCGGCGATGAGGCAAACCAACTCCTGGCGGATCATGAGCGCTGCGGTGCCGAGGACGCCGCCGATGAACAGGGAGCCGGTGTCGCCCAGGAATACACTCGCCGGATGGCAGACGTACCACAAGAAGCCCAGCCCGGCGCCGATGATCGCCGCGCAGAAGACCGTGATCTCCGACGACCGCGGGATGAAGGCGTACAGGTAGTGCGCGGAGAGCTGCACGTTGCCCGCGATATAGGCGAACGTCGCGACCACGGCGAAGACAAGGATCGCCGGCACGGTCGCCAGGCCGTCCATGCCGTCGGTGATGTTCACGGCGTTGACGTGGTAGGCGATGTAGAAGGCGCTCCAGGCGAGGATGCCGAAGCGCAGGTCCAGCGCGGCGCCCTTCAGGAACGGGATCTGCAGCTGCGTGCCGACCTGGTGCGGAAACGGTGTAATGTCGGGCCACGCCAAGAACAAGCCCAGCCCCAGTCCGAACAAGATCTGGCTGGCGAGTTTCACTGGCCGCGAGAGGCCGCGGTCGGGATTGCGGTGCCGGATCTTGAGCCAGTCGTCCAGCAGGCCGAAGCCGGCGAAATAGACCGCGGCGGCGAACAACATCCACACGAACGGGTTCGTCAGGTCGCACCACAGGAACGCGGCGCCTAGGCCGCCGAGGGCCATCAAGAGGCCGCCCATGATCGGCGTGCCGGTTTTCGCAGTGGTGTTGATGTCGCCGTACGTGCGCTCGAACGAACGGTAGCCTCGGCGATAGAGCCAGTTGATGAGGGGGCGACCGACGATGAGCACACAGACGAAGCCGGTGATGAATGCCAGCGCCGACCGCGAGGTGACGTAGCGGAAAACCGCCGGCCCGCCGACCTCCTCAAGCGCGCGCATCAGGAAATAAAGCATTTCACATCTCCCGGCGCCGGACCCGCCGCAGCGCCTCGTTGCGGCGATGGCGGATCTGGTACTCGGTCAGGTAGCCGTTGGCGGTGATCAAGATCGAGTCCAGCGCCGCGTGGGCCGCCGCCGGCGCGATCACGCCGCGCTCGGTCAGTTCGGCGTAGGCCTGAAAGAGGGCGCTGCGGACCTTCCATACGGGGTCGAAGTGCAGGCTCGCCAGCGCGGCCGCGACCGGTTGCGGGGCGTCCGCCAGGCGGCCGAGCGCGCGCACCGCGGCCATCCGGACCTCGAAGCTGGGGTCGCGGCATAGCGCGGCCAGGCGCTCGGTCAATCGCACGCGATCGTCCGGCGCGAACTTCCCGTTGCAGATCGCCACCGTCAACGCCGCCTCGGCGCGGGCCTCGTAGTATCGATCCGCAAGACCGCGGTCCAGGATCGCCGCGAACTCGGCCGGCGGCAGTGCGTGCGAACCCAGGCCGCGCAGACCCTTCAGCGCGTCGCGGCGGACCATGGGCACGTCCGTTTGCGCCATGCCGCGCAGGACGCCGGCCGCCTCGCGATAGCCGGCTAGACCGGCCAAACGGCAACCGCGCGCCCGGCGCAACCAGTCGCCGCTGCCGAGCAGATCGTCGATCTTGCTCAGCAGCAATTCCCGCTCGGCGGCTTCCAGCGGCGGAGCGGCTTCGCTGGTCACCGTTTGCAGGAGCTCTTCCATCCCGGCGGCGTCGAGGCCCATCACGCGGTCGAACGGATGCGGCGGCGGCACTGCGACCGCCGGTCGCGGCCCCTCGCCGAGCAGATAGGCGGCGCAGTCGGCCAAGAACCGCGCCGCGTCCGGCGCGGCGAGGTTCGCCGCCGCGGCTGCCATTTGCGCCAGGCGTTGCGGGGCGGCGAGCAACTCGCGCGCGAGGTCGGCGAGGCGCGTGCCCGGTACCCGCGGCTCGTCGTTGCCGGGCGCCCGCGGATCGAGGCGTTCGTAGAGGACCCGGCAGGCGCCGGCGCGCTCCAGCACGCGGGCATTGCGCACCTGGTGGTCGCCCGGCAGGCTCGCCTTCGGGATGACGATCGCCGGCTTGCCCTGGGCGCAGACTTCCATCAGCGAGCCTGCGCCGGCGCGGCAGATCACCAGATCGCTCGCCGCGTAGTAGGCGGCCATGTCGTCGATGAAGTCACAGCGCCGGTAGCGCGGCTCGTCCAGCAGCGCCACGTCGCTCGCGCGCAGGCGGTCCTGGACGTCCTGGTAGCCGTGGTAGGCGTTGCGAGCGGGACGCCTGCCGAACGGACGCCCGCAGCCGTGGATCAGCCAGAAATTCTGCTCGGCCAACAAAGCAGGCGCGGCTTCGACGACGGCCCGGTTGAGCGTGCGCGCGCCCTGGCTGCCGCCGAAAGCGAAAACGACGCGGGCCTGATCCGGCAACGCCAGCGCGCGGCGGGCGGCGGCGCGGTCGACGCGTTGGCAGCCGCTGCGCACCGGATAGCCGGTGTAGACGGCTTTGCCTTCCGGCAGCTCCCGCAGCGTCTCGGCGAAGGAGACGGCGACGAGATCGGCGACTTGCGCGGCCAGGCGGTTCAAACGGCCGAGATGAGCGTTCTGTTCGTGCACCAACAGCGGTGTGCGCGCGAGGTGCAACCGCCGCAGCACGGCGTTGGCCAGGACCACCGGCGCGGCGACGTAGCCGCCGGTGGCGAAGATCAAATCGGGGCGATAGCGCATCAGGATGCCGAAGGCGGACACGAGGCCCCAGCCGAGCGACCAGGCAAACGGCAGGACGCCGGTCCACGCCGCCGGCAGACCGCGGCTCCACACGCGCGAGAGCGGAATGCCCGCGCGCGGCACCATGGTCGCCTCGGCCTTGTCGGCGAGGCCGGCGTAGCGGAAGTCCGCGGCGGGGAAACGCTCGGCCAGTGCATCGGCCGCGGCTAGCGCCGGCGCCACGTGCCCGCCGGTGCCGCCCCCGGTCAGCAGGATCCGCCTGGGCATGTCCACCTCCGTGTGGTCGTCGAGTCGAATTGTGGCACGGAATCGGCTGCGGTGCAACCGCCGGGGTAGGGGTTCACGAACGAGCGGCTGCTTGACGCGGCAGCCGTCAGCACGATACTCAGGCAGCGGCCGCCCGCGCAAAAGGAGCCCGCATGCACCTCGTGTCCTGGAACGTCAACGGTCTGCGCGCCTGTCTGCGCAAGGGAGGCGGTGACTGGCTGGCGCGTTGTGATGCCGACGTGATCTGTCTGCAGGAAACCCGCGTCCTTCCCGACCAAACGGATTTCGCGCTGCCCGGCTATCGGACGTTCTGGAACCCGGCGGCCAAGCCGGGCTACAGCGGCGTCGCGATCTGCACGCGCCGCAAGCCACAGCGGGTCTCGGCCGGCCTTGGCATCGCAGCGCTCGACACGGAAGGGAGGGTCCTCGCCGTCGAATTGGCGGACCACTTCGTGGTCACCGTCTATACGCCGAACGCCCAGCGCGACCTGGCGCGTCTGGATTTTCGCGCCGGCGTTTGGGATCCCGCCTTCCTGACTTACGTCGAGGGCCTGGCGGCGCGCAAGCCGGTCGTCTTCTGCGGCGACCTGAACGTCTCGCACAAGGAGATCGACCTGGCGAATCCGCAGCAGAACCGGCGCAATGCCGGTTTCACCGACGAAGAGCGGGCGGGGTTCGACCGGATCATCGCCGCGGGCTTCGTCGACACCTTCCGCGAGTTCGAGTCCGGCGGCGGCCACTATACGTGGTGGAGCAACCGCAAGGGAGTCCGCGAGAAGAACATCGGCTGGCGGATCGACTACGTCGTGATCTCCGCGGACCTGCACCCGCGACTGCGCGCGGCGTCCATCCACGCCGAGGTCACGGGTTCGGACCACTGTCCGGTCTCGGTCCGCCTCGCCTGATCCCCAGGCAGGATCGACGGTCCGCAAGTTGCACCAGCAGCGCTGTGCGCTGACGAACGTTGCAACTCGGAAACTTGCGGCACCGGGAGATCCTCACAGCCATGCAGAACGCCACGACGCGGCGTATCGTTCTCGGCGGTCTGGCGGTTGCCTTGCTGGCGGCCACCCCCTCTGTCACCGTGGCAGCCGCCGCCGCTGAGATCCCGCACACTTGGTCGGCCGGCGACACGCTCCGGCACACCGTCCGTGCGGGTGATACGCTCAATCGGCTGGCGATCCGCTACCGCGAGCCGGCGGGCTGGTACAGCCAGGCGGATTGTCTGGCCGCGATCCGCCGCGCCAACGACCTCGAACACACCCACCTGTTGCGGCCGGGCCAGGATCTGCTCATCCCGACGTGGCGCGAGCCGGATCCGCCGCGGCCCGTCGAGCCGACGCTCGACGGCTCGCGCCTGCGCGGTCTCTACCTGCCGGGGCCCGCTTGCGGCTATCGGAGCGTGTTCGCCCGCATCGACAGCTTCACGGCGGCGGGCGGCAACGGCGTCGTCTTCGACGCCAAGGACATCGACGGCGGTGTGAGTTTCGCGAGCAGGCAGCCGCTGGCCGCCTGGGGGAAGGGCAGAACCGCGCCGGTCATCGGCGACCTGCGGCAACTGGTCGGCCGGCTGCGCGCGCGCGAATTGTGGGTGGTAGCGCGCGTGGCGCTCTTCCTGGACGGCGAGTTGGGACGCAACCGCTCCGATCTGGTGCTGGCCGGTCCCGGCGGCGAGCCGTGGCAGGAGCGCGGCTGCTACTGGTTGGACCCCGCCGCCGGCGAGGTCCGCGCTTACCACATCGGGCTGGCGGTCGAACTCGCCCAGGCGGGCGTCAACGAGGTCCAGATCGACTATGTGCGCTACCCGACCAACGGCTGGCGGGGCGACGGCGACGGCGAGCCGGCAGCCATCGCCGCCCGCCGCCGTGCGGTGATCACGAGTTTCGTGGCGGCCCTGCACGACACGCTGCAGTCGCTCGGCTGCCTACTCTCGGCCGACCTCTTCGGCATCATGGCCTGGGATCGCACCGAGGATCTGGCGCTGACCGGCCAGCACGTGCCGAGCTTGGCGGCGCACCTCGACGTGATCTGCCCGATGATCTACCCGTCGCATTTCGGACCGGGGTTCGAAGGGCTGGCCCAGCCCGCCGATCATCCCGAGATCATGATCGCCGCCGGCATGCGCCGCTTCCGCGAGCAAGCGGGGCCGGCGGTGTTGATCCGGCCCTGGCTGCAGGCGTTCCCGTGGCGCGTGTCGCGCTACGACAGCGGCTACGTGAGCCAGCAGATTCGCGCTGCCGAATTGGCCGGCGCCGCGGGTTGGTGCCTGTGGAACCCCGCCGGACGCTACGACGTCGCCCTGGCGGCCCTGCGACAGCCCATCTGGCTCGCGGCAGGCGACGATCCCGCCCTGCCCTGACGGCTTCCGCCGCGATTCGCCGCCGGATCCTTGACCAGCGGCCCATTTACCGGCAGTGTTGCAGGACAATTCCGCCGGACCGTCCGGCGCCACCTTCGAACCCGCGGTCGCCGGGCCGCCGTGAGGCCTTGAATAACTACTTGCGCATGCTGCGCCGTCTCTGGCCCTACCTGCCTCAGGTGCTGGGGTCGGTCGCCTTGACGATCGTGTTCTCGCTGACGAGCAGCGCGGCCATGGTCATGACCGGTCCGATCCTGCAGGCGATGTTCCGTTCGGAGCCGACCACCGCGCCGCCGACGCCTGGCGAAGCGGCCGCCGGTCCAGCGGCCGACGATCCGGCAACGCCGGTTGCGGCGACCGCGCGCGAAACCGACGCCGTGACCGCGGTCGCTCCCTTGGCCGCGCTGGACGCCGGCATCGGCTTGAAGCACCGTGTCGACGCCGTCCTCGCCGACGTCAATACCTGGCTATTGCGCGGAGAACGGCTGGCGGCGCTGCAGCGGGTCGTCGCGATGATCTTTCTGCTCTTGCTCGTGAAGAACCTCGCCCATTACTCCAGCGCCGTGATGATGACCTATGTCGGCCAGCGCGTGATCAAGAACATGCGCGACGACGTCTTCGCCGCGCTCCTCGCCATGCCGCTGGGGTTCTTCCATCGCCACCGCGCCGGCGAGTTGATCAGCCGGGCCACCAACGACGTACAGATCGCGAACAAGACCATCAGCGTCAGCGTGACGAACCTCGTGCGCGATCCCCTGTTGATCGTGTCGTACTTCGCGGTTTGCCTGTACATCAGCTGGCCGTTGACCCTCATCGCGCTGCTGGTGCTGCCGCTGTCGATCGGCGTGATCGTGCGCATCGGCAAGCACCTGCGCCGCTACAGCCACCGGCAGCAGGAACGGCTGGCCGATCTCACCAGCGTGCTGCAGGAGACGGTGTACGGGATTCGTGTGGTAAAGGCGTTCGCGATGGAGACCTTCGAGCGGCACCGGTTCCTCCGTGAAAGCGAGCGATTGTTCCGCGACGTGTTTAAGATCGAACGGACCGCGCAGCTCGGCATTCCGCTCACCGAACAACTATCGGCGATCGTCGGCATCTTTCTTCTCTGGTATGGCGGCCGGCAGGTCTTGGTGGAAGGAACCATCGCGCCCGAGGCGTTCGTCGTGTTCATGGTGTGCCTGTTCTCGATGGTACACCCGATCAAGGTCATGGCGCAGGTCAACAACGCGATCCAGGAGGGGATGGCCGCCGCGGAGCGTCTGTTCACGATCCTCGACGCCGAACCCGAAACCGGCGACGAAATCGGCAAGCCCGAACTTCCTCCCGCCAGGGGTCGAGTCCAGTACCGGAATGTCAGCTTCGGCTATCTGCCCAACGAGCCCGTGCTGCGGGACATCAACCTCGAAGCCCGGCCGGGCGAGGTGATCGCCCTGGTCGGCAGCAGCGGCGCCGGCAAGTCGACGCTGGTCGATCTATTGCCCCGTTTCTACGATCCGCAGGCCGGGGAGATCTTGATCGACGGTCTCGACATCCGAGGCGTCACCCTGGTCTCGCTGCGCCGCAACCTGGGCATCGTCGCGCAAGAGGTCATCCTTTTCAACGACACCGTCCGCAACAACATCGCCTATGGCATGGGGGAGATCGTTCCGGCGAATATCGAAGCCGCCGCGCAGGCCGCCAACGCGCACGAGTTCATCATGCGGCTGCCGCAGGGCTACGATACGGTGATCGGCGATCGCGGCGTCATGCTGTCGGGCGGTGAACGACAGCGCTTGAGCATCGCCCGCGCCATTCTCAAGAATCCGCCGATCTTGATCCTGGACGAAGCCACGAGCGCGCTCGACACCGAGAGCGAGCAACTGGTGCAGCAGGCCATCGACCGCCTCGTGCGCAACCGCACGACGTTCGTCATCGCTCATCGCTTGAGCACCGTGCGGCGCGCGGACTGCATCCACACGCTGCGGAGCGGCCGGATCGTCGAATCCGGCACTCACGACGAACTGCTGCGCTCCGGCGGGGTCTACGCATCCCTCTACAATCTGCAATTCCAAGGTCAAGAACTGTAGAACCTCACCGCCGAGCCGTGCGAGCCCGCGTTCTGGCGAGTATTGGCCGTATTTCTCGCGACGGTCGCTCACGAGTGATCGGGGGTTAATTTCCGGCGATTCCTGCCGATAACACCCTGGAATCACCCTGAGCCCCGGAGAGGCGACCATGGCGGCCCTTGAACAACTCTTGTTTGGTTTTCGCGCCGATAACGAACCCCGGCGCTCGATTCTGGCCCAGTCTCCGGGCATGACGCGCGATTGCGCGGAGGAAGTGATCCGTTTCTGCGAAGGTTGGGGAGCGGTCCCGGTCGAAGGCATCCGCCGCCCGGTCCTGATGTCGTTCCCTTTGGTAACCCGCCTGGCGAGCCTGCCGGGCGATCTCTATGTCGTGATCCATGTTTCGGCGGGATTGAAGCCGCTCTACCATGCCGCGGTGCTCAGCCTGACCGACTACCTGGAATTCGATCTGAATCCTTATGGTCTGGCGCAGGAAGACGTGTTCTTGTCCACCTGGGAGCCGGACCTCGCACTGGCGAGGCGCGAGCTGCGCCCCGGCGCGCTGGCGCCGCTTGTCTCGCCGCCGCCGGGACCGACTGATCTGGGCAGCATCGACGAGGCCTTGCGCCAGATCCTGGCCAACCAACGGCTGCTGCTGCCCCTGGAGCGCAGTAGCAGCGACAGCGATCGTTTCCTGGCCTTGACGATCGCCAGCCTGCCGCGGGTTCTGCGGCAGAACCTGCGTTTTGCCGCCTGGGCGCCGAGCGGCACGAACCGCTACTCGCTGGCGGCCACCTATCGGGAGGCGGCTCCGTTCACGTCGTGGCAACCGTACCTGATGACCAGCATCTTGGGTGAGCTCAGCGCGCCGTGCGAGGAATACCTGACGGGCGTCCGCCGCTGTCTGCGCGACGGCGACCTTGCAGGTCTGGAGCGTTTGAGCGCCTCGGCCCGCGTCGACCTGGCCCATCTGGGGACGTCCAGCAAGCGCACGCTACCGAAGGCGTTGACCGCGACGGTGCCTGAGCACGCCGCGCAGGCGATGGAGCAACGCGGGAAACAAGCAGGCCGACAGCGCCACGCCGCCGCCACGGCAGCGGCGACCCCGCACGCTGCTTCAGCGCGGACCGACCGCCCATCCACGACCGCCAGCGGCAGCGGTCCCTCTCGCCGGCGGACGCGGCCGCTGCAGCACCGGCATGCAACCAATCACAAACGCAACGCCGCCGTGCTGCTCTTTGCAGTGGTGTTCGTGGCCGGCGGCTACTTTTTCTGGGCCGTGCACCACACCCGTCCGGCGCCCGTCGCGCCGTCAGACGCCGCCGCGGAAGTAACCGCCGCCGGCGCCAAGACCAAAACGGCGAAACCGGCCGCCGCCGCCGCCGCGGTCGACGTCACGGTGCCGCCGCCGGCGTCGCGCGACGATATTGTCGACGTTGGGCAACTCTATCGCCGCTTGTTGGCCGGCACGCGACAGGCTGGCCAGACGGACGTCGCGGCGCTCGACGCCGACCGGCGTCGCCGCGGGTTGGAAGCGTTGGCCCAGGCGCAATTGACCTTGACCGCGCAGGGGCGCAGCTACCTGGCTGCGGCGGAAGACCGTCTCGCCGGAACCGCCGCGGGAGAGAACGTCGCCGAGGACGCCGCGGATCGATTGTGGACCCGGGGCCAACTGCTGGCCCGCGAGCTGCGTCGGCTGGCGCTGGCGCAGGTGTCGCTGCGCGACCAGGTCGATTGGCGGGACCTCGCCGACCTGGAGCAACCGCGGTTGGTGTCGCGGCTCGACTCTCTACTGGCGCGGCGCCAGGCGCAAGCACCGCTCGAACCGGCCCTGGCCGAGGTGCAACAGCTCTTGGCCGGCGTCGACCTGCGGACCCGCCAAATCGGCGGCGTGGTGTCGCTCGAGACCCTGCTGGCAAGCGAGCGCTGGGAACCCCGCTGGAATGACGACTGCGAGACCGCCGTCGACGCGCTGGTCGGCGTTCGTCAGGCGCGCGCCCGGCGCCTGCGGGACGACGCCCTGTTGTTGGTGCGGCTGAAACGGGCCGAGCACGCCACCGGCTTTGCGGACCAGGCTTTCCTGGCGACCTACGGCCCCTGGGCGCTGGAGAATCCGGCCGTAGCCGATATTCTACCCGACGTCTTCGAGCGCGGACAGGCGTCTGGCGAAGACGCGCCGGCGTTGTTGCGCGCGACGGCCGCGTTCTACACAGCCTTGGCGCGGGCCGCCGTGCCGAACGCCCCGTTCGATCTGGTGGCGGCCACGCTGGTGGACCTGGCGGAGAATCGCGCCAGCCGGTTCGATCCCGGCGCGTACGGGGATCATCTGGCCCGCTTGCGCTTCACTCTGCTGGAGCGGCTGACGGCCGCGGGCACGCCGGCGCAGGAGTTGCCGGCCATTTGCTTCGACGGCGGCGACCCCGGCGAACACTTGGATTTCTTGGCGATGCTGGCGAGTGCTCCCGATGCGGCCGCCTGGCAACTCCACGCGGCGAACCTGACCGACCCGTTCCTGATGCGTTGGGCGCGCCATCTGGCGGGCGGACAGACGGCTGGTCAGGCGGCCGGTCAGGCGGACGAGGGACCAGCGCCGGTCAACCTCGCCCAACCTCCCGCCGACTGGTCGGACTTGTAGCCGGTGGCAGCGCCGCGATCGGGAGCTGCGGCAGCTCCGCGAGACAATCGATGACCCAGTGCGCAAGTTCGAGCTCGCTGGGACCCCCGAAACCGTAACGGCAACCCACCGTCTGGGCGCCGATCGCGCGGCCGGCCTCCATGTCGTGGATGCGATCGCCGACCACCGCCACCGCCGCGAAGCCCCGCGCCAGGTGGCGTACCATGCCGGTCTTGTGGCGGGCCAGGCGATTGCGAACGGCGTACTCGAGCGACAACGTGCGGCTGAACCAGCGCTCGAGCCGGTGTGCCTGGACTACCGTGCGGAAGTACGGCTCGGTGGCGTTGCTGAACAGGGCGAGGACGTGCCCGCGCTCGCGCAACGCGGCCAGGGTCGCCTCGGCTTCGGGGTAGAGCTGGGAACCGCCGCCGCGCAGGGCGGCGACTTCGGCCCGGGTCGATCGCAGTTCGAACTCGCTCGCGAAACGGTCGTGCATCTCGGCGGGAACGGTGTCTGGGGCGAACGCCGTGCGGAAGAACGCCCCCGACGGCAGGCCCATGGCCAGGGCGATGCGCTCGCGGTCGAGCGCGGGCACGGGTAGCTCGAAGTGCCGGTAGGTGGTTGCCAGCCCGTCGGCGACCGCGTCGATGACGGCCCGCCGCGTGTCGATGAGGGTGCCGTCGGTGTCGAAGATGATCAGGCTGGCATACTCGTTCATGGGCGCTCCCGGCGGGACTCTAACAGCGCACTGATCTCTGCGGGCTCGGGGAAACGTCCGGCGGCTTTCTTGGAGAAGATCAGATCACCGTCCGCCACGATTTCGAAGACCCCGCCGCCAGAGGGGATCAGCTCGACCTCGCAGCCGAACTGCTGCTTGATGTGAGCGGCCAGACCGACCGCCTGCGGTTCGTAGTTTCACACTCGGCAGTACTCGATGCTCACCAGCATCAGATCCTCCTGTTCGACCCGCAGCCGCGCCGCTGCCGGCGAGCCGCCGCCGGCGCGGCGGTCAGAACTGAAGCAGCGGCTTCGGCCAGTCCGCCAGAACCCGCTCGAAGCCGGAGGCGGTGAAATCATCCGCGTGGACCACGGCGTCATCGCCGCCGCCGAGGATCACCTCGAAAATGCGCTCCTGGATCTTGTTGCTGCGGTCCTCGAGCAGGTTGCGCGTCGTGTACCAGTCCTGGAAGATCCGGCGGCCGATCACGCTGTGCAGCGTCAACCCGTTGACGATCATCCTGTCCATGGCCTGGATGCGGAAGCTGCCTTGCTTCAAGCCGAACAGGATCACGTCGCCGCCGCGCCGCGTCGCTTGGATGGCGTTGTTCACGCTAGGGTTGAAGCCGGCCATTTCCAGGCTCACGTCGGCGCCGATGCCGCCGAAGGCGTCGCGCACCTGGCGGACCAGGTCCTTGTCCGCGCTCCAGCTATGCTTGGCGGCGTGCTCGAGGTCGACCGGGATCACGTCGTCGGCGCCGAGGCTGCGCGCCATGGCGATGTTCTTGGGCATCGGTTCGACGCCGATCACGCGGGTCGCGCCGAGGGCGCGGGCCACCATGATCGTGAACAAACCAATGGTGCCGCAGCCGAACACCGCGACCGATTTGCCGCGCAGATCGGCCGCCGACGCGGCGTGGACCGCATTGCCGAACGGTTCCTGCAAAGCGGCCACCTGGAGTTTGATGCGGCGCGGGTCCGTCGGCCAAAGAGTCTGGGCGGGCAGTTTGATGTATTCAGCGAAACATCCGTCCTGGCCGATGCCGATGATGATGTCGTTGGCGCAGATGTGAGTCTGGCCGATCCGGCACTGGTAGCAGACGTTGCAGATGATGTGGCTTTCGGTCGAGACGATGTCCTTGGGACGCAGCCCGTACTGCCGCGCGGCCCGGTCGCCGACCTCGACAATCTCGCCGACCATTTCGTGGCCGATGATCCGCGTGGTTTTTTCCTCGCGCTTGAGGCTGTCGAAGATCATGCCCTTGAACGCGGTGCGGTTCCAGATACCGCGGTCGCTGCCGCAGAACCCGGCGAAGATGATCTTGATGATGACCCGATCGGCATCCAGGGGATCTCGCTGCGGCTCCAGCACCGGGCGCGGGACAACGCGGCGCTCGAAGCCGCGCGTCGTGTCCCAGGGCATGGTGGATTTGTCGTAGACCAGGGCCAGCATCTGATCGGGTTGCATCGCGACCTCCAGCCGCAGCGGGACTCTCCGGCCGCCGGCGGATCGCGGCTCCGCGGCGCGCCGGCGCCAAAATAGATCCCCGGCGGAGTCCCGGCAAATGCCGGCTCCCGCCGGGGACTCAGACGTAGGCGCAGTTCGGCTCAGTTCAGGCGCCGGTGATCCTCCTGATCCTCGGCCCAGCCCTCGCGCCAGGGTTCGCTCAGATCCGCTTCCTCCTCGGCCAGCAGATCCTCCAGTGAGACCATGTCCGGCCGCAGCAGCTCGTCGGCCAAAGGCGCGGTCGGCAGCTCGAGCGCTCCCTGGGCGCGCAGATCGCCCAGCAGGCGGTCGAGCCCGCCGACGGGGCTGTAGCCGACGCCAGCGCCGTTGCGCACCGGCGGTTCCACGAGGCGATAGCGCTGGGCCGCGGCCGCGGTGGCGGCCGCCGGCTGCGGTTCGTCCGCCTCGGCGGCTTCGTCGAGGTCGAGCAGCCCCTCGCGTTCGCGATAGCGCCGCAAGACTTCGTCGGCGAGGTTGAAATAGGCGCGACTGCCGTTGGAGCGGCGGTCGTAGATGACGCTGGGTTTGCCGCGCAGGGCCATCTCGGCGAGGCGCGTCGTGCGCGGTATCGCGGTCTGCATGAGGATCGGACCGAATTCCTCGCTCACGCGGTCGGCGACATGACGACCCATGCGGGTGTTCTCGTTGAGCATGGTCAGGAAGATGCCTTCCAGCTCCGGCCCCGCCGTCAGCTCGCCGCCGCGCGCTTCATTGAATGTATCGAGCGCTCCGAGCAACGACCCCAGCGAATCGCGGCAGAGTTCTTCCGCCTGGACCGGCACGAGCACGCCGTCGGAAGCCTGCAATGCGGCGCGGGTGGCGGCGCCGAGATGGGGCGGGCAGTCGATGATGATCGTGTCGTAGAGGTTGCGGGCGCGGTCGACTTGCTGCACGAACACATCGGGCCGCTCGGTGAGCAGCGACAGGTAGCGCTCTTCTTCCCTGAGACCGCGGATACGCGACGAGACGTAGAAGAGATCCTTCAACGCGCTGGTCTGCGCCAGGTCGGTCAGCGTCTGGTCATGGTCGTAGAGATCGAGCAGGCCCTGGTCCAGCGAGTCGGCGCCGCGGCCGAGGATTCGGGCGACGCCGCACTGCGGATCGACGCCGATCACCAGGACGCTGTGGCCGGACAGGGCGAACGACGCGCCGAGATTCACCGCGGAGGTGGTCTTGCCGACGCCGCCCTTGCGGCTGATCAGGCTGATCACGCGGGCGGACACGGTGTTCCAGGGCGTACGACGTTTGAGGACTAGAGATTCGGGGGCGGTGTGGGCAGGCTCCATCGCTGCGTTCTCCTTGGGTCCCTGGTCTGCTTGGCTCGAGTTGTAAGGCGCCGGGCGGCGCGATGACCGCGGGCAATCTACCCGAAGCGCTGGGCCGGGTTCAAGGCGAAAAATGATCATCCGTGTAAAAAAACGGCCGACAATAAAGAAAATCCGTGCTGACGCGCGACGCGGCGCCGGGGCCGCCGCCCGCCAGTCGCTGCAGACGGATGTCGTCGCGAACGCGCTCGGGCCGGCGTTTGCAGCCGTCATTTGACCGGCGCCGCCCAGAGGCCATATTTCGACCGATCCGGCGGGCGGCAGCCCAGCGAGCCAAGGAAGGAGCGCGCGGCTCATGACCGGCAAGATCGCGGTGGGCGGCATCACCAGGACCGATGAGCTCGTTCTGCTGCGGGTGCTCGGAGCCCGTTCCGGCTCGCGTTTCGCCAGTTGCACGCTCGATACCCTGGGCGAGGCCGGCATCAACATCGTCTGCTGCGCCTCGTTCTCGGACGAACGGGAACGTCAGAATCTCGGCCTGGCGATCCATCGCAAAGACCTCGATCAAGCGCTCGGTCTGTTGCAGGGGATCCGCGAGACGATCGGCGCGGAGCGGATCGAGGTGCGGCGCCGTTGCAGCGCCATCGCGGTCTACGGCCCGCAGTTCAGTTCCAGCCCTGCGATCGGCGGCCGCATCTTCGGGGCGACCGACCAGGCGGAGATCCCCGTGCACATGATCAGCACCTCGTTCACCACCGTGGCGTTCCTGGTCGACACCGACCGCGCGCAGGACGCGGTGACCAACCTCCGGGACGTCTTCTTGGTGCCCTGACCCGGACGGCTGCCGCCGGCGTCGACCCGGTGTCCGTCAGTACTCGAAGCCCGAGCCCCCGATGAACTCCCGCAGCAGCGACGTGTGCGGCACGACGCTGGCATCGATCGGCAGCAGCGTGGCCAGCAGGTCGATGAGGCTGCGGGCGGTGCCGTAGTTCGGATCGTCGATGCCGACAGCTGATAGCCGCGGCTCGGCCCACAGCTTCAGGACGGCCAACTCGTAGGCGAGCCCGGAGTTGAAGAAGATGTCGGCCTCGTTTTGGAACGGAAAGATGTGCCGTTCCTCGCCGGCGCGAACTTTCGGCCAACGGGCGAGCGTCTCGCTGGCCGGGTAGCCGCGGAACTGGGCATCCCGCACGATGCGACGGAACAGGCGGGTGCGGGAAGTGCGAATGTAGCTGGTGTTGTCGATGTTCATGTGGCTGAGCGCCGAGACGTAGGCCAGCAGCTTGTGGCGCCGTGGCACCGCGGCGCTGAGCCGCGGGTTGAGCGCGTGGATCCCCTCGACGATCAACGGCTGGCCGCGGCCGATCACGGTGGGGTCGGCGCGCCGCTGGCTGGTGCCCGTCTGGAAGCTGTAGCTGGGCAGGTGCACCGGCTCGCCAGCCAGCAGCGCGAGCAGATGTTCGTTGAACAGATCGAGCTTGATGGCGTCGAGCGACTCGTAGTCGTAGTCGCCGTCGGGTCCCCGGGGCGTCTTCTCGCGGTCGACGAAGTAGTCGTCGAGGCTCAGGGCGAAGGGTTGGAAGCCCAGCACGCGCAATTGCACCGTCAGCCGCTTGGCGAAGGTCGTCTTGCCGCTGCTAGAGGGTCCGGCGACCAGCACCAGGCGGCCGTCAGCGGGTAGATCGCCGACCTGGTTCGCCGCCTCCACGAACACGCGCGCGTGGCGGGCCTCGCAGAGCTGTACCAGGTCCTGCACGCGGCCTTGTACGATGTAGCGGTTCAGGTGGCCGATGTCTTGCAGTCCCTGCTCGACCAGCCAGTCGGCGTAGCGCTGCATGGTCGACAGCAGCTTCGGATGGCTGACCGTGTCGAGCAGTTTCTCGGGCGCGCCGGCGGGGCCGACCTGCATCAGGAAACCGGGCGGCTCGGGCACCAGGCGGAAGGCGCGCACGAAACCGGTCGACGGCAACTGCCGGCCGTAGAACAGGTGCTCGGTGCCCTGCAGGCGATAGAGCTTCAGCGCGTCGCGGCGCAGATACTGGGCCACGTTCGTCTCGGCCGGCCGACCCTGGGCGCGGGCTTTGCGGATCAACGTGCGCACGCCGTAGATCTGCGGCGTGATCGGCAGATCGGCCGCCACCAGATCGCGCATGCGCTGTTCGATGGCCTCGATCGCGCTCCCACTCAGCGCTTCGTCCAACCCGAACATGCGGCAATAGACGCCGCGGCCGTAGCTGAACTCGACGCGCAGCTCGCTGCCGGGAAAGAGCTGCTCGCAAGCGGCGTTCAGGATGAACGTCACCGTGCGCTGGATCGTGGGCGCCGTCCGCCGCTCGCGCAGGCGGTAGAGGCGGACCTCGTCCTCGTGCATCAACGGTTCGTAGAGGTCGGTGCGCCGTCCGTTGATCGAGGCCATCGCCACCGGATCGACGGCCGTGGCGTCGACCTCGCCGCGCCCCCGCAGCAATTCGATGAGGGTCTGACCCGGTGCGACGGGGACCTGGACGCCGTCGAGATCGATCCAGTTGCCGCCGGTCTTCATGGCTAGCCTCCTCGGCCCGGGGGCTGCTGCGCGACGGGCTCGCTCGTCCTTGCTCGTTCTTGCTCTTTGCCGGGGACTTGTTATCATGCCCGGAGCGAACGGATAAGATGCAACGGGGCCGACTGGGACGCCAGCCGGTCGCGGTCGCGCACCCCGGCTCCGGCGTCACTCTAGCGGAAGGACGTTTCACGATGAAGGTCGCCATCAACGGATTCGGCCGCATCGGCCGCGCGGTCTACCGCATCTTGCACGACCACCAGGATGTCGAAGTCGTTGCGATCAACGACCTCTTCGACCCCGCCGCCCTGGTGCACATGTTCAAGTACGACTCGGTGATGGGGCGGTTCCAGCGTCCGGTCAAGCTTGCCGGCGACAAGATCGAAACCGACCGTTTCGCGACCAGGCTGCTGGCCGAGCGCGACCCCAAGGCGCTGCCCTGGAAACAACTCGGCGTGGACTTCGTGATCGAGGCGACCGGCGTCTTCCGCAAGCGGGAGCAATGCGCCATGCACCTCGCCGCCGGCGCCCGCAAAGTGATCCTCACGGTGCCGGCCAAGGATGAGATCGATGCGACGATCGTGCTTGGCGTGAACGACGGCGACCTCAAGCCCGAGCACAAGATCGTCTCCAACGCCTCGTGCACGACCAACTGCCTGGCGCCGTTGGCCTATGTGATCGACGCCGAGTTCGGCATCGTGCGCGGACTGATGACGACGGTGCACGCGTATACCAACGACCAGCGCCTGGTGGACATGCCCCACAGCGATCTGCGGCGCGCCCGCGCCGCCGCGGCCAGCATCATCCCGACCACGACCGGCGCCGCCCGCGCCGTCGGCAAGGTGCTGCCGCATTTGAACGGCAAGCTCGACGGCATGGCCATGCGCGTGCCGACCTTGAACGGCTCGGTCGTCGACCTGGTCGTGGAGTTGAAGCGACCGGCGACCAAGGACCAGATCAACGCGGCGGTCAAGAAGTACGCCGAGGGCAAGCTGAAGGGAATCCTCGCCTACTGTGACGAGCCCATCGTTTCGATCGACGTGGTCGGCGATTCGCACAGCAGCATCTTCGACGCGCAGTGCACAACGGTGCTGGGCGACGGTCTGGTGAAGCTGATCAGTTGGTACGACAACGAATGGGGCTACAGCAGCCGCGTTTGCGATCTGCTGCACCTGCTGCAGAAGGTCGGCTGACCGCGACGGCGATCCGACGTCCGCGCGAGGGCGCAACCCCGTTTTTTTCGGGGCGGCGCCCTCGCGTTTTTCGCCGGTCGTTGTACCTTGGCCCGCATTCGCGCGACGCCGGCAACCCCTCGATTTTGAAAGATGAAACTCGGCTGATGAACTGTATACTCGCTCCGCGGCGGCGCTGCGCCGTCCGCGTCGTTCGCGCTGTTAGCGTTGTTAAGGCCGTAACGTCGCCCGGCGGTTTGCTTGCGCTGGTGCTGGCGGTCGCCGTGTTCTGGCCGCCGAGAACGCTGGGCGCCGAGCTCGCAGCAGAACCGGACGGCGCGCTTTTACGGGCCCTCGGACCGGCCCCGGCCGACAGCGCCCTCGCGAGGGAGCTGGCGCGCCTGCCAGGCGAATGGATCACGCTCGCGGCGGCTCAGCTGGAGGCGCGAGCCGCCGATACGGCGTTGAATATCGCGCGCGCCGACCTGCAGGCGGCGCGAGGCGCCGAGCGTCGCGAACGCGGCGGTTTCCAGCCCGAGCTGTTCGGGCGCTTCGAGCAGATGGGCGACCGCCAACCGTCGACTTCCTATTTCGCCGGCGCGCAGGTCCTGCAGACCGAGCGCACGCTGCTGGGCGCCGGCGCCCGGGTGCAACTGCCGTACGGCACCAGCGTGGCCCTGGCGTTGAACACGACCCGCCTCGCGACCAATTCGGCGTTCGCGTCGCTCTCGCCCCAGTACGACGCGTTCGGCGAGTTGACACTGACGCAGCCGTTACTGAAGGGATTCGGTCCCGATGCCGGCAGCGAGCAGGAAGCAACCGAGCAGGACCGCTTGCGCGCCGAGGACAGTTATCTGGCGGCGCAACTGGCGAGTCGGGCCGCAGTCGAACTCACGTACTGGGCTCTCTATGCCGCCGAACGGGATTTCGCTGTCCTTCTTCTGTTGCGCGACCAAGCGGCGTCGTTCGTCGCCGAGGTCCGCCAGCGCGTCCGGGGCGGCCTGGCGGGGCCGGCCGAGGAAGCCAGCGCGCTGGTCTTTCGGGCCGAGCGGGAACAGGCCGTGCTCGACGGCGAGGAGTACCTCGACCAGCTTTCGGATCGCCTGGCTGTGCTCGTGGGGCGGCGCCCGGCCGGCGCGCCGCGTTTCCGGCCGGCCGACCATCCGCCGACCGCGGCCCCGGCCGCCGCGAGCGCGCAGGTCCTCGAACTGGCGCGGCGGCAAAGCCCGCAGCTGGCTGCGGCCGAGCGGGCGGTTGCCGCAGCCGCGGCGCGAGCGGCCGGCGCCCGCTGGCGCGCGCTACCCCAACTCGACCTGGTCGGGGCGCTGGGCGGGCGCGGCCTGGCGGGAACGGGCCGCGACGTCATCCTGGATTTCGGGGGCGACGGTCCGACCTCGATCCGCAACGACCAGGAAACCGGCCTCGGCGACAGTGTCGGTCAGGTCGTGCGGCGCGAGCACCCGACCTGGAGCGTGGGCCTCGTGTTCAGTCTGCCCCTCGGCGGCGGCCGCGACGCCGGCGAGCGGGACCGCATGCGCGCCCAGGTGATCCGCGCCGAACAGCACCGCGAAGCGCTCGCGCGCGAACTGGACGCCGAGGTTCGCAGTCATCACCGCCAGCTCGAACGCGGCCACCGGCGGCTCGGCTTTGCCGCCGATGGCGTCGCGGCCTCGCTCGAGCAGTTGCGCATCGGCGGTCTGCGGTTTCAGAGCGGTCAAACGACCGCGTTCGAACTGGTGCGCCTGGCGACCGATCTGGCGGACGCGCAGCGACGCTACTCCGAGGCGCTGGTGCGCACGGCCAGCGCCGCTGCCAATCTGCGCTTGCTGACCGGCGGCGCGTATCCGGCGAGCGAAGCGGCTCTCGACACCCTGGAGGCTACGGCACCATGAGACATCGACGAACGAATGCACGATCCCCGCACGGAGGGGCCGCGGCGGCGCGGCGGCGCTCGGTCGCGGCCGGGTGTTTGGCAGTTCTGGTTGCAGCGGGCTGCGACCGCGGCGACCCGCAGCGCAGCGGCGGGTTCTCGTTGCCGCCGTTGCCGGTGGAGGCGGCGATCGCCGCCAGCGTCGATCTGCAGGAGCAGTTCACGACCGTCGGTTCGCTGGCAGCCGGTGAAACCGTCACCGTCGTGGCCGAGATCGACGGCAGCGTCCGTTCGCTGCCCTTCGCCGAGGGCGAGTCGATCGCGGCCGGCGCGCTCATCGCGCAGCTCGATGACGCGGAACTCGCCGCCGAGGTCGCGAGGGCTGCCGCCGTGCGCGATCAACGCCGGATCGCCTACGAGCGGATTCGCCGCATCGTCGAGCAGCGCGCGGGAGCGCCGCAGGATCTGGACGACGCGGAGGCGGCGCTGCACGTCGCCACGGCCGAGTACGATCTCGCCCGGGCCCGGCTCGCCAAGACGAGGATCACGGCGCCGTTTGCCGGGACCACCGGCCGCCGTCTGATCAGCCCCGGCGCGTTCCTGCGCGCGGGATCGCCGATCACTGATCTGACCTATCTCGACGAGCTGCGCGTGCATTTCACCGCGCCAGAGCGGCTGCTGGGTCGGATCACACGGGGTGCGCCGGTTGCGGTGACCACGACGGCGTTTCCCGACCGGGAGCTGACCGGGACCATCGACGTCGTCGATCCGCAGCTCGAAGCCGCCACGCGCAGCGTACGTATCGTCGCGGAACTGCCGAATCCCGACCGGCGCTTGCGTCCCGGCATGTCCGCCGATGTCACGGTCACGCTCCAGCGGCGGCTCGGTGCGCTGACCGTGCCCAGCGAAGCGGTGTTCGTGCAAGGCGATGCCGTTTTGGTCTACGAGGTCTTGGCCGACAGCACGGTCGTCGCGCGTCCGGTGACCACGGGCCTGCGCCAGCGCGACTCGGTGGAGATCCTCACGGGCCTCTCCGCTGGCGCCCTGGTCGTCAAAGCGGGGCATCAGAAGCTCTATCCCGGCGCGCGAGTGGTGCCGGTCATGGATCCGCCCGCAGCAACGACCGCGCACGCGCGGACGGAGGCCGGCGCATGAAACTCAGCGAACTGAGTATTCGCCGGCCGGTGTTCGCGAGCGTCATGAGCCTCGTGCTCGTGTTGCTGGGGATCATCAGTTTCACGCGGCTGCCGGTGCGGGAGTACCCCGACATCGATCCGCCCATCGTCTCGGTGACGACGTTCTACCGGGGCGCCAGCCCGAGCGTGATCGAGACCGAGATCACCGACATCCTGGAGGAGCAGTTCTCGACGATCGAGGGCATCAAGACGATGACCAGTTCCAGCCGCGAGCAAGGCTCGGTCATCACCATCGAGTTCGATCTCGATCGCGACGTGGATACCGCGGCCAACGATGTGCGCGATCGCGTGGCGCGGGTGAGCGGCCGCCTGCCGCGCGAAGCGGACGACCCCGTCGTGGCAAAAGTCGACGTCGACGCGCAACCGATCATGTGGCTCGCGTTCAGCAGCGATGTTCACACGACGCTCGAGCTCTCGGACGTCGCCGATCGGGTGCTCAAGGAGCGCCTGCAGCGGTTGCCGGGAGTCGGTTCGGTCTTCATCGGCGGCGAACGCCGCTACGCCATGCGGATCTGGCTCGATACCGCGCGTCTGGCGGCTCACGGCCTGACGGTGCAGGACGTCGAGGAGGCGCTGCGGCGTGAGAACGCCGAGATTCCCGGCGGGCGCGTCGAGGGCGAACTGTTGGAGTTCGCCGTGCGCACCCGCGGCGAATTGGAGCTGCCGGAGGAGTTCGCGGCCGTCGTCGTTGCCCGCTCGGCGCAGGCGGTCGTGCGACTGAGCGATCTGGCCGAAGTCGAGGTCGGCCCGCTGGACGACCGCACGGTGACGCGCTACAACGGACGGCCGGCGGTCGGACTCGGCATCGTCAAGCAGAAGCAGGCGTCCACGGTGGCCGTGGCCCGCGCCGTACGCGACGCACTGCCAGCGCTGCGGTCGCAGATCGCAGCCGGGATGGCGCTGGAGATCGCCTACGATTCTTCCGCCTTCATCGAGGAATCGATCAACGAAGTGGCCCGCACGTTGTTGCTCGCGACGGGGCTGGTCGTGCTGGTGGTGCTGCTGTTCTTGAAGAACCTGCGCGCCACGATCATTCCGATCGTGGCGATTCCCGTCGCCATCATCGGGGCTTTCACCGTCGCCTTCGCCGCGGGGTTTTCGCTCAACATCATCACGCTCTTGGCGTTGGTGCTGGCGATCGGACTCGTGGTGGACGACGCCATCATCGTGCTCGAGAACTGCTTCCGTCATCTCGAGATGGGCAAGCCCCGGCTGCTGGCCGCACGGGACGGAGTCAAGGAGATCGCCTTCGCGGTGATCGCCACGACCGTCAGCCTCGTCGCGGTGTTCGTACCGGTCGCGTTCTTGACCGGCGCCGTGGGCAGCCTGTTCCGCGAGTTCGGCATCACGCTGGCCGTGGCGGTAGTCATCTCGTCGTTCGTCGCGTTGACCCTGGCGCCCACCCTCTGCGCCTTGCTGCTGAAGCGACGCCCGCCCGCAGCGCGGAAATGGTCCGATCGCTCGTTCGATTTTTTCTTCCGCTGGCTCGACCGCTTCTACGGCGGCAGTCTTGCCTTCGCCCTGCGGCGCCGCTGGCTCGTGATCGGGCTGGCGGGGCTGCTGGTCGCCGGCACCGGTTGGATCTACCGCACCCTGCCGCGGGAACTCGTGCCGATCGAGGACCGCGGCGTCGGTTTCGGGATCGTCATCGCGCCGGAGGGTTCGACCCTCGCCTACACCGACCGCTACCAGCGCCAGATCGAGGATATCCTGCTCGAACTGCCGGAACGGCGAGGTCTGTTCAGCGCCGTCGGTCTCGGTTTTGGCGGGCCGGGACGCGTGACCAACGGTTTCATGTTCCTGAACCTCAAACCGCATCAGGAACGCACGCGCACCCAGCAGGCGATCGTCGCGGCGCTGTTCCCGCAGCTGATGGCCGTTCCGGGCGTGCTGGCGTTCGTCGTCAATCCGCCCAGTCTGGGCGGACGCTTCTCGACGTCGCCGGTCGCGTTCGTGCTGCAGGCCGACACCTACGCAGACCTGGATGCCGGCGTCCGGGCTTTTCTTAGCGAGGCCGCGCAGCTCGGCTACCTGCTCAATCTCGACAGCGACCTGCGGCTGAACAAGCCGCAGCTCGACGTCGGGATCGATCGTGATCGCGCCGCCACCCTGGGGATCTCGGTCGCCCAGATCGGTGCCACACTGGAGACCTTGCTGGGCGGGCGCGTCGTGGGTGAGTTCCGGCAAGGCAGCAAGAAGTACGATGTCGTGCTGCAACTGAGGCCGGCGAACCGCGCCACGCCGGACATGATTCCCGAGATCCATCTGCGCAGCGGCGGCGGCGGCCTGGTGCAGATGGCCAACCTGGTGACGCTGGCGGAGACCGCGGCGCCCAAGGAACTCAATCATTTCAATCGCGTGCGCGCGGCGACCGTCACGGCCAACTTGGCGCCCGGCGTCGATCTCGGCCGCGCCCTCGACGATCTCGAGCGTCTGGCGCGCACCGCTCTGCCGGCGGGGATGCGCTACGACCTGACAGGCCAGTCGAGCGAGTACCGCGAAGCGAGCGGCAGTCTGGCGTTCATGTTCCTGCTCGCAGTGGCGTTCATCTATCTGGTGCTGGCGGCGCAATTCGAGAGTTTCGTCCATCCACTGGTGATCCTGCTTTCAGTGCCGCTGGCCCTGGTCGGCGCCCTGGCATCGTTGTTTGCCTTCGGCCAGAGCCTCAACATCTACTCCCAGATCGGCCTGGTGATGCTCATCGGCCTGGTGACCAAGAACGCGATCTTGATCGTCGAGTTCGCCAATCAGCTCCGCGCCCGCGGCCGCGACATCGCTGCGGCCGTGTTTGAAGCGGCGCGCATCCGCCTGCGGCCCATCCTGATGACGTCGCTGTCGACGGTGTTCGGTATCCTGCCGATCGCCGTCGGATTGGGGGCGGGCGCCGAATCCCGCCGGCCGCTCGGGATCGCCATCGTGGGCGGTATTCTCCTGTCGACCTTTTTGACGCTGATCCTGGTGCCCGTCGTCTACTCGCTGCTGGCGAAGCTGACGCCGGCGCGACCGGTCGCGGACTTCGACGCGGTGGCGCCGGACATCGACGCGACGGCTCAGTCGGAGCACGCCAGTTCGGCGTCCGCGGGGGCTTGACCCGGATCCGGCTCGACCCTGGTTCCGGGTTGACTTGCGCGCTTGCCACCCGGCCGGCGCGCGATCGATACTGCGCGCATGATCTGGTTGCTGGCCGCATCGTTATTGTGGGCGTTCTCCTTCGGGCTGATCAAGCAGCACCTGACGGGGTTGGACCCCTGGTGGGTGGCGGCGGCCCGCTTGTCGCTCGCGGCGCTCGTATTTTTACCGTGGACCGTTGCCGCGGCGCCCGCGGCGACCGCGGCGACCGGACTGCGCGTGCGGGCGATGCTGCTGGGCGCGGTCCAGTTCGGGGCCATGTACGTGTTCTACATCGCCGCCTTCGCCGACCTGGCGGCCTGGCAGGTGGCGCTCTGGACGCTGTTGACGCCGGTGTTCGTAGCGCTGCTCGGCGCCTGGCGCGATCGCGGCCGGCCGTTGCGGCCGCTCGGCGCGGCGCTGTTGGCGGTGGCCGGCGCGCTCGTGGCCGAGGGACGCCTGCCGGCGGCAGAGACCATGCGCGGCGTGTTGCTGGTCCAGGGCAGCAACCTGTGCTTCGCCCTGGGTCAGTTGGGCTACCGGCCTCTGCGCGAGGCAACCCGCCGGATGGGGCGCGCGCGCCATCACGAAGCCGGGTTGTTGGGTTGGATGTACCTGGGCGGCGCGGCGCTGGCCTTGGCGGGGGCGATGCTGTTCGGCGACGCCGTCCCGCCGCGCATTCGCGGTGACGCCGTCGCGGTGCTCGTCTACCTGGGGTTGATTGCCACGGCCGTCGGTTTCTGGCTCTGGAACAAGGGCGCGGCCCGCACCGGCACCGCCCGGCTCGCCGTCGCCAACAATCTGAAAGTGCCGCTGGCCATCCTCGCGGCGTGGCTGGTGTTCCAGGAGTCCGCGCAGTATGTGCGCGCAGCGTGCGGACTGGCGGTGATGATCGGCGGCCTGGTGATCGCCGGTGCGCGCGGCGCGCCGACGCCGCCGTCGCGCGGTCGCGGGTGAGTGCTCGCCGGCAGGACTCTGATCGAGAAAGACAGAGACCCCGAGCTGGTCGGCCCGGGGTCCCGGTCTTCAGCGGGGTCGTGGTGCCAAACCGAGGAATGCGAATCGGCACCCTTGACCGCGTCCCTGTCCGCGCGGGTCAGCTGTCAAAGGGCGAGGAGCCGACCCGGGGATGGGCCCCTATTTAATAGCATCACGCCAGAAAAATCACCTGAATTCTGTATAAAGATTTATGCAATTATTAGTAAAAATTGCGCATAGTCCTCCTGGTTTGAACGTCGTAACACGGCCTGGAACAGGAGCTTGACGATCGCGGCCCTTCCGGGGAGACTAGCATCAGGGAGGCAAGATGAGTCCGGATTTGTCCATCACGCGCCTCGGTCCGATCACCCGCCCCTCGCCGATCCGGTTGTCCAACCGGCCCGACGACTGCCAGGCCGATTACGTCCGCGATGACCAGCGGCTCCTGGCCGTCATCGATGTGAGCGCCGACTCTTCGGTCCCGGCGCCCGCGGCGGCGGAGACCCTGGAGTTGGCCGGTCCGCGCGAGCACATCTACTTCGATCCTGCCCGTGTTCACGCTGGGATCGTCACCTGCGGCGGTCTGTGCCCGGGTTTGAACAACGTGGTCCGCGCTCTCGTGCTCACGCTTTGGCACCGCTACGGCGTGCGCCGGATCAGCGGCGTCCGCTACGGCTATCCGGGCTTGCTGCCCGAAGCCGTCGCCCAGCCGATGCCGCTGACGCTCGACGTCGTCCGGCACATCCACAATCTGGGCGGTAGTATCCTCGGCTCCGGACGGGGCGGCGGCGAACGCACGACCGAGATCGTGGACCGCATGCAAGAACTCGAGCTGGACATGCTGTTCGCGATCGGCGGCGACGGCACCCAGAAAGGCGCCTTGGCGATCGCCGAAGAGGTGGCGCGGCGCGGCCTGGCGATTGCCGTGATCGGCGTTCCCAAGACCATCGACAACGACCTGAGCTTCGTGCAGCGCTCGTTTGGCTTCGAGACGGCGGTGGCCGAGGCGGTGCGCGCCGTGTCCGGCGCTCACGCCGAGGCCTGGGGTGCGGTCAACGGTGTCGGCCTGGTGAAGGTGATGGGGCGCGAGTCGGGCTTCATCGCCGCGCATACGGTCCTTGCCACCAACGAGGTCAACGTCGTGCTCGTGCCGGAGGTGCCGTTTGCGCTCGACGGCCCGCATGGCTTGCTGCACCACCTGGAGCAGCGGCTGGCCGAGCGCCATCATGCGGTGGTCGTCGCGGCCGAGGGCGCAGGCCAGGACCTTCTCGCCGCTGCCGGCCGTGCGCCGGGTGAGGTCGATGCCTCGGGTAACCGATTACTGGGCGACATCGGCGTGTTTTTGACCCAGGCCATCACCGAATACTGCCGGCGGCGCCAGCGCCCCGTCAGCGTCAAGTACATCGATCCGAGCTACCAGATTCGCAGCCTGCCGGCCAATGCGAACGACTCGATCTACTGCGCGCGCCTCGGTGCGCATGCCGTGCACGCGGCGATGGCCGGCCGGACAGCCTGCCTGGTCGGCCTGGTGCACGACCGCTTCGTCCACGTGCCGATCCGCGAGGCTGTGGCACATCGTAAGCGGCTCGACCCGGACAGCTTGCTCTGGAACGACGTCATCGAGAACACCGGCCAGCCGCCGCTCTTGGTCGACGCCGCTGCGGGTTGCCCGCCGTCCCGCGAGTCGTGACGGCGCTGCGGCGCGCGCGTCGGGCTGTCGGCGCGGCGTTGCCGGCCGCGGCACGGCGCCGCCGTCAAGGTGACGCTTGGCCGCAGCCGGCCGGGCTGCTACTGTCGGGCCATGGACTGGCGCCGGCTGCATATCCTATACGAGGACAATCACCTGCTCGCCGTCAACAAACCGGCCGACCTGCTGGTCCAGGGCGATCGCACGGGCGACCCGACGCTGCTAGACCTGGCGCGGGCGTACCTCAAGCACCGGTACGACAAGCCGGGCAACGTCTACCTCGGTCTGGTGCACCGGCTTGACCGGCCGGTCACGGGCGTGGTTCTGTTCGCGCGGACGAGCAAGGCGGCGTCGCGGCTGTCGCGGCAGTTCCGCGCGGGCACCGTCGTTAAATTCTACCTGGTGGTGGTCGAGGGCGCGCCGAAACCGGCGGCCGGCGAATTGAGCCACGAGGTCGCCGGCAGCGGCGACGCGCGCGGCGTCACCAGGGTTTCGCCGTCGGTGTTCGCGGGCTCGAAATCAGCCCGGCTGCGTTACCGCGTACTCGGCCGCGCAGCGCGGCGATCGCTGTTGGAGGTCGAGCTGCTGACCGGCCGGCGCCACCAGATCCGCGCCCAACTCGCAGCGGCCGGCTGGCCGGTTCTGGGCGACCGTAAGTACGGCGCGCGACAGCCGGCGCCGCCGGGCATCGCGCTGCACGCCTGCAGGCTCGAGTTCGCTCATCCGATCGGCGGTGCTGCCGTCAGACTGGAAGCTCCGTTGCCGCCGGGGTGGCCGTGGCCGTGAGCGGGAAATTCCCGCGGCGAACGTCCGCCCGGCCGCCAGGAGGCTGCATGTCCCTCGCGCGGCCGCTCATTGTCAAGGCAGGACGGTAACATGGCAGATGTCGAGGTGACCGTGATCGGCGGCGGTATCGTGGGTTGCGCGGTCGCCGCCCGCGCCGCCGGCGCCGGCCTCAGCACAGTGTTGCTCGAACGCGGCCCGAACCTGGGCGGCGGCACGACCAGCCGCAACAGCGAGGTCGCACACGGCGGCATGTACTATCGTCCCGCTTCGCTCAAGGCGCGGTTCTGCGTCGAGGGGCGCCGTCTGCTCAAGGGGTTCTGTGCGCAGCAGGACGTGCGCTATCGCGAATGCGGCAAGCTGGTGGTGGCCGTCGATCCGGCCGAGATCCCCGAACTGGAGCGCCTGTTCGCCTTGGGCCAGGCCAACGGCGTGGAAGACCTGCGGTTGCTCGACGGTGCCGAGACCGCCAGTCTCGAACCGGCAGTGCGGGCCGTGGCGGCGCTCTGGTCGCCTCGCACTGCGGTTCTCGACGCCGAGGGAGCCACGCGCGCGCTGGCCCGCGTCGCTCGCGCCGCCGACGCCAACATCATGACCGGCGCCGAGTGCGTCGGCCTGCGCCGGCAGCCCGACGGCTGGCGGCTGGAGGTGGCGCCTCCGGCCGGGGGCGGCCGCCAGGGCTGGAATCACACGAGTCGCTGGGTGGTCAACGCGGCGGGGCTCTACAGCGATCGCGTGGCGGCGCTGGCCGGCATCGACATCGACCGCCGGGGCTGGCGCCTGCGCTGGGTCAAAGGCAATTACTTCGCGGTCTCGCCCCGCCATGACGGGCGCGTCAGCCGGCTGATCTACCCCGTGCCTCCCCGCGACGGATCCAGCTTGGGGGTGCATCTCTGTTTGGATCTGAGCGGCCGCATGCGCCTGGGTCCCGATGTCGAGCCGCAACCGCTGGGCTGCCGAGAAGATTACCAGGTCGATCCCCACCGCAAGGAGGCGTTCTATCAAGGGTCGCAACGTTTCCTGCCGTTTCTGGCGCCGGAGGACCTCAGCCCTGACATGTGCGGCTTGCGACCACGCCTGCTGAGCTGGTGGCAGGACGGCTGGTCCGATTTCATCATCGAACGCGAGCAAGGCGATCACGAGGGTTTGATCAACCTGGTCGGGATCGAATCGCCGGGATTGACGGCCGCGCCCGCCATCGCCGGGCAGGTGGTCTCCTGGTTGCTGGACTGAACGGACGCAGGTGAACTCGATGTGGTGGATTCTGGTCTTGGTCATGCTGTTGCTGGTTCTGGTCTGGCCGACGTCCGGACCGCGCCGGCGAGGCCGGCCGTTACTCCGCCACACAGGGCCGCAGTGGCGCCGCAACTACGGCCGCCGGGCGTTCCTGCGCCTGGGCCTGGCGCTGGGTGCAGCCGCGGTGCTTGCCTACTCGGGCGCCGACGCCGCGCTGGAGCGCCGCCACGCCGAGCTGGTCGATCCCCGCGAGGGTCGCCTGGCCGCCGCGCGCGATGCCTTGCGCACGGCGGGCCGCGAGCACGAGGCCTTGCATTTGCACCCGGAGTCGCTGCCGGCGGATGCGAGCGACCATGCGGCGGCGATTTTCAAACCGTGGGGTGAGCGCGCCTGGTTCCTGGTCTGGGGCGCGGGTGCCGTGGCCGACTGGCTCTGGCGGTCCAGTCCGTTCTCGCGCTGGTGCCGCGCCAGTTTCGAGGCCATGTGCGTCGGGTTGCCGATGCTGTGGACGGTGCAGAGGGTCCTGGGCAGCAACCGCCCGCTCGGATCGGCGGCGACGCCGCGCTGGCAGCCGTTCGCCTACGCCAACGCTGCCAGCGGCCACGCGTTCATCGCGGCGATTCCCTGGTGGACGTTGGCGGATCGTCTCCCCGGGCCGCGCGGACGTCTCGCGTTGCGCGGGTTGGGATTGCTCAGCGGTTGGTCGCGGCTCCACGATCGCATGCACTACCCGTCACAGATCCTGCTCGGCTGGGTGATCGCCGCCAACGCGGTCACGGCGGTCGACGCCGATCCCGGCGCCTCTGACGGTCAGGCCGCACCCGTCGCGCAAGAGCCGGTGGCTTGACCCTTGCCGCCGCCGGCGCGCGCGGCAATCTCAGAGCGGCGGTTACTCGTAATGGAGCGCTGCGATCGGATCCAACGCGGCTGCTTTGCGCGCCGGCCAGAAGCCGAAGAAGATGCCGACCGTGCCCGAGAAACCCAACGCCAGGCCGACCGTGCTCGGGTCGATGGCGGTGGGCCAACCGGTCCAGTGGCCGACCAACCACGAGCCGCTGTAGCCAAGGCCGACGCCCAACAGCCCGCCGAACAGCGAGAGGACCACGGCCTCGACCAGGAACTGTAGCAGCACATCGCCCGGTCGCGCGCCGACGGCCATGCGGATGCCGATCTCGCGGGTTCGTTCGGTGACCGACACCAGCATGATGTTCATGATGCCGATGCCGCCGACCAGCAGCGAGATGCCGGCGATGCAGGCGAGCAGGATCGTCATCACCTCGGTCGTGCCGGTGGCGGCGGCGGCCAGGTCGGACTGGTTGCGCACCGTGAAGTCGTCGTCCTCCCACTGCGCCAGGCGATGGCTTTCGCGCATGATGACCGCGATCTCCGCCATGGCGGCCGGGATGTCGCCGGGCGACCAGGTCGACGCCAGGATCTGCGCGATCCACTGCCGGCCGGACAGCCGGGTCTGCACCGTGGTATAGGGCGCCAGGACGCAGTCGTCCTGGTCGGCGCCGGTGGCCGACTGGCCTTTTTCCGCCAGCACGCCGATCACCCGGAACGGAACGTTGCGCAGCAGGACGTCCTGGCCGACGGCGTCCTGGTCGGGAAAAAGCTCGCGCGCCACGGTGGCGCCAAGCAGGCAGACCTTGCGCATGGTGCGGACATCGGCTGTGCTGAAGAACTGACCGCTGCTGGGCTGCCAGTCGCGGATCTCCTGGTAGCTGGCCGCGACGCCGTACACGGGTCCGAACCAGTTGCCGCCGCCGCCGCGGATGCGCGATCCCGCCATGATGACGGGCGAGACGTGGGCGACGAGGATGCTTTCCTTGGCCAGCTTGTCGGCGTCGTCGACCGTCAGGCGGTTGAAACTCCCCGCGCCGCGGCTGATGCCGCCGCTGGCGCTCGTGCCGGGCGTGATCACGATCATGTTCGTGCCCAGGCTCTGGATGCTGGCCTCGATCCGCGAGCGGGCGCCCTGGCCGATGGCGACCATCACGATGACAGCCCCGACGCCGATGATGATCCCCAGCATAGTGAGCGCGCTGCGCATCTTGGTGCGCGCGATGCTGCGGGTGGCGATGCGGATGAGGCGGTCCGGCCGCATGCTGGTCCTTTCAGGCCGCGGGCAGGCCGGCCAGGTCGCCGGCGGCGTCCCGCCGGTCGGTCAGCGGCTCGTCGCGCACGATGCGCCCGTCGCGCAGCTCGATGACTCGGCGGGTGTAGCACGCGATGTCCTTCTCGTGCGTGACCATGACTACGGTCAATCCCTGCGCGTTGAGCGCCTGGAAGAGCGCGATCACCTCGATGCTGGTGCGGGTGTCTAGATTGCCGGTCGGCTCGTCCGCCAGCAGCAGCGAGGGTTCAGTGACCAGGGCGCGCGCAATCGCGACGCGCTGCTGCTGGCCGCCCGACAGCTCGCTGGGGTGATGCTGGCGGCGGTCGGCCAGGCCCACGCGCTCGAGCGCAGCGCGGGCCGCCTGTACCGGATCGCGCCGCCGGCGCGAGCGGTCATAGAGCAACGGTAGCTCGACGTTCTCCTGCGCGCTGGTGCGCGCCAGCAGATTGAAGCCCTGGAACACAAATCCGATGTGGCGGTTGCGGATGTCGGCCAGTTCGTTGTGGCTCAGACGCTCGATGCGCCGGCCGGCGAACTCGTAGCGGCCGGCGGTGGGACGGTCCAGGCAACCCAGGATGTTCATGAGCGTCGACTTGCCCGAGCCGGACGCGCCCATGATCGCCACCATTTCGCCGGCCTGGATGCGCAGGCTCACGCCGGCCAGCGCGTGGACCATGGTGCTGCCGAGATCGTACGTGCGGTGAACATCCTCGAGCAGGATCACGTCGCGCGCGGCCATCGTCAGAAGCCTCCCGGGACGCGCGGGCCCCCGCGCGGCGCGCCGCCCGCCGGCTGGAACGGTGTGGCCGTGGCCGATGCCGCCACCGGCTGGCTCGAGGTGCCGGCGACGACCTGCAAACCCGCCGCGAGGCCTCGTCCCTGAACGACCGTGCTCGTGCCGTTGGTGATGCCGGTGCGAACCATGAGCACGTCCAGTTGGCCGTTCGGCTGCACGATCCAGAGCATGCCGCGGTCGCCGGACGATCCCGTTCCCGGTTGGCCGGTGCGCGCCGGCGCCGCATCCGCTGCCGCGCCCGCTGTTGCACCCGGTGCCGCGCCCGAACCGGCGCCCGCCGCCGCGCCCGGCGCCACGGGGGACCCGGGGCTGCCATGACCGGTGTTGCCTCCGGCTGCCAGAGCGCCCGAATCGCCGCCCGCGGCCCGCTCGGCTTGCATCGCGGCGCGCCGGCGCTCGATGGCCGCCTGCATGATCGCTTCTTGCGGCCGATAGCGCAGCGCCGCGTTGGCCACGTGCAGGACGTCCTTGGCGGTGGCGACCAGGAAGTCGACCGTCGCGGTCATGCCCGGCAACAGGCGCCGGTCGGGATTGGCGACGTCGACGACCACGGTATAGGTGACCACGTTCTCGGTCGTGTTGCCCGATAGACGAACCTGGCGGACGGTGCCGGTAAATGCGTCGTCCGGGTGGGCCTGCACGGTGAAACGGGCGACTTGCCCGGGAACGATCTGGCCGATGTCGCTCTCGTCCACGGCGGCCAGGATCTGCATCGCGCCGAGATCGCCGGCGATCACGAACAACTCCGGCGCCGAGAAGCTGGCCTGGACGGTCTGGCCGGGATCGACCGCCCGCGAGATCACGGTGCCGGCGATCGGCGCGGTGATGGTGGCGTAGGCGAGATTCCGGCGGGCGCGGTCGAAATCGACCTCCGCACCGGCGACCGCGGCTCGTGCCACGTCGAGGGCGTACGTGGCGGTATGGTATTCCGTTTCGGCGACCAGGTTCTCCCGCCAGAGGCTGCTGAGCCGCGTGAACTCCCGATCGGCGTGCCGCAGCTCGGCCCGCGTCCGCTCGCGCTGCGCCGCGGCGGAAGCGACCGCGCTGGCCAGCAGCGTCGTGTCGATGCGGGCGATGACCTGGCCGGCGCGGACCTGGTCGTTGAAGTCGACGTAGATCGCGTCGATGATGCCCGAGACCTGCGTTCCGACCTGCACGGTCACGACCGGTTCGAGGTGTCCGGTGGTCGAGACCACGGCGTCGAGGTCGCCCTGTTCGACGGTGACGAGGCGGTAGTGCACGGCCGGTTGGCCGCTCCCGCGCCGCACCGACCAGACCACCGCCGCCAGCACCGCCAGGACGACGAGCACCAGGATCGCACGTTTCATCGGCTGGAACCTCCTGCCCATCGCGGGCCGTAGCCGGATTCGTGGCACCAAACGCGCCGCCGGTCCGAAACCAGCGGAGAATGTTGCGCCGAACGGCGCCGGGGGCAAGAGGGCGGTGGGTCGCTATTTGGCCAGGACCATGCGGCCAGCGTCGTGTCCGTCGGGCAGGACGACCTTGTAGAGGTACACGCCCGCCGGCAGCGCGCGACCGGCGGCGTCGCGGGCGTGCCAGGTCAGTTCGTACGGGCCGGCCGGCGCCGAGAAGGTGCTGCTCGATTGACGCCGCCCGGCCAGATCGTAGATCTCCAGGCGTCCGTCGCCGCCGCGCAGCGAGGTGAACGAGATGACCGTGGCGGGATTGAATGGATTGGGATGATTGCCGTGCAGCGCGAAGAGAACGGGCGCGCTGTCCGCGGCACCGGTGCCCTGCTCATCCATTTCCCAGAGATCGCCGTTGACGGTGTAGGTGAGGTAGCCCGTGGTTTCGATGACGACATGGCCCCCGACGATGGTCATGTCGGCGGGCGGCAGGGTCGCGCCCCCGCCGGCGGTGGTCATGTACACGAAGATGTCGCGCTGCTGCAGGCGCGTCAGGGTTTCGGCGTGTGGATGGCCGTACGAGTTGTCCAGACCACAGGAGATGATCGCGACCTCGGGTGTGGTCGTGTTCAAGAAGTAGGCGTTGCTGGAGGAGTAGCTGCCGTGGTGGTTGACCTTGTAGATCTCGAGGTTCGCCTTGCCCAGCGCGGTCATGGTTTGGGCGACCGAGGTCTCGATGTCCAAGTACGAGCTGTCGTTGACGCCCGTGAGATCGCCGGCCTGGAAGTAGTCGAAATTGCCGCACTCGATCAGGAGCGCCACGCTGTATTCGTTCTCGCGGTTTGCGTTGTTGAACGGCGGACCGAGCACGCCGTTGCCGTTGAGGGCCAGGACCGTGGCCGTCACGCCGTCGCCCAAATCGAGCACCTGGCCGGCGGTCAGGGTCTGCCGGTCGGCAGCGACGGCGGTGGCGTACGTCTCGTAGGTGGCCGTGGTGTAGCTCCAGCCGCGGTCCCAGACGCCGCTCGCCGCGCCGGTCTGCTGGTAGACCGCGACCGTACCCCCGATGTGGTCGGCGTGGTAGTGGCTGGACACGATGTAGTCGAGCGCCGTGATGCCCTGGCTCGCCAGGTAGGACAGGATCGCGGTGTGGGAGCCGCTCGGGCCGGCGTCGAAGAGCAGCGTGGTGCCGCTGGTGGAGCGGACGAGCGTCGCGTCGCCCTGTCCGACGTCCAGGACCGTGATCGTGACCCCGGCCGGCGCGGCCGCGGGCAAGAAGAGCGCGGCGAGCGTCAGGCAGGTCAGCGAACGCATCAGCATGGCACACCTTTCGCGGTCCGGCCCCACGAACCGGCGTGGCCGGCCCGACGAGGATCACAAGAAAGCAATTCTTGAGGTATTATAGCAAAAAACGCGCTGCGGCGAAAGGGAAGATGGGAATCCCGACTTGATTGCGACCGATTTCGGTGCGCTCGGCAACCAGTCGTCTAACGTTCCGTGGGCTCAGATGCCGAGCCGATAGAGCCGAAACGTCTGCCGGGCAATCGCGCCGGTGCCATCTTCGCATTCTGCGAAGGTCAGCAGCAGCTCTTCGTGCAGCACCATGTGCTCGACGCCGCCTTCGAGGCCCGCGATCCGGACATCGCCTAGCGATCTGCCCGCGAGATCGTACGCCGCGAACACCGGTTCCGCGCCTTCGGCTGGTTTCTGCAGCCAGATCTCGCGGTCGGTCAGCTCGCAGAGATGAGTTTTTTTTTTGTCGGCGGATTCGTATAGGGAACTAGACTCCACCACCCAGGCACACCTGTCCAAAGAAACTCCCGATCTAGACCTATGAAAGTGCCTTCTGGCGAGGCAAGATTGCCGTGCCCAGGAAATCCGCGCCATTGCGAGGGAACGCGGCCGGTGGATCAAGATCGCCTCCGCGTTTCCCTCCAGCCCGACGAGTCGCAACCGGCGTGGCATCAACGCTACAGACTGGATCCGCATCGACCGGGGAACCTACGATTCCTGCCGCGATCCTCGCGATTATCGCCCTCCACGCCGCTGAGCGATTCCTCAACGTCACGCCGGACCGGAAGAGCCAGGGAAAACTCGACCTGTCGGTGCGATGGCGAGAAATCTAGATATCTAGATAGTGCACTTGGTACCGAATAGGGAGGCACGCGTGTGAACGATGCGGATCTGCAGGACCTGATGGACGACCTTGCCAACTCGAACTTCCTCAGGCGATTGCCATAGGCCCCTACCACGCCGGTGGCTTCCGAGATGACCCGCCGGCGTCCCGCATCTCGTCCGGGAACTGGCGCCGAGCAACCGCTGCCTGCCGAATGTTTTTGAAGAACCGCGCTTCTTGCTTCAGCACCCAGTTCGGGTGCTTCTGCGGATTCAGGATCCCGACGGGCTTCCCGAGATCATCCTGAACGATCCGGATCGGCTCCAAGAGGTCGGAGTCGTTGGTCACGACTACGGCCACGTCGAAGTCGCCGACAAACCCATCCCGCAGCATGTGCGCCGCGAGGTTCACGTCGGAGCCTTTCTCCTCCGTCTTGAGTTCGCGAGTTCGAGCCTTCCGCCCAGACCATCCGCGCCTGGGTCAAGCAAGCCGACATCGACGAGGGCCGTCGCGACGATGGCATAGAGATCCATGATCTGGCACGGGATCTGGACCGGCGGCCTGCAACTGGCGATCGGCTGGATCCTGGTACTGCTGAGCCGCCGCTGGCCGCGGGCGACCGGCGTGCTGCTGATCGCGGTGGTAGCGTGGATGGTCTGGCACATCGGCGGGTCGCTGGTGCGGTCGGGCCACGAGAGCGTGGTGTTGGTGCTCGTTCTGATCGGACTGCCGTTCCTGGTACCGGCGGTGGCATTGCTCGCGAGCCGCGGCGATGCGTTCGAGGTCAAGGGGGTGTGACGATCCAGCCATGAGTGGAGTCTTTATGTCGTGCGCCGGCACACGCATGTTGCGCCGGCACAACGCATCCGGTCTACGGCATAGGTTGTGCCGTCGAGATTGTTGCTGACAGGCGCAATCTATTGGTTATGAACCAGTTGTGAAATTACCGGCGCGCACGTG
>Ga0334886_1000559_pt1 | contig 55972 bp, 44 predicted proteins | sample GraSluR1_MG_9_FD_207232 | JGI IMG/M metagenome (GOLD analysis project Ga0334886, IMG submission 207232) | Sludge microbial communities from methane-producing bioreactor in Wageningen University, Netherlands - Granular Sludge_27_06-R1 | ecosystem: Engineered > Bioreactor > Anaerobic >... | reverse complement strand
CGTGCCGCGCCATCATAGTACCCCCTCGCTGCAATGGAAGAGGGTTCTTCTTGGCTCAATGAGGGGATTCTGCCTGTAGAAGCGCACGGACCATGACCATGCAATGACCCGCACAGCGAGCACCACAAGGAGACGGACGCATGAGCGGCATGTTCGACAAGGCGAAGGATGCAGTGGGCGGCAGACTCCCCGACATCGACAACCTCGACCTGGGCGCACTCGGCGACAAGGCCAAGGCCGCCGGCTTCGACCCCGAACAGATCAAGGGGCTTGTCGGAAAGTTCACCGGGCCGGACGGCAGGCTCGACCTCGACGGTCTGCTGGAAGCCGCCAAGGGTATGGGGCTCGACGTCGACAAGTTGAAGGGGCTCATCGGGAAGTAGGCGGTGCCATGGGCAACGAACGCCCTGAGCACCGTTCGCCGTTGAGTGGTGGGCTTGGGACGGTAGGGGCTGGGGCGCGTGCGCCCCAGCCCCTACTCAGTGCGGGCCGCGTTGGCCGCCATCGCCTCACAGAGATATTCGGCCATACCCGGCCGGACGCTCTCGTACGTCGCCGTGAAGCGCGGGTCGGCCACGTACATGCGGCCGAGTTCTGCGTGCATCTCCCGGGGGCAGGGATAGAACCAGCGGTCGATGAGCAACCGGTGCCTCTCCACCGCCTCGAGGGCGGCTCTGTCGGTCGCGGGTATGCCTTGGTCGATGAGAGCGGCGACATCCGAGGTCACCTTCTCATTCTCCTCCTTGAACCTCCGCCAATCCTCTTTGCTGTACCGCGCGGTACGGCCGCTCGCTTCCATGTACGCCTCCGTGTCTCCCCAGCGTTCCCGGCTCTCCTCCTCGTACTTTCCGGGGTCGAAGTCACCGAACACTTCGAACATCTCCTCTTTCGCCATCGGAATGCCTCCTTCCATAGACGCGAGCGTCTTGTCGATGAGATTGAGCACAGCTCCCAGCCTGGCGAGCCGGCCTTTGACGAGTTCGCGTTGTGACCGCAGCGCCGCCTGCCGGTCGAACGAGGGATCGTCCATGAGCGCGCGGATGTCGTCGAGTCGGAAACCGAGCACCCGATACAGGAGGATGTGCTGCAACCTCTCGAGGTCCGATGCACTGTAGAGACGGTATCCCGCTTCCGAGCGCCCCTGCGGCACGAGGAGGCCGATCTCGTCGTAGTGGTGCAGCGTGCGAATGCTCACCCCGGCCAACCCGGCCACCTCTCCGCTCCGGTAGACTTCCATGATCGTCCTCCGCGTAGCCTAGACCTTCCACGCGCGACCTCGCACAGGCCTCTCCGCGGACAGCCCGCCCGTGCGGCCCGCCCGGGCGGGCCGCACGGGCGCTTGACCGGCAGTCTACAACCTCACGTAACGTGAGGGTCAAGGCGTCCGCGAATCGGCGCGCGCGGAATCCAGCCCCGATGCTTGGAGCCGCCCTGGGATAGAATCCACCTTCGACCATGGAACACCCCGTCATCGACTTCCACATTCACATCCCCCGCCCCGAGGTGTGGTACCGCGGGCAGCATGATCTCGCGCTGCAGCTCAACGAGGCCCTTCTCCGCGAGTGCCACCTCTTCGGCCACGTACCCTACCTGGTGAGTTACCTCCGAAGGCAGGGCATCGACTACGCCGTCATTATGGCCGAGGAGAGCACCAAGGTGACCGGCCTCGTGAGCAGCGAGTTCGTCATCGATGCCTGCGAGGAGGCCGACGGGCCGCTTTTCGCCTTCGTGGGGATGGAGCCGGTGCCCTCGCCCACCATGGTGGAGGACGTCACCCGCCTGGCCACGAGCAGGTGGGTCAAGGGAGTGAAGCTCCTCCCCTCTTACCAGCACTTCTCTCCAGACGATGCCGCCATGTATCCCCTATATGAGATGGCAGAGAGCCGGGGACTGCTCATGACCTTCCACACCGGTTCCTCAGTCTTCGCCGGTACTATCGAGGAGCTCGCCAACCCGCTGCTGCTCGAACCGGTGGCCCGCCGCTTCCCCGGCCTCAACCTGCTTCTGGCCCACTCCGGACGCAAACACTGGTACCCGGAGGCGGAGCGCATGGCGAGGGAGCATCCGAACGTCTTCTTGGAGATCTCCGGTCTGCCCCCCACAAGGCTGCCGAGCTACTTCCCACGCCTGCCTGAACTGGCAGGCAAGATGGTCTTCGGCTCGGATCTGCCCATGGTCCCCTCCCTGCGCGACAACATCGCAGCCGTGCGGCAGGTGTTCGGCGCCGCCGCGGCCCGCACGGTGTTGTGGGAAAACGGCGCACGCCTGTTGGGCTTGGAGTCGGCTCCCGAGGCGAACAGCGGTGACCAGAAGGCCCCACTCGGGGACCCCTCGCAGGAGCCGGCCCAGGATTGACGTCACGTGGCTCCGTGACGGCCCGCAGCCGCGTGACGTCACGCGGCTGGAGTGGAGTAGCCCCGGGGCCGCCGCCCCTCCTTGACGCTTCCGGGCGGTGACCTCTAGCTTGCGGCCCGATTGACGGGCGCCCTCCATGTGCTACATTGAGGGTAGTTTTGTAGGGCTCCGGCAGAGATTCTCTCCGCCGACCATCACCGTAAGCCGGCGGTGCCTCTACCGCCGAGGGGGTGGTTCTTGTGACACGGCTCCTGTCTTCTCGCCTCGTGCGCACCGCCGCATTCTTCCTCTTCGTGGTGTCGCTGATGTTCTTGCTGGCGCTCCCCCCGTTCCCGGCTTCTGCGGCCGCCGACGACGACATCCCCGGGGTACCGCTGGGCGTGGGAGCGCCGCACACCGACCGGGTCACCGCCACCGATAGACACGACGTCTTCGCCATCTACCTGACCGAGGGCGAGGAGGTCAACATCGTCTGCATGCCCGAAGGGCCCGACTCCGCCAAGGGAAGACTTCACTTCCTGGTTCCGGAGGTGCCCTCACTCGCCGCCTCTTCCGGTTACGAAGAAGTGAGGGGTAACTTGGCCAGCGGGATGTACGTCACCACCTACTTTGATATCGACTACATGGCAGCCAAGAGCGGCACCTATCACCTATGGGTGGAATGGACGGAGGGTGAGCTCGACTACGAGATCTCCGTCACCCGCACGGGTTGGCCGGCGATCACGTCTCCCGACTCCGATGACATCTACGGCATTCCCATGGGCCCGGGATCCTACGAGGGTATCGTGGACACGTTCGTCGATCGCAACGACGTCTACGCCGTGAAGCTGTTCAGCGGGCAGGAGGTGAGATTGCGCCTCGAACCCATCGCCTCAATGAAGCTGAGCGGGGCGACCGCCTACCTCTACCTGCTCGGCCCGACCTCCAAGACCGTGAAGACCTCTGACCATCACACCATCGCCTCCGCCTCCGCGGTCAAGAGCAAGTATCCCGATCTCTTCAAGGTGGCAGAGCTCGAGTACACGCCCACCTCCACGGGCATCTACTACATCTGGGTGAAAGCGGGGTCCATCGGCGCGAACGTGCCCTATCGGTTGACAGTGAGCGGCACCGCCGAACGCCCCCCGGACGCCCCTCCGCTCTCCTTCTCCGACGTCCCCGAGGGGCACGGCTACGCCGACGCCATCTACGATCTCGCTTCACGGGGCATCATACTCGGCTACACCGACGGGAGGTTCGGACCCTCCGACCCCGTGGTCCGGCAGCAGTTCGCCAAGATGATCGTGCTTTCCCTGGCACTACCGGTGTCGGAGGCCGACGTGTGCCCCTTCGGCGACGTCGACGTGAGCGGTCCGAGCTCTCTCTACCCCGACAACTACGTCGCCGTATGCGCCACCCACAACATCACCAAGGGCACGGCCCAGGGGAAGTTCTCCCCTTGGGCCAACATCTCGCGAGCCCAGGTGATCACCATGGTGGTGCGGGCGATCGAGGCTCTCTACCCAGGCGTCCTTGCCAACCCTCCGGCCGAAACGTGGTCGGTGTGGGGTAACTTCGACCCCACGCACGCCCCCACGGCTGCCAAAGCTCAACATAACGGGCTGCTGGACGGACTCCCCATCGCGACCCTGTCGGTGTGGTCGAGCATGCCTCGGGGCGAGGTGGCGCAGATACTGCACAATCTGATCGCGTTACTGGAGTAGGAGGCGTGAGTCGCTCGAAGAGCGCATGCGCCAGGGCGAAGGCTCGGCTGATTGAGCTGTGATGCAATAGGCCTCTGTCGGCTGCCGCCACCCCTCACCTCGCCATCAACATGCGGAGGATCTGCGCCACTTCAGCGCGGGTGGCCGGTGCCCACGGGTTCCAACCCTCACCGAATCCCACCAGACCGTCCAGCATTCCCACATACTCGGCCAGGCGCATGGTGGGCCCGTGAATGGGATCGAAGTTTCGGAGAGATCCCTCGAAATCGGGGGGTGGGATGGGCAGTTGAGCATTGGGCGCGTTCGTCACCGCCCTCACCGCCATGGTCACCACCTGAGCCCGGCTGATGTCATCCCAGGGTGCGAACGCGGTCGGGGTCTTACCCGTGGTGACACCCATCATGGCAGCCACGGCCACGTAGTCGTGCGGGTAGAGGTTGGTCGGGGAGTCGAGGCCGAGATCGCCGAACGGCGCCACCACACTCTCACCCACCAGGTAGCCCATGGCGCCACAGATCATCTTGGCAAACTGCGCCCGCCACACGAGATTGTCGGGCCGAAACTCGACCGTCTGCTGTGCCGTCTCATACCCGCCTACCACGCGAAACCTGCGCAGGAGATCGATGGCGGAGAAATACGGATCGCCGGGAGACACGTCAACGAAGGGGGCGGTCGGCTCCATGGTGGCGACGAAGATGTCGGGATCGAACCCGTCCACACCCACCCAGGCCACGTAGGGATCGGATACGGCGAGGCCGCCACCTCCCTGCATGGGCAGAAGGCCGTCATCCACGGTGTTGTCGGTGAGTTGCGTAGCCTCCCCCGTGACCAGGTCCTGCACCACCACCTCGAAGTCGTTGCCGTCCCACGGCGTCCACCCCACGAGCGTGCCGTCAAATGCGGCCAACCATTCGCCGGCTCCCCCGCTGGTGAGTGTCACCTCGTAGCCGAAGAGGTGGTCGTAGACGTTGGTCTCGATCAGGGGAATGTTTCCCGCCTTGGGCCTCATCCGTGACTCCCAGGCCACTCTCTGCATAGCCGAGATGGGGCCGTGGTCGTCGTAGAGGTTGGAGGTGAGCGAACCCACGCCCGGATTGTAGGGATCGAAGAACATGATCTCGGTGCCCGTGGGCAGGAACGCCTCCCATACCGCAAGCGCACCCCTCACACTGAGCCCCGCATCGTCATGGGTGTTGGTGGTGAGCCGCATCGTGTTTACCGTGGACATCTGGTGGCAGAACACCTCCGTGTCGGCCGCCGGATCCGCAAGGAGGCCATCCCTGTAGAGCCAGTAGACGTGGTCTCCGCTGATCTGGGGGGCGAAATTGTCGTAGATGCTGTTGCTGACCATGCGCACCAGACCGCCCGCGGGCTGGGCGTTCGTGGGATTGCGCAGATAGATCTGGTAGCTGCTGCCCGCCCAACCGCTCCACACCACGTAGCCGTAGAAGGCATCGGGGCTGTGGTCGTCTACGGTGTTGTTCGTCACTTGGGTTTCCTGGGCCGCGGCCACATCGTAGAGAATGATCTCGTTGTCGTTGCCGTCGTAGCGCACCCACGTCGCCCACTCGTTCTGCACGGACAGATCGAAATCGTGAAGGTTGTTGTTGGTGATCTGGGTGGTGCTGCCATCGCGAAGGTCGTAGCGGAATATCTCGTAGTCACTGCCGTCCCAACCCTCCCAATACAGGTAGGGGTAGGAGAACTGGGGGTTTCGGTCGTCGTGGTCGTTGAAGGTGATCTGTTTGACGTCCCACGAGTTCGCCCCCCACGCGACACCAGAGAGACTCAACAAGAGGAGGACTACCGCAGCAAGCGCGAACGCTGCGAGCAGCGCGGCCTTGGGCGGCTTCGTCCCTTTCGCCCGCCGCTCGAAGCTCATCCTTGGCCGGACCATGCCCGCACCCCCTGCGGCACGGAGCCGCTACGTGTCACGTGGACCGAAGACGCTGCCGGGACCCGTGTCGTCGGTGGGGCGCACGCGGGTGTCGGTAGTGGAAGTAGGCTACCCGCGAATGCGGCTACCTACACTCTCACGAATGCTCATGCGGCTCCAGGTTCCGCGGACACACCGCTCAGACGCGCCGGGCCCCATCGCAGTCCCTGAGCTTGTAGAAGAAGCGGGCCGCCGTCCGCGCTCCCCGGTCGAAGTTGTCCAGACGGAAGAACTCGTTGGGTGCGTGAAAGTTCTCGTCGGGGCACGAGAAGCCCAGGAGAACCGAATCGAGCCCGAGGATTCTCTGGATGATCTCCACGACCGGGACGGATCCGCCGGCGCGGAACACCACGGGCTCAGTCCCATACTCTTCCCGCAGAGCCTCGAGCGCACAGCCCAGTGCGGGATGCTGTTCGGACGTCACTACCGGATAGCAGCCGGGCAGCTCGAAATCTATGCTCAGACGGCTCCCGGGAGGAGTGTTCTTCTCAAGATGAGATCGGACCAGTGCCAGTGCTTCCTCCGGAGACTGGTCCGGCACCAGTCGACAGGAAATCTTCGCGTGGGCTTCGCACGGAATCACGGTCTTGACGCCGTCCCCCTGGTATCCACCCCAGACTCCACAGAGTTCAAGCGTCGGACGCACCCAAAGACGCTCCACCGGCGAGAATCCCTCCTCGCCGAACAGCTGGGTCAATCCGAGCGATTCCCGGAATTCATCTTCGTCGAACGGCAACTCCTGCCATGCTCTCCTCACTTCCTTCGCAAGGGGTCGGACGGAGTCGTAGAACCCCTCAACGAGTACCTTCCCATCCTTCGAGCTGTGCAGGGAATTCAGCAGCGTCACCATCGCGTGCATCGCATTCGGAACCGTTCCCCCGAAACCCCCGGAATGAAGATCGTCGCTTGCCGTACGCAGAGTGAAGTTGATGGCGGCCATTCCTCGGAGACCCGTGGATATGCCTGGGATGTCTGCAGTGAAGAAGCCCGCGTCTGTCACTACCGCAAGATCCGCCTGTAGAAGGTTGCTCTCCTCTGCCACGAGAGCAGCGAGGTGGTCGGCCCGAAGCTCCTCTTCTCCCTCGATCAGTAACTTCACGTTGACAGGCAAAGCCCCTTCCGCTTCCAGGAGGGCCTCTACGCTCTTGAGAAAGGTGTAGAAGGAGCCTTTGTTGTCGGAGGCACCCCGCGCGTATACGCGCCCATCGCGGATGGAGGGCTCGAAAGGAGGACTCTGCCACAGATCGAGCGGCTCCGGCGGCTGCACGTCGTAGTGGCCGTACACCAACACCGTGGGCTGTTCGTCACCTGCATGAAGCCATTCTCCGTAGACAACAGGGTTGCCGCCCGCACGAAGGAGAGCCACGTTCTCCAAACCGATACTCGCGAGATGGTCACGTAGCCACGCGGCGCAGGCCGCGATGTCCGACTTGTGCACAGGATCGGCGCTCACACTGGGAATGCTCAGGAGTTCAGCAAATGAGTCGAGGTGTCGCCCTCTCGCTCGCGACAGATACGAGTCGACAGCTTCCATGTTCACCACAACCTCCGTCTGATACAAGCTATGTTGATCTTTCGCGAGACCTCGGGTCCAAGTACGAGCGTAGACCATCACCCAGCAGATTGACCCCGAGCACCAGCAGCATGAGCGTTGCGCCGGGGTAGATGGCCAGCCAAGGGGCACGCGTGATGAACTGGCGCCCCTCCGATAGAAGCGAACCCAGCGACGGGTCGGGGAGAGGAACCCCAAGACCCAAGTAGCTCAAGCCGGCTTCCAAAAGGATGACAAAAGAGACGTTGATGGTGGCCAAGGCAATGGCGGAGGGAAGCACATTCGGGAAGATGTTCGACACCATGATGCGCAGGTGTGAAGCTCCCAACGACGAGGAGGCCGACACGTGTTCCTGCTCGCGTAATTGGAGTGACTCGGCGCGGGCTGTTCGAGCATATGTCATCCACTGGGTCAGCGCGATGACAAAGATGAGGGTGCGGATGCCGGACCCCACGACCATCATGACGAATATGGCGAAGAGAACCAACGGAATAGCCATGAGGGTATCCGTGAGCCGCATGAGAGCCGTGTCGGCCCAGCGACCGAAATAGCCCGATATCACACCCACGACGACTCCGATGGCGCCCGCCACCAAGACGGCAGCGGCCGCGACCATGAGCGATATGCGCACTCCGACAATCATCCGGGCAAGGAGATCGCGTCCGAGTGAATCGGTGCCGAAGAAGTGGGGTCCGCTGAACCACTGAGGCGGAGCGAGCTTGTTGGCCGCGTTCACTGCATAGGCGGGTTCGTGAAGAAGGGGCGCAATCAAGGCGAGAGCGACGAACACGACCACGATGACGGCTCCGAAGGCTGCGCCGGGAAAGGTAAGAAAGAAACTCTTCACGCCTCTCACGAACCGCTTCATGATCGCCGTATCCTCGGATCGAGGAGCGAGTAGCTCAAGTCAACAAGGAGATTCGCCCCCACGATTATCGTCGAAGTGATGAGTGTCACAGCCTGCACCACGGGGAAGTCCCGAGCATTGATCGACTGGATGGTCAAGCTGCCGATGCCCGGCCAGGCGAATATCTGCTCAGTGATGACGGCTCCGCTCAGCAGGCCCCCGAGCAACACACCGATCACCGTGACCACGGGAATGAGTGCATTACGAAGCGCGTGCCGCCGCACCACGTTGCCCCAGGGAAGACCTTTCGACTCCGCCGTCCGGACGAAGTCCTGCGGAAGCGTTCCTATCATGCTGGAACGCGTCACCTTGGCAATGGTGACCAAGGGAACAATGCTGAGAGTAATCGCCGGCAAGATAAGCGACGACAGACCTTCATCCCCGGAGACAGGAAGCCAACCGAGCTGAACCCCGAATATGAGTATGAGCATGATGCCGAGCCAGAAGGACGGCATGGCTTGGCCCAACGTCACACCAGTCGTCACAATGTAGTCGCCCGCCCTCCGGTAGCGGATAGCCGCCAGGATCCCCAAAGGAATCCCGGCGGCTATCGCGAGAAGCAATGAGGTGAGGGCGAGCTTGGCGGTAGCCGGCAGCTTCTCCAGAACCAGTTCCATTGCCGGAGCCCGGAACCTGAGAGACTGGCCGAAATCGCCCTGAACTGCCCTACCGATGAACTTGACGTACTGCACCGGCAGCGGTTGGTCCAGGCCGAGTTCTTGGATGAGTTGTGTGCGCTGCGATTCGCTCGCGCCCATCGGCAGCATCAAGTCCACCGGATTACCCGACAGACGAGCAATGACGAACACGATCATCGTCAGCAAGATGATCACAATGATGGACTGCAACACGCGCCGGATAAGGTACTGAAGCATTACTTCACACTAGCTCCGTAGAGAATGATCCACTCATCGCTTCTAGGTGACCAATCCAGCCTGTTGGAGACACCGTAGAGATCTTTCTGCGCAAACAGGAAGATAAAGGGCGGATCTTCGTAGATGGCCTTTTCCACCTCCTGCAGGTTGTTCACGTGTTCATCGCCAACGGTAGACTGCGCTTCATCAATGAGTGCATCTATCTCGGGGTTGTTGAACCATGAGAAGCCGTCGGTACCGCTGCGGACAGTCACCTCGAGCATGCCGCCCGGATCGAAGAAAGGTTCTCCCCACGCTGCATAGAACATGCCGGGAATCTGACGTGCCTGAGTTGCCTCCGCAAACACACCGAACTCGACTGCATTCAGCTTGACGTTCACGCCAACTCCAGCTAGATCAGCTACGACGGCCTGGGCGACTTCTTCGGCCATGAGGTACCTGCCGCGAGGCAGAAGCATCTCGACTTCAAACCCATCGGGAACTCCGGCGGCGGCCAGAAGCTCTCTTGCCTTGGCCTGATCAAAAGGATAGGGCTTGAGGTCGGGGTTGTACGCGACCCAGTACGACGGAACAATGGTGGCGACGGGCATACCGTAACCACTCATGACGTCCTGCGTAATCGCCTCAACATCCACGGCGTAGTTGAGTGCCTGCCGAACTTCTTTCTTCGCCAGTGTGGGATTTTCGAGGGTGTCGAGCCATACCGCGGCGATCCGGGAACTGGGCACTTCCTTCACATCGGCTTGGCCTTGCGAACCAACCTCTGCAGCGTTCTCCGGCGGTACGTTCGTGATGATGTCGACGTTACCGACCTGTATCTCCGCCAGTCTGGTGCTCGCCTCCGGGATGGTCCGGAACACCAACTCATCGACGGTGGGAGCGCCTCGGAAGTAGTCCTCCTTCGCCTGCAGCACAACCTGGTTGTTGCGATCCCATTCCACAAGATTGTAGGGGCCCGTGCCGTTCGGTTCGCTCATCAGCGCTTCAGGGTCGGCATCAACTGATCCCGTGGGGATCATGTACAGAAGGGCCATGCGGCTCAGGATGAGAGGATCGGGAACTTTGGTCTTGATTCGTACCGTTTCCGCGTCCACTACTTCGGTGCTTTCGATAGTCCCGAACTGATAGGCAAGCAACGCCGGCTCGGTGCCGGGCAAGAAGCCCAACAACCTATCGACATTGTATTTCACGCATTCAGCGTCGAACGGCTCCCCCCCACTGAAGGTGACTCCCGCCTGCAGCTTGAATTCCACAGTGGTCGGATCGACCTGTGTCCAGCTCGTGGCGAGGATCCCGTTGAACTTGGTGGGATCCTGGGCGTCGCGTTCCAACAGTGGATCGTAGATATGGAGCAAGACGTTTACGGTGGATGTTTCGCGCTGTTGGTGCGGGTCCATGGTGGTGGGGTCGACTCCCTGGGCGACGACCACCTTCACGGGACCCGCCGGTTCCGTGGTTGCCGTGGCATCGGACGACGTCGTCCCGGTGGTTCCCGGTTCTGCGGTGGTTGTCGTGTCCGAGGACCCACAACCTGCAGATACGGCGAGAGCCGCCGCAAGACAGACGGCGATCACCAGAACGGTCCACTTATGTCTCGTAGTACTCACTTGCGTCTCCTTGACTTCTGCACGACCTGCGTGCCAGAACTCTGCCGCCTTCTCACTTCGTCTTGTATACGATTCGCCCCCCTCTCCTCTCTCATGCCTCTCCGTCGAGCGGATAGAAACAGGCACACGACTGACCGGTACTGCGATGCACCATGGCAGGCGGCTCCTCGCTGCACCTCCGCCGAGCTCGAAAACAACGCGGATGGAACACGCAACCACTCGGAGGCGCGGCCGGGCTCGGCACGTCACCCGTCAGAAGCCGACGGCTACGCGCGCGCTCGAGATCCGGATCAGGGATGGGAATGGCTGAAAGAAGCCCCGAAGTATACGGATGGAGTGGATTGCTGTAGAGATACGAGGGTGGAGCAACCTCTACCAGCTTCCCCAGATACATGACCCCGATACGATGGGAGATGTGCCTCACGACAGCAAGATCGTGAGCAATGAACAAGTAGGAGAGCCCCAAGCGCTTCTGCAAGTTCTTCAAGAGATTGAGGATCTGAGCCTGAATGGAGACGTCGAGCGCCGAGACCGGCTCGTCACAGATAATCAGTTTTGGGTCGAGAGCCAAGGCCCGGGCGATCCCAATTCGCTGGCGCTGGCCGCCGGAGAACTCGTGCGGATACCTCTCGGCATGAGACGGGCTCAAACCCACCAGGTCCAGCAATTCCCGCACGCGCTCTTTTCGAGACACGCGGCTTCCAATCCGATAGATGACGAGCGGTTCCCCCACGATGCGTTCCACGTTCTTGCGCGGATTCAGAGAGGCATACGGATCCTGAAACACAATCTGCATATCGCGCCTGCGTCGGCGAAGCTCGTTTCCCTTCAGTGAGGCGAGGTCGGCGTCTTCGAGCAAGACCGTGCCCGACGTGGGCCGATAGAGCTGGATGACACATCGGCCGAGCGTTGTCTTCCCGCAACCCGATTCGCCTACGATTCCGAGCGTCTCTCCTTGGTCCAGATAGAAACTCACGCCGTCGACGGCGTGCACGGCCCCGATCTGCTTCTGGATGACGACACCCCGAGTGATGGGGAAATGCTTGACGAGGTCGGTCACCTCCAGCAGATGCGAGCCATTGACGGTCACAGGCCGCACGACCCCCCGTGCCGCCAGCACGCCACCCAATGATCAGAAGACGCCGTCCCTACGAGCTCGGGAGCGTCCGCGCGGCAGCAATCGTCCCGCTCGGTGCAGCGCGGCGAGAATCTACAGCCCGCCGGTGGGTCGGCCAAATCCGGAGGCGCACCCGGTATGGCCTCGAGAAACTCGCGCTCGCCTCCGTCGAGACGAGGCACCGAAGCCAGAAGTGCCCGCGTGTAGGGGTGTTGCGGGCTATGAAATATCTGGGTGGTCGGCGCCTTCTCGACGATGGTCCCCGCATACATGATTATCACTTCGTCGGTAACACCTGCTATCACCCCGAGATCGTGGGTGATCAGGATCATGGCCATCCCTGAGTCACGCTGCAATTGGGCAAGAAGCTCGAGAATCTGAGCCTGTATGGTGACATCGAGCGCAGTGGTGGGCTCGTCACAGATGATGAGCTTGGGGCTGCAGGCCAAGGCAATGGCGATCATGACCCGTTGACGCATGCCGCCCGACAGCTGGTGTGGGAACTCCTTGAGCCTCCTTGCCGAGTCGGGTATGCCGACGAGTTCGAGAAGCTCAATCGCACGCGCGGTCGCCTTCCGTCCATCAATTCCCCGGTGAAAACGCAGTCCTTCGGTGAGCTGGGTGCGGATGTTCATCACCGGATTGAGGGAAGTCATCGGGTCCTGAAACACCACGGATATCTCGGCACCACGAATGCGTCCCATCTCTCGCTTCGACATCGTCGTCAGCTCTTGTCCGTCGAAGCGTATGCTGCCGCCCACTACCCTCCCCGGCGGATTGGGGACGAGCCCTACGATAGACAAGGCGCCCACGCTCTTGCCGCACCCGCTCTCTCCGACGATGCCAACAGTTCGACCCCGGTCGACGGTATAGCTGATGCCGTCGACAGCCCTCACCACGCCTTGGCGCGTGAAGAAATGGGTCTTCAGATCTTGCACCTCGAGAAGTGCGGGCATACAGTGACCCCCAGAGGCGGACTCCTCATTTCTGTTATCTTAGAATCATCCGCGGCCGCCCTGAACGTGGAACACCGTGTGACACCGTCACGTTCAGGAGCAACCTATCAAGCATCGCCGCAGGGCGGCCACAGCGCAAAGGGGACGAAGGCGCACGGGGGAGATGGTCTGCTTGATACACGGGCTGTCTGATGACACTCCAAAGCACAGTGCCTCCATGGCTCCATCACCAAGCGATGTGCGAACGGAGTTGGAGCGCATACTGGCTTTTCCCGACTTCCTCAACTCGCGCCGCAACAGCAGTTTCCTGCGCTTCGTAGTGGAAGAGGCACTCGCGGGGAGGGGCGAGCGGCTCAAAGCCTATACGATCGCAATCCGGCTCTTGGGGCGGCATGAGGGCTTCGATCCCAGCGCGGACTCCTTGGTGCGTACTCAGGCGGGAAGAGTGCGGCGTTCTCTTGAGCGCTATTACCTGACAGAGGGGGCGTCCGACCGCTTGAGAATACAGATCCCGGTGGGCACCTACCGCCCGGTGTTCTCAACGATGGGTCATGAAGGGCCTGACGCGTCCCCTTCCCAAGAGAACTACGACGGCTTCCTTGCTGAGCCCACGCTGATGGTCGACTATCTCGTCAATCTCACTCCGGAGAGTCTGCCGGACCTTCAGGTTCGTGGTCTCTCACAAGAACTCGCGACCGCCTTGGCCCGCTTCGAAGCCTTGAGGGTTGTACCGCCCCCAGTGCGGGAGGATCAACGCGACGCGCAGGGAGAGACCCGCGAATCCTCGGCCCATCCAACGGCCGACCTGCGCCTCTCCGGCACGGTAGCGTGCCCCGAAGACACCCTCAGAGTCTCGCTTGTACTTCAGGATTGCGCCACCGGTAAGGTGCAGTGGTCGGCGCCTTTCTACCGCCACTTCACTGCCGACACTGCTTTTGCGGCCCAGGCCGACATCGCTCGAGAGGCGGCCTGTCTGCTTGCGGATCTCGCCGGCGCCATCCCCCGCTCATTGCTTCTGAAGTACGCGGGCACCCGTTCCGGCGATCTTCCCTTCTATCCAGCGGTCTTCCGCTATCTGAACACCCCTACGCGCACACCGACCCAGTTCACGGCCCTGCATGGCTCGCTCACGAAGATGCTCGAGCGTGCTCCCCACCACGCCTTCGCCCACGCCATGATGGCCGAAGCGTGCATACACGACTACAACTACATGTTCGGTCTCGTCGAGACCCCGTTGGATACGGCGCTGTCCTTCGCGCGCCACGCGGTCGACCTGGATGCTGGGAGCCAATTGTCGGAGATGGTACTCGCCTACGCCTATGTTCAGCGACGCGAGTTGGAACAGTTCTTCTTTCATGCGCGGCGCTGTGTGGAACTCAACACCGACGCCTGCCTTCCCATCGGTCACATAGGAGTCTGCCTCGTCCTGTGTGGTGAGTGGGATGAGGGGCTGTCGCTGGTCCGGCAGGCCATGGAGCTCAACCCCAACTACTACAGGTACTTCCACCACGCCCCGTTTCTGGACCATTTCCGGCGAGGGGAATACCGCGCCGCTCTCGCTGAAGCAAGGCTGTTCAACACGCCGGGCTTCTTCTGGGCTCCGCTGCTCCGAGCTGCTGCCCTGGGGATGCTCAGCAATGTGGACGAAGGCCGCCAAGCAGTGGCCGAACTCCTGGACCTACGGCCGGACTTCCGAGAGCGTGGCGGCCTACTCATCGAGCGTTTTGTTCACAACGAAGAGATCGAAGCCCATCTCTTGGAAGGCTTGGCCGCCGCAGGATTGAACGTGATCGACTGATCTACAGGGGCGACCGCCGCTTGCTCTTCTGCCGGGCCACCCACTCCATGTCGGCCTCGACCATGAGCTTCACCAGCCCCCGGAAGCCGACCGCGGGCCGCCAGTCCAGCACTCGTTTCGCCTTGGTGGCGTCACCTACCAGAAGCTCAACCTCAGCGGGGCGCATGAAGCGCTCGTCCTGCACCACGTACTCACGCCAGTCGAGACCGGCCTCGGCGAAGGCCGCCTCCACGAACTCCTGCACCGAGTGGGTCTCGCCCGTGGCAATGACGTAGTCGCCGGGCTCGTCCTGCTGCAGCATCAGGTGCATGGCACGCACGTAGTCGCCGGCATAGCCCCAGTCGCGCTTGGCTTCGAGGGTGCCCAGCCTGAGTTCGGTGGAGAGACCGTGAGCGATGCGGGCCACCTCGTGGGTGATCTTGCGGGTAACGAACTCCAGGCCACGACGGGGTGATTCGTGGTTGAACAGGATGCCGCAGGAGGCGTGCAGACCGTAGGATTCGCGGTAGTTGACCGTGATGAAGTGACCGTAGGCCTTGGCGCAGCCGTAAGGGGAGCGGGGGTGGAAGGGGGTGGATTCGGTCTGGGGCACTTCCCTCACCTTGCCGAACATCTCGCTGGAGGAGGCCTGGTAGAAGCGTACGGCTCGGTCGTGCTTGCGCAGGGCCTCCAACATGCGGGTGACGCCGACAGCAGTGAACTCGGCGGTGAGGATGGGCTGCTCCCAGCTGGTGGGGACGAAAGACTGAGCCGCCAGGTTGTAGACCTCGTCGGGCTTGACGTGCCGCACGGCCAGGTCGAGGGAGCTCTGGTCGAGCAGGTCGGCCTGGATGAGTTCGATGTCGTCCCGCAGGTGGGCAATGCGCCAGAAGTTCTCCGAGGCGGAGCGACGCACCACCCCGCACACTCGGTAGCCCAAGGAGAGCAGGTGCTCGGCCAGGTAGCTGCCGTCCTGTCCGGTGATGCCGGTGATGAGCGCGGTGCGGGCGACCATGTCAACCTTCCCGGCCTACGCGGGCGCCCGTCATCCTACGCCAGTATTCGAGAGTGTCGCGCACGGCCTCTTCCACACCGTGGCGTGGCTCCCAGCCCAGCGCCCGCATGCGGGAAGCGTCGCCCGCCAGCACCGGCACGTCGACAGGCCGGAGCAGCCTGTCGTCAACCACCACCTCGATGGGAACCCGGGCGTCCGCGACCAGCATGTCGAGAAGCTCCCGGGCCGACCACGCCCTGCCGGAGGCCACGTTGTATGCCCGGCCGGGTTCTCCCGCTTCGATGACGGTGAGGTACGCGTCGACCACGTCGCGCACGTCGAGGTAGTCGCGCCGGGCCCCGAGGTTGCCCACGCGGATGGAGGCAGCCGCAGCCGGCGCGGCAACCGCGGCGGTAGTCCCGTGTGCAGCGGCCACGGCCGAGTCGCCATGGTTGCCTTCGGAGGCCGCTTCCTCCTTCGCCGCTGCCGCTTCCCGCTCGGCCATGGCGATCTGGCGCGCAAAGTCCGGCAGCACGAATCCAGTGCTCTGACCGGGACCGAGATGATTGAAGGCCCGCGTGATGAAGACCGGAAGCCCCGTCGTCTCGTAGAAGAGCCGCCCCACTTCCTCCTGTGCGAACTTGCTCGCCCCATAGTGACTGGACGGCCCGATGGGAGCGGTCTCGTCAAGCAGGACAAGGACTTCACCGGCGTCATCGGCAGAATGGCGGGCGACCGGCGCCCCATACACCTGGGCCGAACTCGGGATCAGCACCCGAGCAGTGACGCTGTAGTCGACCAGCGCCTCGAGCAACCGAGCGGTGCCGACCACGTTGGCCTCGTACGTGGACGAAGGAGCCAGAAAGGAACGCCCCACCGCCGCCTGTCCCGCCAGATGGAACACCGCGTCGGGTGCGCCCGCTTCCCGCACCAGCCCATCCATGGCGACGCTCAGGTCGCCCGCGCAGCTGAGGTCGGCGGCCACGTGAACCTCCGGACCACGAGTCTCGAGCAGCCGCCCCGCGCCGCAGATGCCACTCGTGGGGTGGTCGAGCAGGCAGAGTCGGGCTCCCGGGTATCGCTCTTTGAGCGCTTCCAGGAGATGCCGTCCCACGAACCCAGCGGCTCCGGTAACGAGGATGGTGTCCATGGTCAAAAGCCCCTTTCCCGCCTTGTGCGTTCACCGCCGATGCCGATGCCCGTACCGATGCACACGTCTCTCTCCGTGATGGTAGCAGGACTTCGCCCGCAACCTACCCCCCAAGACCTACCGGGCGCCGGCCTCCAATTCCTCCACCACCACTTCCGCCTCGAAGGGCACGGCCGGTTTGGCTCCCAGGTTCTGCGCGACCGGTGCGGCGAGGGTGGCGTCTTTGAACCCCGCCCCACTCAACACGCACACGATCGTCTCCTCGGGTTCGACCAGCCCTTCGGCGAGCAACCCCGGCAACGCAGCCACCGCCGCCGCGCCCGCCGGCTCCACCCACACGCCCTCTTCCCGGGCGAGACGTGCCTGCATGGCAAAGGCCTGATCGTCACTTATGGCCGTGACCGTACCCCCGGACTCCCGCACCGCCTCCAGGGCGTGCTCGCCGGTGAAGGGGACGTTGAGTCCGGACAACCGCGACGCCGGTTTGGGGATGGCGGCCACCCGCTTCCTCCCCATGTGGAAGGCCACCAGAAGAGGCGCCGCCGCCAGCGACTGCACGGCCATCATCCGCGGCAACCGGTCGATGACCCCGGCCCGCAGAAGCTCCTTGTAGCCGCGCCACTGGGCGGCCAGCATGTCCCCTCCCCCGGTCGGACAGACCACCACGTCGGGAACACCGGGCAACCGCGCGGCCACTTCGTAGGAGATGGTCTTGATCCCCTCCAAGATGTAGGGGTTCACAGGAGCCCACACGAAGGCGGGGTAGTAGTCGAGCAGGCCGGCAACCTCCGACACCATGTCGTCGGTACCGTCCGGTCCGTGGGCGAACATGCCCTCCACCGGCACCACCCGGGCCCCGGTGGCCAGCATCTGGCGGACCTTGCCGGGAGGATTACCGGGCTCGAGCAGCACCACGCACTCGAGGCCGGCGGCGGCGGCGAACGCCGAGAGCGCCGCCGCGGAGTTGCCCGAGGAGGCCGTCACCAGCCCTGCCTTGCCCGCCTCCAAGGCCAGTGCGGAAGCCATCACACCGGCCCGGTCCTTGAACGCCCCCGTGGGATTGCGCCCTTCGTTCTTGAAGTAGAGACGGCTACAGCCGAAGGAAGAACCGAGGCGCTGGGAGCTCACCAGCGGAGTATCGCCTTCTCCCAAGCACGGAAGCGGCCGCTCCACCGGCAGCACCGCCCGGTAACGATCGATGCCGGGACCAGGCTGAATATCGGCGAGAACCGCCACCTCCTCTTCATCATACCCAGGCCTGAGAATGGCCCCACAGGCGGCGCAACGGCCCATGGTGCCCCAGGACGAAGTGCGGTCACATTCCGAGCAGGCAAGAATCACGGTCTCCCCCTTGGCATCACAGTTGTAGACGTGGGTCTCAGCGCACATGTCATCCTTCAGTATCGCCCCAAGTCCCCCGGGGCGCCAGGGCAGCGACTACATGTCTGACCGGGGGTTTGACCCCGCGGACGGCGTCCCCAGCAGAGGTGCCATCTCCCACGCGCTCTCCCGCACCCGCCGCTCCCCGGTGAGGCGGTCGACCTCGATCAGCCCGAAGCGGGGCCACCAGCCGAAGCGCCACTCGAAGTTGTCGAGCAGGCTCCACACGAAGAGGCCGCGTACGTCCACCCCGGCACAGATCGCGGCCGCCGCCATGCGAAGACCCTCCCGCAAGTACCACTCCCGGTGGCGGTCCTGTGCGTCGGCCAGCCCGTACTCGGTCACGAAGACAGGCAGGCCCAGCCCGCGGCGTCGCATCAGTACTTCGTACAGCCCCAGCGGGCTGAGCTGCCAGCCGAGATCGGAGCGCGGCAGGCCCAGGTCGCGGAAAGGAACCAGATTGCGAATGGCCACGTGCTGGTAGTAGTTCACGCCCAGGAAGTCGGAGCGGCCGGCAATCCAGGCCAAGAACCAATCGTTCAGCCACCGGTCGAGCAACCCGGCAAGCGGTCGCGAAAGAGCATCCCGCGCGTCGAAGTACATGGTGTGAAGCGCGGAACCCACCTGGGCACTCGCGTCCAGCCGCTTGATCACCCGGTATGCTCCCCGGTGGGCGGCGGCCAGGTTACGAAGCACCCTCAGGCACAACCGGACACTGATCCGCTCCGGAGGCCACGCTCCGGCGAGATACGACATGATCGCGTACATCTCGGGCTCATTGAGGGGTAGGAAGAAGCGGGCCTCACCTCTCAGTGCTTCAGCCACCCGCCGGGCGAAGGAGACGAACCGCGCGACCGGCCACTTCCCCTTCCCGCTCCACCCACCCCTCTCCTCGAACCACCACGGATGCGCGAAGTGCCACAACCCCACGAATGGCTCGAGACCGTGGCGGCGGCATTGGCGGATGACGTCGATGTAGTAGGCGAGGGTGTCGGTATCGATGCGGCCGGGTTTCGGCTCCAAGGCCGCCCAGCTTACCGTAAAGCGGTAGGCCTGCAGGCCGAGCGCAGCCGCCAGAGCAATGTCATCGCGGTACCTCCGCCGGGCATCGCAGCCTCCCCCGCAGACGTAGTTATGCGGAGAAACGGCGTCCTGCTCCACCCGGCTCCAGGCTTCGAGCGGCCGGAGACCCTGACCGTACTGGGTGCGGGCCCCGGTCCGCGCCGCTACCCGGGCCAGCCGTTGGGCGTTCTCTTCTTCGAACACCGTCCATTGGTCCCGCCCACCCTCTATCTGGTGGGTGGAGGTAGCCGCCCCCACGATGAATCCGGACGGCACCTCGATTCGCGAACGCGGGCGGCTGGGGGGCATCGGTCCGCCTGCTATCCGGCATCCCGGCAGACGTCCACCCAGCTCGCCCCGGTCACTTCGAGCAGCTCCTCGGGCGTCATCTCCACCGCGTTGTTGCCGGCTCCTGCCGCCGGGAACACCGTCTCGAAGTCACGCAGGGAGAGATCCAGATACACATCCACCTCCGTGCGCAGACCGAAGGGGCACACGCCGCCCACCGCGTGGCCGGTCAGCTCTTCCACCTCATCGGCGGGGATCATCTTGGGCTTGGCCCTGAAGGTGTCCTTGAACTTGCGATTGTCGATGCGGGCGTCACCTCTCGCCACCACGATGAGCGGCCGCTCACCCGCACGGAAGGCCAACGTCTTGGCGATGAGCGCAGGCTCCACGCCGAGCGCCTTGGCCGCCAACTCGACCGTGGCACTGCTCTTCTCGAACTCGAGAATGGGCCGCTCCACGCCCTTCTCCCGAAAGAAACGCCTCACATCCTCCACACTCATACGCGTCCAGCCTTTCTCCCCCGCCTTTCCACACACCCACGCTTCAGCATGGTAACCGGGCGGGCCGCGGCGGGCAAATGCGGAAGGGAGGGGAGACGGGCCACCCGGAGCCATGATGAGAGTGTGCGCCGAGGGGCACGACTGTGGACGCGGACGAGTTGCTCCACGTCGTCGGCAGGCACTCGCACACGTCTCTCTCACAACTGGAGCGCGGGGAGCCTCCCGTGCGCAATCCAGTAGTAAACGGTACGCACCGATACGTTGAGCCGAGCGGCTGCTTGTCCTCCGTGAGAAGGTGCACAGGTGCGAATTCGCGAGACCTGAGCTTATTGCGCGCACGTACATCGTTATCAGCAATGTGGTGACTGCCGGCCGCACCGCCCCAGGCATCATCTCCCCCTCGAACAGGTCGGCCCGCGCGTCGATACAATGGCATCATCGACGGCACGGTCGGCGGCAGGAGAGCCGCAATGGACGCGCGCCACAGAGGAGAGGACAGGCATGCACAAAGGCGATCGCACCGGATTCACATCCCGCACCCCGTGGGGCGGCACCCCGTTGAGCGACACCTGCCGAGGAGCCAGCCGGGCCGGCAGAGGCCCGTCCCGCCGAGGAAAAGTGCACACCACGACGTTCGCCGCAGCCGCCATCGTCCTTGCGACGGCGCTTCTTCTCAGCGGCTGCACTCGGGGCTCGGGGGTGGTCATCAGCGAGGAACGGCCGGTCGCGAGCTTCACCCAGGTGGAGGTTGCAGGAATCGGAGAGATCATCCTGTCACAAGGAGAGACCGAATCGCTCCTGATCGAAGCTGAGGACAACATCATGCCCACGCTTCTCTCCGAGGTTTCGGAGGGCGTGTTGCGGCTGACCATTGAGAGGGGGGCGTCCATCTCGCCCACCAAACCCATCCGCTACCGAGTCGTGGTGAAGGACATGTCGGCGGTTCGGCTCTCCGGCGCTACCTCGCTCACAGCCGGGCCACTTGCCTCGTCCGGCCCCCTGCTTGTGCACATCTCCGGTTCGGGCAGTGCCGCCCTCGAGGAGCTGGCGGCGGAGGCGCTCGAGGTCTCCATCTCCGGCTCAGGGAATGTGGAAGCCGGTCGAGTGGACGTCGGCTCGGTGACGGTAACCGTGAGCGGCAGCGGCAACCTGTCGATCGCGGGCCGGACGGCGCAGCAGAGCGTCTCCATCTCCGGATCGGGTGACTATGACGCCGCCGACCTGGAGAGCGAGACAGCCACCGCCAAGATCAGCGGCACCGGCAGCCTCACGGTATGGGTCACGGGTGAACTGAACGCCTCCATTTCCGGGAGTGGCAACATCTCCTACTATGGAGCTCCGAGTGTCGACTTCTCGGGCGGAGGTTCCGGGAGCATTCGCGGCCTGGGAGACAAGTAGAGCGCTTTGCGGTAGCGTAGGGGTCGGCAGTGCAGCCGACGCGGGGGTGAGATTGTGACACGTGGCAGGAGCAGCGAACTCTCATTCGAAGAAGTGGCCTCCCTTGCCTACGAGCGGCCGGACATCGCACGTGGCTACGCCGGGCAGACCTTAGCCGTCGACCTTTCCCGGGGCGCTATCGACATCACCCCGCTCGCCGAGGAGGTGAAACGCATTTTCATAGGAGGTAAGGGGCTCGACCTCTGGCTGCTGTGGAACGCCGTCAACGGCGACACCGCGTGGAACGACCCCGAGAACGCGGTGTGTATCGCCAGCGGGCCTCTGGGCGGCACCCCCAATTACCCCGGTTCCGGGAAGAGCATCGTCACCACCCTCTCGCCCCTCACGAGCACGGTCATCGACTCAAACGTAGGCGGTCACTTCGGCCCCTTCCTCAAGTTCTCGGGCTTCGACGCCCTCTGCATCACGGGCAAGGCCGCGGAAGACACGGTGGTCCTGGTGGACGGGGTGCGCGGAGTGGTCGAGGTGCTGCGTGCCAAGGGCCTCCCTGCCACCGCATACGACCTGTCCCAGCAGCTCAGCGAGCACTTCGGGGAAGATGATCCGGGGAGCGTCTCGGTGGTCACCACCGGACCGGGTGCGGCCAACAGCCTGCTTGGATGTCTCGACTTCACGTGGTACGACGCCAAACGAGGCCGTCCCCGCTACAAGCAGGCGGGTCGGGGCGGCACCGGTACTGTATTCGCAGACAAGGGCCTGCGGGCGGTGGTGGCCCGTTTCGGCAAAGTCAGCCAGGCTCTCAACGACCCGGCCGACGCTGCCGCCCTCAAAGACGTGGCCAAGCTTCACCGGGAGGAGATCCATCAGCTCGATCCGGTGCAGAATCGCATGCGCCAGGTGGGCACCACACACATCGTCGACATCATGAACGACTTCGACCTCCTTCCCACCCACAACTTCCGCTTCGGCCACCATCCCGAAGGCCTCAATCTGGGGCAAGACGTCTATGACCGCCTCTTCGACAAGGGCTTCGACGGCTGCTGGATCGGCTGCGCGGTCGCCTGCTCTCATGGAGTCAAGAGCTTCGTGCCCCTCACCGGCCCCTACGCCGGGCGGGAGGTGTTCGTGGACGGTCCCGAGTACGAGACCATCGCCGGCTGCGGCTCCAACCTGGGCATCTTCGATCCCCACACCGTGCTGGAGATCAACTTCTACTGCGACGCCTACGGCATCGACACCATCTCCTTCGGCACAGGCCTGGCCTTCGCCATGGAGTGCTTCGAGTTGGGCCTCATCGACGAGAGGGCGACCGGCGGCTTCGCCCTGCGCTTCGGCAATCGGCTCGCGGCACTCGAGGTGCTCCACCAAGTGGCCCGCGGCGAAGGCTTCGGAGCCCTGGTGGGACAGGGGGTGCGGCGCATGAAGGAGATCTTCGCCCGGGAGTTCGGAGCCGACCCACAGGTGATGGCCGACATCGGCATGGAGGCCAAAGGGCTTGAGTTCTCCGAGTACGTCTCCAAGGAGTCGCTCGCCCAGCAGGGCGGCTACGGCCTGGCGCTCAAAGGTCCCCAGCACGACGAGGCCTGGCTGATCTTCCTCGACATGGTGCACAATCTCATGCCCAGCTTCGAGCAGAAGGCTGAGGCCCTGCACTGGTTCCCCATGTTCCGCACCTGGTTCGGGCTCTGCGGCCTGTGCAAGCTGCCCTGGAACGACATCGTGCCTGAGGACAACGCCAATACGGCCGAACCGGCCAAGGTCATGCAGCACGTGGAATGGTACGCCGACTACTTCAGTGCGGTCACCGGCCGGGAAGCGAACCCCGACGACCTCATCGCCATGAGTGAGGCGGTCTACAACTTCCAGCGCATCTTCAACCTGCGGATGGGCGTGTGCGGAGCCGCCTCCGACGACATCCCCTACCGGGCCATGGGGCCCGTCTTCCCGATGGAATACGAGGCGAACGGGGAGAAGTACGACGGGGAGCTGCGGGAAGAACTCGGCGACGCGGTCGAGGAGATGAGCATCGAGGAGAAAGTGGCAGCGCTGCGCCGCAGGCGGGAGGCGGCCTACCGCAAGCTCAAGGCCGCCGTCTACGAGCGCCGGGGCTGGACGGAGGAAGGCATCCCCACGCTCGCCACCGTGAAGCGCTTGGGCATCGACCTCCCGGAGGTGCTGGAGCTACTGGCCGCCCACGGGGTCACGAGCTAAGCGGTCACGGGGATCGCCGGGAGAAACCGTAGGGGCACGATGCGGACCGGCACGAACACGGGCGCCACACGAGGGTCGACCGGTGAGTTGCGGCGGCGCGTGTACCGGCGCCGCCGCCTCATCGCCGGCTCGGTGCTCGTGCTGGCGGTCGCGGCGATCACCGTCCTTGCGGTCGTCCTCACCCGGCCGGCCGAGAATCCCCCTGCTCCCACCGTCACCCTCCCGGCCCCGGCGGCCGTTCCCTGGAGAGACATCGGAGTGTCGTCCGAGGGCCGAGCGGTGAAGGTCGCGGTGTTCGGCGAGGGGCCTCAGGCCCTCCTCGTCATCGGGGGCATCCATGGGGACGAGTACGGAGGAGTCGTCGCTCGGGCTTTCGCCAAGGCCCTCGCGGACGATGAGTTCCGCGTGCCCAGCGGATGGGCCGTACATGTGATCGGCAGCCTCAACCCCGACGGTGAACACCTGGGCACCCGGGCCAACGCCCGCGGCGTCGACGTGAACCGCAACCTACCCACCGACAACTGGTCGGCCGTGCTCGACCCGGAGGACCGTTCCGCCCAAGAAGGACTGACGCCCGGCTCCGGACCGGCCTCCGAACCTGAGGCGCGCGCGCTCGTGGACTATCTGGCCCGCGGCTTCGATGCGGTGGTGGCCCTCCATTCCGCCGGAGGCATCATCGACTACGACGGCGACGTGAGCCTGGAGACGGCGCAGGCGATGGCAGAGCTCTCGGGATTTCCCGTGGAGCATCTCAGCTATCAGGGCAGCATCACCGGATCGTTGGGACAGTATGTGTCGGAGAAGTACGGCGTGCCCATGATCACCGTTGAGCTGGAGGGGCCGGAGCTCACGAGCGAAATCGCCGCGGGGCTACTCGCCGCCTGCCGGTGAACGAACGGGGTCAGCTCCGTCCTATCCCAACACTTCCCGAAAGACGCGCGAGAAATTCCCATAGCACACCTTCTCCACCTGCCGTTCGCTGAGCCCCGCCTCGGCGAGTAGCCGGGCGATCTTGGGGTAGTCGGCCACACCCTCCAGGCCAACGGGCAGGCTCTCCACACCGTCGAGGTCTCCGCCCAGCCCCACACAATCCTCGCCGCCCACCCTGATCGCATGCTTCACGTGCGCTGCGACCAAGGTGAGCGGGGGACGCGGAATGGCATCGTTCACCCGGTGGCTCGCCGCCACCGCCTCCTCGAAGGTCCGCTCACCCGAGTTCACTGCGCGGAAGAACTCATCCATGGACTCTTTCTCTCGAGCGTAGAACTCCTGCGAGAGGAAACTGGAGCCGAGATTGATGCCCATCACGCCGCCCGCCTGCGCCAGAGTGCGGATCATCTCGTCAGTCAGGTTGCGCCGAAAGGGGGAGAGACGCCGGCAGTTGCTGTGGCTCGCTATGAAGGGAGCATTCGCCGCCGCACACACGTCGAAGAAGGCTTCATCCGACACATGCGACACGTCCACCACCACTCCCAGCTCATTGCAGAACTCCACGAGTTCACTGCCCGCCCGGGTAAGACCTCCCCCGGTGCCGAACACCGCGCCGCAGAACTTGCTGTCCCCCCAGGCGATGGTGAGCACCCGCACTCCGAGATCGTAGAAATCCTTGAGCCGGCCAGCGTCTCCTTCCAGGGGAAGCGCCCCCTCGATGCCGGGAATCACCGCGATGCGGTCTTCCTCTCCAAGCGCGGCGGCAACCGCCCTCCAGTCGCCGGCCTTGGCCAAGTGTTTCTCGTGCCGCCTGCACAGCGCATCGATCTCTTCGAGGAGTAGGGTGGCCCGCTCGCAGTGGCCGTCGCCCCCGGCACTGCCGGACTGCCCCATCGCGGGGCCGGCATCCCGGCCCGAGGAACTGCCGGGGGCCGAGGCGCCGCCGCCGGTGGTGGGCGGGCCGCCGCCGGTGAAGACGGCGAACACCTGAGCGGCCACGCCTGCCGCAAGCATACCGGGGAGGGTCACGTGCAGATCGGTTCCGCCCGCAGTCCGGTGAGCTTCACGTGCCGCGGCGTGGCCATCCACCGTCGCTTCCTGCCGCTCATCACTTGCCCCTCCCAGGAAGTCGCCCCCGGCGCAGATCTTCAGAATAGTGTCGCAATGCCCGTCGATGAATCTCATCCGTGTCATCCGTGCCGCCTCCATCGAGGCCCACGCCGGCTGCGCCTCAAAGCCGAGCAGAGACTCGACCGACCGCGCCACGAGCCCTCCTGGAACATCATCCGCCCGCCATCTTACCCCTTGATCGCGCTACACCTCCAAACCGCCGTCGGCCGTCACCAGACAGCCCGCGAAAATGAGGTCCACGCACTGCCGACCGCCGAAGTGGTGAGGGCGAAGTGCTCTTCTGCCTGGACCCCGACCTCGAGGCGGAGGCGCACCTCCACTATCTGCACAAGGCAGGGGGTCCGGCTCCTTCCTCAGGGGCCAGCGGCGCCATGTGGCCGGAAGCAAATCGGTGGGAAGCGAATCATGAGCGACGCAAGGATCAGAGCGGCAACAGTGCTGCTCAAAGCCTCACAGATGACATGGATGACAGCGATGTGGTGAAGCGCGTGCGGCGTCCAGACAGAGGTTGGTGCGAGAGTGGAAGTCGGGCGGTACGGTCCACCCTGTGGTTTCCTCCCCTTGTGCCGGCGTGCCGTTGACATGCCGCGTCCACTCGAAATACAATGTGGCCACTGGTTCGACCACCAGACCTATGCGGTCTGTTTCCGGACCTATACAGCGTGGCGTTGTGCATCAAGGAGAGGCTGCCAAGGGCAACGGAGCTTGCTGAGACTCCTGCATCGTCACATACTGAGAAGAGGGCACGAGTGGGCCTTCCCCCGCCCACCATGTCCGGAAGGTGGATGAACATGAGAGCATCGTGGAACGAGCTGCCCACCACCGCCCAGATCGAAGGTTATGAGGCCCGATCGACCGAGTGCGCTGAGATGATCATGAGCTTCGAGCGGGTACCGGCCGGGCTCGACACCACTCCTTATCTGAAGGGCCTTCCGAACAACCGCTGCCAGACAAGGCACTGGGGCTACCTCACCAAGGGCAAGATTCTGGTCCACTACTCCGACCACGATGAGGTCATCGAAGCCGGCCAGGCCTACTACCTTCCGCCCGACCATCGCGTGGAATTCCTCGAGGACTGTGAGGGAGTGGAGTTCAGCCTGAAAGAGGAGGTCGAGAAACAGCAGGCCATCATTGGCGGAGCCGGGAGCCCCTGATGCCCAGAATGCGGCTACTCATCATCAATCCCCTGGCCACCGGTCTCTATGATGAGGATACAGCGACCGTCGCCCGGCTCGCTGTGGGGGCCGACACCGAGATCGAGGTGCGCCATCTCGCAGACGGCGTGCCACACACAGCCTACCTGCCCTCACAGGAGCTCTTCTTCAACCAGCTCCTGTCCACGGTGAAGAAGGGTGAACAGGAAGGATTCGACGGCATCGTCATCGCCTGTGCTTCCGATCCGGGTCTCTCCGCGGCGAAGACACTCGTCAGCATCCCCGTAACGGCACCTTTCGAAGCGGCCGCCTACACAGCAGCCGCCTTCGGCAGAATGGCGGTGCTGTACCCAGGCATTGAGTCGGGAGAGGGCGAGAACCTCCCCAGCAGCGGCAACTTCGCACGAGAGCTGGCCCGCAGCTACGGCGTTCTCGATCGGCTCGCCTGCACCCTGCCGGTCACGGTGAAACATCCCAGTGACGAGGAGACCGGGAGACTCTTCGCCGACGACCCGCCGGCGTTGCGCACACTCATACACAACCGGATGCGCGAGGCGCTCGCAACCTCGGGCGTGGCACAACTCAAGCGGGCTCATGAGGAGTACGAGGCAGAGGTCGCCTTCTTCTCCTGTACGTTCTGGGGGGGCATGCTGACGGCCATAGCACCGTACACACCTCTTCACCTGCTCGATCCCATAGGCACAGCGGCGGCCTACGCACAGAGTCTGGTAGCCGGAAAGCAACTGGTCTCGAGTGGGTCGTCCGACTGAGCACACGAAATGGGCAGCGTCATCGACCCAAGGAGGATGGGCATAGAGCACACACACAAGAAGCTGCTTTAGGAGAGGCGCATGGCCGCCGGCGGCCCACGAGAAGCAGAGAGCCCTGGGAATCGCAAAGGCTATGTTCGCTCACAATTGAGGGAGAACCATCATGGTCAAGCAGTTACGTCTCGCCATCACCCTCGCGTTGCTGGCAGTCGCAGTCGTTTTCCTACTTGCATCCTGTGGCGGGCAAACCACAACCACGACTGCGGCTCCGACAACCCAGCCGGGGGAAACCACCACGACCGAGCCGGCGGCCGCGGATACTCTCACGATCGCCGTCTCGGCAGACCCGGGCAGCCTCGACCAGGACTTCGTGGCCTTCGACCTGGTCGCGCTCGCTCTTCACAAGAACATCTATCCGTACATGGTCGACTACGGAGTGACGACCGTCGAGGGAGCGGAGATACACGACACCACCAACGTCATCCCGGTTTTCGCGGAGTCCTTAGAAACCATCGATGACGGAAAGACGTGGATACTCAAGATCAGAGAGGGCATAACCTTCCCGAGCGGCAATGAACTCACAGCCGAAGATGTGAAGTGGTCGAAAGACAGAGCCTTTGCCGCCCAAGCCAATGTTGCTGGTGTCTACCGCGTCATCGGCCTGAACGAGCCTGAACAGATCGAGGTCATCGACAAGTACACCGTGCAGTTCACTCAAGACGCCCCCAGTGCCCTCACCGAGCTGATCCAGGTCATCGGGCTGTACGTGTTCGACTCCGAGGAAATGAAGAAGCACGCCACTGAGGCCGATCCTTGGGCCCAGGAGTGGGCCACCCTCAACGCAACCAGTGGAGGCGCCTTCAACGTGGTGTCCTGGCAGAGGGGCAGCGAACTCGTGCTCGAAGCAAACGGGCAGTATCCTCTCGGAAAGCCGTACTTCGACACGGTCCGCATGAACATCGTGCCGGCGCCGGCCACCCGCCGCCTCATGCTTGAACGGGGCGACGTCGATATCGCCTTCGACCTGACCCGTAAGGACCTCGAGGATCTCAAGGGGAACCCCGATCTCAAGGTCATCTCGGTGCCAAGCTCTCAGATGACACAGATATTCCTCGACGTGACGACACCTCCGCTCGACAACAACATCGTGCGCCAGGCAATAGCGTATGCGGTGCCCTATGAACAGATTGTCAGTGTGGTCTATGGAGGTGACGCCCGTCTGGTGAAGAGCCCCGTACCACTGGACATGCCGGGCCACAGCCCACAGGGTCATCCCTACGAGTATGATCTGGACAAGGCCAAGGAACTCCTCGAGCAGGCGGGTTACGGAGACGGTTTCCCGACTTCACTCGCCATCGAGACCGATAACGAGGAGCAGGAACGCATAGCAATCCTTCTCCAGAGCGAGCTCCGTAAGGTGGGCATTGATCTCGAGATCGAGACACTCGACCCCGCCACCTTCGTCGACAGGCGCGCCAAGAAGACCATCCCCATGCAGATCGGCTCGGCCGCCCTCTGGATCAACGACGTGCAGTACATGCTGGAGATCGAATGGACCACGGGAGCGTTCCTCAACTACGCCAACTACAGTAACCCGAGAGTGGATGAGATCGCCGCCGAGCTTCGTGTGACCATCGATCGGGACGCACGCATGGCACTGGCCAGGGAGGTGCAGGAAGAGATCTTCGCGAACGACGTACCCACAATCCCTCTGTGCCAGCCCAACTTCAATCTGGCCATGCGCCAGGATATCGAGGGCTGGGTACAACCGGTAGACCTGCTGTTCCGGTTGGAATACCTGAGGAGAGGCTAGTCACCGCACATGCATCTCCCCATTGTGAAAACCAACACACGCCGGGGGTATAGGAACTGAAACTGTTCCTGTACGCCTTAAGGAGGTTCGCCCTCCTGATTCCGGTGCTCATCGGGGTGAGCATCCTGGTGTTCGCACTCATCAGGGTGCTCCCCGGTGACCCGGTCCGTACCGTGGTTCCAGAAACGGCCACCCAGGCCGATATCGAGGCGGCACGGGAACGCTTCGGACTCGATCGCCCCATAGTCGTCCAATACGGAATCTACATGTGGGGGGTTCTGCAGGGAGATTTCGGCCGGTCCTTCCAGACCGGCGGCTCGGTCACCACTGAGATGCTCCAACGTATTCCCGCCACACTGGAACTGACCACCTTCGCCCTGCTGCTGGCCCTGCTCGTAGCCGTCTCGCTCGGACTCGTCGCGGCGCTCAAGGCGGGCAAGCTACCTGACCATGTGAGCCGGGTGGCGGCCCTGTTCGGCACCTCACTCCCTGAGTTCTGGCTCGGCATTCTCTTCATCTTCTTCTTCTACTATCTATTGGGCTGGGCGCCCGTGCCGAGCGGTCGCCTGGGAGTGGGCATCACGCTTCAGCAGATCACCGGGTTTGCAGTGATCGATTCTCTGCTCACTGCCAACTGGGCCGCACTGCGCTCGGCTTTGAGCCACTTGGCCCTTCCCGTCATCACGCTGGCCATTGTCATCATGGGCCCCATGATGAGGAGCGTGCGCGTCAGCGCCCTCGACGTCCTGCAGTCAAATGCCTACCGTTGCGCTGTAGCCCACGGCGTCCCCAGGAGGAGATTGTGGCGCAGTTACCTCGCCCGCCCCTCCCTGGCCGGTCTCCCCACCCTGGCCGCCCTTGTGTATGGGTACCTGCTCGGCGGCGCCATCATGATCGAGTACGTGTTCGCCTGGCAGGGGTTCGGCCAGTGGGCCCTGCGCGGCTTGCTCTTCCGCGACTACCCCGTGATTCAAGCCTTCGTCATCGTGGTAGCCACGTTCTACGTGCTCATATTCCTGCTCGCCGACATACTGCACGCCCTACTCGATCCGAGGGTGAGGCTCTGATGGCCGATATCACTCCCATGGGCGACGCCCTGACCGTTCCGCTCGCCGGTAGAAAGCGCTTCGCACCGGCCCAATCCAAGTTGATGCTGGTCGGTGTCATCATTCTTGTGCTCGTGATCCTCATGGCCGTCTTCGCGCCCCTTCTCTCGCCCTGGGGGCCGGAAGAGATCGACTTCGACAACATACTCGCACCACCCTCGTCCACCCATCTCATGGGCACCGACCGCAACGGCATGGACATATGGTCACGTATCGCCCATGGGGCGCGCATCGACATCACCATCGCCTTGGTGGCGGTGTCGATCGCGGTACTCATCGGGGGGACCATCGGCGCCATCACCGGCTTCATAGGAGGCTGGTTCGACGAGATAACCATGCGCATCACCGACATATTTCAGGCCTTCCCTTCCTTCGTGTTGGCTCTTGCCGTGGCGGCGGTGTTGGGTCCCGGGGTGAGAAACCTCGCCATCGTCGTGGCCATTGTCAACATCCCTCCCTACATCCGCCTCATGCGAAGCGAGGTGATCGCCGTCCGGGAGCGCTCCTTCGTGGAGGCGGCCCGCTGTGCCGGTCTGGGGCAGGGAGAGATACTCTTCAGGCAGGTGGTTCCGAACTGCCTGAATCCCATACTCGTGATCGCGCCGCTCAACTGCGGGTGGGCCATACTGACCGTGGCGGGCCTGTCCTTCCTCGGCCTCGGCGTACCGGTTCCCACTGCAGAGTGGGGCGCCATGATAAGTACCGGGGCAGGAGATGTGGTTGCGGGGCGCTGGTGGACCTCGGTCTTCCCCGGCGTGGCTCTGTTCCTCACCGTGCTGTCATTCAACCTCACCGGCGAAGGCCTGCGCGACCTGTTCGCGCGGAAGTAGGCGGTCACGCGACCATGGAGAAGACCGACCCGAGAGAGCACATGCCGCAGACCCGCGAACACACACCCGCCGGCTCGATGGACGCAGCCATGACCATAGACACCGGGTCATCGACTGGACTCGGCGGCCACCTCCTCGAGGTGCACAATCTTTCGGTGCTTCTCGGCAGGCCCGAAGAGCGAGTGGCGGCGCTCAGCGCCGTGAATCTGCGCCTTGCTCCCGGTGAGGTGCTCGGCGTCGTCGGAGAGAGTGGAGGAGGCAAGAGTACGCTTGCCAAGGCCGTGGTAGGCATTCTTCCCGAAGGCTCCCTCACGTCGGGCGAGGTCCTTTTCGAAGGCAGGAATGTGCTCACCATGAGGGACGTCGATCTCCGCCGCCATCACGGTGGGAGCGTCGCCCTTTGCTTCCAGAACCCACGCGACGCCCTCAACCCGACACGGAGAGTGGGCAGCCAACTCTCCGACCGCCTGAGTACCCACCGCGGGCTCCGAGGCGCTGCGGCAGAGAGAGAAGCGCTTGCCATGCTGGAGTCCGTGGGCATCCGCAGCCCGAAGAAGCGCCTCCGCACCTACCCCCACGAGCTGTCCGGGGGTATGTGCCAACGGGTGATGATCGGATTATCTCTGGCCTGCTCACCCAAGATGCTCATCGCTGATGAGCCGACCACGGGCCTTGATGTCACCCTCACCCAGGAGATACTCGCCCTGATTCGGGCGGCGGCAACCGAGCAGGGGCGGGCGGTGATGATCATTTCCCACGATCTGGCCGCCCTCGCCGCCTCCTGTGATCGCATCGCAGTCCTTTACGCAGGCCAGATCATCGAAGAGGGGGAGGTCGAGGCCGTCATCTGCCGGAGCGCCCACCCCTACACCCGAGCGCTGCTCGACGCCGTACCGGATGTGTCCGGCATGCCCGTGCGGGCCATCCCCGGCACCATGCCCACGCTGCGCGAACCTCCTTCGAACTGCCCCTTCGCCCCTCGCTGCACCATGGCGGAGGATAGATGCCGAAGCGAGGTCCCTCCTGACACCGCGGTCGCCTCCGCCCACCGGGCGGCCTGCTTCTTCGCCGAAGAGATCGAGGCCGATTCTCATGCCGCTGCTCGACATCACTAATCTCGAGATAGTGTACAAATCCCGCTTTACCCGGGGCGGCCATCGTGCGCTCCGGGGTATTGACCTCCACGTGAACCGGGGAGAGACCGTGGGCGTGGTGGGAGAGAGCGGCTCGGGCAAGAGCACGCTGGCCAAGGCGGCGCTCAACCTGATCAGGCCGGCGGCAGGATCGGTCACCTTCGACGGGCGGGATCTCTCAAAGCTCAAGAGCGGGGCTATGCGCAGTCTGCGTCGGCGCATGCAGATGGTGTTTCAAGACCCCATCGACTCCCTCAATCCTCGGCGCACGGTGGCCCAGACACTGGCCGACTCCCTGAAGCTCACCAGAGTCCGGGGCAGCGAGGCCGCCGACCGCATCGACGCAGCGCTCCGGCAGATGGGACTCGACCCAACCCTCCGCTCGCGCCGTCCCCACGAACTGTCCGGAGGCCAGGCCCAGCGGGTGGGATTGGCACGTGCCCTGGTGCTCGACCCGGAACTTGTGGTGTTCGACGAACCGACCTCGGCTCTCGACGTGTCGGTACAGGCCCAGCTGCTCGAGCTCATCCGGTCGCTTACTGAAGACGGCAGGCGTGCCTATGTCTACATCTCCCACGACCTGGGCACGGTGAGGGGCATTTGCGACCGCGTGGCAGTCATGTACCTGGGAGAGATCTTGGAAGAAGGCCCCACGAAGGAGCTGTTCTCCAACCCGCTGCACCCTTACACACGGGCCCTCCTCTCCAGTGTTCATAGCCTGCACGGAGCCTGTATCGCCCGGCCGCTGGAGCTATCGAGGGACCTGGACGAAGCCGACGCTTCCACCGGCTGCTCCCTGGTGCCACGCTGCCCCTACGCCGCAGCGGACTGCAGCGCTGAAGAACACGGGCTCATCGATTTCGGAGGAGGACACCGGGCGGCCTGCAGCCGTATTCCGGAGATCAGAGACGACTGACGGGGCGCCGGTGCGGCACTGCCGCACCGGCGCCCCCTGCGAGGTGGACGACATGTGGTTGATCCGGGCTCACGTCATCGACGTAGAACAGGAACGCATACTCACCGACACGGCTTTGGAAGTGAAAGACGGCCGCATCACGGCGGTCGAGCCTGAGGCGGGGCGCGTCTCACCCCGCGTGGGCTCCGCGGAAGGAGAGGAGGTGCTCGACCTGGCGGGCGCATATCTCGCCCCCGGCATAATCAGCTGCCACACGCACCTCTCCATCGTGTTCCCCTTCTCCGCGAGCGACGAGCACGAGCATCCAGGCAAGACGGCGCTCAGAGCGGCCCGCCGGGCGGGGGACGCGCTGCGGGCCGGCGTCACCACCGTGCGCACCTGCCACGAGAACCATCGCATCGACATCGCGTTGCGGGACATGATTGCCGGAGGGTGGGCCGAAGGCCCTCGCATAGTCGCGGCGGGCCGAGGAGTCGACAGCACGGGCGGTCACGGCGCCGGCCAGGGTTGCGCCGTCGCCGACGGGGCAGCCGAATTCCTCAAGGCCGCCCGCGCCGAGCTGGCCGCCGGCGCCAACCACGTGAAGATCTTCCTCTCGGGAGGAATCGCCCAACAGCACGAGGAATTCGGGCACACTCAGGTGAGCCCCGAGGAAATCGCAGCCGCTGTGTACGCGGCTGAGAGCCACGGCACCTATGTGACCGCTCACGCCGGCGATTCGGGCCCCATCAACGCCGGCCTCGACGGCGGTGTTCGCTGCTACGAGCACGGCTACCGGGTGGACGATTCCACCGCCGCCCGTCTCGCCGCATCAGATGCCTGGCTCGTACCCACGCTCACCGTGTCCCGCGCGGCACCGTGGATGAGGCGGCAAGGTTTCGAGGAGTGGACCATCGCGAAGGCCCTCGATGCCGCAGACGAGCACATGGAGAGCACACGGAGAGCCGTGAGGGCCGGAGTCAACATCGCCAACGGCACCGACGCTCCCCCGGGTGACCTGTCGGCCGGGGCACCCATGGCCATCTGTGAGGCGGAGAATCTGGTGGAGGCCGGCCTCACTCCCGCCGAGGCGCTCCGTGCCTCCACACTCGATGCCGCGCGCCTGTGCAACATCCACCAGTTGACGGGGAGGGTGGAGGCCGACCTCGCTGCCGACCTCATCGCGATCAGGGAGAACCCACTGGAGGACATCCGCGCACTGCGCAGCATCTTCATGGTGATGAGCGGGGGCCGCATCATACGCAACGACCACTCCTGAGGCAGTCCAATTCGCACGGGGCCGCCGGGCAGGGCGAAGACACTATGGGAAGGAACGCGGATACCGGTATGGAGAAAACGGCAGAAACTCAAGGCAAGAAACGGCTGGCCGTCGACATCGGAGGAACCTTCGTCGACGCCATCGAGTTGGACGAAGCAACCGGCGTGGTCGATTTCAAGAAGGCACCGACCACTCCCGGCCGCGCCCACGTGGGCGTCCTGAACGCCGTCACCGGCTTGGGCGCCGACCTGCCAAACACCGAATTCTTCATCCACGGCACCACCCTGGGACTCAACGCCATCCTCGAACGGAGGGGTGCCCGCACCGGCATCATCACCAACGACGGCTTCCGCGACATCTTCTTGATGGGCCGGAGCGACGTTCCCCCCGATCACATGTACGACTTCCAGTACGATCGACCCCCATCGCTCCTGCGGCGTCGCCAGACCGCCGGGGTCCCCGCACGTATGAACTACAAGGGAGAGGTGTTCACCGAGCTTGATGAGGAAGCCTTGGTACAGCAGGCACGAACCCTCATCGAGCGGGAGGGCGTGGAGGCCATCGCTGTGTGCTTCCTGCATTCCTACCGCAACCCCGCCCATGAACGCCGGGCGGGAGAGATACTGCGGGCGGCCTTCCCCCACGTCACCATCTCCCTGTCCACAGACATCAGCCGCGAATACCGGGAATACGAGCGCACCTCAACCACCGTGCTCGATGCCTACATCCGCCCCATCTTCGAGCGCTACGTAAGCGAGCTGGAAGAGGCCTTCTCGGAGCGGGGCTTTGGGGGACGGTTCCTCATCATGCGCTCGGGCGGCGGCGGTATGACTTCCGACGCAGCCAAGCAGACGCCCATCTTCACCGTGCTCTCCGGGCCGGCCGGAGGCATCGTGGGGGCGGCTCATCTGGCCTCCATTCTCGGGGTCGACGACCTTCTCTCCATGGACATAGGCGGCACCTCACTGGACGCCTGCGTCATCGAGCGGGGGGCGGCCGTGGCCACCCACGAAGCCCAACTCGAGCACTACCCCCTGCTCATTCCTATCTACGACATCCGCACCATCGGCGCCGGTGGCGGGTCCATCGCCTGGGTGCACGAAGGCCTGTTGAAGGTCGGCCCACAGAGCGCGGGGGCAGAGCCGGGGCCCATCTGTTACGGGCGCGGCGGCACCGAGCCGACCGTGACCGACGCTGCGGTCACTCTGGGCTACATCGATGCTCAGCGTTTCCTCGACGGAGAAATTCCTCTCGACGCAGAGGGAGCGCGGGCTGCCCTTGAGTCCAAGATCGCCTCTCCGCTGAGTCTGTCCGTGGTGGAGGCAGCCGCCGGTGTCTTCTCAATCCTCTTGGTGAAGACGGTGGGAGCACTCCGGCAGATCACGGTTGAACGCGGGCACGATCCCCGCACCTTCTCCATGCTGGCCTTCGGTGGAGCCGGGCCGCTGGTGGGTCCCTTCTTGGCCCGGGAGATGGGCATCAAAGAGGTGATCATCCCCCACGCGCCTGCGGCTTTCTCCGCCTGGGGGATGCTGCACACCGACCTCGTGGACGACTTCTCCCGCACCATCATGCGCCTCCTCGACGACATCGAGCTTGCCCAACTCGAGGAGATGTTCACCGACCTGGAGACGCAGGCAGCTGTCTCGCTCACCGACCAGGGCATGAACCCCGAGGGCCTGGTAATGGTGAGGCAGCTCGAACTCCGCTACCTCGGGCAGGAGCACACGCTGGCCGTGGAGGTGGGCAACGGCCTCTCCTCGCGGGAGGACATCGTGCAGGCCTTTGGCGAGATGCACTACGCGCGCTACGGCCACTCCATGGAGGAGCAGTTGGAGATTCTCACCTTGAGGGTCCGCGGCATCGGCCGCTTCGCCCAGCCGGAGCTGCCCCGGCTTGCGACCGGTGACGGCGACCCACAGCGGGCGTTCATGGCCTCGCGCCGGGCCTACTGCTTCAGCCACGAGGAGATGACCGATTTTGCCGTGTATGCCCGCGACCGGCTGAAACCCGGCGATCATATCGCTGGCCCGGCCATCATCGACGAGGGTACCTCCACGACGGTCTTCTTCTCGGATCAAGAGCTGCACGTGGACGACTTCGGCCACCTCATCGTGACTCCCGCAGCGGCCGGCGACCAACCCACCCCGAGCGAAGGAGGCGCCCGATGAGCGAGCGACGCCTGGACGGAGTCACCGTGGAGGTCATCCGCAACTACCTGATCTCCGCCGCCGAGGAGATGCGGGCCACCCTCATCCGCACCGCCTTCAACCCGGTCATCTACGATGTGCTCGACTTCGGCATCTCCATGTATGACCGCAAGCTCGACCTCATCGCCGAGGCACCCGGCCTCACCGCCTTCTTGGGCGCCAACGACTACAGCATCGTGAAGGCTGTGGAATACGTGGGCGAGGAGAACATCCGGCCGGGGGACGTCGTCATGATGAACTATCCCTACTGGAACTCCGCCCACACCTACGATGCCACCCTGTTCTCGGCGGTGTTTGAGCCCGGCGCTGATCGTCCCCATGCCTACCTCTGCGTGCGCGCCCACTGGATCGATCTGGGCGCCAAAGACCCCGGCTACGTGCTCGATTCCACCGATATGCATCAGGAGGGACTGATCCTGCCGGGCACCCGCATCTTCAAGGAGGGCAAGGCCGACCGCGAAATCGTCGAGATACTGCGTTTCAACTCACGCATGCCTGACATCCTGCTCGGTGACATGAACGCTATGGTGGCTTCGCTCCGCACCGGCGAGCGCCGCGTGCAGCAGATACTCGAGAAGTTCGGCAGCGCCACCGTAAACGAAGCCATCGCCGTGTACCTGGATCATGGCGAGCGCCTCACGCGTAACGCCCTCACCGAGCTGCCCAAGGGGTCGTGGACAGCGGTGGACTATATCGACGACGACGGCGTGACCGACGACATCATCAAGATGCAGGTCACCATCACGGTGGACGACGACGGCGTCCATGTCGACTTCACCGGCTCCTCGTCGGCGGTGCCGGGGCCGGTCAACATGCCTTTCGGGTCGAGCATCGCGCTGGCCAAGGTGTTCTTGAAGTCACTCACCACTCCCAACGAGCCCAGCAACGCCGGCCACTACCGGCCGCTCACCGTGACGGCTGAGCCCGGCAACCTCTTCCACGCCGTCTATCCCAGCGCCACCTTTACCCTGTGGACCGGTATTGTGGCTCTGGAGCTCCTCTTCAAAGCTGCTTCCCAAGGCATGCCCGAACTGATCGCTGCTTCCTCCGGCGGCGATGTACCCGGCTTCATGATGATCGGCAACCATCCCGACACCGGTCGGATGTTTGCCCTCAGCAACAACGACCCGGTGGGGTGGGGGGCGAGCCACGACCACGACGGCTGTGACGTCACCATCCACCTCTCCGAAAGCATCGTGCGCAACACCCCCGTGGAGGTACTCGAGACCAAGACCACCATGCTCTTCGACCGGGTGGAGATGGTGACCGACTCGGGCGGTGCCGGTACCTTCCGCGGCGGCGTCGGCCTGCGGCGCGATATTCGCTTCCTGACTGACGGCGAAGTACTCTCCGTCATGAAGAAGACCAAGACAAGACCCTGGGCACTCAAGGAAGGTCTTGAACCGGAAGCCAACCACTTCGTGCTCTTCCCCGGCACGGAGAGGGAGAAATGGGTGGGCACCTACCGCACACCGGTGAAGAAAGGCGAATTGGTGCAGAACCTGACAGCAGGCGGCGGCGGCTACGGCCATCCCCTCCTGCGCGATCCCGAGCGGGTACGCGAGGATGTGCGCGACGAGTACGTGTCCCACGAAGCGGCAGCGAAGGTCTACGGAGTCAGGATATCCGAGGAGGGTGAGATTCTCGGCCTGACCGACGAGCGGGAGGCATTCGCACACACGTAGGCCGACCTGGCTCTCGCTCCTTGCTCTCCCCGACCCATCTTGAACGCGCAAGGTGTAGGCGCAACTGCAATGATGTAGTGGGGCCTACCGGCCCCAGCATGACCTCCACGAATGGCGGCGGGGCTCTGGTCCCCGGCCCCACCGCTGATCCCACCCCCAACGGCGCACAACTACCTTGTGCGGGGATGCAGCCACCAACTCTACTCGACCGGCTCCCCGTACTTCACCCGCCCCTCCAAGGGCGGGGGCGGATTCCCGCCATACACCGGCGGGGGGGTGATGGGCTCGCCGGTAGAGGGGTCGGGCGGGGTCATGGGAGTATCCACCGGACGCTTCACCTCTTCCCCACGCCAAGCCTTCTGAAGTTGCCTCTCCGTGCGCAATCCGGCGGCCTCCCGGGTGCGGGCTCCGGCGAGGCCCCTCCCCTCCAGAAAGCGCAGAGCTCCGGTGGGACAGCGGCGCACGCACTCGGGATCGCCTCCACACAGGTCACACAGCAGGGGAAGGGCCGTGGCCGGATGTAGCTGTATCACTCCGGCCACACAGGCTTCCTCACACAGACCGCAACCCACGCAGAGTCCGGTATCCACCGACACCAGCTTGGTGTCGGGGTCTTGGGTAATGGCCCCCTCCGGGCAGACCGCGGCACACGGAGCCTTGGCACAGCGCAGGCACACACAGGGCCTGTCCACCCCCCGCTCCTCCAGCTTGACCACGCGCAGCCGGGAGAGCGAAGGCGAGTACTCCCCGGAATGCACGAAGGAGCAACCCATCTCACAGGCACGGCAGCCGGTGCAGAGGGTGGGATCAACCGCGAGACGCTTGGCCATCATGGCGGGGGCCTCCGGAGGGGTGGGAGTGGCGGGGGCAGAAGGACGGTAGCGGGCCAGGTAGTCTTCTCCCGACCCCAGTTTCTTGGCCAGGTAGGCCCAGCGGGCGGTGGTGGAGGCGAGGCTTGCGGCCTCTTCGTCTTCGGCCACGTCCGAGCGCTCGCGGTAGACGGGAGCCAGGGCCATCCCTCGTCTCTTCAGGTCCTCGGCCACGAAGCCGAGGCCCAGCTCTTTCAGCTTCTTCTCGGTGGGAAGACCGCTTTCTGAGTCCCAGCCCCGGAAGCGGTAGTACTCGTCTAGGAGCTCCTCGTTTTCGAAGATGAGGCCGTGGGCCGGGGCTCCGGGAGCGTGGAGAGGCTCCTCCCGGAAGCGGCGGGGCAGGTAGTCGTCGTTGCGGCCAAGGCCCCAGCGGGCCAGAATGCCCCGCTCCAGGTTGTTCAGCCGCTCCCCGATGCGCATGACCTCCTCGATGTCCACCTCGAAACCGGTGGAGTGGCGGAAAAGGTCGCGGGCCATGGGCTCCTGTACGGTCTCCATGGAGACCCCTACGATCTTGCAGAAGGAGAGGCAGTCGGCGAGTGCACAGATCTCCTCAAACCAGGGCACCATCTTTCCTTTGCCCTCCCAAGGCACAAGCAGCGCGCAGTTCTCGGAGCCGAAGTGCTCACGGGCTTCCTCCGTGCGTTCCGACATCTCAAACATGGGATCGGAGCGCTGGTGATCGGCTCCCCGGGAGGCCACGGCGTTCCCCAGGCCATAGGCCTTCAGTCCCCGCACATCGGCCATGAAGAGCTCCAAGTTCTTGCCCTCCATGCACAGGTCGCGGCCCACTCCCAGGGTATCGGCCGCCTTCACCACCCCTTGGGAGAGCACGGCCCCGAAGCCCTCGTTTCTGATGATCTGCTGGAGCAGCGCGTAGACCGCCTCGCCGTTCCCGAAGGTGAGATCCAAGCCGTCACAGTCTGCAGAGGTGAGGAGACCTTCCTGGTAGAGCTCCTGTGCCCAGGAGATGCACTCGGCGGCGGTGATGGAGTCAACGCCCGCCCGGTTCACGAGCTCCGCACAGGCGAGCGCCAGTTTCAGGTCTTGGTTTCCCACCCGTACGGTGAAGCCGGAGAGCGTCTCGAACTCCGGGCCTTCGGCCGCTATTTGCCTGCCGTCGAAGGTGCCGGGCAGCTGGTAGTAGCGGGAACAGGGGGCGATGCAGGCAAAGCAGCCTTTGCGTTTCACGTTGTAGCGGGCGGCGGCCATCTCGCCGGACACCTCCACCCAGTAGTCGCACACTCCCTGCTGGAAGTGGTTCACCGGGGCGATCCCCACCGCTTGTTCCAAGCGGATGAGGTTGGTGGTACCGGTGATGCCCCGCTCTTGGTAGTTGGAGTGGTGGTAGAGGGCCCGGCAGAAGTAGTCGACGAGCTCTTGGAACTTCTCCGGGTGGGCCACCCGCACACTGCCCGAACCGGAGACCGCCACCGCCTTCAGGTTCTTGGAGGCCATGAGTGCGCCCATGCCCGTACGGCCCAGCGCCCGGGCGTTGTTGGTCATGAGGTTGGCGTAGGAGACGCCGTTGACGGCTGCGGTGCCGCAGCAGCACACCTGCACGGTATGATCGGCGAGCTCCCGGCGCAGGGTATCTTGTGTCTGCCAGGTGTCGAGACTCCACAGGTGAGAGGCGTCTCGTATCTCCACCTGGTGATCGGTGATACGCACGTACACCGGGCCATCGGCCTGGCCTTCAATCACGAACTGGTCGAAGCCGGCGTACTTCATCTCCGCCCCGAAGAAGCCCCCGGCGTTGGAGTCACCCAGGTATCCGGTGTGGGGGGACCTACCACTCACGTTGAGGCGCGAGCCGGGGAAGGAGGTGCCGGTCAGAGGGCCCACGCCGAAGAGCAGCAGGTTCTCCGGACCGCGGGGGTCGGCGTCGGGGGGTACTTCCCGGAAGAAGACCTCCATGTTGTAGCCGCGGCCGCCCATCCAGGTGCGGGCATAGTCGGAGGGGATCTCCTCCACGGTGGCGGTACGGTTGGTGAGGTCGACGCGCAGGCGGTAGCCGGCGTGGCCGAAGGGAGTCATGCTACATGTCCTTTCTCGTGACCCGAAGCGTCTGCCGACCATCTGCATGCAGCGTGGCAATCATCCCGCCAGCGCCCCGACATATGCCTGCTTCACCATGTCGTTCTTCATGAGTCTCTCCGCCGTGTCCGTCAGTACCACCTCACCCATCTCGAGCACATAGCCACGGTCGGCAATAGCCAGTGCTTGGGCCGCATTCTGCTCGACCACGAGGATGGTTGTGCCGTCCTCGTTGATCTTCTTGATGGCCCGGAACATCTCGTCCATCACCCGCGGCGCAAGACCGACCGACGGCTCGTCGAGCAACAGTAGCTTGGGCCGAGACATGAGGCCCCGCCCCACGGCGAGCATCTGCTGCTCGCCGCCGGACAGCGACCAACCGAGCTGGTTGCGGCGTTCCTCCAGCCGGGGGAAGAGCTCGTACACACGAGCGAGGTCGTCGGCGATACTCATCCCTCTCTTCTTCCAGGAGGAGGTGGCAATGGTCAGGTTCTCGAGAACTGTGAGCCCGGGAAATATCCGCCTTCCTTGGGGAACCGTGACCAAGCCGAGCTTGACGATGTTTTCCGCTCTCATGTGATTGACATAGCGCCCGTCGAACATGATGGTCTTCGGTGGAGTGGGCGCCAGACCGGCAATCGCGCGGAACAGAGTGGTCTTCCCCGCCCCATTGGAGCCGATGATGGCCACCAACTCTCCCTCCTCCACCTCCAGGCTGATTCCGTGAAGCACATGAATGGGTCCGTAGTGGACGTGGACTCCTTCAAGCTTGAGTATCGCCGCCAAAGCTCCCTCCCAAGAAACACTCGATGATGAGTGGGTTGTTGCGACACTCGTCCGGGGTTCCTTCGACGATCTTCTCGCCGAAATCGAGTACGGTGACACGGTCGCAGATGCTCAGCACGAAACGCATGTTGTGCTCCACCACTATGATGGTGAGGCCACCGCCTCTGATGCGTAAGATGCCTTCTGTGAGCCGGTCTATGGCGGCTCCGCTCAACCCGGCCGTCGGCTCGTCGAGCAGGAGAAGCTTCGCTCCAGTGGCCAACGCTCTCGCAATCTCCACCATGCGCCGCTGGCCATAGGAGAGTCCTCCGGCCGGGGAGTTCCACTTCTCGGTGAATCCGACGAACTCCAGATACGCGTAGGCTTCTTCCTGCATATGACGCTCTTCCCGGCGGGAGCGAGGCAGCGCCAGCACATCCTCCGCCATCATGGCCTTGGCTCGAAACTGAAGTGCCACCATCACATTCTGAAGCACGGTGAGACTGTGGAAGAGTCTGATGTCCTGGAAGGTCCGCCCAATGCCTTTTCTGGTCAGCGCGTGCGGTGCGAGACCGGCCACCTGCTCGCCATTGAACTCAATAGAGCCGGCATCCGGTTTGTACACTCCCGAGATGCAGTTGAGAAGCGTGGTCTTTCCTGAACCGTTGGGTCCTATGAGCGCCCTTATCTCCTGCTCCTTGATCTCCAGATCCACGCCGTCAACCGCAGTCAAACCCCCGAACACCTTGGTCAGGCCCTGGGTTGCGAGAATCATGTCTCATCACCAGCCTCTCGCCCACGGAGGCCTCGATCTGCGGATCGCCCTCCGCCCCGACCCAGGAGAAGGTCACGAGCGTCAAATTCATGAGGCGGAGGTCCGGGCGGTGGAGGCGTGTGCGAGAACCGAGGACCGAGGTAGCGCCGCCACACGTTCTTCACGAATCCCACCACGCCACCGGGTAGGAAAAGCGTGATGAGAAGAATGAGGAGACCGTAGACGAACATGTAGTAGTTGGAGGCAAATCGCAGCGCTTCCGGCAGATAGGTGAGGATGATTGCACCGACGATGGCACCCGCAAGACTGCCCTCTCCCCCAATCAAGAGCATGGCCAGAATCAGAACGGTCTGGCTCAAGGTGAAGGTGTCGGGACTGATGTAATTGAAGGAAGAGGCGAACATGCTGCCGCCCACACCAGCGAATACCGCTGACAGGAAGAAGGCAACCACCTTGATGTAGGTGGTATTGAGGCCCATCACGTCGGTCGCAAGCTCGCTGTCTCGAACGGCAATGAATGCCCGGCCGTACTTGGTCTTACGTATGCGCCATGCAGCCGCTATCAACAACAGAGCGATAGCCAAGAAGAGATAGTAGATGCTGGTCTTGCTTGTGAACTGCCAGCCGAAGAGCGACGGCGACGGTATCTTTGGAATACCGCTGGCGCCTCCGGTGAGCCCACCCCAGTTGGTGGCCACAAGGCGGACTATCTCGCTAAAAGCCATCGTCACCATGATGATGTACTGGCCCTTGACTTTGAGCGTCGGAATCCCCACCACAATGCCCGCCGCACCCGCGACAAGAATGGAGCCCACCAAACCTCCCCACCAAGACCATCCCGCCGTCGTGGTGAGGATGGCGGTGGCATAGGCGCCAAGGCAGAAGAAACCCTGCTGTGCCATTGAGAGCTGACCCACATCACCAGTTACAAAATTGTAGCCCACGACGATGACGATGTAGATGAGGGCCTGAATGAGAAGCTGCTTGGTGTAGTCGGATGACATGAGATGCGGCAGGAGAAGGAGCACCGCAACAGCCACGAGCAAGCCGGGGAGAAGTAGCGTGACACGTCTACGCATGGCTACACCTTCTCCCCTATCTTCTCGCCGAACAGACCTTGTGGCATGAACAGAAGAACCACGATCAGCACGGCGAACGTGAGCACGTCCTTGTAGGCGCTGGAGATGTAACCGGCCAGTAGCGATTCAGCCAAGCCTATGAACAAGCCTCCCACCAAGGCCCCAGGCAGACTCCCAAGACCACCGATGATGCACGCCGCAAAAGCCTTCAGCATCGAGGTGAACCCCACGGTCACACTGATGAAGAAGAGGGGAGCGAGGAGAAACCCGGCGAGTCCGCCCAACACGGCGCTGAGAATCCAGGTGAACACGATAATGAAGTCGGTGTTGATGCCCATGAGGCGAGCGGCTTCGGCGTCTTGGGCCACGGCCTGCATCTTCCACCCGATGGTGGTCTTGCTATAGAGGAGCCACAGCAATGCCACCACAACGAAGGTGATCCCAAAGATGTAGAGGTGCTGCGGAAGTATCGAGAGACCGAGAACGTCGATGGGTCTGGACCCCCCGAGGGCCGGCATGCTCTTCGGATAGGGCCCCCAAATCACGAGGACGAGAGCCTGGATGGCAATACTCACGCCGATTGTGGCGATGACCACGGTGCGCACGGGTTTGTTCCGCAAAGGACGGTAGACCAGGAAGGCGAACCCCACGCCGACGGCGGCCAAGGCCACCAAATCGATCACGAGGGCGACCACGGTGGGGAGCCCCACTCCCAGCGCCAACGTGGTGCCGAAGTAGGCGCCCAGAGTCACCATCTCGCCGTAGGCAAAGTTGAGAATGTTCATGGACTTGTAGGTTATGACGAAGCCCAGGCTCACGAGCGAGTAGATGCACCCGATCGCAAGTCCGCTGATGAGAAGCTGTGCCATATGGACCGTATCTCCAATCTGCGAGGCACTCCGGCCGAATCAGGCAAAGGCCCCGTGACGAGAGGATCTGGTTCGGGGCGGCGCCGGCCCTTGGGCCGGCGCCGCCCCCTTACACGCGGCCTACCGTACTACTCGATGTTGGTCGCAATCGTTTCGATAATCTCCACCGCCCCTTCCTTGACTTGGGCGATAGACACCTGGGTGCCGCCGTCACCTTCGGGAGTGAAGTTCCAGACGTTGCCCATGCCCTTGACGCCCTTCACATTCTCCAGAATCCAGTCGCGAATGGCGGCACGGTCGAGTCCTACATTCCTCACCGCGTCCACGGTGATGATCACCGCGTCGTACGCATCGGCGGCAATGTAGTCGGCGTCGATACCGAACTCAGCCTTGTACCTCTCGTTCCACTCACGGACGGCAGGATCCGGATCCTCCGGAGGTACCGCCGACGTAAGAGCGTAGATGCCTTCTGCTTCTCCGCCGGTCAGCAGTTCGAGGGTCTGCGGCATGACCGCCGTGTTCGACCCCACATACTCGATGTCGCTCATGCCGAATTGCACGCGTTGCTTGATGATGACGGCGTGTGTGGTCGGATCGGCCGTTACAATCATGACGTCGGCACCAGACGACTTGATGTTGTTGAGCTGCGCCGTCATGTCCTTGTCGTCGGCACCAAAGACTTCGACGGCAACCGGCTCTAGACCCCGGTTGGTCAGCTCGGCCTTGATGAGCTCCTCCCACGTCTGGCCGAATTCGTTGTTGACACGAAGAATGGCCACCTTGCTCTTGCCCAGTTCATCGAGAGCGAACTGAACGGCCGCCACGGGCGTCACGTTATCCGGCGTGCTGAAGCGGAGGATCCAGGGATTACCCTGCTGTGTGAGGGCCGGATTCTCCCCCATGGGATAGGTGGGAATCTGTGCCTTCTCAATATCCTGCATCTGGGCCAGGACAAACGAGCTGAGTGCGGTGTCGATCACCACCAATGGTTCCTTGGCCACGATGCGATTGTACGCGTTCACCGCGCCGGCCTGCTCGGACGTGGTGTCTTCGATCACAAGTACCAGTTTCTTGCCATCGATCCCACCGGCGGCATTCACTTCGTCGATGGCCATCTGGGCACCGTTGCCGATACCGGCTTCACCGCCTGCATACTTGCCGGTGGTGCCGAACACGGCGCCTATGATGATTTCTCCACCTTCGGCTGAGGTGGTTGTGGTTTCGCCACCACCCCCGGTGGTTGTGGTTTCCGCTGCAGTCGTGGTAGTGGTCGATTCGCCACAGCCTGCCAGCGCGAGACCCAAGACCAAGAGCACAGCCATACAGGCAACGAGGACACTAGGATTCTTTTTCACAGCTGCCCCCTCACAATCAATGAGTTCAGCGTTCGACGAAACATCGTTGTTCCTGCCCGATTGCGCACATTCGTGTACTCGCGGCGTCAACCCCCTTCTCGCGTTGGATACGCTCCCACCTCGCCCCGTACTGTCATCTCGTCCGGGGCCGCGATGCCTATGCTCAACTTGCCCGCGGCAGCGGCCGCCACGACTTCACGTTCTACCCTTCTTACGTGATCAGCCATGACCAGAGCTGCCCTGTCGGGATCGCGGGAGGCGACGCTCCGCACGATCTCTCTGTGCTCATTATCCATGCGCTCAGGCCGACCGGGGATGCTGATCATGGCGAAGCGGGTTTCCTCCAGGTGTTCGTACAGGTCGGCGATTGCTGCAGCCAACACCCGGTTGCCTGCGGTGTCGGCAAGACAGAGATGGAACGCAGTGTCGGCCGCCACCATCTTCCGCGGATCGCCGGTCGCCACAGCCTCCCTCATGCCGTCAAGGGCATCTTCCATCCGCCGTACATCGCCATCCTCGAGACGAGCCGCAGCCATGGAAACCGCCCTCACTTCGAGAATCTCTCGCATTTCGAAGAGTTCCTTGACGTCGCGCTCGTGCATGGCGAGCCAAGGGCTTCCCAGACTCACCAATCGGCGCTCGGCATCATCCGCCACCCAGGTGCCACGACCGGGAACGACTCTCAGAATACCCATGGTTTCCAGTATACGAACCGCTTCCCGATACGATGTCCGGCTCACCCCGAGAAGGTCTTCCATCTCGCGCTCCGATGGGAGCCTCGTTCCCGGCAACAGGCTGCGCGAGCGAACGAGGGCCACAAACTGCTCAACGGCACTGTCCGACAAACGCTGGGACTTGAGCAAGACGAAATCGGCACGCGCGACCACTCCTTCGAGAATCAAGTCTCGTCCTCCCCTCACGCCCGACCTACACTGTACTGAGTCGAAGTTGGGTTTGGCCGTCAGCTGGTACGCTGGTCCAACCACAGGTACCATCATTCTAGCGCTCATACTCCAGCTGTCAATTGGTTTCTCAACCCCGGTGCCCGCCCACACATTCAGCCCTCGGCACGGCCAGGAAAGGGGGCTATTTGTTGCCTCCGCTACCCGTGCCCGCCCTTGCGGAACTCGTCACTCTCCAGCACGGACACAAAGGCGTCGAGAGCTGCCTCCACATCCTCAGGAGTACTGTAGAAGTGAGGTGCGAAGCGCAGCACCGGACCGCGGGCCGGGCTGAGTACGCCTCTCTTCCGCATGAGCGCCTCAGCCAAGTGTGAGTCACCGCCCGGCACCAGGAAGGCCGTGGTGGGATTGCGAAGCTCCGGGTCTGCCGGACCCTCCTGCACGAGACCCCGGGCCCTGCCCGCCTCCGCGGCTAGTCCGGCCAGCTGTTTCGTCCAAGCCCGGATGTTCTCCACTCCCACCTCGTTCACCACGCTCATACCCGCCCGGGCGATGTAGGCGGCAATCACCGGCGGGGTGCCGGTCTCGAAGCGGGCGGCCGTAGGAGCCCAATCCAAGAGCCTGGGGTTGAAGGCAAACACATCAGAGCGGCCGAACCAGCCGGTGCGCGCCGGCTCCATCTGGGGCAGGAGGTCCTCCTTCACGTACAGGAAGGCAACCCCGGGCACGCCGAACAGGAACTTCAGGTTTCCGGCGGACAGGATGTCGACGTCCATGGCCTTGACGTCAATGGGCACGCAGCCCGCACTCTGGTAGGCGTCCACGTAGATGAGCGCGCCGGCATCGTGCGCCTTCTTGGCGATGGCGGCGACGTCCTGCCGGAACCCGTTCTGGTAGTAGACGTGGGTGGCCGACACGAGCAGGGTGCGCTCGTCGATGTAATCGTCGTAGTCTTCCAGCCGAACGATACCGTCCCGCAACGGCACCCAGGCCAACTCGAACCCGTAGCGTTGTGCCGCCACCCATACGTGAGCCACCCCAGGAAACTCAGCCTCGGTGAGCACGATCTTGTTGCGACCCTCACGGGGAACGAGGGCGCTGGCCAGACTGGAGGTGGCATCGGATACCGAACTCGAAAGCCCAACCTCGGCGGGTGTTGCCTTCACGAGGCGGGCGAACTCCAGCTTCGCTGCTTCTACTTCCTCCACCCACGAGTCCCAATCCATACCGGCGGTTCGCCACGAATCCAGATACGCGTCGGCCGCCGCGCGGGTACGGTCGCACTGGGGTGTTTGCGAGCAGTTCTGCATCAGCACCATCTCGGTGGCGAGAGGGATGCGGCTCCGCCACGCCGCAAGATCGTACGCGGGCGGGGAAAGACTCATGCGTTCGTACCTCCACAATGGGGCGCGCTCTCACACACGCCGTACTCTTGACTCTGGTTCATCGTGTGTGTTCCGGTTCACTCATTAGACCACAACCCTACGGGTACGGCAACCCGAAGATCAACACACCCGGCCGACCCCAAACCTGCTTGACCTCATGCCTCCATCATATTACGATTGTACTGGTCTGACCACTAGTCCACTTGTCGCCCAAACCTACGCCTCTCCGAACTCCGATAGCATAGTGGTGTCTTCAAAGAACACATGAGGATTGATGGAGGTTGCCACGTGGCCGATCCCTTCCGAGTAATCAAGTCTCAGAGATTATCGGATGACGCGGTCTCGCAGATCGTGAATCTGATCAGGGGAGGGCATTTTCGACCGGGCGACCGGTTGCCCTCGGAGAGAGATCTCCGAGACAGTCTCGGCGTGAGCCGGGCATCAGTTCGTGAAGCCGTGCGGGCACTGGAAACCATGGGCATACTGCGCGTCTCTCCTGGCCGCGGCACCTTCGTGCGGGACGACCTCGTCCAGGGGGGGCTCAAGCTGAACGACGGCTGGCTTGCCTCCCACTACACCGATGTCCTGGATCTGCTGGAGATGCGCGAGACTCTGGAAGTCAAAGCCGCTTCACTCGCCGCCGAGAGAGCCTCTGAGGATCAGGTCCAAGCTATTCGCGAGCAGCTTCAGGGCATTGCCGCCGCCATTGAGGCCCAAGACGTCGCGGCAATAACCTCAGCCGACGCAGGTTTTCACAATCTCATCGCGAGAGCCAGCGGCAATCGGATTCTCGCGGGAGTACTCGAAAGTTTGGAGGAGCTCGCCATCGACACCAGGAAGACCGTTGTACAGCTTCCCGGACGGACGCAGCGGGCCCTTCAAGAACACGAGGCAGTGACGGTAGCTATTGACCGGCACGACTCCGACGAAGCAGCTGAGGCCATGTTCCATCACGTGCGCCGTGTACGAGAGGAACTGCTGGCCGCCATCGCCCGCGAGAGAATCCTGGTTGAAGAAGGAGCAACAGCCGAGCAGGCAACCGCCACCGAATAGCGTGGAGCCATGCATGCACACTGAATACGTACGCCCTGCGACCCTTCAGGATGCCTGCCGCTTGGCGGCGGCGGAAGGCGCCGCCCTGCTCGCCGGGGGGACCGATCTGCTGGTGGACCTCGAAGCAGGCCGGCGAGAGGCGCATACTCTCGTCTCCTTGAGGGACATCGAGGAGCTTCGCGGCTTCCGGCGGGACGAGGAAGGCCTCTACTTCCTCGGTGCACTCACCAGCCACGCTGACGTCGCCCGCCATCCGCAGATCCGCCGGATGTTTCCGGCCTTGGCGGAAGCCAGCGCAGAGGTGGGCTCGGAGGCGGTGCGAGCGGCCGGCACCATCGGCGGCAATCTGTGCACCGCCGCCCCCTCCGCGGATGCAGCCGGGCCGCTACTCGCCTACGGAGCAGAAGCGCTCGTCGCCCGGGCTGAAGCCGTCAGCGCTGACGTGACCACACGCACCATCCCGCTGAGCACGTTCTTCGTGGGACCTCGCCGGGTGGCTCTGTCTCGCGGAGACATCCTCGTCGGTCTGCGCCTGCCCGATCACGGGCCCCACGGTGCCTGCTACCAGAAGTTCACCCGCCGCAAGGCTCTCGACATCGCCACCGTGGCGGTGACTGCGCTGGTCAGCCTCGACACCGCCGGCCGCGCGGACTCCCTCACCCTGGCCCTTGGAGCAGTCGCCCCCACGCCCATCCTGGTACCCGACGTCTCGGCCACAGCCGCCGGCCGCGACCTCTCCGACGAGTTGCTCGCGGATATCGCTCGGGACGCCGTCGCCGCTGCCGCGCCGATCGACGACGTACGGGCCGGAGCGGCCTATCGTCGCCACCTGGTGGCGGTGCTCACCCGCAGGGCCGTCCGAACTGCCTGGGGCAGGGCGCAGACGACACCCACCGGCACCCGAGGTACGGACGGCGGAGAGGAAGGCAAACAGTGAAGCGAGAAATCGAGCTTCTCGTCAACGGCGAGAGACGCGAAGTCTACATCGATCCGGTGGAGACCCTGCTCTTCTGCCTTCGTGAGCGGTTGGGTCTCATGGGAACGAAGGAGGGCTGCGGCGACGGCGAATGCGGCGCCTGCACAGTGCTCATCGACGGCCAACCCCGCCACGCCTGCCTCACGCTCGTCGGTGAGGTGGAGGGGCGTAGCATCACCACCATCGAAGGTCTGGTCGAAGATGGCCACCTTCATCCCCTGCAGGAGGCATTCATCGCTCTGGGAGCGGTACAGTGCGGTTTCTGCACGCCCGGCGTGCTGATGACGGCCAAAGCCCTCCTCGATCGCAATCCCCGGCCCATCGACACGGAGATCAGGCAGGCCATCGCCGGCAACCTCTGCCGCTGCACCGGGTATGCCAAGATCGTCGAGGCGATCCACGCAGCCGCCCGAGGCACCGTGCCGGAGACCCCCCTCGCCGGCTTGGGCGTGAGTATCGCCCGGCGCGACGCCCTCGACAAGGTCACCGGCCGGGCCCTGTTCGGCGCCGACGTGTCGCGACCCCATCAGCTGTGGGGAGCATTGGTACGCAGCGCGGTCCCACACGCCCGTGTCGTCTCCATCGATGCCTCCGCGGCTCTGGCCCTTCCCGGCGTGGCGGGCATCGTGACCGGAGCCGAGCTACCCGCCGACCTGTACTACGGCGTCGACATGTACGACCAGCAGGTGTTCGCCCGTGACAAGGTTCGCTACATCGGCGAACCGCTGGCCACGCTGGCCGCCGAAACGCCGGAGTTGGCCGCCCACGCCGCCGCACTGGTACGGGTGGAGTACGAGGAGTTGCCGGGTGTTCACAGCCTGGACGACGCCCTGGCCCCCGATGCAGCAGCGGTCCACGAGCATCTGCTGGATTACGAGGCGGGTTGGGACGCCATCCGCTACGGCAATGTGTGCTCGGAGACGCACATCGAACGGGGCGGCTTCGAGGAGGCGCTCGCCGGGTGCGACCACGTGTTCACCCACACGTTCGAAACGCAGATCATCCACCAGACATACATCGAGCCTCATGCGAGCCTCGCCGAGGCCGCGCCCGACGGCAAGGTCACCATCTGGACCACCAACCAGAAACCCTTCGCCGTGCGCCGCTACATGGCACACGCCCTCGGCTGGCCCATGACACGCATCCGGGTGATCGGCATGCACATCGGAGGTGGCTTCGGGGGCAAGCTGGAGCTGGGCCTCGAGCCCTACTGTGCCCTGCTCGCCAAGAAGACGGGCCGGCCTGTCAAGATGGTGATGAGCCGTCACGAGGAGTTCATCGGCGGCAACCCCCGCCATGCCTCCCGCATCACCGTGACCACCGGAGTCAACGATGACATGACGATCGTATGCCGTGGCGGAGAGGTGCAGCTCGACACCGGCGCCTTCTCCGGCAACGGGCCCACCGCCGTGGGGCTGGCCATGTTTCTGCTGCTCGGGCCCTATCGCGTGAAGCACGTGAACCTCGTCGGTCGCGCCGTCTACACCAACAAGCCGAGTTCCGGCTCCTGCCGCGGACCCGGTGGTCCCCAAGCGGTGTTCGCCGGCGAGTCGCAGATCGACATCATCGCCCGCGAGATGGGCTGGTATCCGCTGGAATTCCGCCTCGCCAATCTGGCGGGCAACGGCGACATCGTAGGAGCGGGCCAACGCTTGGCCAACGTCGGTTTGCGCGAATGTCTCGAGACGGCGGCGGAAGCCATCGGCTGGAACGACCCCACACTGCCCGGTCAGGGGCGCGGCTTGGCCTGCAGCTGGTGGACGAGCGGCGGTTGGGCCACCGCGGCCCAGGTGAACCTCAACGAAGACGGCACCGTCACCCTGGTCACGGGCGCCGTCGACATCGGGCCGGGAGCCAAGTTTACCTCCATGCCCCAAATGGTGGCCGAGGAGCTTGAGTTGCCCGTGGACAGCGTGATCATCTCCAGCTGCGACACCGACTCCTCCCCCTACGACCACGGTGACGGCGGCAGCCGCATGACCTACAACGTGGGCATGGCCTGCAAGATGGCGGCCGCCGAGCTGAGGACGGCCATCATCGAGCGGGCGGCTCTCATCTCCGGCATCCCCGCCTCACAGCTCCACCTCGTGCCGGGTGCCGTGGCCCGCAAGGATACGGGCGGGACTGTACTCACTCTGAGCCGCATCGCCGAAGAGAGCCGCACGAGCCACCGGGGGCCACTCTCGGGCCAGGCTTCCTTCTTGGCCGAATTGCCTCCGGCCGAGGAAGGCACCTACCGGGGGCTCACCTACCCGGCGTTTCTGGAGCCCAGCTTCAGCGCCCAGGCCGCCCAGGTCCAGGTGGACCAAGAGACCGGCCGCATCGAGGTGGAGAAGATCGTTGCCGCCATGGACGTGGGCAGAGCCATCAACCCCCGTGCGGTTGAGGGACAGTTGGAGGGCGGAGTGACCATGGGTCTGGGCTACGGACTCATGGAGGAGGTGAAGATGGAGGGAGGGAAGGTCCTCAACCCCGACCTCCTCGACTACAAGATTCCCACCGCCCCCGATGTGCCCGGCATCACCACGGTCATCGTGGAACATCCCTCGGCCGGCCCCCACGGAGTGAAGGGCGTGGGTGAACCGCCGGCCTCCCTACCTGGAGCCGTCCTCGCCAACGCCCTCGCCGATGCCACCGGTCTGCGCCTCTTCCGCCTGCCCCTCACTGCGGAGGCCGTACGAGTGGCACTCGAGGAAGAATGGCGAGGCGGAGACACACCACCATGAAAGAAGAAGCCGGACGCGCTACAATGGGCGGAGGAGCTGTGGTCTTATGATAGGACCACAGTGTGATCACGGCTGCGAGCCACCGGCCGGAGCCGACTCTTCAACACGAAAGCTCTGCACCAACTCCGACACAAGGGGGAAGGGCATATGACCGACAAGAAGGTCACCGGACTCAAGGCCCGCTTGGCGGCGGGCGAAACCCTGATCGGCACGTTCATCCAAACACCTCATCCGGTGGTGTGCGATTTCCTGGGGCAGAACTTGGATCTCGATTTCCTCTGCCTCGAGGCCGAGCACTCAACCATCGAAGCCGAGCGCATTCAAGACATGGTTACGGCCGCCGACTTCACCGGAGTGCCCACCCTCGTGCGGCTGGAGAACAACGAGTGGGTGCCCATCGCGCGCGCGCTCGACGCCGGGGCGCAGGGTGTGATCGCACCTCGCGTCAACAGCGCAGAGGAGGCGGAGGCACTGGTGCGGGCGGCCACCTACCCACCCTTGGGTGACCGCGGCATCGGTCCGGGACGAGCCACCAAGTATGGACCGAACAGCGGGCCCGACTACCGGGCGTGGGCCAACGAGCACGTCTTGGTGGCCGCGCAGGCGGAAACGAGAAAGGCGCTCGCGCATCTCGACGAAATCCTCGCCGTGCCCGGCCTCGACCTGCTTTTCGTGGGGCCGATGGACTTGGCCTCTTCACTGGGCTTGACGCCGAACACCCCGGAGTTGAACGCCGTGATCGAGGGGATCATCGAGCGTGCCCGCCGGGCCGGCGTGCGTACCGGCATTTTCACCGTGACCGCCGAGGCCACTCACCACTGGGTGTCCAAGGGGGTGCAGCTCATCCTGCTGGCTTCCGACCTCATCTTCATGGCCCAAGGGCTTGGACGGTCACTCGCCGACTACGAGGCGTTGAGAGAGCCGGCCACCAATGCAACGGGCACAGAGGGGCAGGGCACCGGCAGGCCGGGCGCGGACACGCAGGCCGTCCAGACGGCGCCTTCCGCATCACCCACAGCCCGAGCGGATGCAGGCGGTCATGAAGGGTCCCGCGTGAGCAAGAACGCTGCACTGCCGCTACGCAGCCGGAGAAGAAGAAGGGTCTAGGGGAGGTGGCCGCCGCATCCGCCACACCGGCCGCGTGCGCCACGTATGCGCCGCGCACGCCGTGGCACGGCAATGTGCGCCACACCCGCGCCCTACGCACTGGACAGATCCACACCACATCAGACCGACGATGACGAGACAAGGGGACGCACCATGGGATCGCCGGAACTGCCGCCCGCACTGAAGAAAGTCACGCCCCTCGCGAGAGATGATGAAGGCTCGCCGATGCTGGCGATGAAGAAGATCATGCAGGACAATCCCGACATCATGAACATGGCCATCGGGGAAGCGAATTTCGACCCGCCGGCCGCACTCATCGAGACGGCCAACCGCATGCTCGCCGACCGTGTCAATCGCAAGAGCCTCTATACCACCACCCGTGGCCTCACGGAGGCACGGCACGCGATCGGCCGCTTCGTCGAACGCACACTCGGTGCCACCGTCGACCCGGAGCAGAACATCATCATCACGGTGGGAGGTACCGAAGCCCTTCATCTGGCCGTCAAGGCACTGGTCTCACCGGGCGACAAGGTGCTTCTGCCCGACCCCGGCTGGGGACCGTGTGCGGTGCTCATGAATCGCCAGAAGGCCGACATCGTCTTCTACGAACTGGGCAAGACGCCGGAGGGTTCGTGGACCGTCGACGCCGACAGTATCCTCGAGAAGCTCGACTCCGCAACGAAGCTTCTCGTGGTCAACAGCCCCTCGAATCCCTGCGGAGCCATGCTCTCGGCCGAAGGCTGGATCAAGGTCATGGAGAAGGCCAAAGCCCACGACGTTCTTGTCATCTCCGACGAGGTCTACCACACCTACAGCTACATCGGCGCCTACCCGAGCGCTCTGCCCCTCGACCCCGAGTTCGACAACCTCCTCATCATCAACAGTTTCTCGAAAACACTCGCCATCATGGGGTGGCGCGTCGGCTTCGCTCTCGCCCATCCGTGGCTCATCCGGCAGATGGACGTCTACAAGGAGACCTTGTCGGCCTGTACTCCCTCCATCCCGCAATGGGCTCTGGCTGAGTACCTCGATGATTCGGAGGAGTATCTGGCCTGGGCGTACGACCTGTGCTACGGAAACATGGAGAAGGCCGTGGCGCGGTTGGATGCCATCCCCGGCGTGAGCTGCTCACCGCCTCAAGGCGGCTTCTATCTCTTCCCCGACTTCTCCGGCGTGGAAGCCGACTCCGCGGTGCTGGCCGAACGTATCCTCCGCGGCGGCGTGGCGGTAGCCATGGGCGGCGCCTTCGGCCGGGGCGGCCAGGGCTGTGCGCGCCTTCTCGTCTCCGCCTACTGGGACGACATCGACAAGGCCCTCACCCGGATCGAGAAGGCACTGACCTAGACGAACCCACCGGGGGTGCGGGCCGC
>Ga0334886_1000541_pt1 | contig 57013 bp, 50 predicted proteins | sample GraSluR1_MG_9_FD_207232 | JGI IMG/M metagenome (GOLD analysis project Ga0334886, IMG submission 207232) | Sludge microbial communities from methane-producing bioreactor in Wageningen University, Netherlands - Granular Sludge_27_06-R1 | ecosystem: Engineered > Bioreactor > Anaerobic >... | reverse complement strand
TGCTCTCAGGGCTACACTATACCACATAACCTTCCGATTTGCCTAACGTTTATTCCTGTTAAACCACAAAAATCCACTCCCAGGCCCTACAATTACGACACAGTCTCCTTCGCGGGAATGACGTTGTGGTTTTTGCGGGAATGACCTTGTTGCAGGAATGACCTTGTTGAATCATCCGTCGAACTCCGCGTCCCGGATCAGGGAGGATACCATGCGGACGGGACTTCTCGGGCCGGCGGATCGAAAACTGGATGTTTTCTTGACTTTTTCCGGACTTTTTTCTAGAAGGTTTTGTTTACGGTTTTGTCAGTAAGCCCTGATCAGGATAAGGAATCCAGATGGAAAGCATCCAGGCCGTCAGAGGGATGAACGACATTCTCCCCGGCCAGATCGAATGGTGGCAGAAGGTCGAGCGTGCAGCTCGCGAGGTTCTCGAGAACTTCGGCTATCGTGAAATCAGGACCCCGGTTGTGGAAAAACTCGAACTGTTCTCCCGGGGAATCGGAGAAAGCACAGACATCGTCGAAAAGGAGATGTACGCGTTTGCCGACCGCAAAGGCGAACGGCTCGCCCTGCGTCCCGAAGCGACGGCGTCCGTTGTCCGGGCTTATATCCAGCACAACCTTCAGGCGGATCCCATAACGCAGAAGTTCTTCTGCCTCGGGCCCATGTTCCGGCATGAACGCCCTCAGAAGGGCCGTTATCGCCAGTTCCACCAGATCGACGCCGAGGCTTTCGGCAGCGACGACCCGATGCTGGATGCGGAAATCATGTACATGCTGCGCATCCTCCTCGAGCGGCTGGGTCTCACGGGAGTCGTACTTCACATCAATTCACTGGGTTGCCCGGAATGCCGGAAAACCTACAGAAACGTCCTCAGGGAGTACCTGCTCAAACAAGCGGACGCTTTCTGCCCCGACTGCCTGCGCAGGCGTGATCTGAATCCACTCCGTGTCTTCGACTGCAAGGTCGAACGATGCCAGTCGCTCCTCGAAGCGGCTCCGATGCTGCTCGATTCCATTTGCAGCGACTGTGCCTCCCACTTCGACAAGGTAAAGATCTACCTGGACGGACTGCAGACATCCCACGTGATCAATCCCCGGATGGTCAGAGGGCTGGACTATTACACCCGCACCGCCTTCGAAGTCGTGACCGATCAACTCGGCGCCCAGAACGCCGTGGGAGGAGGAGGCCGCTACAACGGTCTCGTGCGCGACCTGGGCGGGCCCGACCTGCCTGGCATCGGTTTTGCCGTCGGAATGGAACGTCTCATCTTGCTTCTGCAGCAGGGGCAGGACGCCCAGAGGCGCATGCCGAAGGTCTTCCTGGCAGCCCTCGGAGAATCCGCCAGGCACAAAGGATTCTTCCTGACCCAGGAACTTCGCACTCTTGGCATAGAAGCGGAGATGGACTACGGGGGGCGCAGCCTGAAAAGCCAGATGCGCCGGGCGGACAGGTTGAATGTTCGGCATGTGCTGATCATGGGAGAAGACGAACTCGCCGCAGGCCGGATACAGCTCAGGGATATGAACAGCAAGGAGCAGTTCCTGGTTCCCGTCGAGAAGGCAATAGAGATGTTGAAAGAGTCTTACTTGAAAACCATCAGGCAGGATTTCTTCCTGTAAGCGGTTGGTGCGGCAGGCCGAGGACAGGTGGCTTTCGCCCGGCCAGGCATCAGGATTACGGTCTGTCCGGCCCTTTGCATCAGAGGAGGTAGCCCGAGTGAGTCAGTTGGATGAACAGCAGGAAGAACATGACGGCGGCATGGAAACGGCCCCGGTTGAACTCCAGTCTCTCGGAGACTGGGAAAAATCGCACGACTGCAACAGTCTGGGCCGCAGCCAGGTGGATGCACGGGTGAGTCTCATGGGATGGGTGCAGCGCCGCAGAGACCATGGGGGGCTCATATTCGCGGATCTGCGTGACCGGGAAGGGATCACCCAGGTGGTTTTCGATCCACAGCACAACGCTTCGGCCCATGACCGCGCCCATGCTCTGCGAAGCGAGTATGTGATCGCCGTATCGGGAAAGGTGCGCCTGAGGCCGGAAGGCATGACCAACCCCAAGCTGGTCACCGGCGAAATCGAAGTCATCGTGGATGAGTTGAGAATTCTCAACACGTCGAAGACTCCCCCCTTCCAGATTGAAGACGATGTCGACGCAAGTGAGAGCATAAGGCTGAGGTATCGCTACCTGGATCTTCGGCGGCCGAAGATGTTTCGAAACCTGCTTCTCCGGCATCGCACGGCACAGGTTATTCGAAGCTATTTCAATAAAATGGGATTTTTGGAGGTAGAAACCCCCGTGCTGACGAAAAGCACGCCCGAGGGTGCCCGGGATTATCTCGTGCCCAGCCGGGTCAATCCCGGCAAGTTCTACGCGCTTCCCCAGTCTCCTCAAATCTTCAAGCAGCTGCTCATGGTGGCCGGATTTGATCGCTATTACCAGATCGTGAAATGCTTCAGGGATGAAGACTTGCGGGCGGACCGGCAGCCCGAGTTCACCCAGCTTGACATCGAAATGTCATTCATCCGGGAAGAGAACATCTACCAGTTGATCGAGGGCTGGATATCCCACCTGTACCGGGAACTTTTCGACATCGAACTGGCCGTGCCGTTTCCCCGAATGCCATACGCCGAAGCCACGGAAAAGTACGGAACGGATCGACCCGACACCCGTTTCGGGTTATGCTTAACCGACGTTACGGATGTGGTGGCGCATTCGGAGTTCAGGGTTTTCAAGCAGGCTGTCGAACGAGGCGGCATCGTCAAGGCGCTCCGTGTCCCCGGGGGAAGCAGCCTCTCCCGGAAAGATCTTGACGACCATATCGAATTCGTAAAGGTCTTCGGCGCGCAGGGGATGGCTTGGATAAAGATCCAGCCCGACGGATGGCAGTCGCCCATCACCAAGTTCCTGCAGGAAGGCGTTCGTACGGAACTGGCCGATCGTCTCGCTCTGGAAACGGGGGACGTCGTGCTTTTCGTCGCCGATCAGGGCAAGGTCGTCCATGATTCACTGGCGAACCTGCGAGTCCGGTTGGGCCAGCAAATGGGGTTGATCGATCAGGGGAGCCATCGTTTTGTCTGGATCACTCATTTTCCGCTCCTGGAATGGGATCACGAAGAGAAACGTTTCGTCTCGGTTCATCATCCTTTTACCGCTCCCACGGAAGAAGACCTGGCCCTGCTCGATGAACATCCGGAGAGGGTGAGGAGCCGTGCCTACGACCTGGTACTGAACGGAACGGAAATCGGCGGTGGAAGCATCCGCATTCACAGGCAGGATGTCCAGGAACGCGTGTTCAGGGCACTGGGGATTTCGCCCGTGGAAGCCCGGGAGAAGTTCGGTTTTCTGCTGGATGCGTTGCAGCACGGGGCGCCCCCTCATGGAGGCATTGCCTTCGGCCTGGACCGCCTGGTGATGCTTCTCAGCGGATCCGCTTCCATCCGGGACGTGATCGCGTTTCCGAAAACTCAGAAAGCGACGTGCCTCATGAGCGGAGCGCCCTCGGAACCGGAACTCCGGCAGCTGCTGGAGTTGTGCGTGAAGGTGGAAGCTGAACGGAGGAGTTGACTCCATGGCTCGATGGAACACCAAGAAACGGGTCCTGGACCATGAACATTCCAGTTTCTGGCGTCATGAACTGGTCGATGTTCGGGAACCCAACCTGATGAGGGAGATTTTCCCTTACGAAGAAGTGCCGCGGATCGACTTCGATCACATGATCCTGCCCATCGATCCCGCCGAAGACATGTTTATCACGGACACCACCTTCCGCGACGGTCAACAGGCTCGTCCTCCCTACTCGGTAAAACAGATCGAAACCATCTTCGACCTGCTGCACCGCCTGTCGGGCCCGGAAGGGGTCATCCGGCAGTCGGAATTCTTTCTTTATACTCAGAAAGACCGGCAGGCTCTCGATATCTGCATGTCCAAGGGCTGCAAGTATCCTCAGATCACGGGCTGGATCCGTGCCGTCGAGGAGGATCTGAAGCTGGTTTCGGAATGCGGGCTCCAGGAAACGGGGATACTCACCTCCATTTCCGATTATCATATCTTCCTCAAGCTCAAAACGGACCGCAAAGGCGCCCTGAAGAAGTATCTCCACATCGTGCAAGCCGCTCTCGACCGGGGGATCACTCCACGGTGCCATTTCGAGGACATCACCCGCGCGGACATCTATGGCTTCTGCATCCCCTTCGCCATGGAACTCATGCGCCTGAGGCAGGAGAGCGGGATCGATATCAAGATCCGCCTGTGCGACACTCTCGGCTTCGGCGTCACGTTCCCCGGAGCCGCCCTCCCGCGGAGCGTGCCGAAGCTGGTGAGAGCCTTTATCGATGAAGCGGGAGTGCCGGGGCACCTCCTGGAATGGCATGGACACAACGACTTCCACAAGGTCCTGGTCAATGCCTCCACTGCATGGCTCTATGGCTGCAGCGGCGCCAACGGGACTCTGCTGGGCTTCGGCGAGAGAACGGGAAACGCTCCCATCGAGGGTCTGATCTTTGAATACATCGGCTTGAAGGGATCCAGAGACGCGATCGACACAACGGCCGTTACGGACATAGCCGAATACTTTCAGAGCGAACTCGGCTACAGGATTCCTCCGAATTACCCGTTTGTGGGAGAGGAATTCAATGCAACGAGAGCCGGTATTCATGCGGACGGACTGGTCAAGCACGAGGAGATCTACAATATCTTCGATACACAGCTCATCCTCAGAAGACCGATCAGCATCATCATCACGGACAAGTCCGGAGTCGCCAGCATCGCCTACTGGGTGAACACCCGGCTGAAACTCGATGCGGACCGGCGCCTGGACAAGCGGCATCCAGGCATCCTTCGGATATACAAGAGGGTGATGCACGAATACGAGCAGGGCCGTAACACGTCCATATCCAACGAGGAACTCGAACGCTGGGCAAGAAGATACCTGCCCGAATACTTCGTCAGCGAATTCGACCGCCTCAAGCAGAAGGCCTACACCCTGGCCGCCCACATGGTGGAAGAGGTGGTGGAAAGCGACGTGATCAAGAGCATGGATCCGGCCAGGCAGGAACCCGCCTTGCAGGCCTTGCTCGACCTCAACCCCTTCATTCAGTACATCTACGTCACGGACAGGGAAGGGCAGAAGGTCACACGAAACATCACGCACATCGTGGACAAGTCGAGGTATGAAAGCGCCAAGATCGGCGAAGACCTCTCCGACCGCCCATGGTTCATCGAACCCATGAAGGACGGCAAGGTCCATGTTACGGACTTTTACACCTCCCGCTACACCGGCGCCCTGTGTATCACGGTTTCGGCACCCATTCGCAACGAGTTCGAAGAAATCGTCGGGATTCTTGGCATTGACATTCGCTTCGAAGATCTGGCAAAGATGGAGGAAAACGCGGATACGTAGAACGATTCCCCAATGTCTGACAAGGAGTGACGGTGAATGCACTTCTGATGAGGCGGATTGCGTTGTGCCTCGTAGCGGTGATACTTGCGGCCGGTTGTGCGAAACCCCCACCTCCGCCTCCCTCTCCGGCACCTCCGCCGGTTCCGGGTCTTCGGACTCAAAAGCCCTACCAGATCAACGGAATCTGGTATTATCCGCTCCCCACGGCTCAAGGCTACCTGGAAGAAGGCATTGCAAGCTGGTACGGGCCTGATTTTCACGGCAAGCCCACCTCCTGTGGAGAACCCTACGATATGAACGCCCTGACCTGCGCTCACAAGACCCTCCCCATGGGAACCTACGTAAAGGTGACTCATCTTCAGACCGGGCGAACCGTCATTTTGAGGGTAAACGACCGGGGTCCTTTCGTAGCGGGCAGGATCATCGACCTGTCGGCCGCTGCGGCCCGGGAACTGGGAACATTCCAGAAGGGAGTGGCCATGGTGCGTGTGGAAGCCGTCCAGCACGCATCAGTACAGCACATAGGCAGCAACACCTACTGGAAGGTCGACCCGGTGCCCTCGTTCCGCTACGGCCAGTTCGCGATTCAAATCGGGGCGTTCCGTGAACAGGCGAACGCGTACAGGCTCAAGGACAGGATGGCCACGGATTATCGGAATGCCCAGGTGCTTCCGGGCACCGACGGGGCAGGCAGTATTTATCGAGTTCAGGTGGGATCTTACCAGGATATCCTCCTTGCCCGAAAAGACCTGGATACACTGCGCAACGGTGGGTTCGGAGACGCCTTTGTCGTTGCAACGGAAGGGAAGTAAAATGCTCGAGGTGGTTCCTTACCCGTCCGTGGAAGCGGAGCGAAAGCTGAAGATCATCCGGGAACGAAAGATGGGGGCGGACCCCGCCCTTGAATCGCGGGTGATCGAGTTTGTCCGCGCGGTAAGAGATGAGGGGGACGCGGCGGTTGTGCGCTTCACCCGGCAGTACGATGCTCCAGCCTTCGATGAACACCGGATCACGGCCACAGAGGAGGAAATCGAGTCTTCCTATTCCGCGGTCGAACCCGGTTTTCTCGAGATTCTCCGGAATGCCGTCAGGAATATCGAATCGTTTCATCGTCATCAATTGCATCCTTCCCATTTCAGCACCAGGCCGGACGGCTCCTTTCTCGGACAGATGGTCAGGCCCGTGGCATCCGCAGGGCTGTACATTCCGGGAGGAAAAGGAGGGAGGACTCCCCTCATCTCGTCAGTACTCATGAACGCGGTACCCGCCCGCCTGGCCGGAGTAAAGGACGTTGCACTCGTCACTCCTCCCACCCGGGACGGAACCATCAATCCATACCTGCTGGTTGCCGCGCGCGAGGCGGGGGTAAGCCGCGTGCACAAGGCGGGCAGCGCCTGGGGCATCGCCGCTCTTGCCTATGGAACGGATCGAATAAGAAAAGTCGATGTGATCGTTGGTCCGGGGAATATCTTCGTGTCGCTGGCAAAGAAGTACGTAGCCGGAGAAGTGGGCATCGATCTGCTGGCCGGCCCGAGTGAAATCCTGGTCATTGCGGACAGCAGGGCGGACGCGGACTACATCGCCGCCGACCTGCTGAGCCAGGCGGAACACGATGCGATGGCGAGTGCCATCCTGATCACCACGGACCGCGCTCTTGCGCAGAAGGCGGGTACAAGCCTCGAAAAACAGCTCGAACGATTGCCCCGGCATGAGATCGCCAGGGAAGCACTCACTCGCTATGGCGCGTTCTTCCTGGTCAACGGCCTCGATGAAGCCGTGGAGCTGGCGAACACGATTGCCCCCGAGCACCTCGAACTCCTGGTGGAAGACCCCTGGACGCTCCTTGGAAAGATCGAACACGCGGGAGCCGTGTTCCTGGGGGACTGCACTCCCGAGGCCGTGGGGGATTACTATGCCGGTCCCAACCACGTGCTTCCCACCGCGGGAACCGCCCGCTTCGCGTCTGCCCTGGGAGTCGAGAATTTCATCAAGAGGACGAGCGTTATCTGCTATTCCCGTGAGGCTCTCGACCGCGACGGCGAGGCCATCATCCGGCTGGCCGAACTCGAGGGCCTGGAAGCCCACGCCGCATCGGTGCGGATCAGGCTGGCCGGGACCCGTTGACACAACGGCAATAGAAACGCCGGGACTTTCGACCTGCGGTGCTCCACCCCCTACGATGTGCTTTCCGACACCCAGGAAAGGTACTCGGACAAGCCCTGTTCCACGGGAAAAGCGACGATTTCGGGGACTTCATAGCTGTGCAGTTCCCGAACCCGCGACTGCAGGGAAGGGAAAAGATCCGAACGCGTTTTCATCACCAGGAAAAACTCGTGATCGTCGCATACTTCCCCTTTCCACCGGTAGATGGAACGGATTCTCGGTATAATATTCACGCATGCGGCGAGTTTTTCCTCCACCACCGCCCGGGCGATGGCCAGGGATTCTTCCTCCTTGCCCGCCGTGACCAGGACAATGAGAACATCCGTCATGGCTCTCGAACCTCCTCTCAATACGGGGCAATCCATTATGAAACACCGGCATTCTCTCGAAGATCTACACTCGGATATCCCCGGCGCGTTCTATGAACGGGTAGTCAGGGATATTTCTCCGCAGAGCTGGCACAATATCCTTTCCAGGAACCTTACTTTAAGAAGCGCCCTGTTGGAAGGTTTTTCAGGGCGGAAGGACAGACTTGTTCGTCGTCTCGCTCAGCCCGCCCTGCAGGCCCACCTGATGAACCTCATCCGCTCTGACGTCCGTCTTCTGAAAAGAATCCTGAAGGTGTGGAGCCGGGAACAACCCGCCATCATGGCTTTACTGGAAATGCTGGGCCGCAGCTTTCTGCTCGACAACTGGATGGGTGTCAGGAACTACCTGGGACCGGAACGCCTTTTCGCCGGTTGCTTCGGATTGGGTCATCTCGATGAAGACGAGATAAGAAAATGAATCCATGAGGATTTCTGGGAACGAGAGGCAAAGAAATATGATTTCGACCTCCTGATCCCCGCATTCGATCTTCTGCAGGATTTGGCGAAAGATTATTTTGAGATGAAGAAGCAGTCTGAGGCCTTTTCTTTTTCTCTCGACCCGCCGAAGGACACATCGTCTCCAGGGGAAAGCAGGCCCCTGATAATCCGGCAAAGCCCGAGATCCAGATATGATCAAAAATCGAACAGCGCCCGCACAGGGAGCAGGAGGAAAAAGGACGACTGATCGAGCAGGTTTCCCGGGTGCGCAAGGAAAACGAGGAACTTCGTCGCAGAATGCAGGAAAATAAGTACGGACCGGTCACTGCCGTTCGACGGAGACTCCTTCAGGTTGAACTGCAGCTTCATGAAATCGAGAGGATCTTCGCTGAATCGCTTGCGGTCCACGTCGAAGTGAGCAAAATGAGAGATGCCCCTGTCCATCATACGCACCGTGGCAAAGCGCATCTATGCCGTTGCGGATCCTCTCCATTTCTGCTTTTTTCTGTATGAACCGGCCATGGCGAACCGGGAGTGACTCAATGCGATGGAACAGTGAATACAATCGAGACCAACTGCAGAGTTTTCGAATCATCGAAAGAACCTGTCGCAGAATGCCGGATTCAGACCGGGAGAACCTGTCACGTGCGATCCAGCCTTATCTTCACTTCCGCACCCGGCTGGCCGAATTCCAGGCCCTCACGTTCGTACCCCATTGCAGGGCGACCTGCTATGACACGGCCCTCAGCGCCTGCTGCGGCTTCGAAAGCATTTTCACCTTCTTTGCGGACCAGGTCATCACCACGATCGAGTCCTCCCCCGCCGACATGGAAGCCGTTTTTCGAGTCCTCAGCCGGCCCAACGAAACCCGCAACTGCGTCTACCTGGGAGAAAACGGCTGCCTGTGGAAGGTTCCTCCTGTTTCCTGTGCCATGTTCCTGTGTGACGGAATCAGGAAGGAAATACTCGAACCTCGACCCGAAGCCGCTCAAACTTGGAATCGGTTCCGGGAGGAAGAGAAGGAATATACCCATCCCGTAAGACCGGTCCTCTTTGATTCGGTCGAGAGTTTGTTTATCCGCCTGGGAGCGGATTCACCACACATGTATTTTCATAAGAGTCCCGGCCTGTTGAGACTCAAGGAGAAATGGACTTTGAAAACGTGAAGGAAGGAAGACAGGAGGAATCCGACATGGAAGGCCAAAAATGACCGAGTCATTTCCATGGAAAGTCCGGGCGTGGACGCCTCACCAGAGCTCTTCGATCATCTTCCCGGCGATCTTTTCCGGATCGAGATCGTATTCGCCCCGTTCAATCGAATCCCGCAGACGATGCACCTCTTCCACACGGATGTCTCCCGCCACCTGCAGCACCTCCCCTTTGGACCGGCCTTTTCCAAAGCCTCGCTTCAAAGCCTCGATCCTGGCCTGACATATCAAGGCGATCTTGGCGGGACGGGGGTTATCTTCGGACGTCGACGGCCTCCTGCCGCCTTCGAATTCCTGTAAGCCGGGTGTTGCATGGTAGAAAACCTTCTTCACCACCATCAGAATCCCTTTCAGACCCTCGTCAGACCCTTGCCCGACATGAATCAAGATCCCGTCCCTCTTCGATATTTTCTGCGCAGGGGGTCAGAAGAACGCCTGACCGTTTCCGTCTGAAAAGCGCGGTTTTGAATCGGCCTTCCCCGGCAATCCGCGGAGATAATACCTTATTATCATTGAATTCTCCTTTATTTTTCTATCGGTTCGTCCAGCGGATTACTTTAGTCGGATTCAACAGGATACAGCGTCCAGACCAAACATCGGCCTCACCGGTTCGCCGACAGAGGAATCTCGACTCGAGCTCGAGTTCCGTGAGGCAGGCGCTCCAGACGCAGACTTGCGCGGTGTAGGCCCAGGAGTCTCCGGGCTGCGAACAGTCCGATCCCGAGATGTCTCTCACTTCCTTCCATTCCCGCATCCTCACGAGACCTCCACCTGGACCTGAAGGGGCAGGGAACACCCTCTACGTCGTCCTCCCGGTCGATTCCGCAGCCGGAATCCGTCACAACAATACAAACCCTGTCACCTTCCAGGTACGATTCAACAAGGAGGGATTTTCCCTCGGATCCCTTCATGGCGGTGAGCGCATTTCGGATCACGTGTACGAGGGCCGGAATAAGGTCATGCCCCGGGATGGGGATCATGGGCAGATTTTTCGTCAATTGAACGTTGAGTGTCACCTCGTGCTTGAAAAAGAGGTCGCACTTGAAGACATTCAGAAGCCTCATAACCACAAGATTGACATCCATGGTTTCGCTGCAGCGATCCATTTCGTTGAGGACCATGAAATCCCTTAACAAATCCACAAGGTTCGAGATCTGCTGGTTCACCATCTTGAAGCGCACCCGCTGATTTCTGAAAAACTCCTCCCAATCCTCGCTCCGTTCGGCGCATTGAGTCCTGGTCTTTTGCTCCTGAACATTCAATCCCTTGAGCAGCATTTCAGTGAGCATGGAGATATTGTGCAGAGGACCATTGATGTTATGAATAAATCCTCTGACGAAACTTCCGAGGTAGCCGAAGCGCTCCCTGTCGACCAGAATCTGTAAACACTGCTCCAGCCGGTCCCGAATCTGTTCATCGTTTTCGGAATCCGCCCGTTCCTGCATATCGTCCGGCCAACGGGCTGCGGTCATTTTGCAGTTCGCCTTATCCAGTCTCCTGGGACCCCTTGACTTTTTCATCGTGTGATAATACTTGGCAAATGCGCTTTTCATCTACTCGAATCAGCATGCCGAAAAAGTGGGAAAGATTTTGGAAATCGCATCATCTTGCGGTACGGCGAGATGCCGGGTCCCGGCAGTGAAAACAATGAACACCGCAGGCAACCCGGAGGGAAGACGGGGGTCCAGTACTGCCGGAATGGCGGGACGGCCTGCTCCACACCCCGACCGGATATTCAGCAAAGGTTCCATGATCCCTTATACTCCCTTTCCGGTTCCTTTAGTAGAAATGAATTGGCCGAATGGTGACAATAGGCCGCTTCTCCGCGATCCCGGGAACCCGTTCTTTCCTTCGACCGGTTCATGGACGGCCGATTCTTCCTTACAGGTCACTGCATTTACACAGGGTGCGTTGCGCGCTATGTTTGATTACAGGCTGTCCGGATGCCGCTGCGACCCCTGCGCGCCGGGTTCCTGTCAGCTGCATAAATCCTCTTTCCTTTGATCTTCATAATCGAAAGAGACAGCTCCGAACTTGAATGCCCTGTTGATACGATGGATTTTTTTGGAAACGGGAGGAGTTCCTTATGGCAGAGTCGTTTATCGAGAAGATCTATCTGGGATCCCTGGACAAAGGCGCGCTCCGCTTCATGGAAAAGAGGCGCCGCGATGACAGAGTAAACAATCTGGTCGACAGGTATGCGGCTATGCTCGGCAGGTTCCAGGTGGATTCCATCGAACGGGAAGAGAGGATACCTCCGGAAATGCTCGAGCAGATGAAATCGATCGGCCTTTTCGGCGTTTCGATCCCCACGACCTACGGCGGAATGGGCCTGGACGTCCGGGAGCAGATGAAGTTTGTCGAAGAAATGACGAAACTGGATATTTCCCTTGCCCTCACGTCCATTGCCCACTGCGCCATCGGAGTCATGGCTATCCTGCTGTTCGGCAGCGAAGATCAGAAGCGACGGTATCTACCTGCCGCAGCCGCGGGAAAGATGATCTTCTCGTATGCCCTGACGGAACCCAGGATCGGCTCCGACGCACGGCACATCGAGACCAGGGCGGATCTTTCCGAAGACGGAAGCGCCTACATCCTCAACGGGCACAAATCGTTCATCACCAACGCAAACTACGCGGGAGGACTCACCGTGTTTGCTCAAATGGACCCCGTGCGGCCGGGGTACATGGGCGCCTTCATCGTGGAAACAGGCTGGGACGGCGTGCGGACAGGCAGGGATATGCCCAAGATGGGGCTCAAGGCAAGCTCCACCGCATCCGTTCAGTTCAAGAATGTCCGCGTACCCGTCACCCATCTCCTGGGACCTCCGGGAGCCGGCTTCCGCATCGCCATGACGGTCCTGAACTACGGGCGGCTGGCTCTCGGAGCCGCTTCCGTCGGCATGATGAAGCGTTCCCTCGAAGACATGCTGAAGAGGTCGTCCAGCAGAATCCAGTTCCAGGTCCCCATTAAGGAATTCCCTCTTGTCCAGGAAAAAATGGTCAAAGCCGGAGTGTACTCCCGGATCGGCGCAGCCATGAACGAGTTGACCGCCGGCCTGCTCATGGACAATCCCTTTGTCCCCGCAGCCATCGAGACATCCCACTGCAAGCTCTTCGGAACGACTCGAGCCTGGGAAGCAGTCTACGACGCCCTCCAGGTGGCAGGCGGGTCGGGATACCTGACCACCCAGCCCTACGAAAAACGGATGAGGGACTTCCGGGTTACCACGGTCTTCGAAGGCACCACCGAAATCCATTCCATCTACCCGGCGCTCACAGCCGCAAAGAAAATCAGCGAAGAACTGTCCGGCTCCGGCACGACTCTTACTTCCCGTGTGGCCCGTGCTCTCAGGCTCTTCTTCGGCAGAATAGACTGGCCTCTCCGTTTCGAGATAAAAGGGATGAGGGAGGCGTCAAGACTCGCCCTCGCCAACGCGAAGTCCATCAGGAGGATGCTTCTGCTCGGCCTGCTGTTCTACAGGAAAGACATGGCGGGAAAGGAGTTCCTGCTCAGAAGGATCACGCACCTCAGCCTCTATATGTTCGGCCTGCTGTCCATGCTCGCGAAGATGGAAGCCGACCGTCACACCACCGGAGTGAGCGAAGAGGACCTGAATGTTCTTGCCTACTTCGTGGAGGAAGCCAGGGAGGTCCGAAAGGTGAGTCGATCCTTGTTCGGAGGAAGGAAGGAAACCTTGGCAGCTGTCATTTTCAAAGACATCGACGCAAGCGGAAAGGAGAGTCACGGTTCTGTATTATAACGAAGCCGCTTTGCTTGGCTGCCGCACCCCTGATATCCGCTGTGGTTCTTCCGCCAAACCGGGCGTTCCTTCCCCCGGAAACCGGGGGAAGGAGGAGTTGCGAGGATCAATACAGACCGAAAAGATTCATTGCAAGGATAAGAAGCCCCGCTGCGGCGATCCTTTTCACCACGAGGGGGCTTACGCGCCTGGCGATCTGAGGTGCGATGTAGCCTCCCAGGATGGCCGCCGGGAACATGACCAGGAAGAATACGAGGTCGAAGTTACCGAACTGATAGTGGCGCATTGTTCCCATTACCGTATTGAAGAATATGGCTAGCAGGGAGCTGCCCACCACCACGAACATCGGCAGCCTCAACCCGACGGTCATCAGCGGAACCATGAAAGGACCTCCACCGAAACCGAACATCGATGAAACCACGGCGATGAGGAATCCTCCCACGCAGCCGAGGAGCACATTGACCTTAAATTCCTGTCCCCAGAATTCAACTACCATGACGGATACTCCTTTTTCCCTTAAGCTGCCCTGGAAGCTTTTGCCAGTGCGGCCTCTTCAGCCCGCTTCTTGAATTCCTTCAGAATGGCCTGTTCTTTCTTGTGCTTGGCCAGGTATCCCTGAGTCGTCTGCCAGAGCATGAGGCCCGCCAGGATGACCAGGATCCAGCCGAACACGAACTTGTATTGTGCCAGGGTGATCATTTCCGTCAGCTTAGGGCCGATAAAGCCGCCCAGGACCATTGCCAGGCCGATGGTAACACCCAGCTTCCAGCTGATGAACTTGATTTTCGAATAGTTGACGATACCGCTTGCCTGGGAAAACATGACGGTAGGCATCACGGTACCCGCCACGACAGTGTGAGGCAGCGGCCAGATGGACACGAGCAGGGGATTGAGGATGAACCCGCCGCCCGCACCCATGAGGACACCGAAGATGGCGATGGCCAGAGTCAGAAAGAACGGACCGAAAAGGTTGATGCTCGTTCCGGCATTGCTGAAGTAAAGGTTGGGGAAGGAGATATTGTTTTCCACGCCGGCTACCTGGCCGACGGGGGTCTTGCCCGCCACCACCCGTATGTTGTACGTCCCGGGGGCCGATCCGGAACCGATGTTCAGTTTGGCGACAAATGTTCCGTCAGGCTGCGATTCGACAACCGGGGCGAAGACCCTGTCGGGGTTTCTGAACCTGGCCTTGACCAGCTGCATGGACCTCCGCTTGTTCTCCTTTTCGTCCATCGCGGGCAGGAGCTCGCCCCGAGATCCGACGATACTGCCCATCAGCGTGGCCTGGTACCTTTCGATCTTGATCTTTCCGGGAACGGAATAGGCAGCATCGGCACCCAGGTCTTTGAGACCCTGCGAGTAGCTCCACTTGGATCCTTCCTTCTTGATCTTTTCCAGGTTTTCCTTCTGTTCCACAGGAGTCAAAATCTTGTAGAAGGCGGGCATATCATAAGTCATATAGAGGATGTACGGCCTCCTGCCCGTCTCCTTGTCCACCTCGGAATCAAACCTCGAAGCACGAACATGCTGGTCGGCCCATACCTCGATATAGACGGGGGTTCCCGGAGGCGCCGTACCTGTGATTGTGACAATGCCTCCGTTGTTGAGTGCGGTCCGGTCCACCTGGAAAGCCAGGGGAACCTGCGCTTCTTTGGCTTCAGGCTTGGCTTCTCCCGCAGGGACCCCCTTCTGCTGAGGCGTCTCCACCTGCCCCTGTACCGCCGGTGCCGCCTCCGTCGCCGCTGCGGGTTTCCCCTCCTGAGACTGCTGCGCGAAGGACCCGTTCTGGTAGAGCATGAAGAGCGTCGCGGCCAGTGCAATCGTTAACGACATCCAATAACGTTTCATCGAATACCCTCCCTCCATCATCGGACCACAAGCACCTGGCAGGGTGCATGGGCAATAATCTTTGAAGATACGCTCCCAAGAATGGTGCGCCTGGTCGCATGCTTTCCGGTCGAACCCACCACGATCACGTCCATGCCCTTTTCCCTGGCATAGTCTACGATGACATCCGCGGGATTGCCTTCCAGGACCACCATCTCACCTACTATCCCCTGCTCCCTGAGCTTCGCTTTCACCCCTTCCAGGATCCCTTCCGTCTCCGCCCTGTAGACCTGCTCGATCGTCGAACAGTCCACGGGCACGCCAAGGAAACACAGGTTGGGAATCGCGGAAACGACGGTGAGACTCGCCGCAAATCTCTGGGCAAGTTTGGCCCCCTCAAGCAGCGCCCTGTTGGAAACGTCGGACCCGTCATGGGCCACCAGTATCTTTTCCATCGATAACTCCCTTCTTTCCTTATTATTCTTCTGCCTCCATACCTAACGGCTTCCGTCCTGCCCCCTTTTTAACAAGAAACATGCCATCAGTTTTCCATGTGGAAATGCCGCTCTTCCCCAGATGTTTTCCCTGGATATCGAGGGCCTATAAAGATGAGAGCTCCCCCTGCCGGCGATATTCTCCGCCGGACAGTTAGAGATAAACCGAGAATCCGAAAACACCTGCCGCCGTATTTGCTGCACACACCCGCAACAAAAATCTATTTTTATAATATTTACAATCTGTTAATAACATGAAAAAATTTTATTGCAGTGCAATGATTTTTTTGCACCTCTTCTTCTTGCACCACGAAGACGGGACACCGCTTTTAGCTTATCTCCTTGCCGTCGAAAGAAAGGAAAGCGGGGCCGGGAGAGTGTGTATGTCACCGAGCGGTTTTTTTTCGGACTAGCAGATGGGGCGGAGACTGAAGGCTTTTTTGCTTCCCGATGGTGGTCCCATGGTACGCAATTTGCCTATCCATTCATGGGAAATTCGGCTGGAGATGATCGATATGGCACTCATTCTGATTGTTGGTGATGAACCGGATGCATGCCGCATGCTGCAACGCATTCTTTCGTCTTTCGGGCACTCGGTGCAAGCTTTCACGACAGGCGGGAAGGCGGTAGAATGGCTCGAAGATAACCTCCCTGACCTGGCTCTGCTCGACATCAACCTCAGGGAAACCGACGGCATCGGTTTACTGAAGATCCTTCGACGTTCTCAGCCCCGCACAAAGACAATGATGATCACCGGGAACCCTTCCGCTGAAACAGCGGGGCAGGCCACCGAACTGGGAGTCGTGGATTACCTGGTCAAGCCCGTGGAAATCGATGAACTGGAGGAGCGAATCAACCGGGCGCTGGGTTGATTTTGACAGCCGAATTAGCGATAAAGGTGTGCAATGAATCACTTGCAACACATCACCTGCGGGAAAGGACATTGAACATGGCAAGGGGAGTCTACAGTATATGTTTTATGTGCACGGTGCGGTGTCCCATCAAGGTGACCGTTGACAGAGACGAGGTCAAATGGATTGAAGGGAATCCGTACGTACCGGGCATCGAAGGCGCCCTGTGCGCCAAGGGGTCTGCCGGACTCGCCCTGCTGCAGGACAACGAACGTCTGCAATATCCCATGATACGGACCGGCCCCAGGGGATCGGGACAATGGCGACGCGCGGGCTGGGATGAAGCGCTTGACTATGTGGCTGACCGCCTGCGGGAAGTGATGGGCAAGCACGGTTCCCGCAGTATTGTTTTCGGTGAAAGAACCAATCTGAATACGCACATCAGCAAGACCTTCATGAAGGCGATCGGTTCCCCGAACCATTTCACGCACGACGCCCTCTGCAAAGGTTCCGTCAATACGGCTTTCCGTTCCCTCACGGGATACAACGATACCCAGGTCGGTGTAGATTACGCCAACACCCGGCATATCGTTATGTACGGGCGGAACATTTTCGAGGCCCTGGAAATCAAGGCCGTCAACAGTCTGCTCGATGCGATGGACAGGGGGGCGAAACTGACCTACATCGACCCGCGGGTATCCATTACAGCGACCAAGGCCGACCGGTACTGGATGGTCCGGCCCGGAACGGACCTTGCCCTGAATTACGCCCTGATCCATACCATTCTGAAAGAACGACTCTACGACGAGGAATACGCAGCACGGTGGGTGCTCGGTCTCGATGCGCTGCAGGCGTTTGTTCAGCCGTATTCTCCTGAGTGGGCACAGGAGGAAACGGGGATCGCAGCATCCGAAATCGTGGCACTGGCTCGGGAAACCGCCGAGGCGAAACCCGCGGTTGTTTTCCACTATGGCTACAGGGGCGCCCATCACACAAACGAAATCGCTTTCCGTCGCTCGATTATCATCCTCAATGTCCTCATGGGCAGTATCGAGGCAAAAGGGGGACTCTTTTTCAAGAAAGGAATCCCGGCCACGGGCCGCGCTGATCTTCAGAAGTATGTGGACCAGGAGTTCCCCAAGATCACGGAACCGCGATTCGACGGTTCAGGAACAGCTCTCTTCCCCATCGCGGATACTTCCCATGGCAACCCCCAGATGCTCGCTCATGCCATACTGAACGAAGACCCCTATCCCATCAAGGCACTCATCGCCAACCGCTTCGAACCGCTCCAGTCCATCCCCGACTCGTCCGCCACCAGGAAAGCCCTCGACAAGCTGGACCTGCTGGTCTCCATAGATATACACTTCAACGAATTTGCATGGTACTCGGACGTGGTCCTTCCCGAATCCATCTACCTCGAACGCAGCGATTCCCTTCAGGCGGCCTCCGGACTCAAACCTCAGATTGTCATGCGTCGCCAGGCGGTTCTGCCGCGGCACGACACACGTCCGGGATGGCTCATTTTGAAACAACTCGCCGACCGCCTGGGTGTGGGCCACTATTTTCCTTATAAAACCATCGAGGATATCTGGAGTTACCAACTCAAAAACACCGGCCTCAAGATCGAGGATTTTGCGGCGAAGGGCTTCGTATCTCTGTCGGATCAGCCTATTTTCTGGAACAGAAAAGACGGGATCAAGCTCAAGACTCCCTCAGGGAAGTTCGAACTCGTCAGCTCGCTGCTCGAGGACGCGGGTTTTCCATCTTTTCCGCCCTACAAGAGTGTGCCGGCCCCTGAAGCGGGCTTCTTCAGGCTGCTTGTGGGCAGGTGTGCTGCTCACACTCATGTTTCAACCCAGAACAATCTGTACCTGAATGAACTCGTGCCCGAAAATGAACTATGGATCCATACCTCCGCCGCCGCTTCCCTCGGGATAGAAGACGGCGGATATGTCGAAGTCTCGTCATCCTGCGGCACATCGAAGATCAGGGCAAAGGTCACGGAATTCATCCACCCCGAGGCCGTCTTCATGCTTCACGGTTTCGGTAAGACCGTGCCCGTCCTGACCCGGGCATTCATGAAGGGCACCAGCGATGCGATCCTGCAGGAAAACGTTTCCGACCGGGTTGGCGGGAGCCCGGCTCTGGACGAAACCTTGGTAACGGTCAAGGCCGTGGACTGACCTTCCCCGTCATCCTGCAGATATTTCAGCCTACCCGGAGGATATAGATATGAGTGACTATTATCTTGCCCAAGACCAGAAGAAGTGTATAGGGTGCCTCAGTTGCGAAGTCCACTGCAAGACCTACCATGAACTGCCACCCGGCCCGCGCCTTACGAAGATCGTCGCCGTCGGGCCGAAGTTGGTGGGAAATGTCCCGCGCATGTCGTTCGTTTTCATGCCCTGTTTCCACTGTGAGGAGCCCTGGTGTGTCCCCGTGTGCCCGACGGGTGCCATGCGCAAGCGCGCAAAAGACGGCATTGTGTACGTGGAATCCTCGCTTTGCATCGGGTGCAAGAGATGCATCCACGCCTGCCCCTGGGGTGCACCGCAGTGGAACCCCGTAACCCGCAGGGTCGTGAAATGCGATTACTGCATGGAACGTGTGGACAAGGGTTTAAAACCTGCCTGTGTGACCAAGTGCGTCACGCACTGCCTGCAGTTCGGAAGGACGTGCGAACCGGAAGCGGGCAGGAGGGAGCGATACGCTCGAAAAGTGGCTATCGAGGTACTGGATCCTTCTCCCGCGGGCTGAGAGCCGCGGTGTCCTCCGGCCTACACGTGCTGCGATGGGATCCACGCGTTTGGAGAGCATACGACACAGGGCCGATACCCTGCGGCGGAGGATGTCCGCACGCCGGCACGCATATCGGATCTCACTGGTCCGCGTGAGATTCACGTCGCCGAGACAAATATGATTTCCCTGGCACCATTTCCATCCATCCAGTTCTGAAACCAGGGCGCCTCAAGGGGATAGCGGGCAGTCTGTTCCGCCCGCCCGGTGTCCCCCTTCCTTATCCTTCACATCTCACGCCAAGACCGCCAATTATGCCGTCGGTTCCAACTGTCTCCCGAATCAGCGCGGAAAGAAAACACCGTTGGCCACAGTTCCATCCCCGCCTGATCACGTTCATCGGGTTTTCCTCCGTATTGCCATTCTTTCGACATCAATTCGTAACGTTCATCCTTTCCAATGACGTTCATTCGGACCCCGGTTCCCGAAAAGCCGGCCGGGAGTTGAACAGGGTCCGATTCGCCGCGGTGTCTGCCGCGGTCGAAGATGTTCGAGGAAGTGCATGTCGGCGGCTGTCTGCATCATCGACGAAAAACAAGAGGAGAACATTGATGTCGAGGAAATCTTACGGTTATACCAAGGCGTTTGCGCTGGCCCTGCTGCTCAGCATGTCGCTGGTGTCCGCGCCGCAGGCGGTTGAACTGGATCCCGGGTTGCAGGACTATATGGCGGTGAGCGGAGTCTCGGGAAATCTCAAGTCCATAGGCTCCGACACCCTCAACAACCTGATGACCCTCTGGTCCGAAGGCTTCCGGTCTCATTATCCCAGCGTGAAAGTCGAGATAGAAGGCAAGGGATCCTCCACTGCGCCCCCGGCGCTCATCGAGGGCACGGCCCAGTTCGGCCCCATGTCCCGGGAAATGAAATCCAAGGAAATCGAAGCATTCGAGCAGAAGTACGGATACAAGCCTTCGAGCATCCGGGTTGCGGTGGATTCCCTTGCGGTATTCGTCCACAAGGACAACCCCATCAGGTGCCTCACCCTCAAACAGGTGGACGCCATATTCTCCAAGACCCGCAAAGGAGGTTATGAGAAGGAGATCCTGACCTGGGGAGACCTCGGCCTCACCGGCGAATGGGCCGCCAAACCCATCTCTCTCTACGGCCGGAATTCGGCATCCGGCACCTACGGCTACTTCAAGGAAGTCGCTCTCTACGGCGGCGACTACAAGGACACGGTGAAGGAACAGCCGGGATCCTCGGCGGTGGTCCAGGGCATAGCCTCCGATAAGTACGCCATCGGCTATTCCGGAGTGGGCTACAAGACCGCCGACGTTCGTACGGTGCCTCTTGCTGTGAAGGAAGGAGCCTGCTTCGACGCCACGGCGGAGAATGCCTACACCGGGGACTACCCCCTTGCCCGCTTTCTCTACGTCTATCTGAACAGGAATCCCAACGAGAAAATCGACCCTGTCCGGTCCGAGTTCATCAAGTACATATTTTCCAGGCAGGGCCAGCAGGTGGTGATCAAGGACGGATTTTATCCCGTTTCCAGGGCGCTGGCCGACGAAGACCTCAAGGCCCTGGCTGTTCGTTGAAACCGGATACTCACATGGAGGAACCCGACAGGAGCTTTCCGGCTCCGTCCGGAGCAAGACGCCGCGCCGCTGAAAGACCCGGGAAGGCGCGCCGGTCCGTAGTGCTTGCAGACCGGATCGCCGACCGGGCCATCACCGTCGGCGGCGTATTCGTCATCATCGCCGTCTTCGGCATTCTCATCTTTTTGATCGAGGAAGTCCTGCCCCTGTTCAAGGGAGGAGCCATCACAGGGGTGTCCGAATACGATACGGGGATCACCTTCGAATCGCCGCCGGTTCTGAATATCGACGAATACCAGTCCATTGTGGTGGCACTTTCCCCCGACGGGACCCTGGAAACTTTTCATGCCCGAACCGGCCGCAGACTCCACGCCCCGGCCTTCGACTTCCAGGGAAAGAAGCCCTCGGCGATGGGGCACACGTTCGACCGCGAAGTCCTTGCCTTCGGATTCGAAGACGGCACCGTCCGTTTTGCAGGGATGGTCCTGAAAACCGAAATCCTCACACCGGACCGCCTCCCTCCCGGCCTCGACGTTCTCGATGACCGCGACCTCACCGATGGAGCCGCCGTGTATTCCGCCGTTCCGGGAAACCAGTTCCGCAGGGTATCCGTGGAGCTGGGACTGGAAGAGGAACTGCGGGTTTCGACGCCGGGAATCCCCATCGTCGCCGTCGACTGCAGTGCGGGAGGCATGGCCGAACGGCCGACCCGTGCCCTGGTGACCGTGAATTCCGCGGGAGAGGTGCACCTGAGCGTTACCGAATCCAGGCTCAACCTGCTCACCAGGAAGGCCGTTACGAAAACGGACACAACGGTTCTGCCCCCGGTTCCCCGGGGAGCGGAAATCCGGCACGTGCTGCTCCCCTCCAAGGCCGACCACGTCTACCTGGCGGACCGGTCCGGGACGGTCTACCGGTACAATATCCAGCGTTTCGAAACGCCCTTCCTGGCTGAAACCAGGCGACTGCTGCCTTCCGGAGTACAACTGAACTCGATGGGTTTCCTCCTCGGGGAGCAGTCGCTCGTTGCGGGAGGATCCGACGGGTCGGTGGGCATCTACTTCAGGCTCGATCGACGCGATGCCACTACAGCGGACGGGTTCACTCTCGTCCGGACAAGGGAGTTCGAACCCCACGAGGCGCCGGTCTCCTCCCTTGAACCCGCGCTGCGCGGGAAGACCTTTCTCACAGCCGACCAGTCGGGCCGGATACTGCTCCGGCACGGGACAAGCGAAGCCACCCTGCTTCGCATGAACGGCGGTTTTGAAAAAACACGGGCTCTCGTGATCGCTCCCCGCCTGGACGGCGTGCTGGCTTTGGCCGGAGACGGGCATGCCACCCTGTGGAACATCGCCGTGCCTCACCCGGAAACAAGCTTTCGCACCCTCTTCGGAAAGGTCTGGTACGAAGGCTATCCGGAACCCGGCTACACCTGGCAGTCTTCTGCCGCGACGGACGAATTCGAACCCAAGCTGTCACTCGTTCCCCTCATTTTCGGGACGGTCAAGGCAACCTTCTACTCCCTGATCTTCGCCATTCCCATTGCCCTGCTGGGAGCCATATACACCTCGGAATTCCTGGACCGCCGCATTCGAGGGACCGTCAAGCCGGTGATGGAGATGATGGCTTCCCTCCCTTCGGTCGTTCTTGGCTTCGTTGCAGCCCTGGTCCTGGCACCCGTTGTCCAAACCTGGATCGCAGCCGTTATTCTCGCCTTCCTGGTGCTGCCTGCCTGCCTGGTCGGAGCCTCGTACCTGTGGCAGTTCCTGCCCGAACGACTGTCCCTGCGTCTTCAGCACTGGCCCAAATCCGTCCTGATCCTTTGCACTGCTGTCTTCGGGCTCTTCCTGGCCTGGAGATCAGGGCCGCTTTTCGAAGACGTCTTCTTCCAGGGCAGTTTCGTTCTATGGGTCAACCGATCGCACGGCGGCGCGGCACCTTTCCTGTTTCTGGTCTTTCTGCCCGTTTCGTTTCTGGCCGTTTCAGCGGCCGCGTCGAGGATGTACGGAAGAAGACTCAAACTCTTCATGCGCGGGACAGGTTCGTTTCAGGCCGCAGGCCTGTCCGCACTCAACCAGCTGGGCGTCGTCACGGTCTCGATTCTCGTTTCCGGAGTCCTTGCTCTTCTGTGCGACCGGCTCGGACTGGACGCCCGGGGCTCCTTCGTCGACACCTACGTCCAGCGCAACACCCTGGTCGTGGGCTTCGCCATGGGATTTGCCGTCATCCCGATTATCTACACCCTGGCCGAAGATGCCCTGAGTTCCGTGCCCGAACACCTTCGGGCGGCGAGTCTCGGCTGCGGAGCCACACCCTGGCAGACGGGCCTTTGGATTGTGCTTCCCACCGCGTTGAGCGGCGTCTTTTCAGCCATCATGATCGGCATGGGGCGTGCCGTGGGGGAAACCATGATCGTGGTCATGGCTACGGGGAATACTCCCATTATGGACTGGAACGTCTTCAACGGGCTTCGAGCCCTGTCGGCAAACATAGCGGTGGAACTGCCTGAATCCGTGAAAGACGGCACCCTGTACCGGGTCCTTTTCCTCGCCGGGCTCGTTCTCTTCGCCATGACGTTCTGCATCAATACTCTGGCCGAAATCATACGGCAGCGCTTTCGCAGGCGTGCAATGCAGCTCTAGAACATGTATTGGAAAGACCGGGGACTTTTCATGTACAAAAGCATCACCTTTGCGCTGACTCGAACTGCCACGGCCGCCGATCAGACCGGCGAGGCCGTGAAGTATATCCGCCGAACAGGAAGATCCGACCTGTCGGCCAGAGGCGAACCCTTCCTGTGGGGCCTGGGAGGGGCACTCGCATTCGGCACGCTGATGATCTTCGGATTCCTTGCCCTGATCGTCTGGAACGGCCTGGTCACCTTCTACCCGAAGCCCGTGCAGGTGGTCGCGCTTTCGGACGGAACCCTGCTGGCGGGGGAACCTTCGAGGTCGGAGGTCTACAAACCCGGCCCGCAGGTGCTGGAGCACCTGGATGAACCTGCCCGGCAGGCTATAGCCGCCGAACACGGGTACGCCCGCCGCACTCTCTTCCGCACCGGCAATTTCGACCTCTACAATGAGGATTTCCGCTGGGCTTCCGATTTCAGCATCGTATCCGTGGCCGAACCAGCAGATGTTTATTTCATCGAACGCATCGAATGGGGACCCTTCGTGGGCTTCATCCGATCGCTCAACCTGAAAGGCGAAACCGTCTCCGGGGCTGCTCTCTCACGCCAAATCATCGAGGAAGCACACCGGCGGGCGGTGCAGCGCCGCGAACTCATCCGGGAGATCGAACGCGAAGAGATCGGAGCCGTCAATCACCGGCTCAATTCCGAGCGGCTGAAGCTCAAACGCATTGCCCTGAAGCAGGGAGAAAACAGCGGCACCTACCGGCAGGCCGCAGCTGAATCGCTGGCCCTGCAGGAGGCCCTCCAGGGCCGATACCACGACCTGGCCAGGGATGCCCAGGCGGTGAAGGCTGAAGACGCCCAGTACACGGTCACCCTTGCAGAAATCGGAGGCCGGGGGAAAACCATCCCGCTTTCCCAGGTCGTACGCTTCACCCTGCCCAACGATATGTCCTTTTTCGAAAAAATTCGGCTCTATCTTTCGAGGTGGCTCGAATTCCTGACGGACGAACCTCGGGAGGCCAATGCAGAAGGCGGGGTCATGCCCGCGCTGTTCGGAACATTCGTGATGACGGTTCTCATGGCCCTGGCGGTTGCTCCCTTTGGAGTCATGGCCGCCCTCTATCTGCGGGAATACGCCAAACAGGGGAAACTCGTTTCCGTCGTACGCATATGCGTGAACAACCTGGCAGGTGTGCCGTCCATCGTGTACGGAGTCTTCGGGCTGGGGTTCTTTGCCTATATCTGTGGAGGCACGATAGACCGGCTGTTCTTCCCCGAGCGGCTGCCGAACCCCGTCTTTGGAACGGGCGGCCTGCTGTGGGCCTCGCTCACCCTTGCCCTGCTCACCGTCCCCGTGGTGATCGTGGCCACCGAAGAAGCTCTTGCCGCCGTGCCCCAGTCCATGCGCGAGGGCTCCCTTGCATGCGGAGCATCCAGGTGGCAGACCATCAAATACATCGTTCTGCCTCGAGCCCTGCCGGGCATCATGACCGGCCTCATCCTGGCCATGGCCCGCGGCGCTGGCGAAGTAGCCCCCCTCATGCTCGTTGGTGTGGTGAAACTGGCTCCCGAACTGCCCCTGGATGGCTTTTTCCCGTATATCCACCTCGAAAGGAGTTTTATGCACCTCGGGTTTCATATCTTCGACGTGGGATTCCAGTCGAGGAATTCCGAAGCAGGCAAGCCGATGGTGTTCGTGACCACCCTGCTGCTCATCAGCCTGGTGGCCTTTCTCAACGCCACCGCCATCGTGATTCGCAACCGTCTCAAACGCAGGTTTCTCATCGGCCATTTCTGATCCCATTCCTTCAAAACGGAATCGACTGAGCACATGGAAGCAGCAAAAAAGATCGACGAAAACGACCACACCGTCTACCACACCGTCTACCACATCAAAACCACCGGCAGAGGCCCCCTCATCGAGACGGAACACTTTTGCCTGTGGTATGGATCGAGCCAGGCGCTCTTCGACGTCTCCATGGACATCGAACTCGGACTCGTCACCGCACTCATCGGACCGTCGGGATGCGGCAAATCCACTCTGCTGAGGTCCCTCAACCGGATGAACGACCTCATCGACGGCCTCAGAACCCGCGGAGCCGTCCGCTTCGACGGTCATGACATCTATGACCGGGACACCGATGTCATCGGCCTGAGAAAGCGGATGGGAATGGTCTTCCAGAAGCCGAATCCCTTTCCCATGTCCATATCGGAAAACGTGACCTATCCCCTGAAGGTGGACGGTATCCATGACAAGACCGTCCTGGCGGAGACGGTGGAAAGGGCACTCCAGGGAGCCGCCCTCTGGGAGGAGGTCAAAGACCGCCTCAAAGACAACGCTCTCGGCCTCTCCGGCGGACAGCAACAGCGATTGTGCATCGCCCGGGCCATCGCCGCCGACCCCGATGTTCTGCTGATGGACGAACCCTGTTCGGCCCTCGACCCTATCGCCACGGCCAGGATCGAAGAACTCATCAACGAACTGCGCGGCCGCTACACCATCATCATTGTGACACACAACATGCAGCAGGCGGCGCGCGTATCGGACAACACCGCGTTCATGTACCTGGGAAGGCTCATTGAATACGGCGAAACCACCCGCATCTTCACCACTCCCCGGTCTGCGAAAACCGAAGACTACGTGACCGGACGCTTCGGATAGCGGAAAACGGCTTGCAGAGTCTTCGAAAGAAGCGGAAGTATCCGGCTCGCGCTTCCCGGCACCCTGGCCCTCGATCTCGGGCGGTTCTTGAGACACCGAACATCGATATCGTTATGGAAATATTCAGGAAAATCCTCGATCACGCCGGGGAAAAGCCATTGTCCGAATGCCCCGTCGCGCCCTTGCAGACCCGGGCGGCTGAAAACACTCCATTCCCGGTGAGCACGATAAGGCTCTTCAAAGGTCATCACGCTGTCCAAGGCTCGAACAAGATATGATTTCAGAAGGTACGTCGGTTATAGAAAGACGAGAGAAAATCAAAAGGATGAAAAAGACCTGGATGATGTACGCAGCATAGCAGGCCAGCCGTCACCTGATGCCGTGCTTTTTGAGCTTATATCTCAGCATTCTTTCGCTCAATCCAAGGACTCGCGCAGCCTGGGTCTGATTGTACCGGGCTTCACTCAATGCGTCTTCAATAAGTCTACGCTCCAGGGCATCGAGAGCACTGCGCAGCTTCCCCTTTTTTTCAGCGTCGGCATCATGGATAATCGGTTTGAATCTGTTGAACGGCAACTCGTCCACGGTAATCAGGGAATCGCGTGCAATGACGACGGCTCTTTCGAGTATATTTTCGAGCTCCCGCACATTCCCCGGATAGTCATATCTGAGAAGCGTATCCCTTGCTTCGCGCGTCAGTTCACTCACCTTCCTGTTGTTTTGCTCTGAAAAGCGTCTTGTGAAATATTCGATCAGCATCGGGATATCTTCGCGCCTTTCTCTGAGAGGCGGTATCCTTATCGAAACCACGTTGATGCGATAGAAGAGGTCCTCCCGGAAAGTACCCTCCCTCACCCTTGCTTCGAGATCCTGATGAGTTGCACTCACAATCCGAACATCCGCGTGCAGTGTTCGGTTGCTGCCCACTCTCTGGAACTCGCGGTTCTGTATGAATCTAAGCAGCTTGGCCTGCAGAAGCAAAGGAAGTTCGCCGATTTCATCCAGGAACAAGGTGCCCCCGTCGGCCAGCTCAAACCTGCCGATTCTGCGATGAACGGCCCCTGTAAATGCACCTTTTTCATGGCCGAAAAGTTCGCTTTCCAGGAGATTCTCGGGAATTGCGGCACAGTTGACAACAACGAAAGCACGTTCGTTCCTAGGGCTCAGGTTGTGGACGAGTTTCGCCAGGAGTTCCTTGCCGGTTCCCGTCTCCCCCTGGATCAGGACCGATGCGTGGCTTGGAGCGACTCTGCCAGCGAGATTGACCATCTCGGTCATCTTTCGGCTTTTGTAAAGGAACCTGTCCGTCCCTCCACTTTTAGCCCGAAGTTCCTCTCTCAGAATGGCATTCTCTTTCAGGAGCCTGCGGCTCTGGGATATCTGTTCGATAACGAGCGCAAGCTCTTCCAGATCTACAGGTTTGGTAATGTAGTCCCTGGCACCGGCCTTCATGGCCTCCACCGCCGTCTCAATGGTGCCATAGGCCGTAATGACCAGTGCGTCAGTCTCGGGATTCAACTCCTTTACTCTTCTCAGGACTTCCAGGCCATTCATGTCCGCCATCCTCAGATCAAGCAGGAGAAGATCAAATGCCCCGTTTTCGAAAAGACGCAGCGCCTGCTCCCCCCTTTCCGCTTCCATGACAACGTGCCCTTTCCCCACGAGGAAATCCCTGAGCATCCCCCTCTGGAAAGGTTCATCCTCCACAATGAGAACATCCAATTCTTTCAAATCTATATCCATCCCGTCACCGGGTTGCCGAACCCGCACCCGGCCATTGCTGTGTGAATTTCAGCCGCGGCAACCCACCTTTAATCAGGCTGCTTCCGAATCGGACAATCTGCCCTGGAAGATCCAGAAAATCATCCGATACGGGATTCTTTCCCAAGTAATCACGCTTTCCTTCCATTCCAGGGCAGGCGAAGTTCCAGGGACGTGCCGCCGACCGGCTCACTCTCCAATCGGATGTCACCGCCGTGGGCCTTAACGATCTCGCACGCGATGGAGAGACCGAGTCCCGTGCCGTTCTGTTTTGTCGTATAGAAATCTTCGAAAACCTTATGCTGCTCTCTCAAGCCGATGCCCGCACCATCATCCCGCACTGTTATGGACAAATGGCTTTTCTCTTGTGCTGCAAGCGTTATGCGGATCTGGCCACCTGGGTCTACCGCATCCAGAGCGTTCCGTAAGATGTTGAGCACCGCCTGAAGGAATTTATTGGCGTCGAGCAGAACAAGGGGAGTATTGTCCGGCCAGGATGTCTGTACATCAACGTTCTTGCCGGCTGCTTCCTCTTGAATGAGATAGACTGCCGACTTCAGGATATCCAGAATGGACTGTTCCCGAAGTTCAAGGCGATCGGTGCGGGACAGGCTAAGGAACTCCTCGACGATACCGTTGAGCCGCCTGATCTCACTTCTCACAACTTGTGTGATTCGGATAAACTCCTCCCTCCTGGGAGGCTCATCAGGACTGTAGTCCTGTTGTAGGCGTTGAGTGGCCATGCTGATCGCGTTGAGTGGATTGCGGATCTCGTGTGCAACGCTTGCTCCCAGCTTTCCAAGCGATGAAAGAGTCTCCGCACGGTACAGACGCTCTCTCATGGCCTGAACCCGGCCGGCATGCAGGTTTTGTGTCCGATAAAGGAGTCCCATGGCCGAAAGGCCGACAGCCACTATGATCCCGGTCCAAATGAGAACATGACGGCGGTTCTCCACCAGGGTCCGATTGGTTTCCTGTGTTTCCAGACCCACCCTCGCAATGCCCACAGCCGTGCCGTCCAGTGTGAACGGAAAGAACAATTCAAGGGATTTCACTTCCCCCGACTTCACACATCGGCCTCCGGAGCTAATGGCATCAACAAACGGTACACTCGACGTAAGCACACATTCCTCAAAGTCTTCACCGGGAACACTCCCCGCCCGAGCCAGCAGATCCCCCGTGTGGCTTTCCACAGTCAGGTAGAGCACCTCCCTGCCCCGATAAGACTTCGCAACGGCTTCCTCGATGCATGTCTTTCGTCCCCAGTATCGCAGACCGTCAGGACTCAGAACAACAAGGACGGCCCCGTTCCCGTCCTGCCTGCGAACGCCGACAAAACCTCCTACTCCTTCTCCTCCCGCACCATCGAACAGGTGGATGACCAGCTCTTCGTGACCTTCCCAAACCCTTCGAACGTGAGGCAATACATGTGCCGACAACACACTGCTCTGAAAAACCGCCCGCCCGTGCACATCCAGGAATACAAGTGACTCGAGTTTCTCCGAGGCCGCTCTGGCATGGATGAAATCCTGCGTGTCCTCACCAGCGGCAAGAGCGCTTTGCATCTGCCGATCCATATCTCTTGCAAATCCTACAATTGCTCCTGCCAAGGATTCCTGGATTTGGAAAGCCTCGTCATCATAATAAAGACCCGCCAATAGTCCCCGGAAGTCCTCTCCACGGCGAGTCAAACGGTTGTATTTCTCCTGCGCTGAACGCTCGATTTGCTCCACAACCTGGCGAGCCCGCTCTCTCAATGCATTTGCAAGGATGCCTTCGAGGCGCCGCAAATCCATCATGGCCATGGCAAAGAAGAGAAGGCCCAGCAGAACGGTCGCAGCTACAATGCCGAAAGGTTGCACAAAGGCGGGACTCTTGCTTTCAGGAGAACGCATCGAGGTACCCGCAAGTCGGTATCTCATGGCTGCACTCTCCACGCATCAATCGGGCAGGATTCGTTGCCTGCACATCCTGTATTCAGCTCTTCCCAATCGAGGATGAACCCGACCCCGAATCGGTATTCGACCGAATATCCGCCTGAACCTTCCTGCCTGATCTTCCGAGAAGTCGAGGTTCTCCATTTCATTGCGCTCAGAATACGGACGCCGCTAACCTCTTTCCCATCAGCATATACAAAACCGCGGACCCCCTTTGTTCCGATCGCCCCCTCGGTCAGAAATTTCATCATCCTGCAATCCCCTTCTTAAATCCCGTTTAGATTAACGGCTATCCGAGGGGTTGACAAGAAATTCGTCGCCAATAGAAATCCTTCGACCCACCCGGAAAGGTCAGCACCGAACGATCGCTCATTCCTTCTACCGACATTTTTGTCGAACTGGCACACAATCTCCTTCCACCCATCAACCTGCTGAACCTTCGTAAGATTATCCCTATTGTGTCCGCCACCCTCGACAGATCTTTCCTCAATACTCATTGCCTGTCCCTCGAAGAACATCATCTGCGAAAAGATTCAAGTAATGGAAATTTGTTGACATTTGATCAGCCTGGCGCCGGGTTTCATGATGGCATGCTGATTGCTGCTGTGAGTGCAACCGTTTGTATCAGCGTTTTTTAGAGAAGAGACGAACAATGAAAAAGATCGTGATGGCTTTGGCGGTGCTGCTCACCATGGGATACGCGGGATTTTGTTTGGCAGGCCCACGGGAAATGGATCCTGTATGTCGGCAATCACTAGAGAACGTCGATCTTTCCGAAGAACAGCAGGTGCAGGTCAGGGCAGTCTATGAATCCTTCCTGGCAGAGGTCAATCCGCTGCAAGGTTCACTCATGGTCAAAAGAACCGAACTTCAGCGCATGTGGGCGGATGCGCATCCCGACGAAGCACGAATCCTGGCGAAGCAGACGGAAATCAGCGAGGTCATGGCACGGATCCACGAAATCAGAACGAAGCACCAGTTGAGGTGCCGCAAAATACTAAACCAGAATCAAGGGAAGGCACTCGTCACCCACACCGACTTTCAGGGTGGCCGGTAGATCGCTTCCGGGCTGGAGAGGATGCCGGGGGGTTGTCCATGGGTTGTAAGCCGTTGAGGGATAACCAAAAGCCTGTTGGGGAGGGAACGGATATCGAGCAGGGGCAACAGGACAGGACCGAAATCTGCACAACCTTTGCGGGGAGAATAAGGAGACGGAGCTTTGAGACTGCAAGATGGAGCCGTTGGATTTTTTAGCGAGACCGAACAGGGGGCGGGGAGTTGAACCGATGCGTACTTTCATGAAAATCCACCTGGCGGCCTTAGCCTTATTCGTGTTGTGGGGATGCGCCATCCTGCATCCCACCGATCCCTATGCTCCTGCCCTCGTATCCCCAACCCCGGGTTCCCCGGTGCCCCTGCCGGATTTTCCTCCCCAAGTCGGGCATTCCGACCTGAAAGGACCAATGGATCTCGACCGTTGTGTGGACATCGCACTGCGAAACAATCCAGAAATCGCTGCGACGACCTGGGAGGTATCGGCTGCAGGCTTTCGCATCGATCAGGCCCGGGCGGCCCGGTGGCCTTCATTGAGTGCCGATTCCGGCTATTTTCACCATCTTGACAACCAACGTCTGATCCAGGCCCGTTACAATGGTGAACCCGGGTTTTTCGATACGGATATCTTCCGGGGAGACATTATTCTCAAGATCCCATTGTTCACGGGAGGACGCATCATCAACGAGATCAGCGCCTCGCAAATTCTGCGCAAGGCGGAGGAGAACCGGCTTTCCAGAACTCGAGACGAACTGATTTTCAATGTTTCGAGCACTTACTACGGCATCCTGGCTCAGCGAAAAGTCATCTATTCACTTGAGTTCTCGATTCAGGCGATGGAAGAGCAGCTTAAGAAGATTTCCGACCTGCTTGCAGTTCAGAAGGCTGCCAGGGTGGATCTTCTCCGGACACAGGTACGCTTGGCGGACCTAAAACAGAACCTTGTCAGAGAACAGAACCTGCTCGCCATCCAGAAACGCCTTTTGGCAAACTTCATTGGATTGGATTACGACTCCGACAGAATTGACATCGAGGGAAAGCTCTCATTCGAGGAAATCACCTGCGATGCGGACCTTCTCACGACGGAGGCACTGAGGGCCAGGCCCGATTTCCTGGCCACTCGAGCCCGCCTGGAGGCCCAGGCAAGGCGTGTCGACATTGCGAGGGCTGCACATTACCCCAATGTCTCGATCCTGGGAAGCTACGGTATCCGGGCCAATTCTCTTGGAGACGATGAGGACGTCGGATCGGTAGGGCTTGGCCTGACGGTCCCGCTTTTCGAAGGCGGACGAATTCTTGCGCGGGAGAGTGAAGAAAGATCAACCCTGGCCGCTGCCAGGGAGAGGCTTCGCAAGCTGGAACTGCAGATTCGCCAGGAGGTGGAAACAGCGGTCCTTGATGTCCGCTCAAGCAGCGAGCGGGTGAAGGCGACTCAACAGGCTATCGACCAGGGGCGGGAAAGCCTCCGTATAGAAAGGCAGAAATATGAACTGGGCCTGGGTTCCATCACCGACGTCCTCGATGCTCAGTCCGCTCTTCTTCAGTCGGAAACCAACTATTACCGGGCATTGGCTGATTTCAGGACGTCGGTTGCCCGCATCGGCCTGGTCACGGGAGGGCACGCATCATGAGGAGGCGACTACCGGTTCTTTTTTCCCCGGTCCTTTTCGCCATCGTTGTGTTTCTTTTTTTGCGATCCGGCGGCATGGTCCCGGCATCGGATGAGAAAGGAACACCTCCAGCCGGATCGTCATCAGAACCGGCCAAGACGGCGGGAGAACCGAAGTCCCTGCCCACTGTCGTCACTGCCCCCGTGGAGGTCGCTCCCATGTCCAGGAAACTGGAACTGACAGGTTCCGTCGTGCCCGCAACAACAGCACGAATGGCATCCCCGGGCGAAGGACCTGTGGAAAACTGCAGGGTGCGGGAGGGGGACATGGTCAGGCTGGGAGAGACACTGCTCCGGATCGGCAGAAACAGGGCCGCCGACGCACAGTTTCTCGCAGCCAGGGAATCCCTGAAAGAACAGGAAGAAGAACTGAAGCGCGTGGAACAGCTGGTAAAGAGCGGCGCGATTCCAGGAGCTCAGATGGACACGGCACGGGCAAAATTTCAGAATGCACGGGCGCAGTTCGAGAAGGCCAGGGAAAGCAGGGAAGACTATTCCGTAAAGGCGCCCTGGGACGGGATCGTTTCAAGAGTCCTGGTAAAAGATGGGGACTACGTGGCTCCAAGGACTCCTCTCGTCGAGATCTTCGATCCACGCAGCCTTGTCGTCCGGTTTACCGTTCCGGAAGTCAATGCCACCGAGATTCGCAAAGATATGCAGGTCAACGTCCAACTGGATGCCTATCCGGGTCGTGCGTACCAGGCCCGGGTCGGCAGGGCATTCCCCGAACTGGACACCAGGATGCGCACACGCATGGTGGAGGCGGTTCCCGTGGAGAAGGTGGACCTCATTCCAGGCATGTTCGCGCGCATCGAGGTCATTCTGGCTGCCGTGCCTGATGCTTTGGTCGTTCCGTCTGGAGCCGTGCTTGTGACGCAAAAGGGTGAGCAGATCGTTTTTTCGGTGGTGGACGGGAAAGCCCAACGGCGAAAGGTGGAGACCGGAATCGAGGAAAGAGGCCGTATCCAGATCTTAAAGGGAGTCTTGGCGGGCGAGCGGATAATCGTGGCCGGGCACGAAAAGCTGAAGGACGGCATGGACATCCAGGTCGACAGAGGAAACGGTCAATGAAGATTACAGCCCTGGCCGTGAAGAAGAAGATAGCCACCGGTGTCATCGCCATCGCCCTGACCGTACTCGGTGTTTACGGACTTCTCCATCTTCCCGTAAACTTTCTACCCGACATGACCTACCCCATGATCAGGATCCACATCTGGTGGCGCGGAGCGACACCCGAGGAAATCAATACGAACCTTGCGGACCCCGTCGAGCGCCAGATGGCCACGGTAGACGGGCTGGACTACATGGAATCCTCGTCCATCGAGGGCATGTATACGCTGGTTCTCAATTTTGAATACAATGTCGACGTCGACGTCGCCTACCAGGACGCACTCGCCGCGATGGCACGAGTGGCGAGGCAATTGCCCAAGGACATCGACCCCCCGATCATCATCAAGGCGGATCCGTCGCAGCTCCCCGTTGCTCAAATCACGGTCGGTTCCGACCGCTGGGATCTTGTCGAACTGCGTACATGGGTGGACAACTGGCTGCAGGACCAGATCCAGGCTGTTCCCGGCGTGGCGGGGACGGAGATTGTGGGCGGGCTCAAGCGTGAAATAAGAGTCCACCTTGATCCCCATGCAATGGAAAAGTACATGCTCTCCCTGCCCTCCGTGATCAAGCGCCTCCAGGATGAAAACATCGAGCAGTTTGGGGGAAGAGTGACGTCAGGGCAGCGTGAGTTCATCGCCAGAACTACGGGCGAATTCCGCTCGCTGGACGACATTCGGTCCGTTGTTCTGGCTCAGGAAGAAAAATCCAAGGTCTACCTGCGCGACATCGCCTCGGTGGAAGATTCTCACGAGGAGGCAAGAATCATCACCCGACTGGGAGGAGAACCCTGTGTCAAGCTGAGCGTGCTCAAGCAGGGAAATGCCAACACGGTGGAAGTCGCCCGGGCTGTGAAGGAAAGAATGGAAAGGCTCGAAGCCGTCCTTCCCGACGGCATCCGGCTTGGAATAGTCGAAAACCAGGCCGACTATGTCATCCCGGCCCTGAAAGGAGTGAGAAATGCAGCCTTCGAAGCCACCATCCTCGTTCTCGTTGTGATCTATCTCTTCCTGGGCAGTCTGCGGCAGGTGCTTGTCATGATCCTAGTTTTCCCGACGACGCTGCTTCTTAATTTCGCCCTGATGAAAACAGCCGGCTTCTCTCTCAATATCTTTTCCCTCGGAGGTCTTGTAGTCGCCATAGCCGTCGTGCTGGACAACTCGATCGTGGTCTTGGAAAACATCACCCGCCTGAGTCATTTGAAAAAGAACGACTCTCCGGAAGAAACCGCCATACGGGCCACGTCTGAAGTCGGACCGGCCATCCTGGCCGCCACCCTTTCTTTTCTGGCACTGTTCATTCCATTTCTGTTCGTGCCCGGCCTGACCTCGCTGCTTTTCAGAGAACTCATCCTGGTCATCGCCGGCATCGTTAGCATCAGCCTTGCAGTAGCCATTACGCTTACTCCGATGCTTGCCACGCTTTTTATGAGACGCACGGCAGAAGAGCAGAAGAGCACTCTTTTCGAGCGACTCTTCGAGAGAGTGATCCGTTCCTACGGCTGGCTGCTCGAAGCGCTTCTCCGGCGCCGGTGGTTCGTGGCGGCAGCTTTTCTCCTTGTTCTTGCGGGAGCCTTGGTACTGGTCCCACATCTGGGAACCGAATTTCTTCCACAGGTCGACGACGGCCGTATCCTGGTCAAGGTGAAACTGCCAACAGGCGCATCCGTTGAAGCAACGGAAAAGGTGCTCTCGCAAATCGAAAGGATCATCGCCGATGATCCGCTCATTGAAAGCTACTTTACCCTGGCCGGCGGCAAGGTCTGGGGGTTGTACACCTATGAGATCGCCAATGAAGGGGAAAGCAACATCCAGCTTATCCCCCGCCACTCCCGAAGGATCAGCACCGCAGAATACATCAGGCACCTGCGTTCCATTGTCTCCAAAGTCCCCGTTCCTGGAGGCAAGGCCATGGTCATGCAGGCAAAGATCAAGGGACTGCGTCGACTCGGCGAGGCGGATATCGAGGTCAAAATCAAGGGCCAGGAACTGGAAAAGCTTTTCGAACTGGCACGCCAGACCAGCGAAACGATGAATCGACTGAAGCAGTTTACGAACGTCTATGTATCGATGGATATGACCAAACCCGAGTACCGGATTCAGGTGGACAGGACGCGGGCCGCCGAACTGGGAGTATCCATGGGCGACGTGGCTGCCACCGTGCGTTCGCTGGTGGGCGGGGCGGTGGCTACGCGGTATAGGGAAGGTGACGATTTCTACAACCTTCGGGTGATGATCCGGGAAGACCGGATCACTTCCCGGCAGGACGTAGAGAACCTGGTCCTTCATTCCTCACGGGGGGGATACCTGAGGCTTCGTGACGTGGCGGAAGTTCGGCAGACGGTTGGACCCTTGGAAATCATTCGTGAGGACCAGGTCAAGGAGGTCATCGTGCGCGGAGACGTCGCCGGGGTCAGCGTCGGCCAGGCCATGTCCACCCTGACGAATGCTTCGAGAGAGCTGCAGGTACCCGTCGGGTACGAAATCTCGTTCGGAGGTCAGGCACAGATGATGGCCCAGATGAAGCAGACAGCTTTGTCGATTCTTGCCTTCGCGGTTTTCTTCTCCTTCGTCGTCCTGGCCGTCCAGTTCAACTCCCTCAAGCTGCCGGCTCTCATCCTGGGATGTGTTCCCTTCTGTGCCGCTGGCATGGTCTACATCTTGTACGTCACGTCTCTTCCCTTGGGAGCCACGGTCCTCATTGGGCTCCTGGTGGTTATCGCCGCGACGGTTAACGAGGGGGTGCTCCTGCTGACCTTTGCCGAGGAACTTCGGACCCGGCGACTCATGCAGGCTTACGTCGCAGTGATCGAGGCTGCGAAAATCCGCTTCCGTCCCCGGGTGATGATATCCTTCTGCATCACCGTGGGATTCATTCCTCTGGCACTGAACATCGAGGAAGGCGGGGACATGCTGCAGCCCATGGCGGCCGGAGCGATCGGCGGACTCGCAGTTGGAGCACTGGTAGCCCTGTTTCTGATGCCGTGCCTCTATGTCATTTTTACGAAAGCCAACATAGGAAAACCTGCCCTTCCCCCTAGATAGTGGCCATCCTGTACTGGACGATTAGAAGCGAAAGGAGGGAATACACTTGAAGCTCCGGACCCATGCTCTGGCGGCCTCCCTGATATTACTTATCACGGCCTGCGGGGTTCAGAAAACTTCCGAAAGTCCATCGAACATTCCAGTGAAAGGGATGGTGACCATGGTCGACTTTGGAGCAGAAAGCTGCATTCCGTGCAAAATGATGGCGCCTGTTCTGAAGAAACTGGGGCAGAAATACAAAGGCAGGGCCGCAATCGTTTTATCGATGTCCGGAAAGAGCGTGAACTGGCGCGCAGCAAAGGAATACGCGCCATCCCGACACAGGTTTTCTATGACAAGGAGGGAAAGGAGGTCTTGCGCCATGAAGGTTACATGGACAGGCAAACCATCATCGATGTGCTGACACGGCTAGGAACCGGTTAAAAAAAGTTCGGCAGGAAATCTTTTCGAGCGGGGCTTCACTTCGATCTTCGTACGAACGCGTTTCAGAATGCAGACGTCAGGGACGGTATTCCACGAAAGAAGTCCCTGCAACTGACACCGGTTCTCCGCCGATGATCCATGGTGCTTGAGCGGTTGTAAGTTGAAGTGTTTTATCGGAAATCGGGTACCGACAGCCAAGGATGCCTGGAATGAACTTGCTGAGGAGGGAAGAATAGTGTTGGAGGAGCTCTTCATTACGGTGAATTCTTGGATGATGGGCGGGACGGCCATTGCAGCTCTCGGATGCTTCCTGTGGGGCATGGTCAGCGTCGCTTTCAGCCCGTGCCACTTGGCGGCCATCCCCCTTATTGTGAGCTATGTTGCAGGCCAGGACAGGGCTCTCAAGGCAAAAATCGCCGCCCATTACGCCGTGGCTTTCACCGTCGGCCTGTTCATAACCATTGCCCTCGTCGGCATCGTCTGTGCGGCTCTTGGTCGCATGCTTGGTGAAGTCGGTCCCTACTGGACGATCGTCGTGGGCGCGATTCTGATCTGGGTGTCCATGGACATGCTCGGCGTGGCCAAGTGTTCCATGCCCGGTGGCCTGCTGAACCGTATCCGCATCAAGGGACTTCCGGGCGCCTTCATCCTGGGCCTGGCTTATGGAGTGCTCTCCGGTTCCTGCACCTTCGGCTTTATCGCTCCCATCCTCGCCATCATAACGATTCAACAAAAAATCATGACGGGTATTGCGTTCATCGTCCTTTTCGGCATAGGGCACTGTGTCCCCATTGCGCTGGCGGGAAGTTCCACCGCAACGGTAAGGAGGCTTCTGTCGAGTAGTTCCTTCCACGAGGGAGGACTCTGGTTCCGCAAGCTCGCGGGAGCTGGCATAGGAGCACTGGGGCTTTATTTCGTTGTTCGGCCCTTTCTCGGGAGTTCATAATTTCGCCTTCATCCGCCAGATCATGACCCGAGGACGGGAAGCTGCGCCACGGCGCCGGATGCAGCAAACAAAGCCGGGCGTTGGAAGTCCGCCATCCGGATCCGATTCATCGCCCCGTTGATTGAATGACAACAGTACGCTGAGACAAGGAGAATTGATGAATCCACTTTTTGGGTCAATATTGGTACTGGTCCTGTGGCAGTTCGTATGGCTTTTTCCCGGCCACCCTGGCCATGCTTCGGAAGACCCATCCCGTACATCCTATTCGGCTGTTAAGGATAAGCAGGCACCCTCCTTGCAAATCCCTCGGAGCAAAGTCGACTTTGGACATGCGGACGAGGGGAGTACGGTGTCGCATGAGTTCGCGGTCCTCAACAAGGGAACCGCACCGCTGATCATTCACCAAGTGCGGCCCGGCTGAGGGTGCGCGGTGGCTCATTTTGATCGGGCCATCCCTCCCGGAGGCGAGGGGAAAATCACTCTTAGGGTCGATCTTACTGACTATCAGGGAAAAGTTTCGAAAACAGCAACGGTCCTCAGCAATGATCCGGAGAACAGCAGGGTGGTCATTTCGCTGAACGGGATCGTTGACCCCCTGCTGCATATCCGTCCCGGAAACAGCATTTCCTTCAGGGGAGCAGCGGAAACGGTTGCAGAGAGCATAGTCGAGCTCAAAGCCGCCGATCGGCCGTTCCATATCTCAAAGATCGAAAGCAACCTGGAAGAAAAGGTGCAGATGCGGCTGGATACGGTCAAAGACGGATATCATTACCGGCTTCGAGTTGCCAATAGAGTGAGACAGGGAACCTACAGCGGCATCCTCACACTCCACACGGACATGGAGAAGAAACCGCAGATCGCTCTGCGGGTAAGCGCTCACATCGAGTCCCTGATCTCCGTGCGTCCCATGTCGGTGCTCATCGGAAAGGTAGCGGAACAACAGCCCGTCCGATCCGGCAAAGTGATCATTACGAGCAACAGCGGCAAGCCATTCAAGATCAGAAAGCTTTCCTACGATGATACACTGATTGCCGTTAACCAGGAAGCCCTGCCCAATGAAGACGGCCTTTCACTGGATATCACACCCAGGATGGAAGCGATTCAAACGGGTGCAAGACAGCAGACCGTCCTGGGCGTGGAGACAGATGTCCCAGGCGAAGAAATGCAGGAAGTGCAGGTGTATATCATGAACAACCCTGCAAAATGAAACCAGGAGCAGACAGGATGACTCAGATCCAGAACAGTCTCAGCTTTGTTGTGTCGGCGGCACCGCAGGCTTCCCCTCACAGGGTTCGCGCTCTTCCACCTTCATCCCGCAGCCAATTCTTCAAAGCAGGACAGCTCATAATATTCCCATTAAGAAATACCATTCTTCATGACCGCCGCTTCGCCGGGAGTCCCTTCGCCAAGGTCGGAAAATCTCTTGATAAATCTCCTGAAATGACATGCGATCCGACCGGTCTCCATCTTGACCCGATACGAGACAGAACAAAGGGCTTGACCTTTCGATTTCATGCAATTATATTCCAATCCAGAAATATAATTGCACATTCGCATTGTCTGCTGAGCAGAATGGCTCGTGAGGGCAGAATTTTGAAAGCGGGGCAAGAGGAGGGGAGAAGCCGCAAGTGACCGACAAAGATACAACCATGATCAAAGTTGGGAAGCACTCCATCGGCATCATCGGGTTGAAGCAAGCCATGGAGGAGATTGCCGCAACTCACGGCAGCGAAGCGGATGAAACTGTTCAAGGCATCCTGCTGGACCGTTTGGGCAAAGACAATTACATACCCCGAACCGCAAGGGAAGAATACGGCAGAGCCTTCGTTAAGGAATTCCGCCGCTTCCTGGGGCAGCCTTTCGAGGAGGAGCAGGCCGGCGGGATCGACATCAAGGTGCTGGGGCCGGGTTGTGCTCAATGTGACAGGTTTGAACAGACGATCATGGAGGTGCTGACGGAGACCCGGATAGCTGCCAGCGTCGACCACGTGAGGGACATCAAGGAGATTGCCCGGTTTGGAGTGATGGGGACACCTGCCCTGCTGATCAACGGCAAGGTGATGGCCGTCGGGAATATTCCGCCGAGGGACAAGATCAGGCGGTGGCTGACCGAAGCGGCCGCAAAAACAGCCGCAGGCGGGGAAGGTGCGGCTTCATGAGAGAACTCAACAAGCTGCTGCTCTTCATCCTGGTCTACCTGGCCTGCTATTTTGTGCCCTGGGAAAGTGCCGTCATTCGAAGGTCCGGTCTCGAAGCCTTCATGATGCTCCAGGAATATGCCCGGGAACATGTTCTCACCTGCCTGATACCCGCATTCTTCATCGCCGGGGCGATATCCGTCTTCGTTTCCCAGGCCTCCGTCCTGAAGTACTTCGGTGCCACTGCCAACAAGCTTCTTTCGTATTCGGTGGCCTCCGTTTCCGGAACGGTCCTGGCCGTCTGCTCGTGTACGGTACTGCCGCTCTTCGCGGGCATATTCACCCGGGGAGCGGGAATCGGGCCGGCAACGGCATTCCTTTATTCGGGCCCGGCCATCAATGTCCTGGCCATTGTCCTCACCGCCAGGATCCTCGGCTGGGAACTCGGCCTGGCACGTGCGATCGGGGCCGTCGTTTTCGCCGTCGTCACCGGCCTGCTGATGGCCCTGATTTTTCGCCATGACGATCTGAACCGGACCGCCGGGCAGATCTATGTTCCGGACGAGGACGACAAGGGGCGTTCTCTTCTGCAGGACGGCCTTTACATGCTGACCATGGTGCTCGTTCTCGTTTTTGCCGCCTTTGCCAGGCCGTCGGCCGACGACCATGGAATATGGAGCGTCCTTTTTGGAGCTAAATGGTACATCACGGCGATGCTGCTGGTGCTGCTGGGCGTGATGCTCAAGGCATGGTTCACCCGCGACGAACTGACCAACTGGGTCGGATCCACCTGGGTCTTCATGAAGCAGATCCTTCCCCTTCTTGCGGGGGGAGTCCTGGTCGCCGGTTTCCTTCTGGGACGCCCCGGGCACGAAGCCCTGATACCCGAAAGATACATCCAGACTCTTGTGGGCGGCAACTCGCTGTGGGCCAATCTTTTCGCCGCCGTGTCGGGGGCGGTGATGTATTTCGCCACCCTTACCGAAGTCCCCATCCTGCAGGGGCTGATAGGAGCCGGAATGGGCAAGGGCCCCGCGCTTTCGCTGCTTCTTGCCGGTCCGGCGCTGTCTTTGCCCAACATGCTGGTCATCGCCGGGATCATGGGGGCAAAGAAGACTGCCGTGTTTGTGGTCATTATCGTCGCCCTGTCGACACTGGCGGGCATGGTTTATGGGACGCTTATGGGCTAAGATTATACATGCAGCCGGAAGCCTGCCGCCATTGCGCAATGTTTCCGTGCGCATGATTTTGAGACTCCACGGTTGGAACTACGCCGATGGAGGAACGGAAGGAGAAAGCGATGGAAGTCAAGGTACTCGGTCCGGGTTGCCCCAAATGCCATGAAACGGAGAAGGTGGTCAGGGAAGCCGTAGAGGAAAGCGGAGTCGATGCAAAGGTCGAAAAGGTGACCAACATCCTGGACATTGCCGGCTACGGAGTTTTTGGAACTCCGGCAGTCGTGGTAAACGGTGAAGTGAAGTCAGTGGGCAAGATCCCCAAAAAGGAAGAAGTGGTGTCCTGGATCCGCAGTGCGTCATAGTCAGAGGGTGGAAACCATGGCCGGGGATTGTTGCGTTTCTGAAAGCATCATCAGAATTCTCAGCTGTTCCGGCGGTTCGAATGTCGGCCGGATTTCCAACCCGGCCGCCGTGGAGCCGACCTGTAATGAAAGAGCATAGCGATGAAAACAGGCAGACTCAAGGTTCTTTTTCTGTGCACCGGGAACGCATGCCGCAGCCAGATGGCGGAAGGCTGGGCCAGGCATTTGAAGGGAGATCTTGTCAAACCCTGGTCGGCAGGCGTTTCACCCCGCGGAGTCGACCCGAGGGCAGTGCAAGTGATGGCCGAAGCGGGTGTCGACATCTCCGGTCAGACATCCACTCACCTGGACACTCTCGAGGACATGCACTTCGATTATGTTATCACACTCTGTGACAACGCCCAGAAATCCTGCCCCGTTTTCCCCGCCGGCACCAGGCTGCTCCACGTCGGCTTCGACGATCCTCCGCGGCTTGCCGCCGGCGCGAAGACGGACGAGGAAGCCCTGGTTCACTATCGCAGGGTGAGGGACGAAATCCGCGCTTTCGTGGAAAAGATGCCCGAAGTGCTCGATGAAGAGCATTGAGTCGAGGCTGGAGGACAGGGATGATGCAACCTGTTGTCAAAAGGCTTTCTTTCCTCGATCGCTTCCTGACACTGTGGATCTTTCTCGCCATGGCTGTCGGAGTCGGATGGGGTTATTTCCACCCGGGCATACGGGAGGTGATCCACGTATTCCAATGGGGCACCACGAACATACCCATCGCCATCGGGCTGATTCTCATGATGTATCCTCCCCTGGCCAAGGTGAAGTACGAGCAACTCGGCCAGGTGTTCCGAAACGTGAGAGTCCTGATCCTGTCGCTGGTCCAGAACTGGATCATCGGACCTATTCTGATGTTTGTGCTCGCCGTCACCTTTCTCTACGGATTCCACGAATACATGGTGGGCCTCATCCTCATCGGCCTGGCCAGATGCATCGCCATGGTCATCGTATGGAACGACCTGGCGGAGGGAGACTGCGAATACTGCGCCGGCCTGGTGGCATTCAACAGCATCTTCCAGGTCCTTTTCTTTTCCGTCTACGCCTACTTTTTCATCACCATACTTCCACGCTGGTTCGGCATGGCGGGTGAAGTGGTCGATATATCCATGGGGCAGATCGCGGAGAGTGTCTTCATCTACCTGGGAATTCCCTTCATCGCCGGCATTCTCTCGCGCGTGCTGGGACTCAGGATAAAAGGCCGCCAGTGGTACGAGGAGAAGTTCATCCCCAGGATCAGTCCCATTACACTCATCGCCCTGCTTTTCACCATCGTGGTCATGTTTTCCCTCAAAGGCGAATACATCGTCCAGCTTCCCCTGGATGTGTTGCGGATCGCCATTCCTCTGTGCATCTACTTTTTCGTGATGTTTTTCGTGTCGTTCTTTCTTTCCATGAAGGTGGGAGCGACTTATGAGCAGACCACCACGTTGAGCTTCACCGCCGCGTCCAACAACTTCGAACTGGCCATTGCGGTGGCTGTGGCTGTTTTCGGAATCCATTCCGGCGAAGCTTTTGCGGCGGTGATCGGTCCCCTTGTGGAGGTGCCCGTGCTCATCAGCCTGGTGAACGTGGCTCTGTGGTTGAAACGAAAGTATTTTCCCCACGTGATGGAGACTCCAGCGGGCGTTTGTCATGTGACCTGCAAGCCCTAGCCGATTGCCGCAGACCTTCCCCGCGGTTCCGTCCCCTGCGCAGGTGCGGACCGAGGAGCCCGATGAAGGCTTGCATCTCCGCCGGAAAACAGGTACCGGTAGGATACGGGGAAATTTCACGCACAGTGGGCCATAACAGAGGGAGGGTCCGGCAGGACCGCCATCCGACCGGAAGGAGGCCGGGTATGTTTCAGACGATCGTCATGGCAACGGACCTGTCACCGGCATGGGACGACATCATTGCCTGCGGGGAGGAGTTCCGGGACCTGGGTTGTTCCCGCATCATCCTGACCCACGTGATCATGGCCAGGTTCTTCAGCGGGACGGAAGCCATCCTCAGGGAGGATGCCCGGGAGAAGATCGACTTTCAGTCGAAGCGGCTGGAGTCGATGGGTTATGAAGTGCACGTGGAGATGCCCGTTGGAGCCCCGGCGTTCGCGCTGAACGATGTCGCACAGGGTTACGGCGCCTCGCTCGTCGTGGTCGGTTCTCATGGCAGATCGCTGTGGCGGCAGGCTTTGCTGGGTTCTGTGTCCAACGCGGTCCTCCATCATTCCCGCGTGCCCGTTCTTGTCCTGAACGTCGAACTGCTGGCGGAGGAAGAGACAGCCACGTGCAAGCTGAAGATCGCCGACATCCTCAGGCATGTCCTTTTCCCCACTGATTTTTCCGGTGCGGCGAATCGTGCATCGGACTGCCTCATCGAACTGGCTGGAAAGGGAATCGAGAAGGTGACCCTTCTTCATGCATTGGAGGCGGCTGAACATCTGCCCGTCTCCTTCGTAAAAGGAGAGGAGGCGACGGCCACGGCCTGTTTCGGCGCCATGGAGAAGCGACTCAGGTCCGCGGGGGTGAGGGAAGTGAGCACGTACATGAGCAGAGGGAACCCCATCAGCGTCATTCTTGGATTCCTGGAAAAGCAAGATGTATCCATGATTCTCCTGGGATCCCACGGAAAGGGCTACACCGCGGAGGTGCTTCTCGGCAGCGTGGCCTACAATGTGGCGCGAATGGCCGATCGAACGGTCCTGTTGATTCCCGGGGCCGGTCCGTAGATTTTGCTTTTCGGATCCAGGCACTCAGGCGCGCGGCGTGCTGATGCGGGGGCCGGGAGGACTCTTGCGCGGAGTCCTGAAGAGGCGTACTATATGTCCCCGGCGGCGCCTGCTGTTGCCCTGTTCGACGGGCTGGCGGGAAATGCAGGCCGCGGCACCACAACCTGCGGCGTTTGCAGCATCGGCGGGTGAGCGGAGGACTGAGGGGCGGCTTGGTTCGCCCTTCGAGATTTCAGAGGCAGCTTTCGACGAGGATACCTGTACAGGATGAACGTCATCAAAAAGACCAGTGACATACGGCTAAGAACGATAGCGGAATGCGGGTTGATTCTTCTGATCGCCTGCATGTTCGCTGTTTCCTTCAATCAACTCCGCCCCCAGGGACTTCGCCTTATCGGTGACTGGTCCCCCGAGGCACGGTTGACCCTCGAATCGGGGGAAACCATAGCCATCCCTTTGCAGGAGGCAGAGGCTTTCTATCATGCCGGGGCGGCTGTCTTCCTGGATGCCCGCGACCCGGAATTCTATGCCCTGGGTCATATTGAAGGCGCCCGCAATCTGCCGTGGGAGGAATTTGACCAGTATTTCGATCCGGTCATGGCCGGAATTCCCTCCGGCATGACAATCATCACCTACTGCGACGGGGAAGAATGCAACCTGAGCAAGGATGTCGCCCTGGTCCTGATGGAGAAGGGGTACACCAATGTGAAGGTCCTCGTCAACGGGTGGACCTTATGGCAGGACCATCAGCTGCCTGTAAGCACATCCCTGGAAGGCGCATCCCTCCGATAAACAAGAAGAACCATGACAGCCGGCTGCCGGAGAAGACTCCTGGGCCCGGGAAATTGGTGCGGAATTCTGCACTTTTCCCGGCATAGAGGGACCAGGTTCCAATCAGAGAGGAGGACCGAGTGAAACGCGTTTTCTTGCTGACATTTCTGCTTGTCCTGATCGCGGGAACAGGGGTCGCTTTTTGCGATGTGCAAACGGATGCCGTACCCGAAGTCCCCGTCAAGGGCATGGTCACCATGGTGGACGTGGGAGCCGACAAGTGCATTCCCTGCAAGATGATGGCACCCATACTCGATGAGTTGAAAGAGGAATACAAGGGCAAAGCGGCCATCGTGTTCATCGATGTGTGGAAAAACCAGGACCAGGCGCCGAGGTTCAAGATCCGAGCCATTCCGACTCAGATCTTTTATGACAGGGACGGGAACGAGGTCTCGCGCCACGTGGGGTTCATGGACAAGAAGAGCATCGTCGCCATGCTCGAACAGCTCGGTGTGAAATAAAGTTCTTCCGGCATTTTCTCTCAAAACGCGTACCCGGAGGACAGTGGTCGCACACAGTTGGCATACACCCACAACAAGGTCATTCCCGCGACAACGTCATTAAGAGCAGCTCAAGAAACGGGAAAGAGCCGGGAAGATAAGTTGGATAGGCAAGACAGACCAGGGTGGAGAGATCTTTATGGCGCGATCTGCGCTTGGACTGGATTCCCCTTCGCGGGAATGACGTTGAGATTTTCGCGGGAATGACGTTTTCATGCCAAGTGACGTTTTGATGCTAAGTGGCGTTGTGATGCTAAGTGGCGTTGTGATTTTCGCGGGAGGGACGTTGTGATGCCGACGTTGTGATGCTATCGATCCTTTGCGTGAAAAGCATCGGTTGTGTGAAAAGCACCGGAGGTACTCGTTTGCCGGATGAACCTGAAACAGCCCATAGCTCTCCTTGGTTGCTCCGCCCGGGATGCCTCCCGTCCGGCGCATCACCGGCAGGGTGCTGCATTCTTGCCGGATTTCCGAAACAGAATACGAAGAGGGCAAAATGCCGGAACAGCTCTTTCTTACGGTGCATTCCTGGATGATGACCGGAACAGCCGTCGCAGCCCTGGGCTGCTTTTTGTGGGGAATGATCAGCGTGGTTTTCAGCCCCTGCCACATGGCTTCCATACCCCTTATCGTGAGCTACGTGGCAGGGCAGGATCGGGCGATCCAGGCCAGGCATGCCGCCGTCTATGCCGTTGTGTTCACCACGGGCCTGTTTATCACCATTGCCCTGGTAGGCATCGTGTGTTCGCTGCTTGGTCGAATGTTGGGAGAAATCGGCCCCTACTGGACGATACTCGTGGGAGCCATCCTCATCTGGGTGGCTCTCGATATGCTGGGCATCTCCCGATGTTCCATGTCCACCGGCCTTCTGAGCCGCATGAAGATCAAGGGGCTCACCGGTGCTTTTCTGCTCGGCCTGGCGTACGGAATCCTCTCCGGATCCTGCACCTTCGGTTTCATTGCGCCGATTCTTGCCATCATCACCATTCAGCAGAAGATCGTGACCGGAATTGTCTTCATCGTGCTCTTCGGCGTAGGCCACTGCATCCCCATAGCCGTTGCCGGCAGTTCGACGGCCACCGTGAAGCGGCTGCTCGAGAGCAGTTCGTTTTATGAAGGCGGCCTATGGTTCAGAAAAATCGCGGGAGTCTGCATCGGGATGCTGGGCATCTATTTTGTGATTCGACCCTTCCTGGGGATATCGTAACAGGGATCAGCATTCCGGGGAGAAGAGATTACCTGCCCCCGGGAACCCCCGGACAGCAAAGAACCGGGGGGCTTCCTTCCGGCAAACGCCTACCCGGATAGTTGTCGCACAAAGGTGGAATACACCCGCGACAACGTCTTTCGGCAACAACAACGTCATTACCGAAGGCGGGAATCCAGGAAGACGGTACGCTTCGATGCGCTGGTGCTCAGTGGAATCGGCGAGCCCCTGTTCCACCCCGAACTTGACCGCTTCATCCAGATCGCGGCAGGCCTGATGCCTTCGTCGAGCTGGATCGGCATTGCGGCTTTGTTGAAAACTGGGGGGCCTTCATCTCGTGGGACGGGAAAGGCCACCGCTGCAGCTTCCTGTGGCACCGGTACGGCTGCTATGTATCGGGGTGGCGAAAAAACTTGCGTCCCCGAGTGTTCGGAGACCTGTCCCGGAATTCCATGATCGACACCTGGAACGACCCTCTCTACCGGGCGTTTCGAAAGAACGTCTCGAGCCGTGATGATCCCTCCTGCTCCAACTGCAACCTCGGCCCATGCGATTACATCCGTGCCGACGATTTTGAGCAGGACTGCTACGTGAATCATGAACCCTGCGGCGACCGCCTCTGGTTCGCGGGGTTGTTTCACTGCATGGAGTAAGATTCCTGTTGGAAAGGCCCTGTCACGACTTCGATTTGACGAATCGTTCTTTTCACATTATCTTGATATCTATTCATGCGTGCCGATCCTCTCCTGCCAACGCGGTGCCGCTCTACCTGCCTTTCCGACGATCATGCCGTGTTCCCATGAAAAGGCCTCATCGCCTCCGCGCGCCTGACGGCAGACACCGTCTGTTCCACGATTCCATGCATCAAATCTACAAGGAAGGGAGATCCTCATGAGCAGGAACCTGCCCGACCAGGACCACCTGATTCGAATGCAGGAGGATTTGAAGCGGGCCTTGATGAAAGACCCGTCCGAGATCCGCTGGTCCATGGTGATCGATGTATCCAAGTGCATCGGCTGCCACGCCTGCACCCTCGGTTGCGTGGCCGAAAACAGACTCCCTCCGGGCGTGGTGTACCGGCCGGTAATGGAAATGGAAATCGGCCGTTACCCACATGTGAGAAGGCGGTTTCTGCCACGCCCCTGCGTTCAATGCCAGAATCCGCCCTGTGTCAAGGTCTGCCCGGTCACCGCGACGTACAGGGATCGCCAGGGAGTTGTGGTAGTCGACTACAACCGCTGCATCGGCTGCCGTTACTGCCTGGTGGCATGTCCGTACGCTGCGCGCACGTCCGACTTTGGTGAATGGTACACACGCGGGACTCCCGACGTGGTCGGAAAGATCTATGGAAGAATGGCCGCGGCGGAGGGTTACGAAGCTCATCCCGCTACCGAGTACGGCAGGCGTTGGCCGGTGCGGCGATCAGGTTCTCCCATCGGCAATGCCCGCAAGTGTCACTTCTGCCTGCACCGGCTGGCCGTCGGAATGCTCCCGGCATGCGTCACTACATGCATAGGCAGAGCGACCTTTTTTGGAGACAAGATGGACCCTGAAAGCCTGATTTTTTCGCTGTTGGGCTCCCCCAGGATCTTCCGCCTCAAGGAAGAACTGGGTACCAAACCGGCGGTGTATTATCTGAGCTAGAGGAGGTCGGCACCATGAACACGAAATGGTTCAACTTCTTGATGACTGCAGCCGTCCTGGGCCTTGCCGCGGGTTCCTGGGGGATGGTCGAACGGCTGCTCTACGGCCTGAACCCGGTGGCCTTCGGTTCGTACGTGCCCTGGGGCCTATGGGTGGCCTGCTATCTTTTGTTTCTTGGCCTGTCGGCGGGCGCCTTTCTCGTGACCATTATGACTTACCTCTTTCAGATGAAGCGGTTTGAAAAGATCGGTCGCCTTTCGGCATTCACCGTGCTGATCGCCCTGCTTTGTGAAGTCCTGTTCATCACTATCGACCTGGGACGCATGGCCCGTATCTACCAGTTTCTACTCACCCCCAGCTTCAGTTCTCTCATGACCTGGATGTTCGTGCTGTTCAACGCCATGCTGATCCTTTATTTCCTCAAAACCTTCTTCCTGCTCCGAGAAGACCTCGTGCAGGCGGCGGCGGACAGGAAGCGCAGAGGATCGGGGATCTACCGGATCCTTGCACTCGGGCGTGTTTCGTACTCCACTTCTGACCGCCTTGCGGACGAGAAACGCGTGCACATTCTCTCCATTATCAGCCTGCCCGTGGGCCTTCTTTTTTACGGGACAAACGGGGCCTTCTTCGCCATTCTCATGAATCGGCCCATCTGGAACAGCGCCCTGACGCCTCTGCTCTTTATCGTCGCCGCCCTGCTGTCGGGAGGAGCTCTCATCACCTTTCTTATCCACAGTTACATGCGCGACGAGGAACTCGAACGGATACTCGGCAAAACCATCCTCTTCCTTCTCGTCGTCTTTCTACTCCTGGAAGGCTTTCAGTTTTTCGTGGGTTACCAGTCGGCGGTAACGGCGGTGGTGACCAGCCTGGACCTGGTCGTCCTGGGTCCACACTGGTGGACCTTCTGGATCGTTCATCTTGTCGTCGGCAGCCTGATCCCCCTCTACTTGCTCACTGCCAGGCGGCACAACTCCACGGCAATTTCCTGGGCCTGCTTCCTGATCGTCGCCACATTTATCGCCGTCCGCTACAATTTCGTCATCCCGGACCTGGCGGTGTACAAGATCGAGGGACTTGAACAGGCCTTCGTGCATAAACGACTCGACACATCGTACGTGCCGAACCTGAATGAATGGCTGGTAAGCATCTGGATTGTATCCCTGGGAATGATCGTTTTCCTGGCAGGCACCCGCTGGCTCCCGGTGGTCTCTTCGGGAAAAGGAGGTCCGGATCATGGTTGATCGAAGACCGGATAAGAGCGATAAGAGTCCTTTCAGAACAGAGATGGAAAGGCGCGACTTTCTGAAGTGCTCAGCACTTCTCGGAGGTTCCCTGGCCGCATCGGTCGGCATTTTGCGTTCCCTGGAAAGTATGAACGATCGACCTGCCTGGGCCGACACTCACGCCTCTTTCCTGACGGAAAACCACTACGTGCAGCATCTGCCCGAAAACCAGATCTACTCCGTGTGCCAGCAGTGCAACACCAACTGTGGAATCAAAGTCAAACTGGAGGACGGCAGAGTCGCCAAGATAGATGGGAACCCCTACAGTCCCTGGACGCTTACTCCCCAGATCCCCTATGAGACTCCCATTACAGAGGCGGCAAAGATCGAGGGATCGCTCTGCCCCAAGGGTCAGGCTGGCATCCAGACCCTGCATGACCCCTATCGAATCGTGAAGGTTCTCAAGCGCGCGGGGAAAAGAGGGGATAACCGGTGGGAGACGATTCCCTTCGATCAGGCACTGAATGAAATTGTGAGGGGAGGCGACCTTTTCGGGGAAGGTCACGTGGATGGATTGAAGGATATCTGCGTGCTCAGAGACCCCGGGACTGCATCCGCCCTCGCCGCGGATGCCGCTCAGGTAGCGGTGAAAAAGATGACCCTTGAAGCATTTAAGGAAAAGCACTCGGCCTCGCTTCACTACCTCATTGACCCGGATCATCCCGACCTCGGTCCGAAAAATAACCAGTTCTGCCTCAACTGGGGAAGACTCAAGGCCGGCCGCAGCGATCTGCTCAAGCGCTTCGTCCAGAATGCTCTCGGCTCGATCAACGCTCACGGCCACACCACCGTATGCCAGGGCTCCCTTTATTTTACCTGCAAGGCGATGAGCGACCAGTTCATCGAGGGGAAATGGACGGGGGGAAGCAAGTTTTACTGGCAGGCCGACACGGGAAATGCGGAGTTCATCGTCTTTGTGGGCGCCAACCCTTACGAAGCCAACTACGGGCCGCCGCTGCGCGTTCAAAAGGTGACGGAAGGCATGGTGGACGGAAGATTGAAGATCGCCGTGGTGGACCCCCGATGCTCCAAAACAGCGGCTCGCGCATGGAAATGGCTGCCTGTCAGGCCTAATGGAGTGGCAGCTCTGGCGATGGGAATGATCCGGTGGATTATCGATAACAAGCGTTACGACTCGCGATACCTGGCGAACGCCAGCAGAGCTGCGGCCGCGGCCGACGGTGAACCCACATGGACCCAGGCCGCCTGGCTGGTCAGGATCGGAGAGGATGGGAAACCGCGCACCTTTTTGAGAGGCTCGGACCTGGGTCTGCCTCCGGAAAAACGGACCGGCAAAGACGGCGTGGAATGGGATTTCGATCCCTTTGTGGTCTATTCCGCCGGGGCGTTCAAAACCTTCGACCCCAACAGCGAGAATATGGAGGTGGAAGGGGAGCTTTTCTTCGGTGGTGAGGTCAACGGCATCCGGGTGAAGAGCGTTCTCCAGGTTTACAGGGAGACGGTTTCGGTTCGCACCATAGAGGAGTGGGCGGAGGCGGCGGGAGTGAAGGAATCGGATATTGCCGAGCTGTCCCGAGAATTTACAAGCCACGGGAAGAAGGCGGTGGCCGATCTGCACCGGGGGGTTTCCCAGCACACCTCGGGCTTTTACAATGTTCTGGCCTGGATGATGGTGAATGTACTCATAGGCAACCACGACTACATGGGAGGACTCGCCAAGGCCACGACCTTCGATATCAGCGGCGACCGGGAGGGCAAGCCCTTCGCACTCAGCAAGCACAGCGGAAAGGTGAAGGGATGGGGCATTTCCATCATTCGCCATGAGACGGTCTACGACAGGACGACCCTTTTCGAGGGATATCCGTCCAGGAGGGTCTGGTACCCGTTTTCGAGTGACATTTACCAGGAAGTCATCCCCAGCATGGGTGACGCTTACCCCTACCGGATCAAGGCTCTCTTCCTTTACATGGGTTCCCCCGTCTATTCACTCCCCGCTGGACACAAACTGGTCGAGATTCTTGCCGACCCCGCGAAAATTCCCCTGATTTTCGCTTCGGATATCGTCGTCGGCGAGACCAGTATGTATGCCGACTATATCTTCCCGGACCTGACCTTTCTCGAGCGCTGGGAATTCTCCGGCTCCCACCCGTCCGTGACTCCCAAGGTCGCCCCGTTTCGGCAGCCGGCTTCACCGCCTCTTACCGACACGGTAACCGTGTACGGCGAAAAAATGCCTCTTTCACTGGAGTCTCTCGTTCTGGGCCTCGCTGAAAAGCTCAACCTTGCCGGCTTCGGGGAAAATGCCTTCGGACCTGGACTGCACCTCAAGCGGGACGAAGATCTCTACCTGAGGATGGTGGCCAACATCGCTTTCGGAGATAAACCGGACGGATCTGAAAAGGTCCCGGCGGCAAGCCTGGACGAAATCAGGATCTTCGAACAGGCACGCCGTCATCTGCCTCCCACGGTTTTCGATGCCGACCGCTGGAAAAACGTCACGGGACCCGAACTGTGGCCGCACGCGGTCTATGTGCTCAACCGGGGCGGCCGGTTCCAGGATTACCACCAGGCCTACAAGGACGGTCGACTGGTGAACAAGTACGGCAAGCTGGTCGGAATCTACTTCGATAAGTTCGTCACCACCAGGAATTCCATGACGGGGCAAACCTATACGGGGCACGCTGAATACGTTGAAGGCCCCCGCGACTGCATGGGACGCCTGATTGACGACGGTGCCCAAGGCTACGACCTGACACTCATCACCTACAAAACCATCTCCCAGACCAAATCCAGGACTGTGGGCAACTACTGGCTGCAGGCGCTGTATCCTGAGAACCGCGTGGAAATCTCGGTTGAGGATGCCGGGCGGCTCGGCCTGGATGAAGGAGACCGGGTCCGGGTGATATCGGCGTCCAACGAGGAGGGAGCCTGGCATTTGGGCAACGGTAGGGTTAAACCCATGGTGGGACGGGTTCATGTTCTGCAGGGCATCAGACCGGGAGTCGTGGCATTTTCGCTCGGCCATGGACACTGGGCTTACGGGGCACAGGAGCTGATCATAGACGGGACGAAGGTGAGTGCGGATTCACGCAGGGCCACCGGTGTGCATGCCAACGCCGCCATGCGGGTCGATCCGGTCTTGAAAAATACCGGCCTTGTCGACCCCGTTGGAGGCAGCGCGGTCTTTTACCAGAGCCAGGTGAGACTCGTCAAGGTCCAGTTGTAGAAACCGGGGGGTAACGGGATGAAGAACAAATCAGGTATCTGCGGCAGATCCATCGAGGATTTTCTCGAGATCATCGAAGGCTTTCATGGCTGGAAGGCTCCCGGAGTGGTCATCGGCGGGTTCATGGTTGACCTTGCCCGGGAACTCGTCGGCCCTCATTTGGAATCCGACGTGGTGGTCGAGACCTTTCACTGCCTTCCCGATGCCGTCCAACTCCTCACTCCCTGTACATTCGGAAACGGATGGATGAAAGTTCTCGATTGGGACAAATACGCGCTGAGCCTTTACGAGAAGAAGACGCTGCTGGGGGCGAGGGTCTGGCTGGACCTTGAAAAAACGCGTCTGTTTCCTCACATCTTCGACTGGTACATGAGAAGGGTCCCCAAGAAGGCGCTCCCCCTCGATGTTCTACTCGACAGTATCCTGGCGGCGGGCAGAGACATCCTTTCCCATGCACCCGTTCGCGTCACTCAGTATTACGGCAAGAAGCAGAAGGGGCGGATATCCGTGTGCCCGAAATGCAGGGAGGCATATCCCGTCAACCAAGGCAGCCAGTGCCAGGCATGTGGGGGGCGGGGCTACTACGACAGGCTGAACTGAATTCCCGAGCGTAAAGGTGTTTTCCATTCAGAGGTTGATCCATGTTGAAAGAGGTGAATCTCGAGAATGCAGTGGGTATGGTGCTTGCTCACGACATTACCGAAATACGGCGTGGCGAATTCAAGGGGGCGGCGTTCAGGAAGGGACACAGGGTCAGGGAAGCCGATATCTGTCATTTGCAGAGACTGGGCAAGAGCAGGCTCTACGTGCTCGAGGTGGAGGAAGGGTATCTGCACGAAGACGATGCGGCTGTGACCCTGGCGGAAGCCTTCTGCGGCCTCGGCGTGATCCGGGACGACGAACCCGGGGAAGGCAGGATCAGGCTTTATGCGGGCATGGCCGGGCTTTTCAAGGTGGATGTCGAAGCTCTTTTCGACGTGAACCTGTCGGGTGAAATCGCATGTGCCTCAAGACATACCGGCACTCTCGTCCAAAAGGGGGAAACCCTTGCGGCGGTCCGGTCCATTCCACTTATTATCCGTTCAGCGGTTGTGGATGAAGCGGTTCGGATATCGAAGTCGAGAGGAGGACTTTTCTCTATCGCCCCCCTGATGAAGGCCAGGGTGGGATTGGTGATCACCGGAAACGAGGTCTTTACGGGCCTGGTACAAGACCAGTTCGAGCCGGTCCTGCGCCGAAAGATTCAACAGATCGGATCCATCGTGACTCGTGTGGCCTTTGCCCCCGACGATGTCCTGCTCATCGCGAGGAACCTCCGCATGACCATTGCCATGGGTGTCGACCTGGTTCTTATCACGGGGGGAATGTCCGTGGATCCCGACGATGTGACCTGCAAGGGAGTCAAACTCGCAGGCGCCTGTGATTTCATTCATGGAGCTCCGGTTCTCCCGGGATCCATGTTCATGATCGCCCGCATCGGACGCATACCCGTAATGGGCATCCCCGCCTGCGGGATATATCATGATGCAACGATTCTTGATCTCGTCCTGCCCCGCGTTCTCGCCGGAGAGCATCTCACCAGGAGGGACCTCGCGGTGCTGGGGCATGGAGGTCTGTGCCTGCATTGCGGTACATGCCGTTTCCCGGCATGCCCGTTCGGAAAGAGCTGTTGAAGGGCCGGCTTTTTTCCGCCGAACTTATGCGGTTTAACGTTGGGTAAGCAAGAGGGGACCCGGAAGGTCCATTTGAAGAACAACGACGGCGTTCCGAGGTTAGGAGGCGACCTGGAATGCTATGTGGAGAACAGCATCCCCTTCGGTCCCATTGGTTGGCGACGGGCGATCCATCGCGAAGCCTCCGCCGGCAAGAACAAAGATACGCGGCCGCCATCCCGCCTGATGTCCGGACGGCGATCAGTTGGCTTGCAGAAAGGTGGCCAGGCTTGCCGGGTCCTCGACATTCAGCACCTTGACGCTGCGGTTGATTCTGCGCAGGAGCCCGCGCAGAACCTTCTTGGGACCCACCTCGACAAAGTGGTCATGTCCGGCGTCGATAAGCCTTTCCATGGACTGGCGCCAGAGCACGGGACTGCAGATCTGGTCAATGAGTTTCTGTGGCGCCTCGTAGGCACTGTGAAGGGGCGATGCATCCACGTTGTTGATTACGGGGATCTGCGGATCATGGAACGTACTCTGCCTCACGTAAGGTTCGAACTTTTCCCTGGCCAGATTCATACAGCGGCTGTGCCACGGTCCGCTCACGTTGAGCTTCATGCATTTCTTGGCGCCGGCTTCTTCGCCGAGAGCCATGGCCTGCTGGACAGGTTCGACAGGCCCCGTGATGATGACCTGATCAGGAGAATTCACGTTGGCCACTTCGACGCCGCAAAGCTTGCAGATGTGCTCGATCCTCTCCTCATCCAGGTCCATGATGGCGGCCATGGCTCCCGGTTCCTGGTCGGCAGCCTCCTGCATGAATTTTCCTCTCCACCGGACCAGGTTGAGAACATCCTTGAAGTCAAGCACTCCCGCCACATAAAGCGCACTGTACTCCCCGAGACTATGTCCGGCCGCGGCCATGGGGTAGATCTCGTGAAGCTGCAGCACCGTAAAGCACGCGATGTTGACGACTGTAACGGCAGGCTGAACATTCTCCGTTTGAACCAGCACGTTTTCCGGACCTTCGAAGCAAAGTCCGGCTATGTCCATCTTCAGAATATCGCCGGCGTACGTGAACAGCTCCCGCACCTCGGCGTAGCTTTCGTAGAACTCTCGGCCCATTCCGACATATTGTGATCCCTGGCCAGGAAAAAGAAAAACCCAATCCTTCATTCCTGTGCTCCTTTCTGCACGTGAAACAGCAGCGCACATTCTGAATTTACCGCTTGCTCGCTTTTATCGACCCGCCCATACCTTGTCAAGGCGATTGTTGGAAGGGCTGAGAGGGTTTTTTTATCCTTTCGACGAACATTACCGAAAAGGTAGTAGATCATAACACATCCCGCGGGGAATTGGACATTCCGCCTCGGCGCGAAAAAAGAACAGAAACCGGTGTGATACGTCCGGATCAATGGACACACCCGGAATCCCGGCCTGCGGGAAGCAGAGGGAGACGCCCAGGTTTTCTCCCTCTCCGGATCAATGTATTCTCATCGAACACATGAACAATAATGGGGAAACAAAAAAGGTTCATCCGGCAAACGCGTACCCGGACAGTTGTCGCACAAAGGAGGAAGAGATCCGCAACAGCATCGTTCTCGCGACAACATCGTTTACTCAACATCGTCAGTCTCACAACCCTGCCAGTCTCACAACCCTGTCAGTCTCACAGCAGTGTCATTGCCTTCACAACGTACTTGCCTCCACATCTTCATTCCCGCAAAAAGGCGGGAATCCAGGAAAAGTAATCGTGGATGGCGAAACAGTTTCAGGAAATGGGAAAGAACCTGGAAGACACGATGGATAGAGCAGGACGATCCCGGGTGGAGAGTACGGCGAGAACTGCGCTTGGCAGGCTGGTGACTGGATTCCCGCCTTCGAGACTGTGTCGTAATTGTAGGGCCTGGGAGTGGATTTTTGTGTGGTTTAACAGGAATAAAAAATAGACAAATCGGAAGGTTATGTGGTATAGTGTAGCCCTGAGAGCAGGAGGAAAAGGGCTATGGCTTATCGATATGGAATAGATCGCAATCAGCTGATGATGTTGCCGCCGGTCCTGGATCAGTATGTTACCCATGACCATCCGGTTCGTGCCTACGACGCCTTTGTAGAGGCGCTCAATTTTAAGGAGTTGGGAATATCGCTCGATGAGCGCAGGGTTGGCAACAGCCAAT
>Ga0334886_1000530_pt1 | contig 57650 bp, 38 predicted proteins | sample GraSluR1_MG_9_FD_207232 | JGI IMG/M metagenome (GOLD analysis project Ga0334886, IMG submission 207232) | Sludge microbial communities from methane-producing bioreactor in Wageningen University, Netherlands - Granular Sludge_27_06-R1 | ecosystem: Engineered > Bioreactor > Anaerobic >... | reverse complement strand
GAGAAGGAGGAAGCGCCGATCGTCGACCGCTGCCGGCTCAGCTACATCGCGCACAACACCAACTACCGCCTGCAGGAGCAGCTCACCCAGTACGCCATCGGCAGCGAGACCAAGACCACCCTCACGCGCGAGAACCTGCACCAGGACCCGAACCTGAACTACGCCGCCAGCGTGTCGGTGGTCCTGTCGCGCTTGCCGCGGAGCGAGAAGCTGACGCCGATCGAGACCATGAAGCTGGCGGCAGGCGAGATCGCCGGCGAGAAGTCGATCAAGGCCCTGGCGGAGGTCATCGACACGCTGAGCCAGGATACCGACATCACCAACCGCTTCGGCCAGAAGGGCCTCGGCCAGCGCAACCTCGGGCGCGCGATCCAACTCCTGGTCGAGAGCTCGGAGACCAACGAAGGCCGCTGCATGTTCGCGCACGACGTCTTCAAGACCATCGAGCGCGTGATCCTCGACTATGTGCACGACAACAACGACCGCGCCAAGTACCTCGAGGACCTCAAGACTGCGCGCGGTCTCTATCGCGAGCGCATCATGACCGAGATGTTCAACGCCTACATGGACGAGCCGCAGGCGATCCGCAAGGACGTCATGAACTACGTCAACATGATCATCGGCATCGACGCCGAGCATCTCGGCCCGGACAAGCTGTGGAAGTACAAGGACCCCCAGACCGGCCAACTCAAGGCGCTCAAGGTCGACGAGCGTTTCATCAAGAGCATCGAGGAACGCCTGCAGCTCAAGACCGACGAGCAGCGCGAGAGCTTCCGCACGACGATCCGCAAGATCTACGGCCAGAAGATCGGCATCGACCCCAATTACGATTTCATGGACAACCTGGAGCTGGTCAAGGCGGTCACCGATGTGCGGCTGAAGAGCGACATCGCCGGCGCCGGCAGCCTCATCGGCGCCCTCGCCAACCGCACCAACGAGGAGAACCAGAACCTCTACGACCGCATGATCAACACCATGCTGAACAAGCTGGGCTACTGCCAGACCTGCGCGCAGAAGACCATCGAGTACTTCTGCACCCAGGAGGACGAGAGCTGACATGCGCCGGCCGCCGCCCCCCGACCGCCGGCCCGGCCTGCCGGGTCCGGTCTGCAACGATCCCTACGCCTACGGGGATCTGCCGTGGCTGCAGGCCTTGACCGCGCTCGCCTTGCCCCTGGCCGCCCGGCTCGGCACCCTCGACGACCTCATGCAGCGCGACGCGCGCCGCGAAGAAGACGGGTTTCCGCGCAAGATCCGCATCGGGCGGCTGGTCAAACCGGGCCGCGGCGGCAAGCACAAGGTGGTGGTGGTGCCGACCACCGTCGAGGAGAAGCTCGTCCACGACAACTCGTTCGCCGAGCGGGCGAGTCAGCCGGGTCCGGCCGGCGGCAGCGGCGAAGGCGAAGACGGCGAGGTCATCGGCGAGCAGCCGGTGCGGCCGGATCCCGACGAGGGCGACGGCCAGGGTCCCGGCCAGGGCGAAGGGGCCGCACACGAGCTGGAGAGCAACGCCTACGACCTGGGCCGCATCCTGACCGAGCAGTTCCGGCTGCCCAACCTCGAGGACAAGGGCAAGAAGCGGTCGCTCACGCGTTATGTCTACGACCTCACCGACCGGCACCGCGGCTTCGGGCAGTTGCTCGACAAGAAGGCCACACTGCGCCAGCTCGTCGAGACCAACATCGGCCTCGAGCGCATCGCCGCGGGCCATGTGCCCGACCCGGCCGACTTGTTGATCGCGCCGCGCGACAAGGTCTACCGTGTCCTGTCGCGGGAACGGGATTTCGAGTCGCAAGCGGTGGTCTTCTTCCTGCGCGATTACTCCGGCTCGATGAACGGCCGGCCGACCGAACAGGTGGTCAGCCAGCATGTCTTGATCTACAGCTGGATCCTCTATCAATACGCCGGCCAGATCGAGACCCGCTTCATCCTGCACGACACCGAGGCGAAGGAAGTCGACGACTTCTACACCTACTACAACAGCCGGGTGGCGGGCGGCACGAAAGTCGCGTCGGCGTTCGCCCTCGTGAACGAGATCGTCGCCCGCGAGAATCTGGTGCAGGACTACAACATCTACGTGTTCTACGGCACCGACGGCGACGACTGGGACACCGGAGGCAAGGAATGCCTCCCGGAGATCGAGGCCGTGCTGCGCTACGCGGCGCGTCTGGGCATCACGATCGTCGACAACGGCTACGGCCCGGCGCGCGACAGCGAGGTGCAGAAGTACCTGCAGGCCTCGCAACTCTTGACGCAACGGCGGGACCGGCTCCGCCTCGACGTATTGCCGGCGGACGCCGACGAGCCGCGGGTGATCGAGGGCATCCGCCAGCTCATCAGCCCGTGACGCCGGGTCCGAAGGAGCGTGCATGCAACTGATCGACCAGCATGCCAAGGCCATCATGGAGGGCTGCAAGGAGCGCGCCCGCCAGGCCGGCCTGCGCTTCGACGACGAGACGCTCGAGTACGTCGTCACCAACCGCGACCTGCTCGAACTCGCGCCCAAGGTCATGATCCCCACGATGTACGACTACTGGGTCCACGATCTCGAAGTGCTCAAGGGTCGCGGGCGCTACGAACTCTACCCCAGCAACCCCTACGAGACGGTGATCAACACGCGCCCGGCGATCAGCTACTACAACGACAACAACCCCGACTGGCTCAACGTGATGATCTTCTATCACGTGCTCGGCCACATCGATTTCTTCCAGAACAACCTCTTCTTCCGCCATACCTGGGACGATGACTTCACCGGCCAGGCCCTGGCCGCCAAGCGCGCCATCGCGCGCCTGCGCTCCGAGCACGGCCGCTGGGTCGACTATGTCATCGAATTCAGCCGCGGCCTGGACAACCTCGTCGATTTCCACGGCCTGGTCTCGGACCTGCACCGGCCGCCGCAGGACGGCTGGTCGGGGCGCCTCGACTGGTACTTCGACGTGTTCCTGCAGGGCGCGCGCCCGGCCACGGTCGCGGATTACGTCCAGGAGATCGAACGCTACAATCAATGCGTGCGCGACCACGGACAGACCGCCGAGGACGTCTTCTTCCGCGACGTGCAGCGCCGCCATCCCGAGTTCGCCGCCCTGTACGACAAGGCGCTTCACCGTAAGCCTATCCAGCGCCGGGACGTCCTGCGCTACATCCTCGAACACAGCCCATACCTGGATCGTGAAGAGAACAAGTGGATGCAGCAGGTGGTGCAGATCGTGCGCCAGACCTCGCTCTATTTCCAGCCGCAGATCCGCACGAAGATCATGAACGAGGGCTGGTCCAGCTACTGGCACGAGAAACTGTTCCGGCAGGACGATCGCATCGCCGGCCACGAGGTCGACTTCGCGCGCGTCAACGCCGCCGTCACCGCCATGCCCCGCGTGGGCCTGAATCCCTATGCACTCGGCATGCGCCTCTTCGCCTTCATCGAGGAAGCGGCCGACCAGGGCCGCTACAGCCGCGAGTTCCTGGCTCTGCTCGGCGCGGAGGACCGCCGGCGGTTCGACCGCCAAACCGGCCGCGGTCGCGAGTACATCTTCGCCGTCCGCGAGAACCTGAACGACCATCTCTTCGTCCGAAATTTCCTCGAACAGGATTTCGTCGACCGGCACCGTTTGTTCGTGGCCGGCCGCCGGCTCGATCAACCGCGCATGGTGTGGCAGTGGTATGTCAAGAGCCGCGACGCCGGCCAGTACAAGCAGATGGTGCTGGACCAGCTCTACCATCCGCCCCACATCACGGTCGACCTGGAGCGCACGCGCCCCGAGACGCTGTACCTCGTCCACCACCACGAAGCCAAGCCGCTGGTGCGCGATTACCTCCACGGGGCGCTGCTGGGCTGCGAGTTTCTCTGGGGCGGCAAGGTCGTGCTCGAGACGAGCGAAGTGAAGGCGGCCGAGCGGGCGGGGGCGGTCAACGGCCACCCCGACGACGACGACGGGGCGGCGCCGCCCGACTGGGAACGCGTCCGCTACACCATGCACGAGCGCAAGCTCAGCCGGGAGCTGATCTAGGCATGGACCCCATTCGCAAGGCGTTGCAGGATCTGGCCGCGAGCCAGCGGGGACTCGAAACGGGCCGCACGCTGAGCTTCGAGGACTTCCTGGCCCAGCTGCGCTGGCGGCCGGATCGCCTGATCCGCAACGTCCACCAGGTGTTCCACGACATGGTGCGCGCCCATGTCGGACACGGCCACGACGAGTACCCGGACGACCCCGAATCGATCAATTTCATCGCGTACGACTTCAGCTCGCTGCTGGTCGAGGATACCGACCAACCGTTCTTCGCCGACCGCATCTTCGCCAACCGCCTGATGAACGTGATCGAGGGCTTCCGCGGTGGCGCTCAGCAGAACAAGATCTACCTGTTCAACGGCCCGCCGGGCTGCGGTAAATCGATCTTCCTGAACAATCTCCTGCAGCGGTTCCAGGAATACGCCAACAGCCCGGACGGCATCCGCTACGAAACCGTCTGGCGCCTCGACCGCGCGCGTCTCGGCGACGACGGCGGCCACACCGCCTCGGAACAGCTCGCCCGCCTCCTCGGCGAGAAACGCACGGCGAAGCTGCTGCAGGACCTCGGCACCGGGCAGCGCAGCGCGCCCGCCGCGGGCTATATCGAGGTCCCCTGCCCCAGCCATGACAACCCCATCGTGATGATCCCGCGCGACCAGCGGGCCGCGTTTCTGGACGCGCTCTTCGCGAGCGACGAGTTCAAGTGGAATCTGTCCACCGGCAAGCAGTACGACTGGGTCTTCAGCGCCGAACCCTGCACCATTTGCAGCTCGCTCTACCGCGCCCTCGTGCGCAAGTTGGACGATCCCGAAGCCGTTTTCAGCATGGTCTTCGCCCGCCCCTACCAGGTGAATCGCCGGCTGGGCGAAGGCATCAGCGTATACAACCCCGGCGACCTGCGCAGCCGCCAACCCGTGCAGACCAACCTGGAGCTGCAGCGGCGCCTCGACGAGCTGCTGCCGGCCGGCAGCCGGGTCCGCTATATCTACTCCCGCTACGCGCGCACCAACAACGGGGTCTACGCCCTGATGGACCTCAAGGGCCACAACAAGGATCGCCTGTTCGAGCTGCACAACATCATCAGCGAGGGCGTGCACAAGGTCGAAGAGATCGAGGAGAGCGTGCAGTCCCTGTTTCTGGGCGTGATGAACCCGGAGGACGAACAGAATATCGGCGGTTTCCAGTCGTTGAAAGACCGCATCGAGTTCATCCACATCAACTACGTGCTCGAATCGCCGACCGAGGTCGCGATCTACGCGAATACGTTCGGCCGCCACATCCACGAGAACTTCCTGCCGCGCGTCCTGGAGAACTTCGCGCGCGTGATCATCTCGAGCCGCCTCAACGAAAACTCGCCCGCGCTGCGCGATTGGATCGGCGACCCGCGCAAGTACATGCTCTACTGCGACGAGAATCTGCATCTGTTGAAGATGGCCATGTATACCGGCGTGATTCCCGACTGGCTCGATGAGGAAGACCGCAAGCGCCTGACGGCCAAGCGCCGCCGCCAGATCATCGCCGAGGCCGAGAACGAAGGCAGCTCCGGTTTCAGCGGCCGCGACGCGATCGATATCTTCCAGGACCTCTACGGTGCCCATGTCCGCGAAGGCCAGTTGATCACCATGGATTCGCTCGTCAATTTCTTCACCAAGGTGCGGCCGGAGCTCTCCGAGAAGGTGCCGAAAGGATTTCTCGACGCCCTGCGGAATATGTACAACTACCAGACCCTGCAAGAGGTCAAGGAATCGCTGTTCTATTACAACGAGCAGCAGATCGCCCGCGACTTGCAGAACTACCTCTTCGCCCTGAATTTCGAGCTGGGCACCAGCGCCCGCTGCACCTACACCGGCGACAAACTCGAGATCACCGAGGCCTTCCTGGACGGCATCGAGGACCGGCTGCTGGGTCAGGAAATCAGCGACGAGCGCCGCCGCGAGTTCCGCGCGGAAACGCAACGCGTCTATACCTCGCGCACCCTGACGCAGGAGATCATGCTGGATGGCAAGGACATCACCGACACGGAACTCTACGCCGCCTTGCGCGAACGCTACGTTTTCCATTTGAAAGAAAAGGTGCTGGAGCCTTTCCTGAAGAATATCAATTTCCGCCGCGCCCTGAAGGACCTCGGCAGCGACGATTTCAAGACCTATGACTCGAAGATCCGGACGGACGTGCGTTTTCTGATCACCAACCTCTGCGACCGCTTCGGTTACAACGAACAGAGCGCACGGGAGGTCTGCCTCTACGTGATCGACCACAACCTGGCGGAGGAATTCGCCGGTTGACGCGGGCGGTCCCGGCCGTTACGCCCAAGCGATCCCGGAGCAATCGTGAATGACCCGGGAAAGTAGTCAAGACTTCCTACCGGCCGCCGATCAACACCGTGGTTTGATCTGACCCCGCCGCCCGGGAGGCTGTCATGCGCCGCTGCGTCGTCTCTTGTCTCGCCTTTTGCTATTTGCTCGCCGCCGGCTCCGATCTTGCGCCGGCGCAACCGCTGCCCCAGGCTGCGCCGAGCGTCGAGCGACCGCCGTCCGGCACCGGCTTCGTGCCGCCTCGGCAGGACCTCTCCCATGTCGCGCCGCCGCCGATATCCGCGGCAAAACTCCGCGATCTGCCGGCGCGGTTCGACTGGCGGGAGCAAGGCATGCTCTCGCCGGTCAAGAACCAAGGCGCCTGCGGTTCTTGTTACGCGTTCGCCGCGGCCGGCGATCTGGAATCCCGCGTGCTGCGCGATTATGACACGCTCGTCGACCTGTCGGAGAACCACCTCAAGGAATGCCATTTCGAGGCCAGCAGCTGCGCCGGCGGCAACGCCCAGATCGTCGTGAACCTTTTGACCTTGCAGGGCGCAGTCCTGGAAGCGTGCGATCCGTATGTGGCGGCGGACGTCGCCTGCAATACGACCTGCGCGCCGCAATACGCCGTCCGCGATTGGATCTGGCTGGCCGGCAGTGCGCTGCCGGCGACGGCCGACCTGAAACAGGCCCTCACCGATCATGGTCCGCTGTCGAGCACCGTCTATGCCGGCGACAGCGGCAACCCGGCCTGGCAGAGCGCGTTCAACGCCTGGAACGGTGGCGACGGTCTCTACTACGCAGGCGGCGAACAACCCAACCACGCCGTGATGCTGGTCGGCTGGGACGACGACCACCCGCACACCGGCGGCGGCCAGGGCTGCTGGATCATCAAGAACAGTTGGGGCCAAGCCTGGGGCGACACCTGCGGTTACGGCACGACCGAGGGCTATTTCTACCTGGCCTACGGCGCCGCCGGTATCGGCAAGTGGACCAGCGCCATCACGGCGATCATGCCCGTCTATCCCGAACTGGCGGTCATGGCGTGGGACGAGGGCGGCTGGACCAGCGCCTTCGGATACGGCCAACCCGTCGCCTGGGGTCTCGCGCGCTATGTCCCGGCCGAGACCACCAACGTGCATTGCGTCGAGTTCTGGACCACCGACGCCGCTTCGCAGGTGGACGTCTATGTCTACGCCGCCTTCAATGGCTCGACGCTGAGCGGACTGCTAGCCGCAGAACTGGACCTCAGCTTCGCCGCAGCCGGTTACCACTCCGTCGCGCTCAGCGAACCGCTGCCGATCGCGGCCGCCGAGGACTACTATGTCGCGGTCCGCTTCCAGAACGTCAGCTACAATTATCCGTTGGCGGTCGATCAGCAGGGCGCGCGCGAAGCGGGCCGCACCTGGATCAGCTATAACGCGTCGTCCTGGATCGACCTCGGCGACAGCCAGAACTGCGAGGCCGGGATTCGGATCCGCACCAGCCCCCACACGACCCTGCCCGTATCCCAGCCCGACGAGCCGCGGCCGCCCGAGGCGCCGCACCGGCCCGCTCCGTTCACGCTCGAACCGGCCTGGCCCAATCCGTTCAATCCCGCCACCAGCCTCGCGTTCACGCTCGGCGAACGGTCCCTTGTGCGCCTGCGCGTCTACGACCTGCAGGGGCGCCTGGTCGACACGCTGGTCGAGGCCGAATTGCCGGCGGGCCGCCACCTGGCGCGCTGGACCGGGCGCGACCACCGCGGCCGGCACGTGCCGGCCGGCGTCTACCTCTGCCGCCTGGACGACGGCTGGCATTCGCGCAGCCAACGTATGGTTCTGTTGAAGTAGAGCGATTGCTAGCCTCACGGATCGTCGCTTGCTATGCTAACCCCTGATGGACCGCCGGCGGCCGCGGCCAGCGCCGCCGGCGACCGCACGGCGTGACTGCAAGCGAGGCGATGGTCCGATGACGGATCGGCGGCGGTTGATGCAGTGGGCGGTGGGAGCCTATGCCGGCATCTTGATCGTCGTCGTTGCCGGGCTGGTGTTGCTCTACCGCGGCGCGCGGAACCACCTGGACGAAGCGCTCGGCCAGCGTTTGTTGGGCATCGCCACCAGCGCCGCGCACCTGGTCGACGGCGACGCCATCCTGGTCTGGTCCATCGACCCCGAGCCCGACACGGCCTTGCTCTGGCTGGGAAGCCGGCTCGAGCAGATCCGTCTGGAGAACGATCTCGCTGAAATCACGTTGTGCGACCTCGACGCCCGCGTCCTGGCCGCCGCCGCGGGCCGTCTGGCCAAAGGGCAGTCGAATGTGTTCTGGGACCTCGATCGATCGGCGGTCGCGCTGGCGCGCGAAGGTTTCCCAGCCGCCACCCGGCTGTACCGGACCGGCATCCTGTACCAGAAAGCGGCCCATGCGCCCGTCCTGGACCGTCACGGGGCGGTGGCCGGCGTCTTGACCGTCGAGGGCAACGCCGATTTCTTCGGCGCCTTGGCCGCGCTACGCCGCGGCGCCGCGGTCACCACGGCCGTTGTCTGTCTGGGCCTGGCCCTGCTCGCACTTCTGCTCTGGCGCAATCAGCGCGCGCTCGAGCGGGCGCGGGCCACGCTGCTGCAGCAACAGAGCCTCGCCGCCATGGGCCGCATGACCGCCGGCATCGCCCATGAGATCCGCAACCCGCTCGGCATCATCCGGGGCGCCGGCGAGCACTTGCAGCGGGTCCTGCGCGACCACGGACTCGCGGACGACATCGCGGCGTTCATCCCCGACGAGGTCGACCGGCTGGACCGGATCCTGGCCAGCTACCTGGCATTCGGCAGCGACCGCGCCATCGAGTGGCAGGATGTGGATCTGGCGGCGGTGATCCGCCGCACGGTCAAGCTGCTGGCCGGCGAGATGGAGCGCGCGGGCGTGCGCGTGGTGATCGATGAGCCGCTGCCGGCCGGCGTTGTTCGCGGCGATCCGCACCGTTTACAGCAGATCCTGCTCAACCTGTTGTTGAACGCCCGCGATGCGCAACCGGCGGGGGGCGAGGTCACCGTGTCGCTCGACAGCGACGACGCGAACTGGCGCGTCCTGGTCGTGGACAACGGAAGCGGCCTGGGCGATGCTGACGCGGAGCAGGTGTTCGCCCCGTTCTGGTCCGGCAAGGAGAAGGGCGGCGGCCTGGGATTGACGGTCTCGCGACAACTGGCCGAACAACACGGCGGCCGGCTGACGCTGGCCGATCGCGCGAACCACCGCGGCTGCGCGGCCAGCTTGACCCTGCCGCGACGACGCGACTGAGGCGGAGACCATGGCCAAGATCCTGCTGGTGGACGACGAGACACGAATGGTCACGCTGCTGCAAGCGGCGCTGGCCTACCGCGGCCATACGGTCACGGGCGTCAACGACGGCCAGAGCGCCCTGGACCTCGTGGCCAAGGAAGCGTTCGACCTCGTCGTGACCGACCTGCGCATGGAGCCGGTCGACGGCCTGGCCGTGATCACCGGCGTCAAGGAGCGGTCCCCGGAAACGGCGGTGGTGGTGCTGACCGCCTATGGCGACGTGGCGTCGGCCGTGGCCGCCTTGCGCGAAGGCGCCTACCATTATCTGACCAAGCCGATCAACTTCGACGAGGTGGCGCACGTGGTCGAGCAGGCTCTTGCCGCGGCGTCCTTGCAGCGGGAGAACCGCGCCCTGCGCCGGGTCGTGCAGCGCCTCAGCGGCGAGACCGAGTTGCTCGGCGCCTCGGCGTCGTCGCGCCGCCTGCGCGAACTCGTGGCCAAGGTGGCCCCCAGCGAAGCCACGGTGTTGATCCGCGGCGAGAGCGGCAGCGGCAAGGAAGTGGTCGCGCGCTGCCTGCACGCTCAAAGCAAACGCGCGACCGGCCCCTTTGTCGCCGTCAACTGCGCCGCGATCGCGGAATCGCTGCTCGAAAGCGAGTTGTTCGGACACCGCAAAGGCGCCTTTACCGGTGCCGACCGCGATCGCGAGGGCCTGTTCGAAGCCGCGCAAGGCGGCACGCTGCTGCTCGACGAGATCGGCGAAGCCGGGCCGGGCGTCCAGGCCAAGATGTTGCGGGTGCTCGAGTCCCGCCGGATCAACAGGGTCGGCGATCCGCGCGAGCGTCCGGTCGACGTGCGCGTCGTGGCCGCGACGAACCGACCGCTCGAGCGGGAGATCGCAGCCGGAAAGTTCCGCGAGGATCTCTACTATCGCTTGCAGGTGTTCCCGATCGATGTGCCTCCGTTGCGCGAGCGCCTCGACGATCTGCCCGATCTCGTCGCGCATTTCCTGGCGCGACTCGGCCGCGCCGGACAGGTCTTGCCCGAAGCCACCCTGCAGCGTTTGCGCCGGCACTCGTGGCCGGGCAACGTCCGCGAGTTGCGCAACCTGATCGAACGCGCCCATATCCTGGCCGGCGACGGTCCCCTGGCCGATGCCCATATCGTGCTCGACACGACCGGAGTGGTGGCCTTGCCGAACGCTGCCGATCTCGACCTGGACCACCATGCGCGGCGCTTGATCCGATTGGCCCTGGCCCGAGCCGGCGGCAACAAGACCTTGGCCGCGAGCTACCTGGGGATCACGCGCCGCACGCTTTACTCCCGTATCAAACGACTGGGAGTCGACGCGGGACAATCCGAGGAACCGCCAACGTGACACGGCGTACCCATAGGTACATATCCGGTCTTCGCCGGACGGTGTACGATCCGCTCGGAAGATCTTTACTTGTTGGGGAATATCGACTTGAATCGAATGGCCGGATATGGCATGGCGCCTGCTTGATCCCTGGTCGACATCACTCGCCACCCCTGACCGGGAAGGCCGCCATGCGACGAATGCCAACCATCTCCTGTGTGCCGGTGGTCATCCTCTTGCCGTTGGTCGTGCTGTTTGCTTCGGCGCCGACGTTGGCTCAGACCGGCGGCGAAAGCGAAGAATTCATCGCTCGCACCGGCGAGATCATCGCCTGGGCGGCCGAGCTCGTGCAGGATTCGGAAAACCAACAGGCGCGGCGCATCATCCAGGAGGCGTACCTCCTGCACCAACAGTCGCAGGACTTGCAGCATCGCGGGCGGCATCGTGAAGCCATATCGCTTTCGCAGCGAGCCCGGACCGCCGCTCAGCACGCCGCTCGGCTTGCCCGTGAGATGCGAAACCAGCAGGAACGCGTCCGGCTGCGCCTGGAGCGCTTCGGCGAACTGCGAGATCAGTTGCTCGAACGCGTCCACGAAGCCGGAGACGAACGCGCTCTGCGATTCGTGCGGGAAGCCGATCAGCAAGCCTTACGGGCCCAGGATCAATACCGGCAGGGAAACTTCGACTTGGCCCTGAACCTGCTGAACGCAGGTGAGGAATTGTTGGCCCGCGCAACCCGCCTGCTCTTCGAAGGCGGCGGCGGTGAACGGTTAGACCGCGAGATCGAACGCACCCAGGCCCTGATCGAACGCGCCCGGGAACAGTGGCAAGACGCGAGCGACACACAGCGTGAAACGGCCGCTGACTTGCTGCAATCGGCTCGCGAAGCGTTGCAGCGCGCCGAAGACTTCCGCACTCGGCAGCAACCATTGCGCGCGTTGCATTCGCTGCGCCTGGCGCGCCAGCTGGCCAGCCAGGCCGCCGCCGCCGTCGGCCCGCGCACCGATCCGGAAACGGTCACTGAGCAGCTGGCGCGCTGGGACGAACGCGCCGAACAAGTCGCGGAACTCATGCGGAACTCCCGGTCGCGTCACGCGTTGAACGTATTCGAACGCGCGCGTCACCACCGGGACCAGGCCGGCCGCCGCCTGGCTGCCGGGGAATCCGAGCCGGCGCTGCGCCAGCTCAGGGCGGCCTTCAACCTGCTCAACGAGGCGAGTGACCTGGCAAGGTGATACCACACCTGCGAGCGGCCGGGGCAGCGGTGATGGCGGCGGTCGGTCTGGCCGCCGCCCTTGTGCTGCCGGCAACCGCAGACGAACTGGCAGTGAGCCGCCTGCGCCTCTCCGCCGGCCACGACACGTTCCTGCAGACCTACTACCTCGCGACCGACGACACCACGGAGACCATTACCGAATTCAACCTCGCCGCTGACTACGAAGCGCGTTCGCGCCGGCAAAACCGGCATCAGTGGCATTTACGCACCGAACTCGTCGCCGGCAGCCAGCTCCGGCGCGAGTTGTTCGACGTCGGCTACCGCTGGCAGCCCGCCGCCGGCCAACCCCGGATCCGAACCGATCTGAGCTGGGCCGGGCGCCAGTATCGCGCCGACAGCGACTACGGATTGAACAGCGACACCCGGGAAATCCGCGGCGATCTCTATCTCTTTCCGTGGTACGGCCGCCGCGCCGGCCTGGATCTGCGCTTGCGCGCGCGGCGACTCGACCACAGCCGGCCCTCGGTGCTCGAGCAGGACTACCGCGAGATCGGCGCCGCCGCCTTTTTGAACTCGCGTGGCGCCATCTCCGGGATCTGGCGCTGCGGGCTGCGCGCGACCCAACGCGCGTACCCGGACTCGGCCGCGATCGACCGCGAGACCTTCGCGATCGAGGGCGATCTGGACCGCAGCCTCGGCCTTGGCGATCTTTGGCTCTATCACCGGAGCGAACGCCGTCTGATCGCCGACGAGAACGCCCGACCCTCGGCCTGGCTGCACTGGGACGAGGCCCGGCTGGCCGTGCCGGCGGGCGGCGGGCACGTGATCGCCAACCTGAACAGCGAAGTCTGGCGATACGACCGTGAGACCACGGTCTGGTTCGACGCCTGGCGGACCGATCTCGAACTGGGCTACCGTTGGGGCGATCTGCTGCGCAGCCAGCAGCAGGTTTCGCTGACCGTGCAACGTTTGGCGGCGGGAACGTCGCCCGAAGCCTATACGCAGGCCGGCCTCCGCGGCAGCATCGAAGCCTACCACCATGCGCTGAGCGGCATCCTGTCCCTGGAGGTTGGCCGGCGCTGGTATCGCAACGGCGCCGACGACAGCGGCGATCCGACCGGCGCGTTCGACCTCGGCGGCCTGGCGCTCGCCTACTCCGACTTCACCTACCTCGAGATCTGGATCATGGCCACGTGGACGCTCAACGACCGCTGGAGCCTGGATCTGACCGCCAGCTACCAGCCTGAGCGGCATACCGAACCTGACGATAACACCGTGCTGGGTTTCAGCAGCCTGCGACTCGCCTGGCGACCCTGACGGTACGACAGTGTCCCCTGTGGTACACTTCGGTTGACGCCGGCCGCCCACGCCATGCGCGACTTCGATCATAAGCTTTTCCCGGCAGGCAACTTAAGTATCGAGCCCCGAAATGGCCCCAGCCATGCAAAGGTCCTTGTACACAACTGGACAGCACGTCGAGACAAGATGATGTGAGGAGGTCCGTGACATGCAAAACCTGCGCTCGAGTCTCTTGGTGTTCCTGCCGGCAGCGCTGCTACTGGTGGCCGCCGGCTGCGGCAGCGACGAAACGGCGGCGCCGTCTGCCACGTTGGTTGGCGATGATTTCGCCACCCTCGATTTCGATGCCCCGTTCGGTGGGCTGACCCTCGCCGACGAACTCCCGGGCTTCGGTGACCGCGACCTGGTCGCCGGCGACGCGGACATCGAAGGGGTCGCCTATCACGACGATCTGGCCGACGATCCCGAGATCCGGGCATGGTTGGAGAGCGGCAACGGTCCGGGCGACGTCAACGACCCGGAGCGCCCTCAGTTCACCTTCGTGCGCATTGTCTGGGGCAAGCTGGGGAATGAGGAGAGCAGTCCCCCGGCCGACGGCCAGGATGACGGCGACGAGGTGGACTGGTCGGGCGAGATCAGCGTCGACCGCGGCTTCCTGATCGTGCAGCGCGTGATCGACTTCGAGCGCGGCTCGGACTATCTCGTCCGGCCCCGTCCCGACCGCCAGACCATCGCCTGGGCGAGCTTCACTGCCGACGACAACGACGGGTTGTTCATTCGGATCATCGAGCCGCCGCTGAACAACGGCGGCGGCGATGGCCAGGACGAGCCGCAGCCGAACTTCCTGCATTTCCGCAGCGGGCCGTTCACCCAGAGCTTCGACGTCTGCGATCTGGCCGCCATCGACGAGCTCTTCGCCGCCGATGTGCCGGGCCAGGCGATCCAGTTCCACGGTTTCACCCTGGATGCGACCCACCCGTGCCCCCGTGGATTCATGATCGGCCGCTGGCTCGGCCAACCGCACCAGGACCCGATCGGCGGCACGTTCCAGGGACGCTGGGTCGGCGTGCAGGGACCGGTGATCGGTTATATGCGGGGCGCTTATGGCGTCAACGGGAACGGCGAGCAGGTCTTCTTCGGCAAATACATCGGCCGCAACGGTCACTGTCTGGGTCTGTTGGCGGGCACCTGGGAGACCGGCCCGCGGCCCAACTACGGTTGGTTCCAGGGTCGCTGGTTCAGCGGCGACAACGACGTCCTGGGCCATCTCGGCGGACAGTTCATGATGCACCCGCAGCGTCCGGCGGGAACATTCAACGGGCGTTGGTCGGCGTTCTGCGGCGATTAGACAGCTCTCCAGGTGGCGGGCAGGCAAACCTGGCGTAGCGCAACCACAACCAGAACGACCGACCTCAGGGCCGGTCGGCCCACCCCGAGCCGGCCGGCCCGTCCTTTTGCGATCACACGCACTTGACGCCCGCCGCACCGCGGCCGATACTCGCCCTTTCACGCGTAAACCATGGGCGACAGCGAGGACGCGACCGCCGGCTGCGGGAGGGTGCCATGTCCAAGCATCTCGACATTCTGTTGCTGCTGGCCTTGCCCGCCAGCGGCAAGAGCGAAATCCGGACCTACCTGGCCAGCCTCAGCCCGGCCGAATGCGAGCAGCATTTCGGCATCGGCCACACCGTCCAGCTCGACGACTTCCCGTACGTGCACCTCATGCGTCGAATCAGCAATGAACTCGTCGCTCGCGGGCACGAGGGCCCGTATTTTCGCAGTCCCGCCCTGCCGTTTCGCGACCCGTTGGACTGGGGCACGCTGATCGAACTCATCAACGAAGACTATCATGACCTCGTTGCCGGCCGGCGTCCCGCCCCGGCCAGCGCCGCCCGCTGGCTCGGCGAACGACTGGACCGGGCGCGCGATCTGGTGGGCGCGCCGCCGGTCTTCGCGCCGATGGACGCGGCGCTCCGCCGCGCGTTGGAAACCGTGCTGGAAGAAGAGTGCCGGCAGCTCTTGACGCAGAAGAACGCCGCCCATCCAGCGTCGTTGGACGGACGCACCGTGGTCATCGAGTTCGCCCGCGGCGGCGCCGACGGATCGCCGCTGCCGCTGCCGGCTCCGTTCGGCTATCGCTACAGCCTGTCACGCCTATCGCCGGAGATATTGGACAAAGCCGCCGTGCTCTACGTCTGGGTCACTCCGGAAGACTCGCGGCGCAAGAACCGCGAGCGCACCGATCCCGACGACCCCGGCAGCATCTTGCACCACGGCGTACCGAACGCGGTCATGTACGGCGATTACGGCTGCGACGACATGGCCTGGCTGCTCGATAACTCCGACCGGCCGCACACGGTGCCGGTCGAGCGCGACGGCCGCGTCTGGCACCTGCCCATCGGGCGCTTCGACAACCGCGCCGACTTGACGACTTTCGTGCGCAACGACCTCGGGCAGTGGAACCCCCGCGACGTCGCGCAGCTGCGCGCGGGCCTCGAGGCCGCGTTCCGCGAGTTGCACGCCGCGCGCGGCGCCTGAGTCGAGTGGTCCGCCAGCCCCTCAGACGAGTTTGACGGCGAGCAGTCCGAGCAGCCCCAACAGGAACACGAACCAGCCTCCAGCCATGACCGCCTTGCCGCGGCCCAGCGGGCTTTCCTGATCGGCCGGCAGGATTTCTGCGCGCGTGGCACGCCGGGCCTTGCCGGTCATCTGGGTGCCGATGAGTGCGATGAGAGAACCAACGACGATCAAGAAGGCTGACGGAAGTAATAGATCGTCCATTCCATCCATCCAGTTCGGCCGCGTGCGGCGGCTCATGGCGCGGCGCGAACGGCCCCCACGACCGGCGCGCCCATCTCCCGGCGACGACGATACCGGGAGATTGTGAGGATCCGGCAAAAATCAGCCTGGCGGCTCATGACCGGACCCACAAGGTGGGTTCGATTAGCAGAGTACCAAGCAAATGATAGGCCATGTGGGGCGAACGGCCAAGGGCTATCGCACGCTCCGCGCGCCGACCCAGCACGCGCCGAGCGCGACGATCCAGCTCACAAACCGCACCGACACCAGCTCGTCGAGGCCTGGCACACTCGTCCAGACGGCCGTGGTCGCGGCGCCGGCGATCATCCCCCAGAGCACGCCGCGGCCGTTCATCCGTCGCCAATGCAGCGCCAGCAGCAGCGCCGGTCCGAAGCTCGACCCCAGGCCCGCCCAGGCCATGGACACGATGTCGTAGATCAGGTCGTCGCTCGTGACCGCGAGCGCGAACGCCGCCACGCCGATGGCCAGGGTGACCAGGCGCCCCGCGGCGACCGACGCGCGAGGCGACAACGGCCGGCCGAGGGCCCGCACCCAGAAATCCTCGACAAGGGTCGAGGTGGCAATCAAGAGCTGGCTGTCCGCCGTGGACATCATGGCGGCCACGGCGCCGGCGATGAGGATGCCCGCCAGCCAGGCCGGGAAGAGCAGGCTGGCCAGCACCGGCAGGATGCGTTCCTGATCCGCGCCGACGGCCGCCATGTCGCCGGGGGCAAGCAGACTGCCATGCACCAGCGTGATCCCCACGACGCCCACTAGCGTGGCGCCGCTGTAGGCCAGCACGGTCCAGACGATCGCCACGCGCCGGCCCACGCGCACCGCCTGCGGCGAATTGATCGCCATGAACTTGGTCACGAGCTGCGGTTGGCCGATATAGTGCAAGCCCCAGGAGAGCCCGCCGATGACCGCCGCGGCGGCCGGCCAGCCGCCGAGTCCGCCGGTCAACGACGCGGCCTGGCCGGTGGCGCGCAGGGCGAGCGCCACATCCAAGCCTTCGCGGGCGATCAGCACCAGACCGACCGCCGGCAGGACAACCAGCGTGGTCACCATCAGCACCGCTTGCACCACGTCGGTGTAGCAGACGGCGACGAAGCCGCCCATCAGGGTGTAGAGCACGACCACCAGCGCCGCCAGCGGCATGCCCCAGCCGGGGTCCAGCCCGAACGTCACGTTGAGGACCTTGCCCGCGCCGATGAACTGCGCCGAGACGTAGAACGCGAAGAAGAAGACGATGATCAACATCGCGACGACGCGCACCTGCCGGCCCCACGGTCCGCTCACCTGCACGAAGAACTCCGGCAGGGTGATCGATCCCTGCTCGCCGGACACCTCGCGCAGCCGCCGCGCGATGACCCACCAGGAGAGGATGGCGCCGCTGCAGCAGCCGATCACGGTCCAGATCTCCACCAGGCCGACCGCGAAGAGGGCGCCGCTGAGGCCCAGGATCAGCCAGCTCGACTCGCCGGCCGTACGCTCGGAGAATGCGATCACCCAGGCGCCCAGGCGGCGGCTGCCCAGGATGAAGTCCTCGCGGGTGCGGTTGCGGCCCCAGGTCCAGACGGCGACCGCAGCCATCAGCGCAAGGTAGATCGCGAGGCCAACGAAGGGATTGTTCATGCGGACCTCCCGGCGGCGGTTGGCGCTTGCGTCCGCCGGATCCGGTCAGCCGGGCAACAAGCGCGTGGCGGCAAAGACCAGCCCGAAGCCGACGAGATAGATGATCCCGGCGCGGGCGAGCCCCGTCAAGGCGCGGCCGGGGCGATCGGCGAGCGGCATCGGTTCACGGCGCACAATCACGTAGTTGAGCCAGCCGACGACCGGCGCCGTCAAGAACGCCGTGATCGTGGCCACATCTAGCAGGGTTCGCAACCCGCTCAGCCAGCCGGCGATGATCCCCCAGCCCGCCAGGATGAGCGCCGCCAGCACAGCCAAGTAGCCGCCGTGCCCGCCGGTCGCGTCGGTGCGCTCCCAAGCGGTGCGGGCGCGCAGCAGGCGCCAGCAGCCGATCAGTGTGCGGCTGTAGCCGTCGCAGACGGTCAGCGTCGTCGAGAACATCGTGATGAAGGCCACGGTGGCGATCAGCCAACGGGTCCACTCGCCGAGCGTCTGCACGTACATGGTGGTCAACTGTCTGGCAAACGCCAGACCGCCCTCGGCAAACGTCTCGCCGGTGCCGAACATGACCAGGGCGCCGAAGCAGACGAACGCGACCGCCAAGACACTGGTCACCAGATATCCCAGGTGGAAATCGAAGCGGCAATGGGCCACCGAGACCCGGCGGCAGTCGGCCCGGTTCTTGGCCAGGGTCCACAGCGACGACCAGACGGCGATGTCCAACGGCGCCGGCATCCAGCCCATCAAGGCGAGCAGGAACGCGACGCCGGCCGCGGTCCAGATCTCGGGCCGCGGCGCCGAGAAATCGCCTACCGGGCCGTGGCGCAGGGCGACCACGACGCCGGCCAGGGTCAGTACGGCCAGCAGCGAGATCATCACCTTCATGGCTCGATCGAGCGTCCGGTAGCGGCCGCCGGCAAGGATCACCGCCACCGCGCCGAAGACGAGCAGCGCCAGATTGGGCAACGACCAACCCACTCCCAGCAGGCCGCCGAGCAGGCTGGCGGCGACAATGGTCACCGCGGCGGCGTTGATCACCGCGCTGACGAGCGCCACGGCGAAGAAGAGCCACAGCGCCCAGCCGCCCAGCCGCCGGTACCCGTGCAGCAGACTCTCGTCGGTCGCCGCGGTGTAGCGGTGGGCGAACTCGAAGAACGGGTACTTCAGGACGAGGATCAGAACGACGGCCCACAGGAGGTCGAAGCCCCAACCCGCCCCCGCGCGCGTCGACTGCACCAGGTGCGAGCCGCCGATCGCCGCGCCGGCAAAGAGCAGCCCCGGCCCGACGGCGCGCCAGCGGCTGATCATATCCGGTCCTTTCGGGGCGCGTCGTCAGCGAGATACCGGACCAGCATCTCGCGGACCTCGCCCGCGAGCGGCCGCGGCCGGCCGGTCTTGCGATCGATGAGCAGAAACGTGACGTCGGCGTCGATCAGACGCTCGCCCGTGGCCGCGCGGCGGACTTCCTGACAGCACACCGCGCTGCGGCCGCCCAGCTTGCCCGTCCAGCAGCGAAACTCGAGCCGATCGTGCATGTGCGCCGGCAACCGGTAGTTCACCGACAGGTTCACAACGGCGATCCCCTGGTCGATCGCGTCCCAGGCCGTCAGGTCCAGATTGTCGTCCAACCAGCGCCAGCGGGCTTCCTCGAGCAATTCCACCCAGCGGGCATTGTTGACGTGTCCGTACCCGTCGAGGTGGTAGCCGCGGATCTTGATTTCGGTCGTGAAGATCAAAGGAGCCTCCCGGGCACAGTCCACCGCATAGTAACCCCATCCCCCCCATTCGAGGCAAGCAGGGATAGGGCAGGCGTACCGGCGTGCCGGTGCACGCCAGCCGGCAGAGGCGGTCGTTTTGCGCTTTCCAGTTAGGCGGCGGTGTGTTACTTACAACGCGTCCCGCCGTGCACAGCGGCGGCGGACGGAACGCTCGAATGATGAGGGGTGACACTGATGTGCATTCACCACCTGACAGGTCGCTTGTTGCTGGTCGCCTTCGTGCTGCTGGCCAGCGCTGCCGTCGCGACCGCCCAAACGTCTGAATTGACCGGTTTCGTCGATGCGAGCTGGGTCTACAACACGGCCTTCCCGAACGGCGAGTTCAATCTCAATGAGGTCGAGGTGAACTTACTGAACCAGGCCAGTCCCCGCACGTTGGTGCGGGCCGACGTGGAATGGGTTGCGCAGGGAGAACAGACAGACGTGCAGGTGGAGCAGGCGTTCATGAGCTATACGGCGGGCCGCCACTGGACGCTGACGTTGGGCAAATTCAACGCACCGATCGGTTTCGAGATGGTCGACGCGCCGGATATGCACCAGGCCAGCCACGCCCTCGTGTACGACTACGGTCTACCCAGCAACTTGGTCGGGTTCTCCATCGCGAGACCGCTAGGCCCCTATTTCGACATCCTTGCCTATGGCTGTAATGGTTGGGACCGCAATACGAAGACCAACGGAGCGATGACGTGGGGCGGCCGGTTCGGTTACGCGCGCGAGGGGTTTCTTTGGGGATTCTCGGTGATCAGCGGCAAGGAAGAAGCCACCCTGGAGGCCGATCCGCGGCCGGATCTCTATCTCGGTCCCACGTTCACCCGCACGGTCCTGGACCTGGATGTGAACTTCTCGCGCAACGGTTGGGTGCTCGGCGGCGAATATAACCGCGGCAAGGTCATCCCTGCGCGCGGTCGTGAGCGGTTATGGGCCGGTTTCTTGTTGATGGTTCGGCGGGAATTCAATGAATGGATGGGCTTGACCGCGCGCTACGACCATTTCGACGACCAGGATGGCTACGCCTTCGCTCCGATCGGCGGCCGGCCCCAGAAGCGCCAGGCCGTCACGGTCGCGCCCACGTTCATCTTGGACGAAGGGTTCAAGGCCGTCGCCGAGTTGCGTGTGGATCTGAGCAATCGGGACGCGTTCGTCGATCGCGATGGCCGGCGCACCGATCGCAGCACAACCGTCACCTGCAAGTTGAGCTACAGTTTCTGACGTTCCCACGCGAAGCGGTGCACGCCGCGGGCAAGCGTGGTTCAGCCGTCGAGCCGCCTCAGGCAGCGGCATGTTGAGCCTTCAACGCGACAGGGAGCGCGGTCAGCAGAGCCTCGAGATCCCGGCGCATGTTGTAGCCCTGGATGCTGATCCGCAAGTAGGGATGACCCCGCCACGCCACCACGGGGATCTCGATCCGGTAGCGTTCCCGCAGGTCGCGCTGCAACCGCACGTGATCACAAGCGGGCAGGGGCAGGGTATGCATCTGGCTGTACCAGAGGCCGTCGTCCGGGCAGATGGGCGTCAGGCCGGTCAGCCGGGTGATCTCTTCCCGCGCTTCGCGCAAGAGAGCGTGGCAGCGGCGCCGGACGCGGGGCCAGTCGTGCTCTACTTGAAACGCGATCGCCGCCGGTACGGCGAGACAGGCGGCGGGATCGCGGGTTCCGGTCCACTCCTGTTCGTCGATGAAGCGGCTGGCACTTGGCCGTTCGCTCCGCCACCCCCAACTGACGACCAGCGGCTGCAAGAGCGGTTGCACGTCTGCGCGCGCCCAGAGAAAACCCGCGCCTTTCGGCGCGCAAAGCCATTTATGGCAATTGCCGACGTAGAAATCAGCTCCGAGTTCGGTCAGATCCAGCGGCAGTTGTCCCGGCCCGTGCGCCCCGTCGACGACGGTGAGGATGCCGGCGCGGTGGGCTCGTCGCAACAGGTCGCCGAGCGGAAGGATCAACGCCGTGGGGCTGGTGATGTGGTCCAGGCAGAGGATCCGAGTGCGTTCGGTGACCTGCCGCCAAATCTCGCGGGCAACCTGGCTCGCCGACTCGACCGGCAGGTCGATCGCCGCCCGCACGAGTCGGGCCCCACGGCGGCGGCAGACATAGTCCCACGCGCGATCGACCGCACCGTAGGCGTGATCGGTGATCACGACCTCGTCGCCTCGCCGCAACGACAACGAGCGGGCGACCACGTTGATGCCGTATGTCGCATTGGGTACGAAGACGAGATCATCGCCGCGGGCGCCGACGAACGCAGCCAGTGCGTGCCGCGCCGCGCGCAAACGCGCCGGGAACTCGCGGTCCTCGCCGAGAAAGGCCATGGGATTGGCCTCTAACTCCCTTTGCAGCTCCTGATAGCGGTCGTGAACCGCACGCGGGCAGGCGCCGAACGAACCGTGGTTAAGGTAAACGAGATCTTCCCGCAGGAGGAACATGTCGCGCACGATGTCGGAATTCATGGCTGAGACGTTACCATTTCAGGCAACTGCGGTACAGAGATGTTGCACTGCTTCGATTCGCTGCGTAGACCGCCGGGGCCCGGCTGTCCTAGATCCGGGCCCGGATTATTCATGAAGGACCGCCGCCTTGGCCGTACGATCAGCCCGGAACAAACCCCAGTGCTTTTCAACCTCGGCCGGATTGACGCCACCCTTCCAGTTCTCGTCGAAGGCCTCAAAGAAAAAGATCGGCACGCGTTCCGCGGCGGCCCAGGCCGTAACGGCGCGGAAGAACACCGCCTGATCAGCCTCATTAGGTCGGGCTCTGATCAATCGAGCTTCTTCGCCGACTTCGGCGACTGAAGTGGCCCAACCCGTCTCGCCGATCACAATCAGGCGTTCGGGGTGCATGGCGGCTATGCCGGTTAGTTGCTCGCGCAACCAGGGCATGGCTTCTTCCAGCAGCTTGCCATTCCACAACGGGTGTGCGTGCACGGTCACGAAATCGATCTCTTGCGCTAACGTTTTGCTTTCCGGATCCAACCAATAATAGAAATCATCGGCCGTGGTGACCGGGTGATCTACCGCGGCACGGATGAAACGGATTTTTTCGACCAAGAGCTCCAGAGGCAGCGGGTTGGGAGACCAAAAAACTTGCGTCTCGTTGCCCACACAAATCGACTGAACGATATCCGGATAAGCTGCCGACAAGGCGATGGCAGCAGCGCATTCGCGGCCGTTGGCGGCGGCAGCTTCGGGAAGACTGTCAGTCACCACCCCATGTTCGTCGCGCGTTTCTTCCGCGGCGATCCAGGCACCGAGCATCACTTTGATTTCAAGACCGCTACGGCGGATCTCTTCGAGCAACACACCGGCGAATTCACTTGAACCATAAGTCCGGACTAAACTCCAATGTTGGGCCATCAGATTCAGATCTTCGCGGATTTGGTCTGCCGTCGGCGTGTCACCTCCGGGCCGCTGGCCGTCTCGGTGCGGACCGTAGCAGATCCCGTTGCCGTACCAACGATCCTCGCTCACCATGATCAAAGGTCGCGGAACCAATCCCGTTTTCTCTCCGGTACAACCGACCATGCCCAGGACCATCAGGGAAACGGTGACGCAGATATGATAGACCAGCGACGGTTGCATCGCGATTCGCCCCCTTTGAAGCGATCGAACTGGACCCACGGCTCATACGAGCAAGCATGAGGAGTCTTTTCTTTGTTCGCGCCCCGAATTAAGTACCACGTGTTACGGAATCAGTCAATTCGGATATAGGGTGATCCGCTTCGATTTAAACTGCCAGAATCACAAATACAAGATTGCGAGAATCTGGTCGACGATCGAGGAATTGGCGAACAAACTCTATATCGTCCAATATCTCAACAGTTTAACCACATCCAGCGACAATCTTGGCGGTACGACCACCCGGTCGAATTTTTGACTTGATTCGGTCTCCGAACATAGTATATACTCGACGCGTGGAATTCAGACTGGCCAATCCGTTTGACCCAGTCTCTCGGCAGTGAATCGGCTCAGCCCGAAGGAAGGTGGTACCATGAACACACGAGTTAAGATCATTCTTGGGTTGACAGTCCTGATCGGCCTGGCTCCGGCAGCCGGCCGGGCCCTGACGCCCTACAGCCAAGATTTCGAGAGCCTCATCCAGAGCGACACAGCGGCGCTGGCTAATGACGGTTGGTTGGTCTTCGGCAACGTCTTCGGTCCGGACTGGTCTTACTGGTACGGGTACGGCCCCTTCCCCGCCCCCAACGACGGCGCTGCTTTCTCGGCAATCGCCACTGGCGAGGGGGGAGCCGAGCAGGGGATCCAGCAATTGGTCGTCTTCAGCGACTACAATAACGGCAACCACGCCGACGGCGCCTACATTGAAGCCAACGTCTTCCAGGAGCAGATGATCGGCGCAGAAGACGTCAGCGAGACTTGGATCTTCGACTTCCAGGCCAAGCTGGGCAACCTGGAGGGCGCCACGACCGCTTTGGCGTTCATCAAGACGCTCGACCCTGCCGCCGGCTACGCGATGACCAATTTCATCACTCTTGATTTGACCACGACTCCGACGACTTGGACCGGTTACTCCCTTTCGATCGCAATCGATCCCAGTCTCGAAGGGCAGATCCTGCAGTTCGGATTCTCGAATACGGCGACCTATTACGAGGGCTCCGGAGTCTTCTACGACAACGTGGAATTCTATCGCTCCGGCGAAGTGGCTACCGAGGGAGCAAGTTGGAGCGAGGTGAAATCGCTCTTCCGCTGATCCCGGAAGGTGGTTTCCGAGAACGTCCCCTTCCTTGCCGCGGGCTCCAGCTGAATCAGCCGGAGCCCGCGTAGTGTCCTATAGCCAGGTCGGGTCATGGCGAGTCGAGCACGGTTCATCTGGCCAGAACAATGCTCCGTGTTTCTACGAAATCCGCACCTTGCAGCAGGATGAGGTAGACGCTCGATGCAACGGCTTGTCCGCCTTCATCACGTCCATTCCAGGTGACCCTGTGTTCGCCGGCCGGCAGCTGCCCGTTGATGAGAGTCTTGACACGGCGGCCTGCCAGATCATAAATCGCCAACTTGATGGTTTCAGCTCGCTCCACGGAAAACCGCAGTGTCGTCGATGGATTGAACGGATTCGGGGCTATGGAGTGCAGGCGCCCGGCCGTGACGACGGATTCGAGGCCGCCGGGTTCGTCGTTCACGGTCACCGTCACGCCCGCCGGTTCAAACGTGAAATCCCGCACGACGACTTGCTGCGCAGCGGCCGGTGTTCCATCCAGTTTCCACAAGTTGAGATGAAAGCGCGGTTGTTCGGGTCGCGGCACATGAGGCCCGATATAGGTCCAGGCGTGGATCGTCGTCGCCGGCGATTCATCCGCAGGCCCTCCACGCCAGACCCGATACTCGATCCGATCGGCAAGCCAGCGCATGGCGTGGCTGGCGATCTCCCCGTCCGCAAAGTCGGCTGCGAACCTTTCTAGGTTGCCGGGGTGGTCATAGGGCTGGGCGACGAATTGGGCAATGTCTTGAGACGGATTCCCCCAGCGGCTGTACTCGATATCGATCTCGTTGTAGGGGTTCCACCAGAAGTAAGCTTCGTCCCAGCAAGGTCCGTATTGCCAGAGGAAGATGCCCAGCACGACCTGTGGATCGAGAAGGTCGAGGCGACCCTCGGTCGTCACGATATAATCTCCATAGCCGAGCGCTTGTTCCAGAACTACCTCGGTGCTTTCCCAGATTCCTCCGCGCCTGGCGAGCGTCAAATGCAGCAACCCCTGTTCGTCGACCCAAACGCACTGCGGAGAATCGCAGAAAACATTCGGGCCTGGACCATAGTAGCCGGGACCTTTGACGCGCCAAGTCCGGCCGGCGAACTCGAGGCTCACGCCGCCCGGAAAATCGTCCCACTGCATATCGTCGATGGTCGGTGCACTCGTGCTCAGGACAGTCACCTGATCGAAGTAGACATCCGGCGAGGGCTCCCCGGGCGCTTGGAGCACGCCGAACAGGGCGTGGATGGCCGCAGTACCGGCCGGTGCGGGGGAGCTCAACACGCCGAAATCTATATAGATGTCCGCCGGCGTTCCTGATTGGGCGACGCTGAAGGAGTCGTAGTCGATCAACTGGCCGGCGGCATCCCGCCACTCGATGTTGACCAGAGCGGAGCACTGGCCCGTCAACGGATGCGAGCCGGGATGCTGCACCTTGCCGGCCACCTCCCACTGTTCACCGGGCTCACAGTCCAGGCGCTGCCAGAAGCCCGATACGGCCCAGCCGCCGCCTGCCGGACCGCGGACCCTGGCAGCCCGCAACCCATGGGAAGCGACCGCGGCTTCACCGACCGAACCGAACTGGTTCCAGCCGCCGAAAACCGCCCCGCCGGATCCGCCGACCTCGAAACTGGGATTGGCCAGGATGCACTGGGCCGGCGCCGTCTCCTTGAGCACGAGACTGCAGGCCAGGACCATGAGACAGATTCGAACGCGGTACCAACGCATATCATCCTCCATCGTCTCTCGGTGCGTCCGGCCTTGCCTCGCTCAGCGCAGCGTTGCGGCGGGAATGCCAACCGTGATGCGCTTGATGCGGCCGCTGCGAGCGAAGACGGGTGCCGCCAGCGCCTGAGGCAGAACGGTGCCCAGTAACCTGCTCCGCATCCCCTGCTCAGTAAAGACCTCAAGCCATGGCTCGCCGGTCACCCTCTCGTAGACCACCGGCACCTGGCAATAGGTAAAAGCTAGACTGCCGGCGGTGAGTTGGACCGTTTGCGCTCGACCTTCGACATCGAAATACTGGAACGCCGCCGGCGCGTCCAGGAACTCCCCCCCTTGCAGCAAGAGCGGCCGAAAATGCAGATTGCCATCCTCGACGCGCACTCCCAGTTCACCAAACCGGGTCAGGATCTCCTCCTTCACTTGACCCGTCATTCCCGGCTGCTTGGCCCCGCCCGCAAGCGGCGTATGGGAGTAGGGATCCGCAGGAAATGCCCCGTACTGGTTCACCGACTTCTGATAGCCGAGCCCGCTACGGATGCGGAAATACATCGAGATCAAACGATCCCGCAGTTCCCGGGGCCGTTGTTCCCGCTCGGCCCGCAGTACCGTCTCCTGGACCGCCAATAGCAGTTTGGCGACCATGTGCCAGTAGATGCAGCCGATCCCCTCATAACCGTACATGGCCACTGAACGCCCGGTATAGGAGTGGTGATGGAAGACAGACTCGAACAGATCGCACACCGCGCCCCGATGGCGGGATACCGCCTCCGCCCAGTCGGCTTGCCGCGCGAGTTCGTCTAGGGCATGGGCGAGATCTCTGCCGTTGTGGATATCCGCCTGGAAACGACAGATTCCGGTAGCGTCCCGACTCAAGACAGACGGCTCGCCGGCGGCGAGCAAATCCCGCAGCAGCGGGATGGCCCGCACTCGCTCCTCGGGTACGGAATTGCGTGCTAGAAATCCCGGCCGATCCACCGCGGGATAGAGCATGAAGCTGCGTTGATCGGGCCGGTACAGGGCACTTTCGTAGAGCGCCTCGAGTACATCCAACCCGACGTCGGGACCGATCGCACCCGAACTGAGAGCCGCCACCTGCCCTTCGAGCATCTCCTGCAGGTGGTTGACCTCGACGCCGCTGCCGCCGCCAGTGGGCTTTAACAAGTTGTATGCATGATAGAGACCGTCGTCGCGACGGTTGTTCGCAATGCTGCGATCGATCCAGACTAACGACGTTCGACAAAGACCGGCCACCCGACCAAGCGGTATTTGCTTCTGCCCGGCCAAGCCGGATGCGTACACGGATTGCCTGTAGGCCGAGAAGGCGTTGCCCAGGGAGTCCAGCAACCTGCCGCGATCCTCGGCGGCAAGTGGCTTCCCGCCGGCGAGTAGATTTTGCTCGCCGGTCAGCACTGCATCGATTCTATCGAACCAGTCAGCGACATCCGCCGAGAGCGGCAGTTCTTTGCCAGCTTCCTTCTCCGCGATCTCTGCCAGGAAGAACAGGTATCGACGAAGGTAGCAGAGGGTGACCATCGAGACGCCGCCGCCGCCGAGCACATTGTTGGCGTCGTTCCATTCCGGACGCTGGGTGTTCATCCAGATCCCGGCATCCGGGATGAAGCAGGACAGTTTGGCGAGCGCCGGTACGAGCAGTTTCTCGAGCAGGTTCACGTGAAGGATCCGACCGTCTGCGCCTAACAGGAGCTTGCCGTCGGTGCCAATGTTCGCAACCCGCTTCTCGATACGTGCGGCAAGCGCCGTGTCGAACACGATTGTCGAACGCGGAGCATGGCGGATCTCCGCATGGGATCGGATGCGGTAGGGCACTTCGGCATAGCTGAAGATCGCTGTCTTCAACATCCGCAAGATGGCCGCAGGATCGTGGCCGTGCATCGCCTCGAGCAGCTTGAGCAGGTAGATGATCTGATGATCGCCCCAGTAGCCGATGTTGCTCCAGGGATCGCCCGGTACCGGGACTTCCCAATCCACGCCGGAGCGGGACAAACGATAAGGATTGAAGCCGTCGACGGTCGATGCGTTCACGAACTTGGCGACCATGCTCGGCAAGAAATCTGGAAACGCCACAGCCAAGGCTTCCCAATTCTGAAAGATGTCCCGCCAGTTACCCTCGTAGTGGAGCACGCGTTTGCCGTTGCGGTCTCGCACGCGTATGGCGAAACGGTTCCAAGGGCGGCTAGGATCGCCGTGACGCCTGCCGAAATGCAGCGGGAGGTATTCGTAGCCGATCCGCAGGAGATCAGCGTCGCCCGTGTCACGGATCAGCGCGAGCAAATCTCGGCTCGATAGCGTTTCAGGAAGCCTGGTCAGCAGATGAATATAGCGAGCGCCAACGGCTCGATTGCGTTCCTGGAGAAAATCGCGAAAATCGTCGGTCGGAACGTCGTAATTACGCAGGAAGACACCGCCGCGCATGTTATTGAACAGGACGTTGGCCAAGTGATGGCTCCACGCCTCAGGCTGCCCGGTCAACTGCAGACCGTCGGCGCTGGCCACGTTGCGCTTGAGGTTGTCCGTGGCGCAATCGAGTGAAGCTTCGATCTCGCCGGAAAGATCCTCGCTCGCCAGCAAGCGCGAGCGCATGGCTGCGATCTGAACGTGGTCGCGTCCGACGTCGGCGGCAAGGTGCCAGCGGACCGTAGCGTGTGGCTCGAGTTCGAGATCGGAACTGACCAGGTAGTTGCCCCGGTGTCCGTTCAAGACCTCCCCGGCAGGCAGTACTCGGCCGGCCTGGAAAGCCTCGATGGCTTTGGCCGTCAGATGAACGCGCCGGCCCGCCAAGCCGCTGCACCAGACGATGTTCGCCCGCAGGATCTCGATTGCCTCTGTCCGATCAGTAATGCCTGCTGTCAATGAGAAGATCCCGAGCTGCGTGGCACGATCCAACTCGTTCTTCTTGTAAGCGTCGACCAAGTTGCTCGCCTGCTGATAGAGGGCCAGCGGAGCGCCGAAGGGCAGGATGTTGAGCAGTCCGTCCAGCAGGGCAATCCGAACCGTCGATGAACCGCTGTTTTCCAGACTCGCCGTGCGCACCCAGCCGAATTCCTCACAAGCGGCCCAGCGATAGCGGAACACGAGGCCCAGTTCGTGGTCGATTTCTTCGAAGACGAGGCGATTGCCGACGGTATTCTTGTACAGGTTGCGCTCGCGAACACCGCGCGGGCTTGCCTGCTCCCGGAAAGGCCGCCAGAGAAGTTGGGAATCCGGAGCCTTCTCGACCCGAACGATGGTCACCGGTCCGGTATCGTGGTGGGCGTCGTGAAGCCGATCATCGGTGAGGTACGGGAACAGGCTGCCATCAGCATCCACCCGACCGGCAGTCAGCCCGCCGCCGGAAGCGACAAACATCCAAAGGTCGGTATCGCTCGCCAAGCTGATGAGGAACGGATCCAGACAATCGTAGGCCGCGATCCGGTAGTACGGTTCTCCCTCATGAATGACAAACGTGCCGCGGGGAACCATCGACGCGATATCTGCCGAAACGGTCGTTTGAGTTCGTGCCGGTCGACTATCCATGCAGTACCGTCCGCTGGAAGGACCCCGGGGATCGACCCACCGCCGATCCCCGGTGTTCAAGGCGCATCACTTCAGCAGGATCATGCTGCGGGATGTCTGTCCCCATACCGTTGCCAGGACATACCGATAAATCCCGCTGGGGGCCGCGGCGCCGGCGTCAGATCGACCATTCCAGACCAGACGATGCATCCCCACCGCCAGCGGGCCGCTCTGGAGGGTCGCGATACGGCGGCCGCCGAGGTCGTAGACCGACAGATCGACAGGCCCTGGCCTATCAAGCGAGAAAACAATCGTAGTTGAAGGGTTAAAGGGATTGGGGAAGTTCTGTCCCAAGACCACGCCGGTGGGCAGCGAGCCGTCAGCGACGTTCACCTGACCCACGACCTCGAAGCGGAGGTTGTCGTAGAAGATCCCCGATCCCTGGTAGCCGGTCGCCGTGTTCGCGAACCCGATCTGCAGAATCTGGTCCACCAGGCCTGCATCGATGGTGATCGTCAGCGCATAACCGCCCCAGGTTTCAGGGATGGCGGTCATGTCCGCTGTGATGAAGTTGGTTGTCGTGTAGCCGCTGGCCGGATCCAGCGTCTTGATGAACGCCAGGGCTGTGCTCGCACCTTCGATGTTCCCGCGTTTGGCCTGGAAGGCGAAACGCCAAATCAGGCCGACGTCGCCGGCAATGACCGTCTGTTCCTGGAAAACATTGGATTCGACGAGGTTACCATTCCCATGATCAAGATTGTTGTAGTCGCTGTAGACTGCCAGTTGCTGCAGGCCTTGCTCGTCGCCGCCCTCGTTCACCGCAATCGCACAGAACGCGGCGCCATCATTGGGGGCCGGGAAAGGACCATAGCCATAAAGGTAGGTTCCTCCCGGCGTGAAGACATTGCCGTAGACGAGCCAACCGTCGTCGGCCAGGGCGGTAGGACTCGACTGGGAAAGCGCCTCGAAATCCTGTTCGTACGGCGCCAGCGCCAGAGCAGCCGCGGAACCGAGGCTGATCAGCAAGGCAACCGTCACGCAAGCCATCGTTCGTTCACGCATGTTCCGGCCTCTCGTTTAGAATTCCACAGTCACGGTCTCTCGCGGCGACGGAGCGCCGTATCAAGGTCGGCGGGGCTGCGCGCAAGTCTGGACCACCGACTCGCGAAAACCCGGGCGCGCCGTTGCCATGTCCGAGACAATCCTTGACAGTACCACCAATATCATACACTATGTTCGGCATCCGAACAAAGGATTTTTCGCCGGGTCCCGGCGCCAAAAAACGCTCTGACCCCGGATCGCCGCGGAGACGAACCGTATGCCCGATCTACGCTTTCCCGACGGATTCTTCTGGGGCGTAGCTACGTCGGCCCAGCAGATCGAGGGCGCTTGGCAGGAAGACGGACGCGGCGAATCGATCTGGGACCGTTTCGCCAGCCTGCCGGGGACAATCGAAGATGGTTCCCGACCGGACATCTGCTGCGACCACTACCACCGCTGGCGCGAGGACATCGACCTGATGCGCTGGCTGGGAATTCGCGCCTATCGCTTCTCCACGAGCTGGTCCCGCGTCTTGCCGACAGGCCGTGGAACACCGAACGGCGCCGGCCTCGCCTTTTATGACGCCCTCGTCGACGCTCTGCTTGCAGCAGGCATCGAACCGTTTCTTACGCTCAATCACTGGGATCTGCCGCAAGCGTTGCAAGATGTTGGCGGCTGGGCCAGGCGTCAGACGTGCGAAGCGTTCGTCGACTACGCAGCCGCGGTCGTCAAGATCCTCGGCGATCGCGTCCGCTTCTGGTTCACCCACAACGAGCCTTGGTGCGTAGCCTCGCTGGGCTACGCGCAGGGAACGCATGCTCCCGGTCGCCGTAGCGCCGGCGAAGGGCTGAGCGCCGCGCATCATTTGCTGCTTTCGCATGGTCTCGCCGCCGAGGCGATCCGTTCCCGGTCGCCGCAAGCCAAGGTCGGCATCGTCTTGAACCTGTCGCCGGCCCACTCCGCTACCTCTTCGCAAGCCGATCTGGACGCTGCGCGCCAGTTCGACGGGTTTTTCAACCGCTGGTATCTCGATCCACTCTTTCGCGGCTGCTATCCGGCCGACGCGATCGACGACTTGGTCCGTCACGGACACCTGACCGGCTCGGCACTGCCGTTTCTCCAGCCCGGAGACCTCGATTGCATCCGGACTCCCCTGGATCATCTGGGAGTCAACTACTACAGCCGCACCGTGCTGGCGGCCGGGCACGATGGCCAGCCCCGGGCTGTGTCCGCCGACGACCGCAGAGAGTTGACGGTCATGGGCTGGGAGGTCTATCCGGACGGGTTGGTATCTCTGCTGCATCGTCTGACACGCGACTACGATGTCCCGCCGCTCTACATCACCGAGAACGGCGCCGCCTTTGTCGATCCGCAGCCGGCCGGCGGCCGCATTGCCGATCCACGGCGCACGGCTTACCTGCACGCTCATCTGATTGCGGCCCATCGGGCCATCGCCGACGGAACCCCTTTGCGAGGATACTTCGCGTGGACCCTACTGGACAATTTTGAGTGGAGCCACGGCTTCACCCGCCGTTTCGGACTCTTCGGGGTTGACTTCGCCACCGGCGAGAGAACCCCCAAGGGAAGCGCCTTCTGGTATCGAGACACCGTTGCCGCGAATGCGGTGGCCGACGGATTGCCAACCTTTACAGCGAGGAGGTTGCCTTGAAGAAGCGATGTGTGACCCGACCCAGCAGCGATAGCCTTCGCGGACGAAGCGCCGCTTTCTGGCTGGTCTTCCTGATGCTCCTAGGAATTGTCGTTTCGAACCTGGCCGCCTCCGAGCTGCCGCGCGTGCGTGTCGTGTCCGATGCCGGCGGCCAGCGCCTGCAGGTTGACGGCCGCGACTTCATGGTCTTCGGCATGAACTGGGACTACATCCCGATCGGCGAGAACTACAACTTCAGCCTGTGGGCCCAGCCCGACGACGTGATCGTCGATGCCCTGGCCCGGGAGATGCCGCTTCTGCAGAACATGGGCGTCAACGCGATCCGCCACTACGTGGGCATCCCGGCCCGCTGGGTCCGCTACATCTACGAGCACTACGGCATCTACACCGTGCTGAACCACCCCATGGCGCGTTATGGCTTTACCCTCGACGGCGTCTGGATACCCGCTGTCGACTATTCCGATCCGCACCTACGCAGCGCGGTCACGGCCGAGATCCTGGCCCTGGTCGACGAGTTCCGCGGCACACCGGGCCTGTTGATGTGGCTGTTGGGCAACGAGAACAACTACGGCCTCTCGTGGTCGTCGTTCGAGATCGAGGCGCTGCCCGAGGGCGAGCGCGACACGGCCAGGGCCCGGCACCTGTACACGCTCTTCGAGGAGGTCGCCGCGGCGATCCGGCAGCGCGGCACCGACCTGCCTGTGGCCATCGCCAACGGCGACGTGCAATACATCGACATCATGGCCGAGGAGTTGCGCAGCTTCGACATCTTAGGCACCAACGTCTATCGCGGAATCTCGGCCCGCGACCTCTTCGAGGTGGTCAAGCAGAAGCTGGGTATTCCCGTCCTGTTCACTGAGTTCGGCTGCGACGCGTGGCACGCCCGAGAGATGCGCGAAGATCAGGCCATGCAGGCTCGCTACCTGGTGGGTCAGTGGCGCGAGATCTACGAGCAGTCGGCGGGCAAGGGCCGCGTGGGCAACGCCATCGGCGGCCTGGTCTTCCAGTGGGTCGACGGTTGGTGGAAGTACCTGCAAGAGGAGCGTCTGGACATTCACGACACCCACGCTTCGTGGCCCAATGACGCCTACCCCGAGGACTTCGTCGAGGGCGAGAACAACATGAACGAGGAGTGGTGGGGCATTACCGCCAAGGGCCAGCCCGACTACCGCGGCCTCTACGACGTCTATCCTCGCGCTGCCTACTACGCCCTGCAGAAGGCGTTCGCCCTTGACCCCTACGCGCCGACCACCGACCTCGGCGCGATCCGCTCCCACTTCGCGGCGATCAGACCCGCGGACGCGAAGCTCGCGGCGCGCGGCGACCGGGCCGCCCTGGCCGCCGAACGCAGCGAGCGCGTACGCTTGGCCGGCGTGCGGCTGGAGTTCGAGACATTCAACACCGGCGGCGAACGCATTTCGACGCCCGCAACGGAAACTCCCGAGGGCACGTATCCCGCCTTCCGGGGCTTCGACCACCTCGAATCGTACTACGTCGACGTGGAGGCCAACCCGGCCCGCAACGTGACCGGCACGGCGTCGATCAACGTCCTGGGCAACGTGCCGGTCAATCCCATCGACGAGATCTTCTACGAGAACCGGGGCCGCGCGCGCACGCTGCGGGACAACAGCGGCGCGTCGTTCGCGATGGAGGACCTCGAGCGGGTGAAGGTGTACCAGGCGTCGGTGAGCTGGGACGATAAGTGGTTCCAGCTCGACGGCTTCTACCGCATCGGCCACCTGCACTGGGGTTTCGAGGGCGACTTCTTCGGTTTGTACCGCAACGCCTACTACGGCGAGAACATCGACATCTACAACGGCATGGCGCCCGTCGGCTTCGAGCTGGCCGGCAAGCGCGCGCTGGACGGCTTCAAGCTGGCGTTCGGTCCGCAGCTCTGGTGGGGCGCCAACCCCGCGGTGTTGCTGAAGTACCAGCGGCAGGTCGGGCGCTTCGCCACCACCCTCGTCTACCATGAGGACATCGCTCCGCAGTCGACGATCAACACGTCGATCGCCATCCCGCTGCCCGAGACGCGCAAGGTGTCGCTGCAGGTCGCCACCAGTCGCGGCCCGCTGGGCATCGAGCTAGGCACCATCTGGTCGGGCCAGCCCAAGGTGGGCCAGACGTTCCAGCTCGTCGACGAGACCGCCACGGGCTACCGCGTGCTGCAGGACGAGATCGAGGACGGCGACACCTGGGGCTTCAAGGGCAAGCTCACCCTGGAGCGCGGCGCGCTACGCTGGTACGGCCAGGCCGCCTACATGGGCCTGGTGGCCGACGCCGGCCCCACCGAAGTCATCACCTACACCGGCTGGAATCTGAAGGACTCTGGCTCGGGCAACCAAAAGAACGTGCTCACCGGCATCACCTACAACACGGGCGACTTCCAGTTCGGTCCCAACGTGCTGTGGCAGAAACCCATCGTGGGGCCGATGCCATCCCTTGGCGATGCGCCGCCGCCTGCCCGACCACGCAATGTCCTGCGCGATCCCTTCGCCGTGCGCGCCAACCGCGAGACCCGCGGTGCCGAGTTTCTCATTACTTACGATCCGACCCCTGCCACTTGGATGTGGGCCTGGGACAACGAAGTGCGCGAGGACGCGCGCTTCGCTTGCAGTTTGGGTTTCGTTTACCGCGACATGCCCACCACCCAGGACGCGGCTATCTTCATCGCCGAGGACGGTTTCACGACGTACGCGTTCCCGGGCGCGCCGCCGGCCACCGAACTCTGGGAAGTGCGCGGCCGGATCGTCTCGCGCCTGTCGCCCCGCACCCGCCTGGTGGCCAACTTGTGGGCCGGCATGGCCGAGCCGAACGGTTACGAACCCCCGGGCAACCCGCGGCTCAACCGGACAATTCATCGCTACGGCATCGACGCGCGCCTGACGCATGGCCCCCTCGCGCTGGGCTCATACATAAAGATCGACGATTGGGGCCCGTACGACTACCACCGTGACTTCAACCTCACCTTCCCGCTGCAGCTTATGGGCGACGTGTCTTACTCGCTCGGTTCGCCGCGCTGGTTCGGCCAGCCGCAGACCCGCCTCGGCGTACGCGGCAAGTGGCGATCGCTGGACTATTTTTCACCGCGGTACAGTCCCACCGGGGGCGAACCGTTACCGGGCTATCCCGACGGCAGCGAATGGGAGATCCAGACCTACCTGCATTTGTCGCTGTAAGAGGTGACGATGAGTGAGATAGGGTGGGCGCCGTCGCCGATGGCGCCCGCCGACGCGCTTCTTAGCGCCGAGGCAACGCCGAATCCGACCTCCAGAAAAACTTTGTACGGATACCGAATTAATGTTTGTTCGGAGACCGTACTTAGCCTATACTACCCCGGTCGGCGTTGTTTCGACCGGGCAGATGATCTGCCAGGAATCGAAAATTTCGCGAAAATCCTTGGAGGTCTCCCTATGTTACGCAAGACGCTAATGGTCGTCGCCGTGGCCGCCGCCCTCGGCGCCGGTATCGCTCAGGCCGAGCCTGTCGAGCTCGCGGTCAACGGCGGGTTCGAGTCCGCCACCTTCGACGGCTGGTCGCTCTTCCCCACCGGTGAGGATCAGTTCACCATCGTGACTCCAGGCGCAGGCTCCGATTTCGCCGCCCGCATCCACAATACGGTCACAGCGTCGGCCGCCCTGATGAAGAACGCGAACATCGGGATCGGCGTCGTCGAGCCCGGCATGACCGTGACCATTTCGTTCGACGCCCGAGGCTCGTTCGGAGTCGGCGGCGTGGCCTTCGCCGAGTTCTTCTCCGAGCTAGCGGGGGGCGGCGTCTCAGCGTCGGAGATCCTCGGCGGCGCGCCGCTGGCGCTCAACCCCGATCCGGAAGTCTGGACCACCTTCAGTTTCACAACCACGACCGGACCGGACGTCTCCGGCGGCGTGACGCTGCAGCTGACGGCCACGACCGGGGGCGACCCCGCGAGCACGGCCGACGTGTACTACGACAATGCCAGTGTGGTCGTCGATGTGACCGTATCTACCGACACCACGTCGTGGGCCGCTCTCAGGAATCTCTATCGCTGATATGGAGTGACCCCTGTCAAGGGCCGCCTTCCTGCAGGAGGGCGGCCCTGTTTTTGGCGTGCTGGCCGGATCGCGGTCCGCCTACGGCGCGAAGCTTTTTCTCAATGACCCCCATGACACCGATCGCATACCGACCATATCCCGAGCCTATATACATGGAATCCGCAGCGTCAGCTTCCGCGCTGTTACCGAGCTGCCCGTCACAAGCCGACGAATTGACGACGCTGGCAACGATCTGTCCCTCGCTTTCCTCAAAGCTCTAGCAGGCTGTTGAAAAACTGGGCTCGGCCGTGCCGGCTGGCACTTGCGAGTAGATCGAGAAACGAGGAGGAAGGCGATGCCCGTGTGCATCGTCGACGACGAGTGACGAAGAGATGCGACGCAAGTGCCGCCGGCCCTACGGGTTCGGGCGCCGACCGGCCGTCTTCTTCGTTGCTCCTTCTGCCCGATGCAAATCGGCATCGCGTCGTCGTCGCGCCTCGGATCCGGCCGGTTGGCGCTCCGAACACGGCCAGATCCAGTTCTTCAACAGTCTGCTAGGCCGCAAGCAGGCGTGCGAAGTCGGGGTGGTTCGAAGCGATGCGGCGGTGCATCCAGGTGCGGATGTCCTCGGCGGCAACGACGGCGGCGCGGATTCGTACTTCGTCGATCGCGCCGTGAAAAAAGGAATAGCCCATGGTAGCCCGGCCGATGATGAAGTGTTCCGTCGTGTCGCTCGTCTCCACGGCGCTGCCGCCATCGTACACCACTTCTCCGTCCAGGTAGATCAACAGTGTCGCCGCGGCCGGCCCCGCCCAAACCACCGCGACGTGGAACCAGTGCCCGTGCACGACGGCAAGGTCCGCCAGCGCCTGGACCGTACCTTCGGCCGCCAGCAACGCGATGATTCCGAAACCGACTCCGATTGTGCGCATGATGACCTCGTCTCGAATGCCGTTCAGCTGGTTTCCAGTCGTGACCAGCTATCTGTACCGGCTCCGAATACGTCTATCGATGATACCGTATCGGGACGACGGGGTCAGTGCGGCGATGGGGTTAGTTCGGAATTCCGTAGACCCTTACCCAGTCCACCAGCATGGTCTGCGGGAACTGCGTGCTCGCATCGGGCGGACCCACGAAATTGCCGCCCACGGCCAGGTTCAGGAGAATGAAGAACGGGTGGTCGAAGACCCAGCGCGCGCCGGAAGGCAAATCAGCTGGGCTGCGGCGCTGGTAGACCTGGTCGTCGACGAGCCAGGAAATCGTGTTGGTCTGCCACTCGATGGCGAAAACGTGGAATCCGGCATCGAAACCATCGCCCGACCTTGTGAAGCGGCCCGTGATGGCTGCGCCCCCTGCGTGACCTGGCCCGTGCAGGCTGCCATGAACGATGTTGGGTTCTTGGCCGCGATATTCCATGATGTCGATCTCGCCACAGGTTGGCCAGCCGACTGTTTCGAAATCGGCGCCGAGCATCCAGAATGCGGGCCAGAGCCCCTGACCCGTTGGCAACTTGATGCGAGCCTCGAAGCGGCCGTAAACCCGGGAGAACCTGGCCTGAGTCTTGATGCGGCCCGAGGTATAGGCGCAGCCCTCGTATTGCTCTGCGCGAGCAACGATGGCCAAGTTGCCCTCACCATCGAGGGAGACATTCGTCGGGCGATCGGTGGTGTACTCGAGTTGGGCGTTGCCCCAGCCGGTGCCGAGGTCGAAAGCCCATTTCGCGGGATCGGGAAGCTGGCCGGCAGGGCCGTCGAACTCGTCCGCCCAGATCAATCTTACCTCCTGCGGGGCGGTCTCGGACGACCCACAACCGCCGCTGCAGACAGCAGCCAGTAGCCCGATCACAGCCGAGAGGCGCAATACGATCAGGCACCTCACGACCGATCCCCCCCGCTGACAGTGCCGAGATCATTCGCGACGACGGCCAGCAAGCGGCTGTCGGCGAGGGCTTCCTTGAGCATCATCGTGGCCGCACCAATGGCGATCGACCGCGGCCCGAGTTCGCTGGTAAGAAGTCTGGCGGCCGTGACCTGACTGACCAACGTGCGCCGACTTACTGTCTCGCGGACGGGTTCCAGCAAGAGTTCGCCAAGGCCAGCAAGGGCGCCGCCGATGACAACCATCGAGGGATTCATCAGGTTGAGTAAGCCTGCAACAGCGATTCCGAGGTGACCGGCCGCCTCGGTGGCGACCCGCTGCGCGAGTGCGTCGCCGGCGAGCGCTGCGCTCTCGAGTTCGCCGATATTGGTCAGCCCCGCATTCAGAACGCTGTCGGGATACTCCGACAAGAGTTCCGTTGCCCGGTCGAGAAGGGCCTGGGCGCCAACCAGGGTGGCGAGGCAGCCGCGCAGGCCGCAGATGCATTGCTTGCCCTGCGGCGCGATGGCCAAATGACCGATCTCGCCGGCGACGCCGGTCGCACCGCGATAGATGTCTCCGTTGATTACGTAGCCGCAACCGACGCCGGTGGCCACTTTGATGTAGGCGAAATCATCGATGCCCCGTCCGGCGCCCCACCAGTGTTCAGCCAACGCGCCAAGATTGGCGTCGTTGTCGACCATCAACGGCACGCCAAGGCGCTCGCCCAGCTCATCGAGGCCGAGCCGACCGTTCCACGCCGGCAGAACGACCTCGGACAGGTGGTCGGGCCGCGTGGGGTCGACCGGACTGGGAACGGCCACGCCGATGCCCATCAAGGGACGCCCGGCGGCCCCCTCAGCCAGGCAGTGGTCGCAAAGCTCCGCAACCAGTTCTCGTGAGCCGGTCGGATCGGTCCGCACTTCGTGCGCTCGCGACTGCCAGGCCAAGGACCGGCCTCGCAGATCAGTGAGTACCGCACCCACATGAGCGGCTCCCAATTCCACCCCGAGGATCACCGCGGCATCGTCGCGGAATTCGAGGATGATCGGCCTGCGACCCCCGCGCGATTCGCCGATTCCCAACTCAGCGATCAGACCGGTCGCAAGCAATTCACCAATGACCTCTGAGACGGTCGAGCGGGACAAATGAGCGACCTGAGCTATTTCGGCTCGGGAGATTCTCTCCTTCTGCCAGATCAGCCGCAGAACGGCATCGGCCAAAGGACGCGGCCGATCCGGATCTGCCCGTCGGGCCCCCTTCCATTTCAGTCCGCTGTCGTGCACGCTCGTAATCTCCTGCTTTTTTCGTCCTGCCCGCCAACCGCTCTAGCGGCGGAAAAGGACATTATCCACGAAGACCGTGGGCACATCCGGCGAGGAGATGATAAGTTGCGCTAGATGGGAACGGGTGTCGAGATCGAAATCGGCCAGCGGGATGTCCAGTACCGACCATTGCCCAGTCACGAACGCCGGCTCGGTCAGGGCGTTGAATACCAGTTCCGACTCGTCGGCAGGCGGGAATTCGCCGTCTTCTCCGAAATCGACAAGTTTCACCCGAAAGATCGACCCCTCCGTCGCCAAGACATCCAAACGCAGATGGGTCATACCCGACGCGTCGATGAGCTGAGTCGTGAACTCAATACCGGCATATTGACGGGCCAGGCCTGTGTACTTTTTCACTGCGTTGCCGCCGGCGTCGATATCCTCGACCGGGCCGGACGTACTCCAGATCGTCCGCCAGAAGTCAACCGGCACGGTTGGATAGACATCGCAATACAGGGCGATAACATCATCCGACGGATAGTCGGGGATCGGCGCCAATTCGTACACGCTCAAGGTGACAACCCCTTCGACGTCCACGTTATTCAGTTTGGCTGTCAACGTGGCCGTTCCACCGCCAACGACAGTGATGGCGCCGCCGGTGGCCTGTGCCACCGTCTCATCCGAACTGAAATAGTCGAAGAAACGATGCGAGTGCTCGACGTCGACATCCTCTCCATTGACCGCAACCGTCAAGCGAGTCGCCGGCGGGGTTACGCTGGCGCCCACGAAACTCTCGATGTTACAGGTCGCCATCGCGGGACGCAGACTGGCGATAGTACTCAGACGGACGAACTCGATCTCGTCGAACCAGATGGTGTAGCCCGCGTTGTTCTCATGACCCTCAGCGAAGAAGAACAAACCCCGTTCCATGTTCAGGCGCGACGGATTGGGAATAGGAATGTAGATACGCGACCAGTTTGTCGTTAAGGGAATAGCCGACCGCCACGTTTCATAGAGCGAGGTGCCGGTATTGTCGTTGCCCAGGCCTGCCAAGTTGAGCGTCCTGTTGTCGGTGCTCGACTTGGCATAGAAAGCCAGGGCATCATAAGAGGACAGGTCGCGGGGGCTTGCGCTCGTGAACGCACCACCGGCAAAGGTGCCGCCCTCGGCACCGGGTCCAGGCACGGTAACCCGGAGCGAGGCAGCCGTACCAGGGTACGCCACGTCAGTGTCGATCGCGACGGCGTCGAGCAGCGACTCGAAGAACGCCTGGAAATCGACGCCGTCGCCGAAGCTGTCGTCGAAAACGACCGGATCGTCACTGAACGGAGCCGGCTTCAGGCCGGCAAGATCACGCTCGCTGCAGCCAGCCGAAAGCGAAACGATTAGAAGAACCGCGACGGTGCTTGGAATCCGAGTTCTCGTCATCACGTTGGGCCTCCGCATCGGTTCATGGACACTTTATCTTCGTCACCAGGAATACCGCCCCCTTTGTACGGCTTCCGATCAAAGAATGCAGGATGACGGGTGCCCTGTCAAGCGATTCGACGCCAGAATTGGTACGCCATGCGTCAAATCCCTGTTGACCCGCGATGCTCGCCACGATACTTTGTTCGGGCCGCGCACAAAGATGGCGCTTCTTCGAGGAACAGCTTGGAGGCCGGAACCAGTCGAAAAGAGATGACGCGATGAACGCCGCCACGCCCGCGAGGACCGCTCCGGAGGATCGGGTCAAGCTGTCCCACAAGTTGGCCTACGGAGCGGGCGCTTTCGTCAACAACCTGTTGGCCGCCGCCAGCGGCGGCATGATGATCGTCCTGAATCTCGGGCTGGGCATGAACCCGGCGCTGGTCGGTCTGTTGGGCGCGCTGCCGCGCTTGACCGATGCATTCACCGACCCGCTCATGGGCTTCATCTCCGATAACACCCGCACCCGGTGGGGCCGCCGGCGCCCCTATATCTTCGCTGGTGTGTTCGCTGCAGGCATCATTTTCATCCTGCTGTGGCAACTCCCGCGCGGACAGAGCGAACAGTTCTATTTCATCTATTTCCTGGTCGGCTCGATCCTCTTCTTCATGGGATACACGGTCTTCGCCACCCCCTGGGTGGCCCTCGGCTACGAACTGACACCGGACTACCATGAACGCACGCGGTTGATGGGCACCCAGAACTTCATCGGCCAGCTGGCCTATGTCGCCTCGCCCTGGTTCCTCTGGATCATGACCCACGAAGGCTTTTTCCCCGACCAGGTCGCAGGGGCCGCCGGCCTGGCTATCATCGTCGCGGTGGTGGCCATCGGCCTGGGTGTATTGCCAGCGATCCTGCTGCGCGAACGCATGCACGTGATCGCTGTCGCCGTAACGCCGGCAAGCACCGAGGATAAGACTGGCCGACCCGGCGGCCGGATCCGGCACGGTCTCACGAGCTTCTTCAAAGGATTCGGCGAAACACTCTCATCCGGTCCATTCCAGAAACTCTGCGTGGCCACCTTCCTGGTGTTCAACGGCTTCATGCTCATCTCGTCGTTTCAATTCTATGTCATCATTTACTACGTCTGCGGCGGCAACCAGGCCGTAGGCGCGAAGTACGCGGGCTATGCCGGTACGGTCGGCGGCGTCTCCACATTCGCCGTGGTCGTCCTCGTCACCTGGCTCGCGACCCGGATCGGCAAGCGCCACGCCTTCTTCGTTTCGACCGGACTTGCCACGGTCGGCTATGCGCTCAAGTGGGTCTGCTACAACCCCGCCCACCCGCTATTGGTGGTCCTGCCGGCTCCCCTCCTCGCGTTCAGCCTGGGAGGCCTCTTTACTCTGATGCCTTCGATGGTGGCTGACGTGGTCGACACCGACGAACTGAAGACCCACCGTCGCCGCGAGGGCATGTTTGGCTCGATCTTCTGGTGGATGGTCAAGCTCGGCATGGCCGCCGCGCTGGCCGGCGGCGGCTACCTGCTGAACGCCACCGGCTTCGACGTGAACCTGGGCGGCGATCAGGCCCAACGCACGATCACCCTGTTGCGGCTTTGTGACGCCGGCATTCCCATCATTGCGTCGGCCCTGGCAATCTGGGCGGTGGCAGCGTATCCCATCACCGAGGCCAGAGCTAATGAGGTCCGCCGCGAATTGGAACGGCGCCGCGGCAGAGCCGCTGAATAAGTCCTGGTATAAAAATTAGCCATCCTCGATCATTCCTCGCGAGAGACCCGTTCACCTCGGCTGCAAGAGGTCCGCCATGGATGTCGTCCTGCTCTCCCGCGTGCAGTTCGCCCTGACCATCGGCTTCCACTACATCTACCCCCCCTTGAGCATCGGCCTCGGCCTCGTGCTGGTGATCATGGAGGGCCTGTACCTGAAGACGGGCTTGGCGATCTACCACCAGCTCGCGCGTTTCTGGGTGCGCATCTTCGGCTTGATCTTCGCCTTCGGCGTGGGTACGGGCATCGTCATGGAGTTCCAGTTCGGTACCAACTGGGCCCAGTATGCTCGCTACGTCGGCGACGTTTTCGGCAGTCCGCTGGCGGCGGAGGGGATCTTCGCGTTTTTCCTCGAATCGGGATTTCTGGCGCTGCTGCTCTTCGGCTGGGACCGCATCAGCAAGCGTATGCACTTCTTCGCCACCTGCATGGTCTGCCTGGGCGCGCACTTCAGCGCCATCTGGATCATCGTGGCCAACAGCTGGATGCAGACCCCGGCCGGTTACCACATCGTCGAGACCGCCATCGGCCCGCGGGCGGAGTTGACCAGCTTTTGGGCGGCGGTCTTGAACCCGTCGACGCTCGATCGCCTCTGGCACACGGTCATGGGCTGCTGGCAGGCGGGCGCTTTCTTCGTCATCTCGGTAGGCGCCTACTACCTGTTGCGCCGCCAGCACCTCGAACTCGCCAAGACCTCCATGCGCGTGGCGTTCGTGGTCGCCATGGTCGCCTCGCTCGCGCAGCTCGCGTCGGGGCACGACAGCGCCGTCACGGTGGCCGCGCACCAACCCGCCAAACTGGCCGCGTTCGAGGGCGTCTACGAGACCGGCCCGCACGCCGATTTGACGATCGCGGGCTGGGTCGACGAGACCAACCAGACGGTTCGCGGCGTCAAGATCCCCGGTCTGTTGAGCTGGCTCATCGGCTTCGACGTCGCGACCGTCGTGCAGGGCCTCAACGAGTGGCCGGAGTCTGACCGGCCGCCCGTGCAACTCAGCTTCCAACTCTACCACCTGATGGTCGCCATCGGCATGACGCTGATCCTGCTCGCCTGGGGCGGCGGCCTGCTGGCCTGGCGCGGCTGGCTGTTCGAGCGCCGGTGGCTGCTATGGATCTACGTATTTGCGGTGCTCTTGCCGCAGATCTCCAACCAGGTGGGCTGGGCGGCCGCCGAGATCGGCCGCCAGCCCTGGATCGTGTACGGGCTGATGCGGACGGCCGACGGCGTCAGCGACAACATCTCGGCGGGCAATGTCCTGTTTTCGCTGATCCTGTTCACGCTGATCTACCTGGCGCTGCTGGTGGTGTTCTTGGTTCTGTTGGATCAGAAGATCAAGCACGGCCCGCGCGTCGAGGACATGCCGCGCACCGGGGAGGTGGTGTCATGATCGCAGAAACCTACGCCATCATCTGGTACCTGCTGGTGGGCGTGCTGCTGGCCGGTTACGCCGTCCTCGACGGCTTCGATCTGGGCGTCGGCGGCCTGCATTTGCTCGCGCGCGGCGATCGCGATCGCCGCGTTTTCCTCAACGCAATCGGACCTTTCTGGGACGGCAACCAGGTCTGGCTGGTCACCGGCGGCGGCGCGCTCTTCGCGGCATTTCCCCACGTCTACGCCACGGCGTTCAGCGGTTTCTACGTCGCCTTCATCCTGCTGCTGTTCATGTTGATCTTCCGCGGCGTCTCGATCCACGTGCGCAGCCTGCGCGCCGGCGCCGCCTGGCGGAGTTTCTGGGACTGGGCTTTCAGCGTGTCCAGCCTGCTCGCGTCGCTCTTGATCGGCGTGGCGCTGGGCAACGTGGCCTGGGGCGTCCCGCTGACGGCCGGCTTCCGCTATCAAGGCGATCTCTGGCAGCAGATCCACCCGTACACCGTGCTGACCGGCCTGCTCGTGGTCGCGATGTTTTTGATGCACGGCGCCATCTATCTCGTGCTGAAGACCGAGGGAGAACTCAACGCGCGCGTGCGCACTTGGGTGCGCCCAACCATCATCGCATTCATCATACTCTACGTCGTGGTCACCATGGCCACGCTGCTCTACCTGCCGCACATGGCGGACCCCTTCCGCGAGCAACCGCTGCTCTTCCTGTTGCCGGCGTTCAGCGTGCTCGCGATCGCCAACATTCCGCGCGAGGTGCACCACGGCCGCGAGTTCCGGGCCTTCCTTTCTTCGGCCGTGGCGATGCTGCTGCTCTTGGCGCTGTTCGGCGTCGGCATGTTCCCCGAGCTGATCCACGCGCGGCCCGACCCCGCGCTGAGCATGACCCTCCACAACGCCGCGAGTTCGACCAAGACCTTGCAGACCATGCTGATCATGGCCGCGATCGGCATGCCGCTGGTGGTGGCCTATACGTTCCACATCTACCGGGTTTTCCAGGGGAAGGTGAAGCTCGATTCGATGTCGTACTAGGCTCTGTCGAAGAACCACGGACAGAGCGCTCACCTACTGACAAGACCGCTGCGGTTTGGTATCATCATGATGGGGATCGGTAGCACACAGAACAAGGGGGTGTGCCATGGCCGGGTCCGTCATTGAAACCCTCATCGCCCGCCAACTGCATCAGTACAACCACCTGAAGGCGGTTCTGCGTGAACGTCCGGCGGTGGCGCCGCCGCCCCGCCGCCCGGTCGTAACCGTCAGCCGCATGGCCGGCTGTTCGGCGAGCGAGTTGGCCGTCCCCCTCGCCGAGCGGCTGGGTGTCCAGGTCTGGGACAGCGAACTGGTCGATCTGGTGGCGAGTGACACGGGACTGCGTCGTGAATTCGTGGCCGAGCTCGACGAAGGCCTGGTCAATAGCGTCGAGGCTTGGGTGCGCGGCATCCTGGGCGGCCGTCTCTTCATGCGCGACGACTACGCGCTGGCGTTGGCCGCCACGGTCAAAACCTTGGCTGAAACCGGCGGGGCCATTCTCGTGGGCCGGGGAGCGGGTTTCATCCTCGGCGACCGCGCCGATCTACGCTTACGTCTCGCGGCGAGCGAAAGGCACCGCGTCGACGCCTTGCGCAAAGCCAAGAACGGCAACCGCTCGCGCATCCACGAGGACATGCTGCGCGTCGACGCCGCCCGGGCCGCGTTCGTACGTTCCTACTTCCAGGCCGATGTCAACGACAACAGCCACTACGACCTGGTGCTCAACACGGAGCGCGTGGCCGTAGGGGTCATGGTCGAGATCTGCGAGTGTCTGGTGCGTTCGCGGCGAATGCAAAGCAGCGCCGCCGCCGGCTAACTCATTGCGCGAGCCGCCGCTCGCTCGCGGCGTCGAACAGATGCAGGCGATCCAGTTCGACCACAAGATCGATCTCGGCATCGACCGGCGGCACCGCGTGCGGGTCCACCTTTGCCACCAGTAAGGCGTCGCCGAGACGGCCGTGGACGTGGACCTCGTAGCCTAGCGTCTCGACCAGCTCGACCCGCAAGCGCACGGTCGCCACCGGCCGGCCGGCGATCGGCCGCTCGTCGCGCAAGTTCTCCGGCCGCACGCCGACCAGCACCTCGCGGCCGTCCATGCCGCCGGCAGCGCCCGCCGCCGGGCCCGCCAGGTCGAACGCAAAGCCGGCGCCGGTCACGCGCCCGCCGCCAAGGCGCCCGCGCAGGAAGTTCATCGGCGGGGTACCGATGAAACGGGCCACGAAGAGATTCGCCGGCTGCTCGTAGACCGCCAACGGTGTGCCCACCTGCTGCAGCTCGCCGGCGTGGAGCACGGCGATGCGGTGTCCCATGGTCATCGCTTCGATCTGATCGTGGGTCACGTAGATCGTGGTTGTGCGCAACCGCCGTTGCAGGCCGATGATCTCGGCGCGCATCTGCACGCGGAGCGAGGCGTCGAGGTTCGACAGCGGCTCGTCGAACAGGAAGACCGCCGGTTGGCGCACGATGGCCCTTCCTACCGCCACGCGCTGCCGCTGGCCGCCGGAGAGTTGGCGCGGCTTGCGGTCGAGGTAGGCGTCGAGGCCGAGGATGCGCGCCGCCTCACCCACCCGCCGGTCGATCTCGGCCCGCTCCATTTTCTTGTTGCGCAGGCCGAAATCGAGGTTCTCCCGCACCGACATATGCGGGTACAACGCATAGCTCTGGAACACCATCGCGATGTCGCGATCCTTGGGGGGCAGGTCGTTGACCACCCGCTCGCCGATGCGGATCGTGCCGGCGGAGGTCTCCTCCAGGCCGGCGACCATGCGCAACGCCGTCGACTTGCCGCAGCCGGAAGGCCCGACGAGCACCATGAATTCGTCGTCGCGGACCTCGAGACTCAGCTCGCGGATGACTTCCACGTCGCCGAAGAACTTGCTGACCTTGTCGAAGACGACCCCAGCCAACGGACTCTCCTCGCTGCGCGCGGCGCCGCCTCCGCCACCAGCGCGGTGACAGGATAACGGCCGGTTCCGACTCGGTCCAGTCCATACCCGATCCGGCCCCGGGTTGCATCACCCGGGGCCGGACGAGGATAGCAGTCAAGGCTTAACGGAAGAGCGATTTGACGTTGCTCCAGGTTTCGGATTCTACGGCAACGACATCCCCCAGGTCGAGGAACGTGATATTCTCCCATTCGGCCAGTATGCCGGCGTCTTCCGCGCCCTCCTGTAGGAAGAGTTGGATGTAGCCGCCCGCGGTCGCGTTGTCGAGGATGCCCCACAGTCCGTACGGCTCCTCCGGATTGCCCATGTCGAACGGCAGGGGACCGCTGGTATAGCTGTCCACGATGTACTCGATCGTCCCGGGGAAATCTTCGGAGAGACCGTTGGGCATGTAGATGATCTCGACGTGGACCGTGGTCCCCTTGACGTACGTGAGCCCATGGTTGGCTGTGAACGAATAGAACGGCAACCGGCCGCCGAAGCAGGCGATCTCGCCGTCGGTGGTGCGGAAGTTGAACACACCGTCGACGAGCGGAGACCACCAGGGCGAGATGCCGATGCCTGCCTCCGCTTCGCCGGTGCCGCTGATCGTCAGATCGGCGCCGAAGCGGAAACCATTGTGGTTGGCGAAGAGTTGCTCCGTCGCGTCGTCCTGCGAGAAGCGCCAGGCGTGGCGGTTCGCCCAGCCGGCCGTCCCGCAGTTGTCCTTGATGTCCTCGATCGCGATCAGCGTGGGATAGTTGTCGACTGCCGAGACGAGCGAGAACGGGCAGTCGTTGAAAACGCGCAGGAAGATGGCAGCGCTGTTGGGAACTTCCGTCGCCAAGGCCGTGCCTGCGACCAGTAACGCCAACAGCGTCGAGATGAGTGTCCTTTTCATGAGCGAGCCTCCTGTAGATGGTGGTGACACTTCGTAAAACGACAATTCGCCATGATCGATATCCTCGAACTCGGGTTCACCTCCTTTTGCGACCGGTCCATCCAGTCGCCGTCAACGGATGACGACACATCGCCGCCAGACTCGGTTGTTGCCGGCTTCGATGCTGTATAAATAGACGCCGCTCGGCAAACCGCCGGCGTCCAGGGTGATCTGGTTGGGGCCCTTGTCGGCGCGATCGGCAACGACGGTGCGCAGACAACGCCCGCGCAGGTCGTAGATGCGCAACGTGGCCGGACCCGGTTCGGCCAGGCGATAGGCAATAGTCGCGGTGCCGCGGAACGGGTTCGGCATGTTTTGGTCGACGATGAGGCGCGTGGCATCGGCTGCGCCGTCGCCCACGGCGACCACGGATTGGAAGCCGGCGCGCGCGAGGCCGGTCTGCACGTAAGGATTGGTCATGAAACGGTCCCAGACGCGCTCGTTGAGGTAGTTCTCGATCATGATGACGATCGGACCCTGGTCGATGCCGATGTAGTCGCTGCCGAACCAGAACCGCGAGAGGTTGAACGCATCCTTGAAACCGTAGGGTCCCCAGAGCACATCGCCGTACGTGTCGTAGAGGTTGTGCAGGGCGGGGATCGCGACTTCGGGCGCGAACGCGATCGAGCTTGCCGGCGCGGTCGGCGTGATGGTGCCGTTGTCGTTCTGCGCGGGCGGCGCGCCGTGGGCGAGATAGCCGTCCGGATCGTCCGAAGCGGTCAGGCCCCACGTGTCGGGCCCGTAGCCCGCCCAGCCGCCGGGGTTGGCGATGCAATACTCGCGCTGCGCCAGTGTCGCGCGGCGGGAATTCTCGAAGTAGGTGATCCCGCGCCATTGCATGTAATCGTCCCAGAGATTGCGGAAATCGACCCAGCAGTGCGAGTACTGGTGGCCGAAGAGCGGCGGGAAGATCACGAAGCTGTAGCCGTAATGCGTCTGCCACTGGTAGCCCGTCACCCAGTAGGCCCAGGTGAACTCGGGTACCGGATACGTCGGCGAGCCGAGCGCCAGCAGGTACAGGATCATCGCTTCGTTGTAGCCGATCCAGTAGCCGAAGCCGGCGAACTCCGTGCCCGGCTGCCATCCCATGCGGATGGCGCCGCCGCCGCTGCGCATGAAATCCCAGTCCACCCGCAGGTACAGCGAGTCGGCGAGGGCGCGCAGTTCGCTGTCGCCGGGATCGTCCGTATTGAAATACTGGCGGGCGTCGAGAATACCGGCCATCAAGAGCGCCGTGTCGATGGTGGACAGCTCGCTGCTCCAGGTGCGCAAACCGGAGTTGATGTCCAGAAAATGGTAGAACAGTCCGCGGTAGCCATTGTTGCCGAAGGCAGCGTCGCCTTGTGGGCCGTTCCAGAGCGTCTGCATACCGAGCAAGATGCGGGCGCGACCCGCTTCCCGCGAGACCCAACCGTGGTCGATGCCGATGCAGATGGCCGAAATACCGAAGCCCTGCGCCGCGATGCTGCACGGAGACCACGGCTGGCTGCGGTCGCGGATGAGGCCGTTGACCGGGTTGGCTTGTTCCCAGAAATACGCGAATCCGGTGCGTTGCAGAGAATCCAGCAGCGCGGCGGTGGTGAGCGAACGCCCCGCGGTCGCCGGCGCGGTTCCGGCGTCGGCGGCGCCGCCGAGGCTCGCGGTCGCCCAGCCCACCGCGACCAGGGCGGCGACGGCGGCAGCTCTCATGATCGGCTTCACTGCGGTCTCCTTTTCCTGCGCATCACGCCGGCTCAGTGGAATCTTAGCACGAGCGTGATGCGGTGCGTATCCTGCAGATGATCGTGACCGGCCCAGGCATAGCTCAAATGGTAGCGGTTGGCGCCGAGCGGGCCCTCGACGCCGAAACCGGCAGTTAGCCCCAGTTCGCCGTCCTCCTGGAACAAGGTCTGGTAGCCGACCCGCAGCGCCAACCGCTGCGACCACGTCCACTCGACGCCCAGGTTGGCCGATTCGCTGTTGTCGTTCGGATGCAATGCCTCGGCCAAGAACAGCAGGCGGCTGCTGGCGGAAACGTCGTACGGTACGCTGATCCCGAGCCGGAACACGCCCGGCAGCGGGAACTCGTCCGTGAACTGCTCGGCCGGCAGCGCGCTGTTGTTGCCGTGCTGATCGGGGTCGGGATTGAACTGGACCGCCAGATCGCCGCCGGAATACCGCGCTCGCGGGCCGAGATTCGCCAGCGAGAAACCGAGAATCGCCCCCGCGTCGTTCAGCCGGTAGACGGTTCCCACATTGAACGTCATGATCCGGTTCGACGTGTGCCAGATCCGTTCGGTCGCGTAGTTCGCCTGCAGCCCGACGGCGAAGCGGCTGGTGATCCGGCGGCCGTAGCCGAGGCCGAGCGCCACGTTGGCGACGTCATAGCGCTCGCCGGTACCCAGCGGTTGGTCGACGGTGCGCACGTCGATCTCGCCGGAGTTCAGCGCCGTCATGCTGGCGAAGATCGTGCTCGTACCGGTCACCGGCAGCGCGAAGGCCACGTAGTCGAAGCTGATGTCGGCGAACCACATGCTGTGGGTGTACTGCACCGTCGTGCGGTCGAGCAGGCCGATGGCGCCGGTGTTGTAGTACACGGCATCGATACCGTCAGGCAGGGCGACGCCGGCGTTGCCGAGCGCGGCACCGCGGGCGCCCGGTTCGATCCGCAGGAAGGCGCCCACGGTGGAGCCGACCTTGCTCTGGGCCCAGGCCGCGTCGCCGCTCAGCACTACGAGCATGATCATCACCGCTGGGTGCAGTAGTTTTCTCATGTCTCGCATTCCGCCCTACTTGATGATCGCGAACTTGCCGATGTGCTTGCCGAGCGCGCCGCCGTCCACGTGGAAGATGTACAGGCCGGGCGCCACGTCGAGATTGTTCTTCGTGCGCAGATCCCAGGCGACGAAACCGTCGTGGGACCCGTCATGGCGGAGCGTCTGCACCAGCTCGCCGCGGATGTTGTAAATGCGAATCGCGCAGTTGGCGGGCAAACCGCGGAACTCCAGCCGCCGTTCGCCGCGGCCGGACACCGCGAAGCGCTCAGGCTCGAAACCTGCCGAGGCGACATACGGATTCGGCACCACGTAAGGCGCCAACTTCTCGCCGGCCGCCGCCGCGTCCACATACTCGCCGCGAGTGCGGAAGACGAACCGGTCGTCGTCGCTCAGCGGCCGCGTGAGCCGCAAGTCGATGACATCGCCGGCGGCCGGCGGTTGCGCCGGCGGCTTGCTACCCGGTTTCAGTTTGAAACGCCAGGTGAAATACGGCACCGTCGGTTCATTCACGGGATACGTCACGACGTCAATTCGTTCGTTGAGGCCGCTCAGTGTGTTATTGCCGTCGAGGTCGCGGAACTGGAAGTCCAGAGGCAGATCACCGTCCGGCGAATGGGCGATCACCTGGAACTTCGCCGGGATGCCGGCCAACGACGTGTCGACGACATCGTCGTAGAATACGACCGAGATGTTGTCGGGGTAGCCGGGCCGCCGCATGTTGTGCGGCAGGCAGCCGGTGCCGTAGAGATATTCGGCGGCGATCCGGGCATCCGTGTTGATGCGAGAACCCGTTGCAGCCCGCCAACCGACCGAGTCGATCGCCACAACAGCCGGACTCGTCACGATCGGCAGCAGTCCCGCGCCGACGGGTCCGGTGCCCGCCCCGGCGAAGTCGGTGCCGGTTTCGAAGAGGACCTCTTGCGTGCGGATGTTCGTGAGCGTGTAGACCGTCGCGGCGAGCGTATCGGGATGCTCGGTCGTGAACGAGACGGCGAAATCGTCGCCGTCTGGCACCAGGCCGGAATTGACGACCTCGACCAGGACCCGGCCGTCGCCGCGGCCGGCCACCTGCGCCGCCGCCCCGGCGTGGGCCGGCACGTAGCCGATCACCCGCGGATTGGGACGCACCGCCACTACATTGGACGGCAAGACCAAGCCGCCGCGCGGCGTCCGCGAGGCGGCGATGGCGTTCTCCGACGGCGGGAAGTTGAACTTGTCGGGTCCCGAGCCATGGTCGTAGGCCGTCACCGCGTAGTAGTACTGCTGGCCGTTGGTCACGCTGTGGTCTGTCCAGGTGTGCTGGATGCCGGTCTCGCTGCCGAGATACTCGGCGCGGCCGTCGACGACGTGTTCGGAGAAACCGGAACGGCCGTTGATCAGATCGAACGCGGTGATCCACTGGCCGTTGGTCAGCGAGACGATCGTCGCGAGATCGTCGACGTCGCGGCAATCGACGAAATCGGGATCAGTCGCCCGGTAGATGCGATAGCCCTCGAAATCCCGCTCGCCGGTCACCGGATCGAGGGAGTGCTCGGCGACGTCGTCCCAGGAGAGCCGCACGTAGCCGTCGCCGGCCTCGGCGGTGACGGTCGGCATCTCCGGCGGCACCGCGAAGCGATAGTTCGCGTTGTAGATCTTCTGCACCGTCTGCGTGTTGCGCGCCAACTCCTGCAAGTCGGCGCCGTAGGCCAGCGCCAGGCTGAAGCGCTCGGTCTGCCCGGCCGGGAGCTTGAACGGTCCCGAGGCGAAGAGAAACGCGATATTGTAGTTCGACGCCAGGGGCTGGTCGAAGCGGTCGGCCTCGTTCGGGGCGGTGAACTGTTCGTAGAGCCGGCGCGGCCACTCCTGCGTGTTGGTGAAGAAAACGATGCCGTCGACATCTTGATTGGGATTGCCCTGGCCCGCGCGTATGCGATTGAGCTTGAAGCCGGTCAGGCCGATCTGGTCCGATTCGTTGACATCCGTGCGGTCGAAATTGGGTTCGCCGGCGGTCGGGATGCCGTCGCCCTCGCCGGCATCGCCGGTGTCCGGCTTGCCGTCGGCGCCGACGTCGTGAATCTCGGCAACCCAGTCCATGTCCTCGTCCCCCGTCCACCAGACCTCCGCTATATACGCCGGCATCTCTTCGAGCGGCCCGTAGAAAGCCTCGAAGCGGTCGAGATCGTAGTTGGCGGTGACATAGGCGCGGATGTCGTCCTGACCTTCGATCATGATGCCAGGCCCGCTGTCGCGCCGCTCGTCGGTGATGCCGTCCAAGTCGTTGTCGTCGCCGTCGTAGGGATTGCCCGGGGTTTCCATGTAGGCATAGCCCAGATAGCCGGTGCGCGCGCAATTGCTGGTCAGGCTGACGCCGTGCCCGTAGCGGTCCCAGGTGTAGACCAGGTTGATCCGCTGGCCTTCGAACTCGTCCTGATAGAACGCGTTGTCGTCGTCGGATTCGGCGATCCCGTCGCAGGAGATCGCCGAACCACCCACGCCGGAGTCCATGTAGATGCCGAAGATGATGTTGTCGTCGTAGTCGGTCGTGCCTTCGTTCGTGATGTCGTAGTGCCAGAAGATCACGTTGCGCGCCTGCGGATTGGCCCACTGGAACCCGCGCACTTCGATGCGCAGACCGAGGCCGCGCCGGGTAGGGTCGCGGCTGTCCGGGTTGAAATCCCAGGCGTCGTAATACTGATCGTCCATGACCGTGTAGCTTTCCTGGTCGGCGACCCTCTGTTTGCCGAAGTAGCCGTTCCACTCGCCCGCCCAGCCGGGATCGGTGAGATCGTCGAGACGATCGGGCCAGAGGTCCGGCCAGGTGCGCGGATCGTTGCTCACGGCCGGCGAGCGGCCGGGATTCAACGCTTCGGCTTCCTGGAAATAGCCGGGGCGCGGTTCGAAGCGCATGTCGCGATTGCTGAACGGCGACGTGCCCTGGCGCTCCCGGTAGCCCGTCTCCATGATGAACGCGGTGTCGCCTCCAGCCTGCACGATCTTGGCGAGCACGAACGGCGTGATCCCGTCGCTGTAGTTCAGGCCGCTGCCCTTGGGCACCTCGACAGAGTGGAAGACGCTGAGGTCGACGTTGATCGGATCGGGCGGGTAGTCGCCGACCATGCCGTAGCTCCAGAAACGCGTCCGGATGTTGTTCGCGTCGTGTTGGCCCATACGCTCGTAGAGATGGTTGCCTCGCTCGTGGGGCGGCACCGGAACCGGCACGTCCGCCGGCAGGCTCGCGGCCAAGAGCAGGACCGCGAGCAGAACGGTCGCGGTGATCAAGCGTCGCAACATCGCCTCAACTCACTTCCAGCTCATGCGCACGCCGAACTCGATCCGGCGCGGCGGATGAAACCAGGTCGGATCCCTGAGGGCATACCGATCCGTCACGGGGAAGCGCGAGTAGTACGGGCTGCCGGTGCTGGCATACACCGGGCCGTTGAAATAGCGGGCGTCGAAGAGATTCAAGACGCGCAGGAACAGACTTGCCGACAGGTTCGGATGGGAGCCGAACGCCAGGTTCTTCTCCGCGCGCAGGTCGACGAGCGCGCCGGCGGGCTTGCGCCCGGAATTGGTCTCCATGCCGAAGCCGAAGCCCGACTCCATCTGCGGCGTGTAGGGCTGGCCGCTGCCGACGCGAACCACCGTGCTCACGCTGTAGCTGCCGGGTTTGGCCAACGCGGCCGTCAGGTTCACCGTATGCCGCTGATCCCAGTTGAACGGCAGCAGCCGCGGCCGCGGGTCCGCGCCGGCGGCCGCGCGCGTCGCGGTCTCGTGCGGATCGCTGGAGTTGCCGAGCGCCTGCAGCAGGGTGTAGTCCATGGCCAGCGCCAATGGCCCCAGCCGGCGGTGGTCGATCGCGAACGTGATCCCGAACACGTTGCCGAAGTCGACGTTCGTCAGCCGCGCGTACTGGGCGCCCGTATACGTGTCGATGAACTCGACGCCGATCAGGTCGCGGATGTCCTTGTAGAAGATCGTCAGATCGAAACCGAGATCGTCCGTGACCACCTGCTTGTAACCGACCTCGTACTGGACGGTGCGTTCCGGCTTGACGTCGGGATTGCCCAGCACGCCGTAGCTGACACCGCCGGCTTGTAGGTTGCGCAGGACATCATAGTTGGAGTTCTCGAAGATCGTGCCGATCGAAGGCGCCTGATGGAAGTGGCCGTACGCAAAATGCACGGCGGCCTTGTCCTCGATGGGATAGGCGACGCCCAATCGCGGCGACAACGCCGCTTTCACGGTGGTGTCCTTCGCCCACGAATCCGGCGCGCCGGGGATCGCGTTGGCGGGATTGGCGAGATCGCTGGGGACGGTCGCGCGGGCGTCGAAGTAATCGAGCCGCAGGCCGGCTCTGATGATCAAGTGATCCTGGATGTGCTGGTTCTGCAGAAACGCCGCGCCGATGACTGGGTGGTTCCGCTGCACGCCGGGGAAATCGGGCGGTTCGTTCTCGTGGCGCACGATCTGGGCGATGCCCCCCGGTGTCGAGTACGTCAAGTGCACGGGGGTGCCGAACTCGATCCGCGGCAGACTGAACTCGAGGCCGGTCTTCATCTGGTTGTGTTCGTCGAGCTGGCTGACGACCGAGCTCTTGCACACGATGGCATTGGTGCGCTGCATGTACTGGGTGAGCTGCGCGCCCTGCACGATGGCACCGTCTGCGTAGTTGTCGCTGCCCTCGGGCGTGCCGGCGGCGTCATAGGCCGCACTGTACGGATCCCAGAGCCGATCGCGGTAGTCGTAGTAATTCTGGCGCACGCTCAGGTCCAGGAACGTCGTGGCGCTGAACGTGTGGGTCCAGTCGAGCCCGTGCACGATCCCGAGCGACCGTTGTTGCGAGAGACCGTCCGGATTGTAGCGGAATTGCCAGTTCTGGCGGCGGCCCTGCGCCTTGTTGAAGATGACCTGGTAGCTGAACTTGTCCTTGGCAAACGAACGGTTGGTGACCTTGGCGGCGCCGGAGAATTCCTCGGAGTAGCCCAGCGGCACCCGCGAGCCGTCCCCGCTGCCCTCGTAGATATTGCTTTCGAAATTCGCGCGGTCGGTCGGCGTGAAGATCTTCCTGCCGGAGACGAAATCCTCCCAGTCGTAGAAGCGGCCGCTGATCAGGAACGTCGTATCCTTGCCGGCGAGCGGACCGCTCAACGTCGCCTGCAGGTTCTTGGTGCCCAGCGGACGCACCGTGTCGTCGATGCGCCGGGCGTCGGCGCGCCCCGGAAAGAAGAACCCCCCGGCGTAAGCTTCGGCGTCGACCTCGAAACGCTCGCCGCCCTCTTTCAGGACCGCGTTGACGACGCCGCTCATGGCCTGGCCGTACTCGGCGTCGAAGGTGCCGCTGATCACCTGCACTTCCTGCAGCAGCGAGCGATCGAGGGTCAATGTCGAGGAATTGTCGAAGGCGTTATTCACGCTCACGCCGCCAACCTGGTACTGCACCTCGCCCTGGCGGCCGCCGCGGAAGTGCCCGTCGACGACGCCCGCCTGCAAGTTGACGATGTCGTCGAGCGTTTGCACCGGCAGGTCTTCGATCTGTTCGGTGGTCAAGTTGGCCTGCGAGCTCGTCAGGCCCAGCGTGACCGGCGGACGCTCGGCCACGACGACGACCTCTTCGGCGCGCAGCGTCGTACCACCGAGGCGGATATCCAGGCGCGTGGCCTGGTCCGCCGAGATGACCACGCCGGCGACGGTCACCGGATTGTAGCCGAGCCGGCTGGCTCTCACCTCGTAGGTGCCAGCCGAGATGTTCAGGATGGTGAACCGGCCTTCGCCATCGCTGTAGGCGCCGAGCCGCGTGCCGACCACGAGGATGGTGACCGCCGCGACCGGCGCGCCGTCTTCGTCGACGACACGGCCGCTGAGGGTGCCGGTGGTGCCGGCCAACAACGGCGGCGGGGCGCTCGCCATCCCCACCAGGATGGCGAGCGCGCCGGCGATCAACGATCGTCGCGAACGTTTCACGTGGCTGGCCTCCGCTCTCCTGTGCGGCTACTTCAGCAGGAGTGTCTTGCCTTGCAGCGTCGTCCGTTGCCGGCCGGTCGCCGGATCGACGAGGTGCAACCGATAGAGATAGATGCCCGACTCGACGCGCCGATCGTCCAGCAGCGGGAACTCGCCGCTCTGCTGATTACCGAGCGCGCGCCGTTGCACCAGGCGCCCCCGCACGTCGTACACTTCTAGCGTCACGAGGTTCTGGTGCGGCAACGCGAATGCGATGCGGGGGCTCCGCGACGGGTTGCCGACGTTGGTTACCCAGGCGTAGGACGCCGGCGCAAACGGATCGTCGACGACGGCGACCGGCCCGGGCGCCAGATAGGCCCACGGCGCGCAGCACGTGTACTCCCGCTCGCGATACCACCAGACACGCGTGCCGTAGCTGTCGATGACCGGGATGTAGGAATCGCCGTCAAGCAGCGTGACGCCGAAATGCAGCGTCCGCTCGCCCAGGTCGGGCGGGTAAGACAGCGCCGTGAGATCGACGGCCAGCTCGGCCGTATAGCCGGTGTCCGTGTCGAAGCCGAGCGTGTCGACCGTGGTGCCGGCCAGCAACGCCAGCGCCATTTGGGCATCGCCCGCCAGGACCATGGTCAACAGATAATCCTGCGGCACCGCCTGGCCGTCCGCGCCCACCTGGAAAGAGAGGCGCCGCTGGAGCAGATTGTTGTCCGTATGGCGCAACGCCTGATCTTCGAGCGTGACCACGAAGCCGTCCCAGCGGTCCGGCAGCGGGTGGTACTGAACGACCTCGTCGCGCACCTCGAAGCCCATGTAAAGCATGTGGCCGCTGTAGAAGATCTTGACGGTGGCGTCGGCCGGATCGACGACATACGCCTGGTCGCCGAACACCGGCGGCTGGTACTGACCGGCCCGGTAGGGACCCACGCCATCGTAGGTCAGGCGCAAGGCGTCGTCGTCCCAGCGCAGATCGAAGGTGTAGACCGCGGGATCATTCCACAGCGGCTCGTCCAGGACGCCGTCGATCACCGGCGTCTCGGCGAGCGGCCGGATCACGACCTCGGGATCGAT